>Ga0102589_1000197_pt1 | contig 159344 bp, 145 predicted proteins | sample AraplaMF_Col_mLB_FD_76858 | JGI IMG/M metagenome (GOLD analysis project Ga0102589, IMG submission 76858) | Arabidopsis root microbial communities from the University of North Carolina, USA - plate scrape MF_Col_mLB | ecosystem: Host-associated > Plants > Roots > Endosphere | place: USA...
AAGCTATACGCTTGGCGCCAATGTCGAGAACCTCACCTATAACGGAACGGCAGCCTTTGCCGGAACGGGCAACTCGCTGGACAACCTTATCATCGGGGGCGCTGCCAGCGATACGCTTTCCGGCGGCACCGGCAATGACACGCTGAATGGCAGCGCCGGCGCCGACACTTTGATCGGCGGTGCGGGGGACGACATCTATGCCGTCGACAATGCCGGCGACAGCGTTACCGAGAACGCCAGCGAGGGGACCGACACGGTTCGCACGAACCTGGCAAGCTATACACTTGGCGCCAATGTCGAGAACCTCACCTATAATGGAACGGCGGCCTTCACCGGCACCGGCAATGCATCCGCCAACACGATCAGGGGTGCGGCAGGTGCCGACACCCTGGACGGAAAGGCCGGAGCCGACACACTGATCGGCGGAGCAGGCAACGACACCTATATTGTCGATGACATCGCCGACGTGGTCACCGAAGGGTCGAATGAAGGAACCGATCTGATCAGGACGGCGCTTTCTTCCTATGCCTTGACCAGTATTGCCAATGTCGAAAACCTGACCTTCATCGGCAGCGGCGATTTTATCGGGACTGGAAACAGCCTCGCCAACACGATCACCGGCGGCGCCGGCAACGACACGCTGGACGGCGGCACCGGCGCCGACTTACTGATCGGCGGTGCTGGCAACGACCTCTATGTGGTCGACAGTGCGAGCGATGTGATCGACGAGGCGGCCAGTGCCGGCACCGATGAAATCCGCACGGCGCTTGCAAGCTATACGCTCGGCAACAATGTCGAAACCCTGACCTACACGGGATCTGCCAGCTTCACCGGCATCGGCAATGCGCTCGCCAACACGATCACCGGCGGCACCGGCAATGACACGCTGAATGGCAGCGCCGGCGCCGACACTTTGATCGGCGGTGCGGGGGACGACATCTATGCCGTCGACAATGCCGGCGACAGCGTCACCGAGAACGCCAGCGAGGGGACCGACACGGTCCGCACGAACCTGGCAAGCTATACGCTTGGCGCCAATGTCGAGAACCTCACCTATAACGGAACGGCAGCCTTTGCCGGAACGGGCAACTCGCTGGACAACCTTATCATCGGGGGCGCTGCCAGCGATACGCTTTCCGGCGGCGACGGCAATGACACGCTGAATGGCAGCGCCGGTGCCGACACGCTGATCGGCGGAGCGGGGGACGACATCTATGCCGTCGACAATGTCGGCGACAGCGTCACCGAGAACGCCAGCGAGGGGACCGACACGGTTCGCACGAACCTGGCAAGCTATACGCTTGGCGCCAATATCGAGAACCTCACCTATAACGGAACGGCGGCCTTCACCGGCACCGGCAATGCATCCGCCAACACGATCACCGGCGGTAACGGGGGCAACACGCTTACCGGTGGTGCCGGCGACGATATTCTCATCGGTGGGGCGGCAGCGGACTTTTTCATCTATTTGCCGAACTGGGGCCACGATACGATCACGAATTTCGTGGCGACCGGCACAGCGCATGACACCATCAGGATCGATCACAGCGTTTTTGCCGATTGGGCGTCGCTTCTTGCCGCATCCAGTCAGTCTGGCAGCGATACAATCGTTACCGCGGATATCAACAACACCATAACGTTGAAGAATGTCGCCGTATCGAGCCTGGAGTCGACGGATTTCCAGTTTGCGTGACCTTCGCTCGGACTTCCCCGGCGGAACCTTCTGCCGAGGAGGAGTGGGCCGAGATTATTGCGGCGGCGTGCCGCAACCTGGGTCCTTGGTTGAAGGCCGTCATAAGTCAGGTGCTTAAGACGCCTCGCCGAGTTGGGCGGCGCCAGTATTGGGGAGCTGTCTCAACGTTGGTGGCAGCGCCAAACGTGGTAGCGAGAGCCAAAAACAGCGCGGCCCGCGCGATGGCGGGCCGTGTATCGGCGAGGCTTTCGTTTCAACGGGTCTCATATCGTGATGCCCTGATCGGAACCGCGACTCCGGCCGTCCGTTACCCTTTGAGGAACGGAGGACATGGACATGCCCAAGAGAAAAGCCATCGTCGAGGCGGCGCTCGAGTCCGGGTACGAGCGCCAGGCACTGGGGATCATGAATACGGAGCAAGCTCTGAAGCTTGAGGATTCCGACGGTCTTGTTTTCAGTCATCCAGATAAAGAGGCCGGCGTAACGGATCATTTTGTTGATCAGGATGAACTGCGCCGCTTGGTGCGGCGGTCAACGTCGCCGCTTCCCCCATTGCAATCGCAGGCTCGTACGACGCGTTCGTCCTGAACTTCAGGCAATCATGTAGCCGCCGTCCACCGGCATCGATATCCCGTTCACCATGGCAGCCTGATCGGAGAGCAGGAAAAGAACGACCTCGGCGATGTCTGCCGGTTCGGCGAAGCGACCGACGGGGATTCGCTTCATCATTCCCGCGGCTTTCTCGGGATCGCTCCATGCCTTCACCGCCATCGGGGTCAGCGTCACCGTTGGGTGGACGCCGTTGGCGCGGATGCCGTGCGGTGCAAGCTCCTTTGCCATGACCCGCGTCAAGCCATCCAACCCGCCCTTCGACGCACAATAGGCAGCGTGATCGGGGATGCCGACGAAGGACGCGACCGACGAGACGTTGACGATGGCGCCCTTGCGGCCCGCCTTGATCAGCGAACGGGCATATTCCTGGGCCACGATCATCGGAGCACGGGTGTTGACCGCAACAAGTCGGTCGAATGCTTCGACTGTCGTATCCAGGAACGGCTGGAGTTCGGTCGTGCCGGCGCAGTTGACGAGGAAATCGGCGGGAAGGGCAGCGATGACAGCCTCTCTGGTCGCATCGGCATCGGCGAGATCGACCTGTATGGCCCGGCAGCCGGATTTCTGTTGCAGCGCTTCGACATCGGCAGCACTCCGGGTCAGCGCGACGACCTGCGCACCCCGTTCGATGAGCATCCTCACAATTTCGCGTCCGATGCCTTTTCCGGCGCCGGTCACGATGACCGTCTTTCCTTTGAACTCCATGGATCGCCTCCCTTACAGTCTCTGGCCTGTTTCCCGATCGAAGATATGCGCACGCCGGGGATCGATATGGAAGTACATCGTCCGTCCGGGATCGACTTCGATGCGCTCGCGGATCAGGGCGTCGATCGGCACGCCTCCCGTGCGGCCGAAGATCAATGTCTCCGAACCCGTGGGCTCGAACACCGAGACCTCGACCGGAACGCCTTCATCGCCGATGGTGATATGCTCCGGCCGGATGCCGTAGGTAACGGCTCTTCCTTCGTCCGCATTTGTACTTCCCATGGGAAGGGCGATACCCTGGTCGGTGACGACGACCTTCCTGCCGTCGCGGGTCGCGATGCGGCCCTGCAGGAAGTTCATCGATGGGCTGCCGATGAAGCCTGCGACGAAGAGGTTGACCGGGAAGTCGTAGAGATCGAGAGGCTTGCCGATCTGCTCGACCCTGCCGTCACGCATCACCACGATCTTATTGGCCATTGTCATGGCCTCGATCTGATCATGCGTGACGTAGACGGTGGTGGTCTTCAGCCGCTGGTGAAGCTCCTTGATCTCGACGCGCATGGTGACGCGAAGCTTGGCGTCGAGGTTCGACAACGGCTCGTCGAACAGGAAGACCTTCGGATCGCGCACGATCGCGCGGCCCATCGCCACACGTTGACGCTGTCCGCCTGACAATTGCTTCGGATAGCGGTCGAGATAACGCGTCAGGTCGAGGATCTCGGCCGCTCTGCCGACCTTCTCGTCGATCTCCGCCTTGGGGCGCTTGGCCATCTTCAGCGGAAAGCCCATGTTCTCGGCGACCGTCTTGTGCGGATAGAGCGCATAGCTCTGGAAGACCATCGCGATGTCGCGCTCCTTCGGCGGAGCGTTGGTGACGACACGGCCGCCGATCCGGATGTCGCCGCCGCTGACGGTCTCAAGACCGGCGATCATCCGCAGCAGGGTGGACTTGCCGCATCCGGATGGGCCGACCAGCACGACGAATTCGCCGTCCTCGATGTCGACACTGACGCCGTGCATGACCTGGAGTGCGCCATACCTCTTGGTGACGTCGCTCACCTGTACATTTGCCAAAGTCGTTCCTCCCTAAAGCAGCAATTTAAAGTGCTGCAGCATCCTTTGCGCGTCTGATGAGACGCGCGGCGCTGTCGTGTCTTGATGGTGTTCACGGAAATTCATCGGCTCATCCCTTCCAGACGAGATAGGCGCCGAGGACTGCCGAGATTGCTGCCGCAAACCATACCGAAAGCCCGAACGGCTCGATGAACCGCATCCAGAACAGCGAGAGCGCGACCCAGATCACAATCGAGATGAACAGCCGGTCGAACCAGTTCGTTTCGATCGGCAGAAAGCCCGGCTTGCGTTCACCATTTCCTGACGGAGATGTCATGGCTTCATCCTTTCACGGCGCCGAAGGTCAGGCCCGCAACGATGTGACGCTGGACCACCGAAAACACGATGAGCGCCGGAACCAATGTCAGCATTGAGATCGCGGCCATGATGCCCCAGGCCGTTCCCGTGGTCGTCACATATTCCGACAGGCCGGTGGTCAGCGTCCGCGCATTGAAATTGGTGAGCGTCGCCGCCAACAGATATTCGTTCCACGCAAACACCCACGTCAGGATCAGCGTCACCGCAAGTCCGGGCCGTGCCAGGGGGAAGACGATGTCGTAGAGGACGACCCATGGGCTGGCGCCATCCATATAGGCCGCCTCGTCCAACTCCTTCGGAATGGCTTCCACGGTCGGTCGCAGCGTCCAGATTGCGAAGGGAAGGTTGAAGGAGCAGTAGACCAGGATCATGCCGAGCCGGGAATCGGCGAGCGAGAAGTCGCCGATCCTGTAGACCTGCGTCAGCAGCAGGAAGAGCGGCAGCAGGAAGACTGCCGGCGGCGCCATGCGGTTGGTGATCGTCCAGAAGAAGATACTTTCCTTGCCGGCAAGCTCGAAACGCGTCAGGGCGTAGCAGGCAAAAAAGCCGAGCGTCGTCACGAGCAGCGCGTTGCCTGACGAGATGATCAGCGAATTGAGCATGTAGCCGCGCAAGGTCGGATTGGTCAGCACGTCCTGATAGTTCTTCCAGAAGAAGCTCCGGAGAATGACGTCGGGCGTCGAGAACAGGTCGAAGGGCTGTTTCACCGATATGACGAACAGCCAGTAAATCGGGAAAAGCGTCGCGAGGCTTATCAGCGTCCACAGGACGACCGGAAGCCAGGGGGTCTGGTTCTTCATCGCGTCAACCTCTCTTCACGCGGGGCGCAATCAAGCCGACATAGAGCAGCCAGCAGACGACGATGGTGAGGTAAAGGACGATGACGGAGATCGCCGAACCGTAGCCGTAATTCGTCTTGGGAAAGACTTCCCTGAAGATATGGACGCCGATGTAGCGCGTCGATGAACCCGGACCGCCGCCGGTCAGCATCAGCACTTCATCGACGGTGCGCAGCGCATCCATCAGCCGGATGAACACCGTGGCGAGCAGGGCCGGGCGGATCAAAGGGAGTGTTATGTGCCAGAAGATCTGGCTCTTGCCGGCGCCGTCGATCTGCGCCTGCTCGAAGGGGTCTGACGGAAGCGAGACGAGGGCGGCGATCAGCGAGAGGGTGACGAGCGGCGTCCAGTGCCAGATATCCATGATGACCGTCACGGTGAAGGCCGCGACGGCACTCTGGCCGATATTCAGATCGTAGCCGAACCAGCTTCGGAGGAGATAGGGAATGATGCCGATCGACGGCGTGGTCATCAGCTTCCAGACAGAGCCGACGATGATCGGCGCCATGATCAGCGGCAGGGTATGGATCGTGCGAAACACCGCTTTTCCGGGAAAGTCCTTGAGCAGCGCCTGGGCGAGGATGTAGCCGAGGACCAGCTCCGACACGACCGCGAAGAAGACGAATGCCAGGGTTATGCCGAGCGATGCCAGGAACTGCTGGTCGAAGACCAGTCGCCGATAGTTCTCAGCCCAGTTGAAGATCATGCCCGGATTGGCCGCGAACGGGTTCCATGAATGGAAAGAGACCCAGAGGACGTAGACGAAAGGAAAGATCCCGAACAGTCCGAGGATCACTATGGTCGGTGACAGCAACAGCCACCCGAGCTTCTGCGAATGCATCGCCTATCCCCCATTGAACGTTATGTGGACGTCCGCTCCACCTGGAGCGCAAAGATGACGGGTCGCAGGAAACGACCCGTCAGTTGGGGAGGATGTTTTATTTGCGATAGCCGAGCGAGGTGAGCTCCTCTTCGGCCTTGGCTGCCATCTGGTCGAGGCCTTCATCGGGGCCGATCTTGCCGGTCAGGATGTCGTAGAAGATCGGAGCGGTCGCTTCACGTACCTGCGCATGGAAGGGGTAGGGAGGAGCGCCGGCGAAGAGCTTGCCCTCGTCCTTCAGCATTGTGTAGAAGCCACCGAGCTTGGCGTCCATCTCCTTCACCTTCGGATCGTCGAACGTCGCCGTGTTGGTGATGCGCGGTGCGGCGATGGCCCAATCGGGCTGAACTTCGTTCTGACCGATGAATTCGAGGAAGAGCAGCGACGCTTCCTTGTTCTTGGACGTGACCGGCACGCCGAAGGCGCCGCCATCATAGTAGCCGATATAGCCCTTTCCGGCTTTCGCATCATCCAATACGCCCGGCTCGAGCGGCGGCAGAGCGAAGCCGACCTGGCCGACCACCTTCGACTGCGCCGGATCGCTGGCGATCCACGCGGCATTCTCACCATAGATCAGCCCCTGGGCGACACGGCCCGCGGCAAACGTCGTTGCGGTTTCCGTCCAGGTTGACTGAGTCGATTCCGGAGGAGCGATGTCGCGCAGGTGCAGCCAATATTTCAGCGCGGCCTTCGCCTTGTCACCGTTCATCGAGCCGCCGTGTTCGACCGTCGCCGCATAATTGTTCTTGGCGTCGATGCCCCAATTGTAGACGCCGAAGGTCGGCACGATGGACTCGAAGAATTCATACCACGAGGCCGGATGGCCGGTATGGGCCTGAGCGGTCGTGCCCCAGAGCTCCAGACCGTTGTCCTTGCCGTATTTCGTGAAGAATTCGGCAATCTGGGTGTACTCCTCGTGGGTCGTCGCCGGCTTCAGGTCCTTGCCGGTTTCCTTCTTGAAGGCTTCCTTGATCTTCGCATCGTCGAAGAGGTCCTTGCGATAGAGATAGGTCTTCAGGAAGGCTTCCATCGGAACGCCGAAGAGATCGCCGCTCGTGTCCTTGAAGTAGTCGGCAAAGCTGGTGAAGTTCGCATCGTCGTAGGTCGGCGCTTTCAGATCCGGCTGGTCTTTCAGCGTCTTCGTGATGTCGACGAGGAAATTCCTGGCGAGATAGGAGTAGATGATGTCCTGCTCGATGTAGACCATGTCATAGATGCCGGTCTTGGCTTCCATGTCCTTGATGGCCTTGTCGTACATCTGATCCCAGGACGTCGTCTCGATGTCGACCTTGATGCCGGTCTTCTTTTCGAATTCCGGAGCAAGCACGTTCTTGATGTAGTTCGACGGCGGGGTGCTTTCGGTGACGCCGTGCAGGGTCACGCCCTTGAATTTAGCCCCCGCGTCGGACCAGAAGTCGGCCCAGGCCGGTGAAGCGGTGGCGGCGAGGCCGAGCGTCAGCGCAAGCGCGCTAGCCTTCAAAGCATAGTTCATTTCCAATCCTCCCAGAGTGCAGCGAGATCATTTCGCCGGTGCTTTGTGTAGGCCAAAAAAACCGGCGGCGCAACATTTGTTGTCTAAACATGCAAATCATGAGCCTATCCCATTGATTTCTGCAGAAACTAATTTCCGCTGGGAAGCAGGGTAAGCGCGAAAACGGCATAATATATTGCATTGCAAAGAAATTTTGCGAAGCAGCAAAAAGCTAGCCGCTGAAATTATTTGTTGCCTCACCAAACTAAATGGCATAGCACTGTCCGCGATCAAGAGCATCTCGCGGAGGAAATGGCTATGCGTCGATTGGGTATCCATTCATTTGTATGGACAGGTGGCCAAACGCAGGAGGGGCTGGAGATGGCCCTCAACAAGACGGCCGAACACGGATATCGCACCATCGAATTTGCCTATCTGCGCCCCGAGAAATTCAACCTCGATCGACTGGCGAAGCTTGCCCAATCCCTTGACGTCGAGATTGGCGTGACGATGGGTCTGCCGCTCGACAAGGACGTATCGAGCGAGGACATGTCTGCTGTCTCCGCCGGCAAGCAGACGCTGGCCGACGCCGTTCGGGCGGTCCGCGATATCGGCGGCAACAAGCTCGGCGGGATTCTCTATTCCGCCCACACCAAATACAATCGCCAGCCGACGAGGAAGGGCTGGGACAACAGCGTCGCCGCGATCGCCGCGACCGGCGAGGTCGCCAGGCAGGCAAACGTCGACCTCGTCCTGGAGGTCGTCAACCGGTTCGAGACGAACCTGCTGAATACCACGGCGCAGGGGTTGAAGTTCATCGCCGAGACGGGATCGGAGCATGTCCGTCTCCATCTCGACACGTTCCATATGAACATCGAGGAAGCCAATCCGGCCGCGGCGATCCGTCTCGCCGGCGACAAGATCGGTTATTTCCACATCGGCGAGAGCAATCGCGGCTACCTCGGCGACGGCGTCATCAACTTCGATCTGATCTTCGACGCGCTGCTCGACATCGACTATAGGCGCGACATCGTATTCGAAAGTTTCTCGACGACGGTCGTCGACGAGGGCCTGTCGCTCGCCTGCGCGATCTGGCGCGACACCTGGGAGGATAATGATCCGCTTGCAGCACACGCGAAGCGCTACATCGAGCTGAAATATGACGAGGCGAAGCGCCGCCGCGCCACAAACGCGCGGCCCTAATTATCCTTCTGACAGCCTGTTCCAGTCGTGTAAGGGTTGGGCGACTTGAAGGGAATTGAAATATGAACGACACCGTCTCCATCGGAAGTTCGCCGCGCAGGATCCGACAGAACAATATCGTCGCCGCCTTGCAGACGATCTACGCTCACCGAAGCCTCAGCAGGGCGGATCTCGCCCGCAAGCTCGGGATGAACCGTTCATCCTCGGGAGAGATCGTCGCCGAACTGACGGAAGGCGGGTTCGTTCAGGAATCGGACGAGAGCGGCAAGCAGCGCTCGGAGCCCTCCCGTGCCGGGCGGCCGGGCATCATGCTCGAACTGGTTCCCGATGCCGCGTTCTTCGTCGGAATCGAGATCGGCGTCGAGCATATATCGGCAGCCGTCATCGATCTCTCCGCAGAAGTCCGGGCATGTCGAAAAATGGCGTTCGATACACCGTCTTCGACGGTGGAAGAGGCGGTGGCGCAGGGTGTCGAGCTCATTGTCGGCGTGATGGCGAAGAGGATGATCGGCAGGTGCAAGGGTCTCGGCATATCGACGCCGGCCCATATCCGGCCGGATGGATTTGTCACCCTGGCACCGATCATCGGCTGGCGGGACGTGCCGTTGAAGGAGATTGGCCGATCCGCTTTCCTGGCCGTTGTCCCGGCCGCCGTCCCGATCACGGTCGAAAACGACGCCAACGCCTTCGCGATCGGTGACAGCTATCGCCACGGCGCCGCGGGAGTGACCCTGTTCCTGCTCATGGAAACCGGCGTCGGCGGCGGCATCATGATCGATGGCAAACTGTTTCGTGGCGGCCACGGTCTGGCGGGAGAAATCGGCCACACCCTCGTGCCGGGAAGCGGTGGTCAGAAGTTTGAACAGCTGATCGGTCGCGAGGTACTCATCAGGCAGTATCGCGAGGCTGTCGGCCGCGAGGACGCCGATCTGCAGGATTTCCTCGGCGACGTTCGTGACCGTGTCCCGGCTGCCGTCAACATCGCCGAAACCTGGTCGCGCCATCTCGCCTACGCATTGCTGCAAGCCTGTCGCCTGCTCGACCCGGACAGGATCGTGCTGGGCGGCTCCGTGGCATCCCTCTACCCGATGGTCGCTGCCCGCGTGGCGGTCCACATGTCGGAGAGCCAGAACATCCCTTTCCCCACGCCTGAGATCGTCGTGGACAGTGATGCGGAGTTCGGTTCCGCCTTCGGGGCGGCATGCATGTTGCACCAGCGCTTTCTGTCACTGGAGAGCGAGGAGTTCGGCAGCGAGGACGGTGCGCCGGTCCAATCGACGACGAGTTGACGACAAGAACTATCGAAAGCAGGATTGCAAATGGCTTCAGTACTGGCTCCGGACGCGCTTGGTCCCACGGTTTGCGTAGGGGAGATCCTTGTGGAGATCGTCGCCACGACGGTTGGGGACGGATTTCTCGAAGCCCAGCCGCTGGTCGGTCCGTTTGCGAGCGGCGCGCCGGCGATCTTCATCTCGCAATGCGGCCGGCTCGGCGGCAAGTCGGCCATGGTCGGCGCTGTCGGCGATGACGATTTCGGCCGGGTCAATACCGATCGCCTCAAACGCGACGGCGTCGATGTTTCGGCGATCTCGATCGATCCGGACTATCCGACGGGAAGCGCGTTTGTCCGCTACCGCAAGGATGGCTCCAGAGATTTCGTCTACAATATCGCCACATCGGCAGCCGCGCGTTTCGGCTGGTCTCAAACGGTCGGCGATCTCATCGATCGGAGCGGGCATCTTCACGTGATGGGCTCGGCTCTGTCGGTCCCCAGTGCGCGCGAGGTGATCGACAAGGCGGTCGATATCGTCAAGGCGCGCGGGGGAACGCTCTCGGTGGATCCGAACATTCGCAAGGAGTTGAAGCTGGACGAGGACACCGAGCGCCGGTTTTCCAAGCTTGTTGCCATGGCTGATCTACTTCTGCCGTCCGGAGAGGAGCTTGAACGTGCCGCAGGTGTCGAAGGCGAGGCGGAAGCAATCCGCCGCTTATTCGAGATGGGCGTCAAGGAAATCGTGCTGAAGCGCGGCGCCGACGGCGCGACCTATTTCGGCAGGCAAGGAGACCGCATCGAGGCTCCGGCATTCGTCGTTCGTGAGGTCGATCCGACCGGCGCCGGCGACTGCTTCGGCGGAGCCTATCTCACCTGCCGGCGGCTCGGAATGTCTCAGAAGCAAGCGCTGACCTATGCCTCCGCCGCCGGCGCCCGCAATGTGACGGTGCTGGGTCCGATGGAAGGCGCCGGCACTCGGCAGGAACTCGATGCATTTATTGCTTCAACGGAAAGGCGGCCGTGATGCAGGTGCACCTCGACGAACTGGCCAGACTGAGGATCGAAGGCCGCCCGAAAGGCGTGACCTCCGTATGCTCCGCCCATCCGATCGTGCTTCGGGCAGCACTCCGGCACGGGCGGCAACAGGAAAGCACCATCCTGATCGAAGCGACCTGTAACCAGGTCAATCACCTCGGCGGCTACACCGGAATGACGCCAAGCGACTTCGCGTCTCTCGTCATGAAGACCGCGGCCGAAGAGGCGTGCCCCGAAGAACTGATCGTTCTCGGCGGCGATCACCTCGGCCCCAATCCCTGGCGCGACCTCCCGGCGGAAGAGGCCATGGCCGAAGCGGAGAAGATGGTTGCCGCCTATGTCGAGGCCGGTTTCCGCAAGATCCACCTCGACGCCTCGATGGGCTGCAAGGGCGAGCCGGTGGCGCTCGACGACGAAACCACCGCCCGTCGCGCCGCCCGGCTGGCTGTTGTCGCCGAGGCCTCGGCGAAGAAGGCCGGCGGCGCGATGCCGGTTTACGTCATCGGCACCGAAGTGCCGCCGCCGGGTGGAGCCGACCATGCCCTCACGACGATCGAGCCGACGGCCGCAGCGGCGGCGCTGAAGACGATCGATGTCCACCGCCGGGTCTTTGCCGAGGAGGGCCTAACGGAGGCGTTCGGACGCGCTATCGGGCTGGTCGTTCAGCCGGGTGTCGAGTTCGGCAATCACAATGTCATCCTTTATGACCGCAGCAAGATCGAGGCGCTGCAATCGGTGCTCACCGAGGAGCCGCAATTCGTGTTCGAGGCTCACTCGACGGATTATCAGGGCACCCGGCCGTTGGCCGCGCTGGTGGAGGACGGGTTTCCCATTCTGAAAGTCGGTCCGGAGCTGACCTTCGTCCTGCGCGAGGCGCTCTATGCGCTGGATGCGATCGCGTCCGATCTGTTGCCCGACTACGGCGAGCGCCCGCTTCATGCGGCGATGGAAACGCTGATGCTCGATCAGCCCGGCAATTGGAGCCGCCACTACCACGGAACCGACGGCGAGAAGCGGTGGCTGCGGCACTATTCGCTCTCCGACCGTATCCGCTACTACTGGGCGTCGGCTGAAGCGCAACATGCCGTCCGGCGCCTGTGCGGGGCCCTTCGAGGTCAATCCGTACCGCTGCCATTGCTTTGGCAGCATATGCCGGCCGCGCAGCACTTCGCGGATGCGCCGCTCGATCCGGAACAGGTTTTGGTCTGGAGAGTGACAAGGAGTCTTTCGGACTATCACGCCGCCTGCGGCGTCGGAAAGAATGAGCAATCAGCATCAAGATAGGAGGAGAAATCGATGACGGAACTGAATGGGAAGATCGCAGCGGTCACGGGTGCAGCATCCGGTATTGGCCTTGCTTCGACGGAGGCGATGCTCGCCGCAGGCGCGACGGTCGTGCTGGTGGACCGCGATCAGAGGGCGCTTGAGACGGTTTGCGAACGGCTTGGCGAGCGCGCCATTCCGCTGGTGATCAACTTGCTGGATCCGGACCAGTGCGCGGGACTGCTCGAGGGCGTCCTGTCGAAGACGGGCAAACTCGACATTCTGCATGCCAATGCGGGCACCTATATCGGCGGCGACCTGATGGAAACCGACCTCGATACCATCGATCGGATGCTCAATCTCAACGTGAACGTCGTCATCAAGAACGTTCGAAATGTCATTCCTCACATGATCGAACGCGGCACTGGCGACATTGTCGTCACCAGCTCGGTCGCCGGACATTCGGCGATTCCGTGGGAACCGGTCTATTCGTCATCGAAGTGGGCGATGACGTGCTTCGTCCAGACGATGCGACGCCAGCTTCTGAAAAATGGCATTCGCGTGGGGTCGGTTTCACCAGGGCCGGTGATCAGCGCTCTGCTGGCGGATTGGCCGGAAGAAAACCTTCGTAAGGCCAAGGAGGCCGGCGCTTTGATCGAGCCCAAGGAAGTCGCCGACGCGATCATCTTCATGCTGACCCGGCCGCGCAACGTCACCATCCGCGATATCGTGGTGCTTCCAAGCGCATTCGACATCTGAAGGAGCCGAACATGAGCTACCAGGAGAAATTTCGCCTTGTCGGCGAACGCGCGGTGGTCACCGGCGGAGGGCGCGCGATCGGCCTTTGCTGCACCGAGGCGCTGGCGGAGGCGGGTGCTGCCGTCGTCGTCATCGAACGCAGCGAGGCCGACGCTGAGCAAGCGCTTGCGTTGCGCGACAAAGGCTACGACATCGAAGTCCGGGTCGGCGACGTCACCGACGCGGCCCGCATGGAAGCGATCGCGACCGAGCTTGCCGATGCAGGCCGGCCGGCGACGATCCTCGTCAACAATGCCGGCATCGGCCAGAGCGGCATCCCGGCGGAGGATCTCACCGACGCCGACTGGTTGCGCATGATGGACGTCAATCTCAACGGCGTCTTCTGGTGCTCGCGCGCCTTCGGTCGTCCCATGATTTCGCTGAAACGCGGCGCCATCGTGAACCTCGGCTCGATGTCGGGGACGATCTGCAACCGGCCTCAGCCTCAGACGGCCTATAACGTCTCCAAGGCGGCGGTCCATCACCTCACGCGCTCGTTGGCGGCCGAGTGGGCGCATCACGGCATCAGGGTCAATGCCGTCGCGCCCACCTATATCGAGACACCGATGGTGGTCGCCGTCGAAGCCAATCGCGAGCGGATTCCGCTCTGGCTCGCCGACACGCCGATGGGGAGGATGGGAACGCCGGAGGAGGTTGCAAGTGCTGTCCTCTTCCTCGCATCGGGCGCCGCCAGCCTGATGACCGGGGCGATCGTCAATGTCGATGCAGGTTTCACCTGCTGGTAATCCTTGCGGGACAGGCGCGAGGGGCGCCTCGTCCGCACTGGAAGGTCGGCAGCCGACAAATCAACCAATGTGGAAACGTTACCACATTTTCTTGACTCGCAATTCCGCTCCATTTATTCGAATGTGGAAACGTTGCCATATCTGGGAGGAGCTTCATGAAGTCCGCACGGTTGAACCGACTTTTCGGCGTGTCTGGAAATTGTTTTGACGTTGCCATCGATCACGGCATGTTCAATGAACGGACGTTCCTCGCCGGCATCGAGAACATGAAGACGGCCATCGAGGTGATCGCGCAAGCCGCGCCCGACGCCATCCAGCTTCCGCCGGGAACGGCACCCATTCTGCAGGCGATCCCCGGCAAACATCGTCCGGCACTGGTGCTGCGCACCGATATCGCCAACATCTACGGCAATCCGCTGCCGTCCCAGCTGTTTTCCGAAATGATCGACAGGGCGGTGGAGCAGGGCGTTGCCTTGGACGCGGCCTGCGTCGTCGTCAATCTTTTGATGCTGCCGGACCAGCCGGAGGTCTACCGCGCCTGTGTGCGCAATGTGAACAGCCTGAAGCGCGAATGCGAGATCTACGGCATGCCGCTGATGGTCGAGCCGCTGGTCATGCAGGACAATTCCAAGGGCGCCTATATGGTCGACGGCGCGATCGACAAGATCCTGCCGCTTGTGCGCCAGGCGGCCGAACTCGGCGCCGACATCATCAAGGCCGACCCCTGCGACAATGTCGAGGAATATCACCGCGTGGTCGAGATCGCCCAGGGGCTGCCGGTGTTGGTGCGCGGCGGCGGCCGGGTTTCGGATCAGGAAATCCTGATCCGTACCAAGCAATTGATGGAGCAGGGCGCCCGTGGCATCGTCTATGGCCGCAACGTCATTCAACACAACAATCCCGGCGGCATGACGCGGGCTTTGATGGCGATCGTCCATGACAAGGCTTCGGTCGAGCAAGCCTCGCTGCATATCGGCTGACGCGCGGCTGGGAGGAGATGTCATGACGAAAACATTCCGCTTCGGCGTCATCGGCTGCGGTCTGATGGGACGCGAATTCGCCAGTGCCGCGGCGCGCTGGCTGCACCTGGCTGATGTGAAGGCGCGACCGGAAATCGTCGCCGTCTGCGACACCAACACGACGCTGCTCGACTGGTTCAGGGATCATGTGCCGACTGTTCGCCAGTTCACCGCCGACTATAAGGAGCTTCTGGCCAATCCCGAGGTCGATGCGGTCTATTGCGCCGTCCCGCATGTGCTGCACCAGCAATTCTATATCGACGTTCTGAAGGCCGGAAAACATCTTCTCGGTGAAAAGCCCTTCGGCATGGACGCCGCTCAGAACCGGGAGATCATGGCGGTTCTAGCCGAGCATCCCGACCTCCTGGTCCGCTGCTCGTCGGAAATGCCGTTCTTCCCCGGTGCACAGAAGGTCATCGCGCTCGCAAAAAGCGGCGAGATGGGAGATATCCTCGAAGTCGAGGCGGGGTTCCTGCATTCTTCGGATATCGACCGGCAGAAGCCGATCAACTGGAAGCGGATGGCCGAGATCAACGGCGATTATGGCTGCATGGGTGATCTCGGCATGCATGTGCTGCACGTGCCGCTGCGTCTTGGCTGGCGCCCGACCACACTGCATGCGCAATTGGTCAAAAAGGTCACCGAACGTCCCGACGGCAAGGGCGGCATGCTGCCCTGCACCACCTGGGACAATGCCACGATCAGCAGCCGCGTGCGCACTGCAGATCAGGATTTTCCGATGGTGCTGAAAACCTGGCGCATCGCGCCCGGCGAATCCAACAGCTGGTACATCCGCGTTCTCGGCATGAAGAAGAGCGCATTCTTCAGCACGAAGTCGCCGCGCCAGTGGCAATGGATGGATTATAATGGCGGTGCGCAGGCCTGGAGCACCGAGGATCTCGGCTATGGCTCGCTGTTTCCAGCCATTACAGGCAAGATCTTCGAATTCGGTTTTGCCGACGCCATACAGCAGATGTGGGCGGCCTTTGTCGACGAGCTCGCCGGCGGCAATGCCAACGGTTTCGGCTGCGCGACGCCGGCGGAGGCGCAGGCGCATCATGCGGTCCTGACGGCTGCCCTCAAAGCCGGCCGCGAAGACGTCGTGGTGCCGGTCGAATATGACGGGGCGTCAGCCTGATGCAGCGCTCCGAGATCAACGCCGCGTTGCGGCGGGCAACCGAAACCCTCGAGCGTTGGCACTGGTCCCTGCCGGCATGGGGCTATTGGACGGCGGCGGATTTTGCCGCTCACCCGGAGGCATCGGCCTATTTGCGCGCCCATCAGCTGGGTTGGGACGTCACCGATTTCGGCTCGAACCGGTTTGCCGAATGCGGCCTCGTGCTGTTTTGCCTGCGCAATGGCATTGTTGATGTCGAGGGGGAGCGGACCTATGCCGAAAAGCTGCTCTTCGTTGGGGAAGACCAGGTCACGCCGACGCACCGGCATGCGGCGAAGATGGAAGACATCATCAATCGCGCCGGCGGCGATCTCGTCATCGAATTCGCCGCAACCGATACCGATGGCAATGTGCTGAAGGAGGATGTGACGGTTCCGGTCGACGGGCTGCCGCACCGGCTCGCCGCATGGGAGCCGCTGGTTCTCCAGCCCGGCCAGAGCGTGACGATCCGCACCGGGCTTTACCACCGCTTCTACGGCAGGAAAGGCGGCGGACCCGTCCTTGTCGGCGAGGTCAGCCAGGTCAACGACGACAACAGCGATAATGTCTTCCTGGAGCCGATCGGGCGCTTTGCCGCGATTGAGGAGGACGAGCCGCCGCTCAGACCCTTGTGGAACGAGGGAGCCAGCTGATGCGAAGCCGGGAGGAGGTTCAACATCGCGACAGTCGGAAGCAGGGCGGCATCGTCTGCGCGGGAAACTTCATCGTCGATCGCGTCCACACCCTGTCCTATTGGCCCGAACAGGGCAATCTTGCGCATATCCTGCACCAGGATCTGGGTGTGGGGGGCGGGGCGGCTAATGTCGTCACCGATCTGGCCTCGCTCGGATTTCCCGGACAGCTGGCAGCGGCCGGATGCATCGGCGCTGATCAGGACGGGGAGATCGTCAAGGCCCGCCTTACGACCGCCGGCGTCGATGTCGGTGGGTTGACGGCGCTGGCCGACCGCGTCACGGCGCATACGCATGTCATGAATGTGCCCGGTCAAAACCGCACCTTCTTCTATCATGGTGGCGCCAACGATGCGGTCACCGACAAACATGTCTCACCCGCGACCTTCGCTGAGGCCGGCTATCGGCTGTTCTATCTCGGCTATCTCCTGCTGTTGCCGGGTCTCGACCGCATCGGCCCCGATGGCCGTTCGGGAGCATCGCGCCTGCTGGAGGCCGCGCGCCGCGCCGGGCTGACGACCTGCGTGGATTTCGTATCGAGCGAGGACCCGGAATTTGCAGCCAAGGTCGGCGTCGCTCTGCCCTTCTGCGATTACCTGATCATCAACGAGATGGAGGCGGGCCGGGCAACCGGCGTTGTCGTTCGCGATGCGAAGGGAGACTTGGTCGAGGCGGGGCTTTTGACAGCGGGCGAGCGCCTGCTTGCCGCCGGCGTCGCGAAGGGTGCGCTCATCCATGCGCCGGAAATCTGCTTCTGGTTTGCGCCTGGCGCTTCCCCGGTCATGACGCGGTCACGGCCCGTCGATCCCCATGATATCGTCAGCACGGTCGGCGCGGGAGACGCCTTCTGTGCCGCCGTGCTCTACGGCCTGCATGAGAACTGGCCTGTCGAGCATATCTGCGCCGTCGCCCATGCTGCGGCTGCGCGTTGCCTCGCGGGTGCGACGGCCACCGACGGCATCCCCGACATGTCTGTCCTCCTTCGCGAGGCGAAGGAGACGCACCCGCAATCCGCTTAGCCCATCGGCGTCGGCTCACGAGAGCGCGGCGCCGATCACCATCCAGTCAGAATGGAGGAGCAGAGATGAAGCTATTCGATATGGCAGCCGTGCACGGCACCTTTGCCGATTTGGCCGCGACCAGGGAGGCAGGGCGATGAGCTATACGGAAACGGGACGGCTCTCCGGCAAGGTGGCACTGGTCACGGGAGGCGCGAGCGGCATCGGCAAAGCGGTCTGCGAACGTTTCGCCGCCGAAGGCGCCAGGGTTGTCGTGGCGGATCTCGACGGTGAACGATGCGCACGGGTGGCGCAGGCGATCGGTCCTCATGCCTGGGGTGTGGCGCTTGACGTGACCAGCCAGGACAGCATCGAAGAAGCCGTTCGCTTCACTATATCAACCGCCGGTCAGATCGACATCCTGGTCAACGCCGCCGGAATTTACGACGTCGAGTCCATTCTGGACATATCCCGGGAACGGACCGCGAAGGTATTTCAGGTCAATATCGAAGGCGTGATCTTCATGACGCAGGCCGTTGCCCGGCACATGGTGGAGAGAGGGGGAGGTGGACGCATCATCAACTTCTCGTCCCAGGCTGGACGTCGTGGCGAAGGACCTGCCGTGGCTTACTGCGCTTCCAAGGCGGCGGTCATCAGCATCACGCAAAGCTGCGCTCTGGAACTGATCCGCTACGGGATCAATGTCAATGCCATCGCTCCCGGCGTCGTCGATACGCCGATGTGGGATGTCGTCGATGCAAAACTCGGCAGCCGCGAAGGTTTGAAACCCGGCGACGTCAAGCGCCGCGTGGCTGCCGCCGTTCCCGCCGGACGATTTGGCGCCCCCCAGGAACAAGCGGCCATGGCAGCCTTCCTGGCCGGTCCTGATGCAGCATACATCGTGGCGCAGTGCTACAATGTCGATGGCGGCAATGTCATGAGCTGAGCGCTTGAGCCGCGTTGCGGGCGCATCATCCCGAAGGCGGCTTTATCAGCACGATAGGCAATCGAAATTGAGGTCTGGAGGAGTGGAATGAAGGCTGTACGCTTGGAGTCGATCGGGTCTTTGACCATGCGCAGTGTCGAAAAACCGGTCGCCGGGCCGGGCGAGCTGCTTGTCCGGGTCGCAGCCGCGGGCATCTGCGGTTCCGATCGCCACATGTACAAGGGCGAATATCCGACGGCGATCCCCGTCACGCTGGGCCACGAATTCTGCGGCATCGTCGAAGAGATCGGCGATGGTGTGACACGGTTTACCGGCGGCGAGTTGGTGACGGTCGACCCGAATATCGCCTGCGGCACCTGTCCGGCTTGCACGCGGGCGCGGCCGAACCTGTGCGAGCGCCTGACCGCCATCGGTGTGACACGGGATGGCGGCTTCGCCGAATATGTGGCAGTGCCGCACGCGCAGGCCTTCGTGCTGCCGACCGACCTCGATCCCGTTCACGGCGCCTTCAGCGAACCGCTGGCCTGTTGTCTCCACGCCATCGACAAGGCAGGGATCCGTCCTGGCGACAGCGTCGCCATCCTTGGCGGCGGCGTGATTGGCCTGCTCATGGTGCAGCTGGCCCGCCTGGCGGGGGCGAGCGAGATCATTTTGATCACGCGGCAGCAATCAAGACGCCAAACGGCTCTGCGCCTGGGGGCGACGCACGCCTTCGACCCGGCCTCTTCTGACACGATCGCGTCCGTTCGAGAGGTCACCAAAGGCGGCGCCGACGTGGTCATCGAATGCGCCGGCGTCAGCGACACGCTTCAAAGCGGTCTGAAAATGGCGCGGCGCGGTGGCGCCTTCGTGCTTTTCGGGGTGACGCCGGCGGGTGTCGAGGTGCCGGTTCTGCCCTTCGATCTGCTGATAAACGAAGTCGATATCAGGCCGGCCTACCTCAATCCCTTCACCCATTCGCGCGCTGCGGCAATGGTCGCCAGCGGAGTGTTGGAGCTGGATGCATTGGTCACCAGAACCATCGGCCTCGAGCAGGTCGCCGAGGTGGTGGGCAACGCGCCATTGCCCGGCGAGATCAAGGTCATCGTCCGGCCTTAGCCTCGAGACCCACCTGCTCAACTGCGGACGGGGCCGGTGGAATCGCGCTCGATCAGCGTGACCGGCACCTTTACGATCGCAGCCTGTCGGGATTCGTCCCCGGTCTGGTGCTCGTCGATCAGCGCTTCCAACAGGCGTGCTGCCTGCTGCCCGACATCGCGGATCGGCTGTGCAACCGTTGTCAGCCGCGGAAAGACGTAGGCTGCTTCCGGCAGGTCGTCGAAGCCGACAACCGAATAGTCGTTCGGAACCGAAAATCCGCGATCCTGGATAGCATGGATGGCGGCAATCGCTGAAACGTCGGTCGTGCCGATGATGGCGGTGATATCAGGCCGAGACGCCAGCAATTCTCGCGCCAGCCGGTAGGTCTCGGCAAAGCTGTGCTCTTCCGCCATTGCCACGACGGCAGGCGCGATGCCGTTTTTCGCCATTTCCGCGGTGATGCCTTGAAGGCGAAGCTGGATGGGCTGGCTGTGCGCCGGCGCGCCGACGATGGCGATCGCCCGGTGGCCGAGGCCGATCAGATGGCGCGCCATCAGCCGCCCGCCTTCCTCGTGATCGGCCATGACAGCGTCGTCTGCGATGCCGTTCAGCTCGCGGTCAATGGCGATGATCGGAATGCGAGCGTCCCGCAGCACCCCGAAGTGCTCGATGCTGCCGAAGGCGCTGGCGACGATGACGCCGTCGACGCGCTGGGCGAGCAGCATCGAGATATAACGCGCCTCGTGCTCCATATTTTCCGCCGTGCTGCAGATCAGCGTCTGATAGCCGTGCTGAAACAATTCCTGTTCGATGGCATGGGCCAGGATGCCGAAGAAGGGCACCTCGATCGACGGCAGCATCAGTCCGATCATCCGGCTTGGCGCACCGCGCAACATGCGTGCGCCCTTGCTGGGCGTGTAGTTCAGTGCACGGATCGCCGCCTCGACGCGGTCTCGGAGCTCAGGCGAGGCATAACCGCTGTTGTTGAGCACGCGCGAAACCGAAGAGACCGACGTTCCTGCAAGTTTGGCGATATGTCTGATGCTGGTCGTCACGTGCTCGTTTTTCTTTTTCTAGCGGCGGTCGAATGAACCGAACTGCTGAAGTTCACCTCCATTTGTCATCCACTAGATCACTAGCGGCACGCCGCATCAAGCGCGCTCCGCTCGCCATCCCATTGTCCTTCTCCGTTTCAAACGACACAAAGCAGGCCTTGCGGGACGATGACTCAGCGAAGATATGTCCACGCGCTGAATATTTTGGCGATCACTTTCCCATTCTCGCGTCGTAGCTGCCCATGGACAGTTGTTTGCTCGTCGGAAAAATCGATAAGGTCGAAGAAAACACTTTCATTTCGTTCGATATTTCCAAGGAAGAAAACGTCCTTACGGACGACCGGTCCCTTGCGGGGAAACCAGTTTTCCAGGGCGCGGTCGGCGAGTGCCTGATACTCGGCAAAATAAAACAATCCTGCGCCGTTGAACTCCTGCGAAGCGCTGGGATCAAACTTAAAGGTTCGGAGCGCCCTGTGAGCGAGGACGGAAAACCCGAAATGCGTGCCTAACCGTCCATTCCGGATGTCCACAGCGTTCTGGGCCAGAGGACTGGGCTGGAAGCGCCGTCCCTGCCGCTCAGGCAACGTCACACGCGCGATCGAGTGATTGTTGTCTTTGATCGTTCTGTGAACGAAGGTAGAGATGAGTTCCACCGCGCCGACGCTTCGTCCGTGCAGAGACAACTCGTGTCGGGTCGACGTTCGGGTTCGCGAGACTGCGGACAGCTTCGAGTGGATCGTCAAAATGTCATTTGCCTGCACGATGGCGAAATGGGCATCCGTCAGGGACGTTGCACAGATCGCGGCATAGGCTTCCTCTCCATCGGCCGTTCTGAAATCCGCATTGTCGAGCCCGAGGTGACGGGCGAGCATCAGCCAGTGACGATGGCCGAGTTCCTTCATCAGCCAGGTCTCCGACAGCCCGTTTCCATTCAAATGCGGCATGCCGAGAAGCACATGCGGATCAAGGGCACGTTCCATCAAGTCGCGTGCCGAAGGTCCTGCGGGCGGAAAATCGAGAAGGGCTGCGCTCATCATCAGGCGCTGACCGCTTGATTGAGAGAGGATGCCTGTGCCGAAAGCCGAGCTGCGAGATGCCCGACCACATGTTCGGCATCCTTGCCGACGCCGAGGAACCGCCCGGAACCCCAGGTCCAGAGCCAGGGAAGTCCGAGCACGTAGACGCCATCGACGACGGTAACGCCGCGGCGGTGAACGGGGTAGGCGTTGCCGTCGAAGATCGGCAGGCCGACGAAGGACCAATCCGGACTGAAACCCGTGGCCCAGATGACCGAGGTGATCCCCACCGCCTTCAGATCGAGTTCGACAATCTCCGCCCCAGGCTCCCAGACGGGGACATAGGGGGATCCGGCCGGAGCCTCGATGCCTTTTTCGGCGATATGCCGGTCAATCAGGGCATTGATACCGTTATAGACACGGTCGGCACTGTCGAGATTGGCCTTCAGGTTCGGCTCGAACAGCATCCGGCCGGCGGCGACGCCGGACATGCGGCCATAAAGCATCATACCCTCCAGCGCGAATTTGCGCAGATCGATATCGCGTCCGCCGTCGCGTCCGGTCAGGTAATGGTTGGTGTCGTGCTTCTTCTTCGTCATGCCATCATGTTCGACCGTGATGTCGTACTGGCCGATATCGGAAAGCCAGTCGACCACATCGCGACCGCGATAGAACCGGGCGCAACGCGGCGCGTTGCCGGTGACGAGATGCACCTTGCGGCCGGCAAGATACAGATCCTCGGCGATCTGGCAGCCGGACTGGCCGGAGCCGACCACGATGACGCCGCCCTCCGGCAGTTGGTCGGCATTGCGGTAGGCGGCGGTGTGGAGCTGCATGATGTCCTCCGGCAGGCGCTCGGCCGCACGCGGAATGGCCGGATCTGCATAGAGGCTGGTGGCGATCACCACGGCATCGGCTGTCACCGCGCCAGCTGAGGTCTCGAGCCGGAAGAGGCCGCCATGATTTTCGAGCGACGTCACGCTGGTTTGCTCGAAGACCGGCGCCTCGACCTTCTTCACGAAGCGATCGACATAGGCGAGTATCTCGTCCTTGACCATAAAACCGTGCGGATCCGTGCCGTCATAGGGATGGTCCGGAAGCTGGCATTGCCAGTTCGGCGTCACCAGGCAGAAGGCGTCCCAGCGTTCGTTCTTCCATTTATGCGCAACGGTCTTCTTCTCGAAAACCACGTGATCAATGCCGTGCCTCTTCAGATAGTGAGAGGCCGAGAGCCCGGCCTGGCCGCCGCCGATGACAACCGCGCTGTAATGGCTCTTGAGGGATGGTGTGGTCATGGTGGGTCCTTTCAAAGGATGAAGCTTTCGCAGCGGACTTCGGCCTCTGCGTCGGTGAGATAGGGAGTGGCGGCCTGTTCGATGCGCGACAGCTGGCCGAGCGCCAACGCGCAGGGATAGCCGTATTTCGCCTTGACCCTGTCGCTGGCGATGGTCAGTGCCGTGCGGCTGCGATCGAGAAAGTCGGCCAGCGGATAGTTTTGGCCTTCGGCGAAATAGTCCTTGATCACCAGGGAGGGCGAGTAACAGGTCTCCTTGCGGCCATCCGGCCAGGCAATGACGAACCGCATTTCAGGCATGGTCGGCCTCCAGCAGCGTGTGATAGCGGGCAAGATGGGCTGTTGCTGTTTGGTGCCAGCCATGGCGGGCGGCAACCTCGAGACCACGGGGGATGATCTGCTCGCGGATCGGTGCGACCAGCGCCAGCGCCATGCCTTCGGCAATGGAGACCGGATGATGCGGATCGCACCAGATCGCATCGCCGGGACCCAGATATTCGGTGAAGGGCGCAATCGAGGATGTCACGACCGGAATACCGCTGGCCATGGCTTCCAGAACGACGAGGCCGAAGCCCTCCTTGAGCGAGGGGAACACCAGCGCATCCGCCAGCCGGTAGAGGCTCGGCATGTCGGCATCCGCGATCGCACCGGTGATATGCACAGCTGCTGCGTCCCGACCGAGGCAGGCGAGGTGAGAGCGGAACTCCTCCTGATAGTCGCCATGGTCCAGGAGAGAGGCGCCGCCGGCAATGACAAGCTGGGCATCCGGCCGGATGGCGCGGACCTGACGAAAGGCTTCGAGAATGCCGAGGGTGTTCTTTCGCGCCTCGATGCCGCCGACACTGAGGAAGATCGGCCCGTTTCCGAGCTGCAGCCTGTCGCGCAGAGCGACCTGCTCGCCGTTCCAGGCAGGCGAGAAGCGGTTGGTGTCGACGCCATTGCCGACTATTGTCGCCTCGATGCCGCGATCCTCTCTGAGCTTGTCCCGCCAGAGGCGGCTGACGGCGAAGAAGATATCGGCCACATCGATCGCGCGATCCTGCAGAGCCATCAGGCGCGGATCGGCGAACTGGTCGATGTGGTGGACGGTGCGGGCAAAACTCGGGATCAGGCCCTCCAGCTTGAGGGTCGCCAGCGCATTGCCGGAAATGCCGTCATGGGCGTGGAACAGGTCGAAGCCATTGGTTCCGGCTTTCCGGAAATAGCCGATATAATCGGCGATCCGCTGCTCGACCATTTCCGTCATATCCGGGGATGCCGGCGCCGCGGCAATACAGGCGGTGCCGCAGGAGGGCTGACGAAAAAAGCCCGCCCCCTTGGCATCGGGCGCATGCAGGACCACCTCATGACCAAGCGAGGTCAGCGCTTCCGAAAGCTGCATGGCATGAACCACGCCGCCACGCGGGTTGGTGGAATGGGTCAGCATCGCAATGCGCAAGGTTCGGTGCGACGGAAGGTTCATGCGGCGGCATCCTGTCGACCGAGCTGCAGCAGCGGTGTCTCGGCATGATTGCGCACCACTGCGCGGGTCTCGCCATCGACCAGTGCGACCTCGGCACCAGCCACGACCGCGCCGATGACCGAGGCGCTGATGCCGCGCGCGGTGAAGCGGGTGACGACATCGGCCGCATGTTCCGGCGCGAGCGAGAGCAGATAGCCGAAGCTCGGAAAGGTGACGAGCCAGCGATCGAGAGCGACACCGGCCGGCAGGGGAATGGCGGCGACGTCGATATCGATGCCGACATGCGAACATTCGGCCAGCATGATGGCGGTGCCGATGATGCCGCCCTGGCTGATATCCTTCGCAGACAGCGCGAGCCCGGCCTCGGCGATCTCGGGCAGCAGCTCGAGGTCGCCGCGCAGGCGCGCCGGCGCGGCATCGGTGGCGGCCTCCCAGTTGTTGAAAGGTTCGCGGTAACGGCCGCGATGGTCGATCGCCGCAACCAGCACATCGCCCGGCCTTGCATCGAAGCTCGTCAGCAGTGTCTTGGCGCGACCGAGAATGGCGACCGACAATTGGCCGCGTTCGGTGCGGATATTGGTGTGGCCGCCGACGATCGGCACGCCAAAGGCGCTGGATGCCGCCCTCATGCCATCCAGAACGAGTGTCGCGCCAGCCTCGCCATCGGCCCAGACGGCATCAACCACGGCGATCGGCCGGCCGCCCATGGCAACGACGTCGGAGATATTGACCATGACGCCGCACCAGCCGGCAAACCAGGGGTCGGCGGCGACGAACTCGTTCATGAACCCTTCGATGGCAAAAAGCAGATGACCGTCGCCATCGGGCAGCGCGGCGCAATCGTCGCCGACGGCAATCTGCTGCCCCTGCAGGCCGAGCCTTGCGGCGATCGTGCCGATATCCTGCTTGGCGGCGATGCCGCCGCTCGTCGAGAGTTTGGCCGCCAGGGCCTTGATGTCGATCGCGACCATCTTCACGCCGCCTTTCTGGAAAGGGCGGTGAAGCCTGCCTCGGGTGTGACGCAAGGCGGATAATAGGCAAGGTCGGCCTTCATCCTCAGATGCGGCTTGCCATAGACCTCGAACTCCTCGATGACATCCCAGTGCAGCCTGCGAAACAGCAGGCCGTTCTGAACCTGCACATTGGCGAGGAACGTGTGGCATCCGATCGCATTGGCGGAGGACACGGCGAGCTTGATCAGCGTCGCCCCCAAGGCGCCGATCTTGCGAAAATCCGGATGGACCGCCAGTCTTGATCCCCACCAGATGCCGGGTTCGGCCTGATGGATGCGCACCGTTCCCACAAGTTGGTCGGCGGCAATGCCCAGCATGGAGAGAGCCACGATCGGGATGGCGTGATCGTCGATCGCGTCGCGGTCATCGCTTTCGAAGATCCGCTGTTCCTCGCAGAAGACGGCACGGCGCAGCGCATGCGCCTGGCTGCGCTCCCAGGCAGAGGTCGCGAATTTCACCTGGAATTCGCTCGAGCGATAGGGAGCAAAGGCTTCGAGCATCATTTGGTGAGCATCCTTTCATAGGTGGAAAGGGCAGAGCAGGCGCCGCATTTGCCGCAGCCGGCCTTGATGTCGACGGCCTTCAAGCCGCTGTCGACCAGCATCCTGGACAAGGGGCCGAGGATCGAGTGCATGAAGTCAGGCCTGGGCGCCGGGTGGCTTTCGAGCGGCGTGCCGGAAATCGGCACGAAGGGCACGACGAAGGGATAGACGCCAAGCGCAACCAGCTTTTCGCAGATATCCAGAATGGCCTCACGGCTGTCGCCGAGCCCCGCCAGGATATAGGTCGAGACCTGGCCGCGCCCGAAGACCTCCACCGCGGCCCTGAACGAGGCCATGTATTTGGCGATCGAGACCTGCGCCTTGCCCGGCATGATGCGGGCACGGACCTCCGGCGTCACGGCCTCCAGATGCATCCCGAGGGCATCGACGCCGGCCTCCTTCATGCGGGTGAACCAGATATCGTCCTCCGGCGGCTCGCATTGCGCCTGGATGGGAATATCGACGGCCGCCTTGATGGCGCGGGCGCTGTCGGCGAGGATCGCAGCGCCGCGGTCGTCGCCCTTCGGCGTGCCGGTGGTCATCACCGTATGTTTGACGCCGTCCAGTTCGACGGCGGCCTTGGCGACTTCCGCGAGCTGCTCCGGCGTCTTGTGGGCGATGGTGCGGCCGGCTGCCAGCGATTGGCCGATGGCGCAGAACTGACAGGTCTTGCTGCGGCTCTGATAGCGGATGCAGGTCTGTAGCACGGTCGTGGCGAGCACGTCCTTGCCGTGCAGAACCGCGATCTGCGAATAGGGAATGCCGTCGGCGGTCGAGCGCTCGTAGAAGCGTGGGCGCAAGGGAAAGGAAACCTCACCCAGCACCCTGCCATCCCGGCTGATACGGCTGCGGCCCATATCATCCGGCTTTTCCACCAGATAGGGACTCTCGAATGCAGGTGCGGTGTGAACCGGCACCATCACCGTCATGCCGTCAATGGTCAGCGCCTTGTGGTCGGAAGGTCCGGCACCACCGCGGCGGCTTTCATGTCCGGCCTTGGGGTCAACGAGCCGGGCTCCGTAGGACTGCAATTCGTTGATCAGAATCTCGGTCGGCAGATGTGTCGTATTCTCCATCGGAAAGGGTCCTTGCTTCGGCTGTTGGGAGGGATGGCTGGGTGGTGGTGACCATCGGCGCGGTGGCGCGGCCGTCCATGACAAGATGCAGCAGCTCGGGCCGGGCATAATGGCCGACCGAATCCATCATCCGCTTGCGCTTCACGATCAGGCTCATGTCGAGATCGGCGATCAGGATGCCTTCGCCTTCCGTCAGCGGCGGCACGACGTGTTTGCCTTCGGGCGAGATGATTGCAGTCATGCAGCCGCCGCGCAGGGCCTTCTGCAGGCCCGCGTCGGGAGCAATGGAAGCGATCTGCTCGTCGGTCAGCCAGCCCGTGGCATTGACCACGAAGCAGCCGCTTTCCAGCGCGTGGTGGCGGATGGTGACTTCCATCTGGTCGGCAAAAATCGGCCCGACCATCGAGCCCGGAAACTGGGCGATATGGATGTCCTCGTGCTGCGCCATCAGGGCGTAGCGGGCCAGAGGGTTGTAGTGCTCCCAGCAGGCCAGCGCGCCAAGGCGTCCGACGGCGCTGTCGACCACCTTCAGGCCGGAGGCGTCGCCCTGGCCCCAGATCATCCGCTCGTGAAAAGTCGGGGTGATCTTGCGACGCTTGAGGAGGAGTGTGCCATCGGCATCAAACAGCAGCTGGGCATTATAGAGCGATCCGTGGTCGCGCTCGTTGACGCCAAGCGCTACGACGATGCCATGCTCGCGGGCGGCTGCCGAGACGGCATCGGTGGCGGCACTCGGCACCGTGACGGCTTCCTCGTAAAGTCGCACATGCTCCTTGCCGGAGAGAACGGGAGGCAGCACGAAAGAAAAATAGGGGTACCAGGGGACGAAGGTTTCGGGAAAGACGATCAGCTCGGCGGCTTTGGTCGCGGCTTCACGAATTGCATCCAGCACGCGGGCCAAGGTTTTCTCGCGCGAGGTCAGATCCGGCGCGATCTGCGCGGCGGCAACCCGGACGCTCATTTTTTTCTCCATGACGAAATCCTCGATTGACGGGCGGGGAGGCGGAGCGCCAGGACTCCGCCCCTATTCTTTGGGGCGGTTGCTGCTCAGAGCGTCCAGGTGTCGAGGATGAAGGCGCCGTCGCGGCGATGGATCAGGATCAAGTCGAGAACGTCGAGCGGACTGATCGGCGTGATGCCGGGGATCAATGCGCCTTCGCCATGGCCGTAAAGCGCCTGAAGGGCAAAACGGCACGCATAGACCTTGCCACCTTCTTCCATGAACTTGACGATCTGGTTGTTGAAATTCAGATGGCCGGGAAAGGCCTCCGCGCCGAGCGTCGGAAAACCGCGCTGGACGCCGAGCGTGACGCCCGGGCCGTAGAGAAGGACCGAGGTCTCGAACCCCTTCCGCTTCAGGCGCGTCGCCTGCAGCAGGTTGACGAATCCGATCGATCCTTCGAACGCCACGGTATGGAAGGTGACGAGGGCTTTTTCCCCTTCGCCGGCCTGTACGTCCTCAAAAACCTTTTCCTCGTAATTGACAAGAAAGTCGCCTTTTTGATTGGCGGGCTTGGTCACTGCGGGCATGGATGGCTCCTTGGTTTGAAATCCGATCCCCATCCGGGGAGCATCCATCCAATTGCAAGCCACATGCCAGATTGATTATGCATAAATAGCAATCAAATTGACAAATAATACATTCAATTATGCTATCAATTTTGAAGGAGAGAGTTTTAAAGCCGATTTTATAGGCGATCGAGTGCAAAAATCGAATGCACGAAAGCTCAAAACAGATGCATTCAATTGCGCGTCAATCAGCATGAGGGAGCATAATACTTGTGGCGTGAGCCCCGGCAACCCGTTTACGCCGGGCTTTTGGGATGGGTGCTCAGACTCGCACCCGCCTTCTGGTGCTGGCAGCGCCTGGCAACGGAAGCGGCTCGCTTCCGAGGGAGGTCTGCGTCAAGATGCCTTATCGCATCAATCGGAACGGCTTAGCTATATTGAATGCAATCAATTAGAGCACTTGGATGTATATATAGGGCCGCTCGTTGGTCAGCGGAATAAGTCGCCAACTCCGTCGACGGTGGAGGAAGGAGGCGAAAAAGATGCTCGGATTCCGTTGTCGCCGATCAGGCCGCGTCGCTCTTTCCACGAAATAGGAGAAAACTATGAGTAATAAACCTACGATCATTCTGGTGCATGGCTTTTGGGGTGGAGCCGCACATTGGGGCAAGGTCATACTCGAACTGGCGCGGAGGGGTTATCAATCCGTTCGCGCCGTCGAACTGCCGTTGACGTCGCTTGCTGAGGACGCTGAACGGACACGCAAGATGGTGGCCCAGCAGAAAGGACCGGTTCTGCTCGTCGGTCATTCCTACGGTGGCGCGGTCATCACCGAAGCGGGAGATCAACCGAATGTCGCGGGGCTTGTCTATATCGCCGCATTCGCTCCCGACGAAGGTGAAAGTCCAGGCGCTATCACGCAACGGCATCCGCCTGCGGCAATGGCCAATATCGAGCCGGACAGCGACAGCTACCTATGGCTCAAGGCCGACAAATTTCACGAAAGCTTCTGCCAGGATATATCCCTCGAAGATGCTTTCGTTTTGGCGGCCACCCAAAAAGCGCCGCTTGCAGGCACCTTTGGCGACGTCATCACCGCTCCAGCCTGGAGGAAGAAGCCGTCCTGGTATCAAATAGCAAGCGAAGACAGAATGATTGCTCCTGGAAACCAGGCAGCAATGTCGACTCGTCTCAATGCTCGGAAAGTCGTGACCTTGGAGGCAAGTCATGCCTTGCCGCATTCAAAGCCTCTGGAGGTCGCAGCCTTTATCGATGAGGCAGTGGTAGCCATCTCGAAGTAAGAACAAAGATGCTTGTGGGGGCGTGAGAATAAGCGCCCCCGCTCGATCATCTGCTTGATCGCTTCCGCCCTCCATGCTCCGGCGTTGGAGAAGGCGCACGGCACGACGAAACCCTCCGGCATCAATCGACAAGCTTCACGCTTGCACGCTACAGGATAGGGGCTTGATCGATAGCGGCGCGTTGAGCGGACAGATGATGAACGACACAGTCATTCTTTTTCACGGCATTGCTCGGACGAAGAAGAGCATGGAGAAGCTCGCCGGCTTCCTGTCCGGCCACGGTTATCGGGTTGTGAATGTCGGTTACCCCTCCACCAGGTTTTCGATCAGTGACCTCATCGACATCGTTCGACCGGAGATCGACGGCGCTGCGACGGCGGCAGGAGACGGCCGTCTCCATTTCGTCGGTTATTCGATGGGCGGGCTGATCATCCGGGCGTTTCTCACGCGTTATCGCCCAGCCAACCTCGGTAGAGTGGTCATGGTCGGAACGCCGAACAACGGCAGCCAGATCGCCGATTTCCTCAAGGGCTGGTCCTTATACAGGAAGGTCTATGGACCGGCAGGCCAGCAGCTGATTACCGATCAGACCGCAATGGCGAAGCTGTTCGGCACGGTCGATTACGAACTTGGCATCATCGCCGGCAATCGGACCATTGACCCGGTCTCTTCCCTTGTCATCGGCCTCGGGGTTCCGAATGATGGAAAGGTTTCGGTGGAGAGCACACGTCTCGACGGCGCGGCGGCGCATATCGTCATTCCCGCCAACCACACTTTCCTACCCGTCAACAGGACGATGTGGCGCCAAACCCTGTCGTTTCTGAAAGATGGGCGTTTTACAATCTGAATGTCCGAATATTCAAACATCCGCACATGCCCTCGCCTTAATCCCTGCTGCACCGCTATCGAAGGATAAGTTCAACAAAAAGCGCGATGATGGGCATGCGCTTATCGCTGAACGACGAGGGCCTGCTTAACTCTTGAAATCAGAATGCGGGAGCCGTCGGCGGTGAAGTGCCCATAGTCGAATTGGACTGGGTCTCCGCTTTTTGTCCACACCACACAATCTGGGTTGCACATCGTCTTATAGGTAGAGATGTATGTTGCCCCGCTTCCGGCCAACGCGTCTTGAATGTCCAGACCGATGTGTTGTCGAGGCACCAGATGATCGGCGGCTTTAAATGGTTGCTTGTCGTAGAGACTGTGTGCGAGCAACCGCGGCAGGGATGATTTATACTCTGCCACTGGTCCGAAGACGACGATCTTTTTGGCAAACGGTGATAGGTAATCCACCGTCTTCCTGATGAGTTTCGCGTCATCTTTTGTCCAGCGTCCAGCCAATACGAGAACATCGACTTTATGGCTCGGCAAGAAATCCTTGAACATGTAGTTCATGAGTTCGATGCAGCGTTCTTCGCCTTCGGCGTCGAGAGTGGGACGACATCCTGATGCGTTCGCTTGAATGACATTGGCCCCCGAAAGCGCCCTTAGTCCGGGATATAGATGAGCGGCGTGACTATCACCGACAAGCGCTATGTTTTGCTGATTGTCTGATAGCGCCAGGCAGGCATCACGATCATATTTTTCGATGCCGTCGTTTGACGTGAGGAAGCATTGTCCACTGCGAAAGGCCTTCGAAGGGTCGTAGTCAGCAAATTCCGCCACCCGTTCAACGGCCGTGTTGTCCTCTTTCATTTGATCGGCCGCGAGTTGCCCGACAAATGCCAGCATTGCTACCGATGCGATTGAAGCAGCCCCGGCGGCTACCGACACGGCAGGTCGGTATCTCATTGTTCGGAACGGCGTTTCGACAAATCGCCACGAAACATATGCGACGACGAGACTCAAAGCGATCGGCACCAATTGCCAGCCATGCTCCCATGCCCCGTACTGGTTCGAAAACACCCAAATCGGCCAATGCCACAGATAGAGGGAGTATGAGATCAAGCCTATGGCAGTGGCGACCCTCAATGAGAGTAGCTTGCTGACAAGTGTGCCTGGGCCGGTCCAGATGATCAGCGCCGTGCCTGCGGTCGCGGGCAACGCCGTCAATCCGGGAAACTCGGACGTCTTCGACAGCAGCAATGCGCTGAGACAGATGAGCAAAGCACCGATTGCCGAAAGCACATCGTTGATCCGCGCATCAGCGAATTTCGGCAGTGCCGGTCCTGCGATGAGAGCGCCGACGAGCAGTTCCCAGGCGCGATACTGTACAAGATAAAAGGCTGCGGAGCGGTTGATTGGAACAGTGATAATGGAAGCAATGATACTGACCGCAAAAAGCCCGGCTATGGCCATCCCGGTTGCCCTGCGCCCATATCGGCTTGCCAGCATGACGATCAGGGGAAAAAAGACGTAGAACTGCTCTTCGACCGACAACGACCATGTGTGCAGGACTGGATTGAATTCCGAGGAATCATCGAAATATCCAGTTGTAAAATAGAAATAAGCATTTGAGGCAAAAAGCGCTGAGGAAGTGACAGACTTAAAGACCCGCAAGCTTTCGTCGGGCAGCATCGTAAAATAAGAAGCCGCCATCACAACGGCATACATGACCACGACAGCGGGAAGAATTCGTTTTGCGCGGCGACTATAAAAGTTGCCAATCGAGAATCGGCCATCCCCAACGTCAGCAAGAATGATTTTGGTAATCAGGTAGCCCGAGATCACGAAAAAAATGTCCACCCCGATAAATCCACCGGGGAGAATGCGGTCAAATCCACAGTGATAAAGAATCACAAAAATTACGGCTACGGCACGCAGGCCGTCGATATCTTGACGATGCGTAATCATTTGGGCCTCGATATTTGGCCTCCCAGGATTTCGTACCGTGAGACCGGTCAATATGCAACCAGCATCAGGGTGAAATGAAAACTACTCGCCTTAGACGGGCTTCTGTCCACAGCGAGAGACGACCTGAAGAGCAGCGGAGGGGCCGCAAGGTTCATCGGGTGTTTTAGGGTTATTGCTTATTTTACCATTCGTCCGATGAAGCCGGCGAGAACGAGAGCGATGTCCATCCGCTTCTCATTTCGACGGTGATTCAACTAAAGGGCACATTTTACAGCTGCCTTTCAACGGTTCCACAACTCAGGCCATAAGACTGACGGGCGATTTAACATTGACTGCTGGAACGCAGCGCGGCATTGCCAGGATGGCTTGCAGGCCAAATTGGGCGAACGTGTGACCAACAGAGTGCCGGACGGCGATCCCAGCGCAGAGCACGCAACTGGCCAGACACAGTTTCAGCCCATGTGGCCGGGACGTCAGGGGTCAATTTACATGGATTTCTCAGCGGTCGTTCAGGTCAAGATAATTTCCAGATATTCAAACATCCGCCACACGACCCCTCATTATTACGAGCTGTAACCGTATCGAATGGAGATCCGATGCCCGCCATCTTGCGAAAGAAAATTCACGGTGCATCCACACGGGGACAGGTCATCGACGGCGCTCCGGACATCGGCGTCGCCTATCAGGTGTTTTCCGATACGGTGGTCGAAGACGTTATCGTCAAGAATTCTCCCCGCGGCTTCAAATTTCACAATGGCAGGAATCTCGTCATACGGCGCTGTGAGACCGAGAATGTGAAGGGCGACGGCATTTACCTTACAATGACGTCGGACGTGTTGCTGGAGAACAACCGCGTCGGCCCGGCGCCCGGCGAGGGAGCGGATTGCTGCCAATTCGCCTACGAAAACGACGACCGCAATGTGAGCTCCAATGTGGTGGTTCGGGGCAACCTTTTTCTTCAGTCGCCGACCAGCACATCCAACAAGGGGGCGCTGGTTTGCGGCAGAACGCGACAATACCATGTTGAATACAATTTCATCGGGGGGAAGAATTTCTCCTTTTCATCGATCGGCGACGATGCCGTCGTGCGCAGTAACGTCATGCGTGACGGCAAGATGAATGATTATTCCTTCGGGTATGGGGTTGGCGATCAAGTCGACCATGCTGGCCACCATGTTTATGACAACCGGATCGAGAACAGCAATCGTGGCGTGAGTTTGAGCGGTTACTCGGACCAGAGCCTGGCATTTCGCAAGGACATGAATATCCACGATAACGTGATCAGCGACTGTGAGATCGGGTTTTTCGCCAATCGGCCGTGGTCTGGAAGTTTTCGACGCAACATATTCTTGCGGTGCAAGCAGGACATCTTTCTGAAAGGAAACGGCAAAGCGACCGCAGGGGAAGTCGAAGGCAACTATCTCAACGACGGCAGCTTTCTGAACGTCACGCCGCCGCCGCTTCGCATCAAGCCGGACGGAAAGGCTTCCGTTTCCTCCGGCGAATGGACATCCGAGCCCGACGAAATCCGCATCCAGTGGCGGGACAAGGGGATCGATATATCAGGCGCCAACCGGCCCTCCATTGCGATCGAGCCTGGCATGGAATTGTCATGCGTCTTGCTGGCCCGCAAGAGGCAGAATTGGATGTTGGCGATTGCCGAGACGGCCTATGACGATTTCACGCCGCGCGCATGGCAAGAAAACATGCTGCCTTGGCAGAAGCGCTATCTCTCGACTTAATCGCCACACTGAGACCAGGCGGAGCGGAGCCCCCGTGAAGCCTCCGTGTCTCAAGCCTCACGCGGTCTCCGGTTTGCCAACAGCCTCGGACGCAGCTCGGAGAGTGCAATCACAGTGTGTGGCCAGAGAATAAAAGGTGCGAGCATCATCCCTGCCTCTGTCATGGAGCCAAGCATAATCAGGATGATAATCACGATCTCCTTCCGTCTGGCGCCCGATCGCTCTTGATCGGCTTCGACGATTGTCATCTTTCGGAACAGACGAGTCACCAAAAACAAGACCCATGCGCCTATACCGGGAATGCCGATATTGAGGGCAAGTTCGAGATAGGTGTTGTGCGTCGACCGCGCGTCGAACGTCACCTTGACGTATTCCTCCATGACATCGGGCTGGCGGAACATCGCAAAGCCATAGCCGGTTAAAGGCCTATCCCATATCAGCGGAAACAGCTGTTCCCAGATGTTGGTGCGCCCCGAGAAAGTAAGGTCTTTGCCGAAAGCTTCAGCAACGGCAGAGGCCACACCCAAATAAATGAAACTGGCGGCAAAACCCACCAGAAGAAACAGCAGAGCGACGACAAATGAGCGAAAAAGGCGATTTGGATAGACGTGGATAATCCGGATCGCATACAGCATGACACTGCCGAACATCGTCAATACAACCGCGGTCGACGACTTTGTCGCTACAATCAAAGCGAGGAGGCAAAGCATCGCAGCCCACCGTACAAGCGTGCTGTAACGAAGTCGGCCTAGCTTCTGCGTCGACAACAGGCACACGAAGCTGACCGAGCAAAATTGTCCCAACGTATTCTTGTGGTAAAACGCCCCCTTTACCATGCCGGCGTAGCTGCCACGCATGATGGCAAATTGCGGGAAAGCGGCAGTATAGAGAACATTGATAAATGCGGCCGCGATCGCAAAACGCCCCAGGATGCGAAACGCTTCCACGTTGCCATACCGCGCGCGATAAAGCAGCGGCGGGAGCGCAAGAACAATGACGGCGGCCAATCCCTTTAAAGACGCCCCTCTGTCAATCGAGAACACGATTGATGTCAGACAGGAAATGGCAACGACCCCGATGAGAGGCGAAATTCTTGAAAAGGTCCGTATGAATTGCCGTTGTTCCAACAGAAAATACAAACCGGACAACGGGATAAGGCTGTAAAGCATCAGCTTCATCGGAAGCGGATCTACCGACGCGCCGTCATCGAAATTTGCCGGCAGTCCGTACCACATGCCGGTCGCCCGCCAAAGTGCGGCGTAAAATGCGACAGTAAGCACCAGCTTCGCCAGCACGTCCCGTCTGACGCGCCATCTGGAAGCAGTCCGCCGACGGTGGCTGCCTTGATAATAGTCTCGTGCTATAGACGCGTCTTGTATCGCCATTAAGAGCTCTTCTATCTCATGTTCCGGGATGTTCCTATTCGAAATAGGACTGAGCCAAAATTACAATTTACCTCTGCTGGACTCTGTATGCGACATTGAAATCATCGACACTGGTTTCTGTCTACGACCCATCACAAATCGATAGATTTCGATCGGTTGACCACTCCCACAATCCAAAACAGCCGACACGTCGCTCTTCCTGCAGTATATGGTTGGCGCGAAATTCATGAGCCAGACCAACGAGTTATTGCTACAGTTCCTGCTTTAACCCGCCATGTGGCGCCACTTTAAGCCATATCATTCCTCGAATCCAGTTTGCTAAACCTTCCAATATGTCGCGCCCAACTGGTTCGAGCCACCCGCTGCCGCGCGCCGCGACGCTGGCCGTCGTCGTCAATCGAAACCTCATCAGCTCCCGGAACCAAAGACCGAACAGGCCGTTTATAACGATGCCCAACCATGTCCGGGAGGCAGGACAGACATGGCACGTCAGACATTCTGGAAAGGCTATCTCAAGCTCTCGCTGGTCACCGCCGCCGTCTCGCTGACGCCGGCCACGACCGAAAGCAACAAGGTTCGTTTCCATGTCCTCAATCGCCAGACGAAGAACCGCGTCGAAAGCCGTTATGTCGACAGCGTCACCCACAAACCTGTGGCCGAGCGGGACCAGGTGAAGGGTTATCCGCGCGGCGAGGACGATTATGTTCTGCTCGAAGACGAGGAAATCGAGGAGGTCGGGCTCGAAAGCACCCGCACCATCGACATCGACAGTTTCGTGCCGCGCGGCTCGATCGACTGGATCTGGTACGACAAGCCGCATTTTCTGGCGCCCGAGGACAAGGTCGGGGTGGAAGCCTTCTGCGTCATCCGCGAGGCGATGAAGGCGAATGATGTCGTCGGCATCGCCCGTCTGGTTCTCTATCGTCGGGAGCGTGCCGTGCTCTTGGAGCCGCAAGGCAAAGGCATCGTTCTCTGGACCCTGCGTTATGGCGACGAGGTGCGTGATCCCATAGCCGAACTCGATAGCAACACCGAGATCGACAGCAAGCTGCTGACGCTGATGAAGCAACTGGTGAAGGAAGAGACCAAGGATTGGAGCCCCACCATGGTGCAGGATCCGATTCAGAAACGCCTGAAGGCGATGATCCGCGGCAAGCAGAAGAGCCTGAAGAAGACCGCGCCCGCGAAAAAGCCCGCCCCGGTGAAGTCGACCGGTAACGTCATCAACATCATGGATGCATTGAAAAAGAGCCTGGCTGCTGAGAGCGGGCGCAAACCGCATTAGGCGAAAGGGTATTGCCGATCCGCTATCGCTTTTTCTTTTCCAGCGGTTTCGCTGCTGCGAAAAACCCGTCCCAAGGATCTCTCGGCAAGGCGTCCAGCCGCGTCGGCGTGTTGTCCACCGTGAAATAGGCCGGCCCGATGTCGGCGGTGAGCTCATCCCATTCCAGTGGCATCGACACCGCAGCCCCCGGCCTTGCCCGCGTCGAATAGGGTGCGACCGCCGTATTGCCGCGGCCGTTGCGGAGATAGTCGATGAAGATCCTTCCCTGGCGCTTGGCTTTGGTCGCCGTCGCGAGATAGCGCTGGGGATCGTCGGCCGACATGCTGTCGGCAAGCCATTTGGCAAAGCCCTTCACCTCCAGCCAGCCGGCTTTCGGTGCAAGCGGCGTCACCACATGCAGCCCCTTGCCGCCTGTGGTCTTGACGAAAGCGGCGAGACCCTCGGCCTCCAGCCGTTCCTTCAATTCGTAAGCCGCGGCGATCACATTCTCCCACGCCACCTCCTCGCCGGGGTCGAGGTCCATGGTGATCATGTCAGGCTTTTCCCAATTGTCGGTCGTCGCACCCCAGGGGTGGATTTCCAGCACGGCCGATTGCACCAGCGCCACGACGCCATCGAAATCGGTAATGCGCAGCAGCTTCTCGCCCTGCTTGTCCTTCGGATCGGTTATCTCGCCGATATGCGGGTTCATGCCCTTCCAGGCATGTTTCTGGAAGAACCGCTGCCGGCCCTCGATCCCGTCGGGCAGACGCAGCAGCGCCAGGGGCCGGTTGACGACATAGGGCGCCATGAAGCGCCACACCTGGGCGTAGTAATTCGCCAGGCCCTCCTTGGTAACGCCCTCGTCCGGCCAGTAGATGCGGTCGGGATGGGTGAGCGCCACCGCCGATTTCGGCAAAGCGCGGGCTGTGGTCTTTTCCGTTTCGCGCGTCACGTCCTTTGCCGGCTTGTCCTCGCGCAGGCCGCGGAAGGCGGCATGGCGCAGATTGCCGTCGGCCGACCAGGCGCGGAATTCCACTTCGCCGACCAGTTGCGGTTTCACATAGATCAGCCCGCGCCGTTCCTCCGATGTCAGTTTGTCGTCGAAGGAATTCTCGCTCTGCGTCAGCCGCGACAGCTTCTCATGGAGCATCTGCGCCGTTGCCACCGTATAGCCGGTGCCGACACGGCCGACATGTCTGAGTTCGCCGTTTTGGTAATACCCCATCGCCAGCGAGCCGATCGCATTCTTCATCGATGTCGACGGAACGTAGCCGCCGATGACGAATTCCTGGCGATGCGAGCATTTCGACTTGATCCACTCGCCCTTCCGTCCCGACGTATATTTGCTGTCGCGCAGCTTGGAGATCACGCCTTCGAGGCTGAGCCGGCAGGCATGGTCGAGTACCAGTCCGCCGCTTTCGTTGAAATGCGCGCTGTAGCGCAGCTTGTCGTCGTCGCCGAGTATCAGGGTTTCGAGCAGATGTTTGCGATCGAGGAGCGTCGCGTTGAGCAGGCTGTGGCCGTCGAGATACAGAAGATCGAAGGCATAGTAGACGAAGCGGTCATCGCGGCCTTGGCTCAGATCCTGCTGCAGCGCCGAGAAATCCGAGGCGCCAGTATCGCGCTCGACGACGATCTCGCCGTCGATCACCGCCGATCGCACCGGCAGGGCGGCGAACGCATCGAGCACGTCCTTGCCGAACTTTGGTGTCCAGTCGAGCCCGCTGCGGGTCAGCATCCTGACCTCGCCGTCCCGGATCCTGACCTGCAGGCGATAGCCGTCGAACTTGATCTCATGGATCCAGCGATCGTCCGCCGGCGGCTTCGGCTTCAGCTTGGCGAGCGCCGGCTCGATGAAATCCGGCATCGCGGCCTGGCGCGCGCCCTTCGGCCAGTCGCGTTCCCGGGGTGCGGCTGCTTTTGCCTTCGGAGCCGGTCTTTTGACGGCAATCCCTTTGCCGTTCTTCGCTTTGGAATTCCAGGTCGCTTCGGGATTATCCGCCACCTCTTCGAGCTGCCGGCCCGTTTTGGCCGATTCCGGCCGTTCGTCGAGGATGTCGCCGTCATGGCGCGCCTCGGCGTCGTCGCCCTTGATCAAGAGCCAGTTCTCACGCTTTTCACCGGGCCGGCCGTGCATGCGCACGAGATGCCAGCGGCCTTTCAGCTTCTCGCCGTCGAGTTCGAATTCCATATGGCCTTTGCGGTAGGCCTTGTGCGCATCGCCATGCGGCGTCCAGGTGCCGCGATCCCAGACGATGACGGTGCCGCCGCCATATTGCCCCTTCGGGATAATGCCCTCGAAATCGCCATAGGAGAGCGGGTGATCTTCGACATGCACGGCGAGCCGCTTATCCTCCGGGTTGAGGCTTGGTCCTTTCGTCACCGCCCAGCTCTTCAGCACCCCATCCATCTCCAGCCGGAAATCATAGTGCAGCCGGGTCGCATCGTGCTTCTGAATGACGAAGCTGTTGCCGCTGCTGCGGCCCTTTTGTCCGCGTGGCTCGGGGGTGAGCTTGAAATTGCGTTTCGCCTGATAGGTTTCGAGAGCCATCTCAGCTTGCCTTCTTGCTGTGGCTGTCGCTGCGGGCCGGCGCCTTCTTCTTTGCCGGATCCTTCGTTGCTGGGGCCTTGCCGCTCATCTTCGCGCTCTGGCGCAGCGCCTCCATCAGGTCGACGACCTTGCGCTCCGGCTGCTTCTTTTTCTTCGGCGGTGCCCGGCCCTCGATCTTCGCCTTCACCAGTTCGACGAGGGCAGCCTCGTAACGATCCTCATATTCGCTTGGTTCGAAGCTGCCCTGCTTGGTGCCGATGATATGGCCGGCAAGCTCGATCATCTCCTTGTCGAATTTGATGTCGGGAATGTCTTTGAAGACCGTATCGGCCGAGCGCACCTCGTAATCGAAGTTCAGCATCGTCGCGACGATGTAGTCGTCATGAGGGCGGATCAGCAGCGTCCGGTTGCGCCGGAAAAGCACGGCTTCGGCGAGTGCTGCGACCTTGCCGTCGCGCATGCCCCTGGCGATCAGCGACAACGCCTCCTCGTCATGCTCGTCCACGGGGGCGAGATAGTAAGGGCGGTCGAAATAAAGCTTGTCGATCCCGTCGAGGGCGATGAAAGCCTTGATATTCAACACCTTGTCGCTCTCCGGCATGATCTCGGCAATCTCGTCGCCCTCGATGACGATGTAGTCGCCGCTCTCAATCTGGTAGCCCTTGACCTGGTCGTCCCGCTCGACCGGTTTGCCGGTCTCGCTGTCGACGAATTGCCGTTCCACCCGATGGCCGGTCCTGCGGTTGATGATGTTGAAGGAGACGCGGTCGGAGGAGGAAGCGGCGGTGTAGAGCCCGACGGCGCAGGCAAGGTCGCCCACCTTCAGATGACCCTTCCAGCTTGCCCGAGCGGCCATTCCATCCTCCGTCGCAAATCAGAGCCGGCTGCCGCTCTTGTCGGTTTCGAGTTCCTGAAATGCCCAGCCGCGGCCGTCAGGCGCGGGATAGGCGAGCAGCGCATCGCCATCGCCGATCTTCTGGCGCGACGCGGCGTCCTTGGCATGGAAGATCGCTTCATCAGCCGTCGCATAGGTTTCCGAAAGCGTGTCGCCGAGCTTATAGGCCCAGCCATTGTCATGCGGGACGACCTGATAGGTGATATCGGCCATTTCGGATCTCCTCTTCTCAATCAAATAGGGAGCATGATGGCGTTGGCATCCTGCTCTAGTTCCGATTTGTTTTGCGCCGTTCATCGAGGGCGATGATTTTCTCCAGCGATGCGATATCCTCGCTGGTGACGACGGGAACCGGATCGGCCGCGATCGCCTCCAGCACCTCCTTCGAAACGGCGCCGTTGCGGATCGCCCATTCCAGCGTTTCGCGCGTCTCCCGCTCGGCTTTCAGCTGCGCATAGAGCGCAACGATCAGCCGATCACGAGCATCCATCCGCCGGCCTTGGTTATCCACGCTGCGGACGTGCACCATCGCAATCCACCTTTGTCACTGATTTCGTTCAGGTGTATTCAACTGATGAGGGATGGAAAGGTTCCGAAACCGGTGGGCGGGCTTTGCCATCGCCGCATCAGGCGGAATCGCCATCCGCAGGATATTCGCGAGAGGATTTCAATATGGCCGATCTCAAGATTCGCTCCCGCCCGACCGGCGCCACCGCCGTGGTCGGCCGCACCGGTTTCCCACATGTCACCTCCGCCACCAAGGGCGAGATCGATATCGTCACCGCGCCGTCGCAGCCGGGCTTCAATCCGCTCGACCTGCTCTATTCCTCGCTCTCGGCCTGCCTGGTGCTCAGCGCCCGCATCGTCGCCAGCCAGATGGGCGTTCTCGACAAGATCAGCGAGATCACTGCCGACGTCACCGGCGAGAAGGCGACGGAAGGCCTTTCGCGCGTTGCCAAGTTCAACATCGCCTTCTCGATCAAGGGTGATATCGACGAGGAGACCCGGCAGAAGATCGCCCACGCCGCCGAGAACGAGATCTGCACGGTGAGCAACACCATCCGCGGCAATCCCGAATTCTCGACGACAATATCGGGATAAGCCTATAAAAATTATAGACAATAGCGGCGGAAGGATTGCGCGACCGCTGCCCCGCTTCTATGCTCGGATATCGAAGCAACGATCCCGGCCACCATGCAGCCCAAGCCTCTCCCGACGTCCGCACAACCCGTCGTTGCCATCATTGGCGGCGGTATCTCCGGCGCCGGCGTCGCCTATCATCTCGCTAAGGCCGACTGCGGCGAGCGTCCTGCCATCGTGGTCTTCGAGCCGCGCGCCGAACTCGGCCGCGGCCTTGCCTATGACACGGATGATCCGGCTCATCGCATCAATGTGCCGGCCGCCAAGATGAGCCTGCAGCCGGGCGACTTGAGTGAATTCCAGGCCTGGATCGAAGCCCGCGATGCCGTCGCCGACGATCCCGAGGCCAGGCAGCCCGATGGCTCATTCTTCCCCCGGCGTCGGCTCTTCGGCGAGTATGTCGCCTCCCTGCTGAAACCGCTGCTGGAAGACGGGAGCGTGCGTCATTGCCGCGCCGCGGTGACGGGTGTCGAACGCCGTGCCGGCCGCTGGTCGATCCTCGACGACAAGGGCGGCGTGACGGAGGCCGATATCGTCGCGATCGCCACCAGCCATCCGCCGCCGGCGGCTCCCGGCCGGCTTGCAATCCGGCTTGCTGCCCATCCCCGTTTCGTCGCCGATACCACCAAGCCCGGAGCGCTCGACGCTATCCGCCCGCATGACCGGGTGCTGGTCATCGGCAACGGTCTGACGGCCGCCGATGTGATTGCCTCGCTGGCGCAGCGCGGACATGACGGTCCGGTGACCGCGATCTCGCGGCGCGGTCTGCGGTCTCGCGGCCATGCGCCGGTGCCGCAGCCGCTCTTCGGCGATTTCGTCTCCGATGCGACCCATTCCGCCGTGTCGCTGCTGGCGGAGATCCGCACCGCCATCGATGCGGCGAAGGCTGACGGCATCAGCTGGCATGGCGTGATCGATCAGGTGCGGGCGCAGGGATACGAACTCTGGCAGGCGCTGCCGGTTGCCGAACGGCGCCGTCTCGTCCGTCATCTGCGTCCCTATTGGGACGTGCACCGTTTCCGGATCGCCCCGCAGGTCGAGGCCGTGCTCGACGCGGCGGTTGCTGCGGGCCGCCTCGATATCCTCGCCGGCTCGGTCGCCGATGCGCGCATCGAGGGCGAGTTGATCCTTTGCACCCTGCAGCCGCGTCATCAGCGCCAGCCGCTGGAGAGACCTTATGACGCTGTCGTCGTCACCACCGGCCCGGCGCATGGCGGTATTCTCGAAACCCAGCCCTGGCTTGCAGCACTTGCGGCAGACGGTCACCTGGCGCTCGACCCGACCGGCCTCGGCCTTGCCTGTACCGAGCGTTCGGAGGCGATCGGCCCATCCGGACGGGCCGACCCCTCGCTGCTGATCTCCGGCCCGCTGGCGCGCGGCACGTTCGGCGAGCTGATGGGACTGCCGCAGGTGACCGAGCATGCCTTCTTCGTCGCCGGCGAGATCGCCGAAAAGCTGAGGACGCGCGCGACGAATAGGCATCCTGCCTGATTTTCGATCAATATGTCGCTCTTCGGCTGTCGCCGGTGATCGACTTCTGATACGCACCCGGCATCCGGGTGACCAAGAATATCGAGATCATGTCGCAGCCTGCCTCCACCCTATCCGAAGCTCCGCCTTCCAATCGTTTTGCCCTTGCGGCCCTCCTTCTCGGCGGAGCGGCGATCGGCGGCTCGCCGATCTTCGTCAGGCTGTCCGAGGTCGGGCCGATGGCGACCGCCTTCTGGCGCGTGGCGCTGGCACTGATCCCGATCTTCATCGTCTCGTTGATGAAGAAGGAGAGGGGTCCGAAGCCGCAAAATCTTTCCGACTACGGCATGCTGGTTCTCCCGGGCGTCATGCTGGCGCTCGATCTCGGCGCCTGGCACCTGTCGCTCACCATGACGTCGGTCGCCAATGCGACGCTGCTTGCCAATCTTGCGCCGGTTTTCGTCACGCTGATCGCCTTCCTCTTTTTCAGCGCGCAGATCAGCCGCATCTTCATCCTCGGACTTGCCGTGGCGCTCTGCGGCGTCGTCATTCTGAAGGGCGGGCCGGCAGCCGTCGGCAATGGCGATCTCAGCGGCGACGGCATGGCGATGATCGCCGCCTTCTTCTATGCCTGCTACATCCTGGCGATCGGCAGGCTGCGCAGCCGGTTCGATACGATCCGCATCATGTTGTGGAGCACGGCCTGCGCCGCCGTCTGCATCTTTCCGATCGGCCTCATCTATGAGGACCATATGCTGCCCGCGACCGTCTATGGCTGGTCGATCGTTTTCGGCCTGGCTTTTATCAGCCATGCCGGCGGGCAGGTGGCGATCACCTATGCGCTCGCCTATCTGCCGCCGGCGTTTTCCTCGCTGACGCTGCTGCTGCAGCCGGTCGTCGCGGCCATCCTCGCCTGGGCGTTGCTGAGCGAGGCGATCGGGGCGATGCAGGCGCTCGGCGGCGCCATCGTGCTTGCCGGCATCATGGTTGCCCGCCGCGGCTGATCGTCAGCGATTTTCCTGCAGCAGCCATTTCTGGATGATCGGAATGTCGGCATCGCCGAGATCGTGGCCGCCGGGGATGACGTCGGAATCGACGGTGGCGCCCGAACTCTTCAGCCTCTCTTCCAGCTCGCTCGCATATTTGCCGTAGGCATCGGTCTTGCCGCTGATGACGAGCAGGTCCGTGCCTTTGAGATCGGCATGCGGATAGTCGCTGAGCACCGGCATGGAGCGCAGCAGCACCGCCTTGTGAACCAGGTTCGGGTGCAGGTAGAGCAGCGAGTTCAACAGGTTGGCGCCATTGGAATATCCGACATAGACGACCTTCTGAGGATCGAGCCCGTAGGATTTGACGGCGCCCTCAATGAAGGCCGCGAAGGCTTCGGCCTCGGTCTTGATGTCGTTCTGGTCGAAGGAGAAGGGGGTGATGCGCTTGTACCAGCGCGGAAAACCTTCTTCCGTTGCCCGGCCGCGCACGCCGAGCAGCGTCGCCCGCGGCGCCGCCTTGTTCAGGAGCGGCATCAGCGTCGTCTCATTGCCGCCGGAACCGTGCAGCAGCACGAAGACGCTGCCATCGGGATCGGGGGGCGTATAGAAGCGATGGACGAATGGCAGCTCGCGATAGTTGACGCGCGGCTGGCCGGGCATCGAAAACTGCGGCAGCACCACCTTCAGGTCATGGAGATTGGTGATGGCTTCGGGCGGGGAGAACAGCTTCGTCCCCAGAGCGGCCTGGTCTTCGTCCACGGTCATGCCGGGCTTGTCGGTGGCAAGCTCCACCAGCGTGCCGCCGGGTTCGCGGGCATAAAGCGATCGGAAATATTTGCGGTCGTGCATGTTGGTCGGCGACGCATGGGTCGCTTCCAATGCCTTGCGCACCGAAAGCAGCGTGTCCTCGTTCGCGGCGCGGAAGGCGACGTGATCGACCGTGCCGGTGCCCGGCGCGCCGGACCAGAAGCCGCGCGCATCGCGCACGTCGATGACGTCGCCGGATTGCGACACCAGCCTGTCGATCGTGCCACGATTGGCCTGGAAGCGATAACCGAAATGGGTCTCGAGGAAGCTGCGGCTTTCGGCAGGCTTCTCCGTCAGCATGGTGGCGCCGCGCACGCGCTGGACGGCATGCTCGACCGGGATCGAGGCGCCGTCCCAGGCGGCCGGCGATGCCAGGGTCTTCGTGCCTGCGAGCTTGAGGATGATGTTGTCGGGGTCCTTCAGCCGCAGCACAGGCTCGCCGAATTCGTCAGCCGGCCCCTCCGAGCGCAGGCCGAAGCTCATGGCGCGCGTCAGCCAGTAGCCGATGCTGGCGGGATCGATCGACAGCGATATTTCGCTGATCTGGCCGAAGCCCACCCGGCCGGGGGCGCCATCTTCCCAGGCGAGAAAGGTGAGGAGGGAACCCGGCGTCCCCGCCGCATCGCCATAGAAGAGATGAAGCTGCGTCGCGTCCTCGTAACCGGCTGTCTGCTTGACGAGCCGCATGCCGAGAAACCCGGCGTAAAAGTCCACGTTCGCCTGCACCTTTCGGGTTACGGCCGTGACGTGATGAATGCCTGATACCATCGAGAGCAGTCCTGATTGAAGCGGCGTCGTCAGGAGCGCGAGTATGAGAGCTGCGAAGGTCATACCGTTGCCAATGACCGTCGCTTAGTTTTGTTCCGCACAAAGTGCAAGCGAATCGCCGCGCTGCAGCAATTCCAAATGTTCGACATCTTCGAGTGCCTCTTCCAGTTGCTGCAGGGTCGGCGGCTTGACCATATAGGCGCGCGCGCCGAGATTTCTGGCCCGCCGCATGTCGGTCTCATCACTTGAGGTGCTGAGGATGCAGACGGGAATTCGCTTGAGGCGAACATCGGCGGAAAGCGCATGCAGCACCTCGAAGCCGTCCATGATCGGCATGTTGATGTCGAGCAGCATCAGGTCGATCTGCGGCACATCGGCGATGCCGGCACGCTCTTCGAGCAGCCGCATCGCCTCGCGTCCATTGGTGGCGACATGCAGGTTGAAATTCACCTTCTCCCGGCGCATCAGCTTGATCTTCAGAATCTGGATGTCGGCCGGGCTGTCTTCCACCAGCAGCACTTCGGCGAGCCTGCCCGAACCTTCGCCTGGCTGCTCCGCCGGCCTGGCGCTGTGCGGGATGGCCGATGCGGCCGGCGGCGCGGGCCTTGCCTCGGCGAGCGGCACTTCGACAACGAAGGTGGCGCCCGGCCCATTTTCCGGCTCGCACCAGATCGAGCCGCCATGCAACTGCGCGATGCGGCGGCAGATGGCAAGGCCGAGCCCGGTGCCTTCGATGCCACGGCCGACGAGGCGCTTGAACGGCTGGAAGATCAGTTCGCGGTGCTCGGGATCAATGCCGGGTCCGTTGTCGCGCACTGTGAGACGGCAGATATCGCGCTGCGCTTGCCCGGTGATGCTGACCTCCGGAACCTTCTGGTCGCAATAGCGGATGGCATTCGACACGAGGTTCTGCAAAAGCTGGGTCAGCAGCGTCGCATCGCCCATCACCTCAGGCAGTGCGCCGCGGATGATGACGGCTCCTCGGCTCTCGGTCTGCTGGCGCAGATTGTCCTCCACCTGGTCGAGCACAGCGGAGAGCGAGACCGGCCTGAGCTCCGGTCCGCCGGAGGCCTCGAGCCTGGTGAAGCCCGAGACCTTGACGATCAGATCTTCCATATGGTCGGCGGCGCTGAGCACGTAATCGAGCAGTTCGCGGTCTTCGGCCGGAAGCGCCGACGACCCGTGCAGGATGCGGCTGAAGGATTTGATCGTCCGCAGCGGCTCCTTCAGATCATGGGCCATGGCGCGCGTGAAGATCTCGAGCGATTGCCGCTTCTGCTCCAGCTTTGCTTCCAGCATGCCGTGCATGATGGCGTTCTGGATGCAGCGATGCAGTGTTTCCGGCGACAGGGAATCCTTTGTCAGATAGTCGCGCGCCCCGCTCTTCATCACCTCGACGGCCACGGTTTCGCTGCCCTGGCCGGTCAGCATGATGACGTTGGCGGCGGGATCGGCCTCCAGGATATCGGCAAGAACGCCGAGACCGTCGCGCCCCGGAAGCGAATAGTCGAGCAGGATGCAGTTCGGCCGTTTCCGGCCGTTCAGCGCCAGGCCCTCTTCACCTGTCTCCGCCTCCACGACCGTATAGGCGGTGCTGGAGACGCGGCCCAATATGCGGCGATAGACCTCGCGATCGTCGATATTGTCGTCGATGATGAGAATGCTGCAGACTTCCGCCAATCTGTCAGTCCTCGAGCGGCAGGATCGCGATTTCGAACCAGTATTCCTTCAGCCGCTGGATCGCAGCGAAGAGCCCGTCCAGATCGACCGGCTTCTGCACATAGGTATTGGCGCCGAGCGCATAGCAGCCTTCGATATCGCGCTCGTCGTCGGAGGTCGTGAGGATCACCACCGGGATCTTGCGCCAGCCGGCGTTCGATTTGATCGCCTCCAGCGTCTTGCGGCCGTCAAGGCCCGGCATGTTGAGATCGAGCAGGATCAGCCCCGGTTTCGGTGCCATCACGCCGAGCATGTCGAGCGCTTCCTGCCCCGAGGCCGCCCAGCGGATCGAGTTGCGCAGGTTGGTGCGTTTGAAGGCGCGCATCGTTGCTTCGAAATCGTCTTCGCTGTCCTCGACGATCAGGATTGGTTGCGTGTCACGCTGCTGCATTCTGCCCCTCGCGCTTTCTTCCCAGGGTGAAATAGAACGTCGTGCCGGCGCCGACCTCGGATTCCAGCCAGATATCGCCATTGTGTCGCGCGATGATCTTGCGAACGAAGGTGAGGCCTGCTCCGGTACCATCTTCGGAATCCTGCGACTTTTCCAGCCTTTTGAAAATGCGGAAAATGTCCTCATGGAATTCCTTGGGTATGCCCTTGCCGTTATCTCTAACGAAAAACACGTTGCGGGCAACCGTGCCGTCCTGGCCGACGAACCGGTCGAGGTAACCGATCGAGACGAGCGGCGCCGGCTTGTCGTTGTATTTGATCGCATTGGTGATGAGATTGCGGAACACTTCGGTCAATCGCGGCGCGTCGCAGACCACGTCCGGCAGCCGGCCGTCGATGATGACCTTGGCATGCCGTTCCTCGAGCAGCAGCTCCATCGTCGCGACGACATCCTTGACGATCAGGCTGATGTCGGTGCGTTTGACTGCCAGTTGCTGCCGCCCGAGCCGGGAGAAATACAGAAGGTCGTTGACGAGTTTCTCCATGCGCTGGCTGAGACGTACGAGCCGGTTCAGCCGGCGTACGCCGTCGACGTCGAGCTTGTCTTCGTAGTCCTCCAGGAGGAAGCGGGAGTGGTTGTGCAGGCCGCGCAGCGGTTCCTTCAGATCATGCGAGGCGATATAGGCGAATTCATCGAGGTCGTGGTTGCTGCGCTCGAGTTCGGCTGTATAGGCCTCGAGCTGGGCAAGCGTCGCCTTCATCCGTTCTTCCTGCCGGACGCGCTCGCTGATATCACGCACGATGCCGACGAAGATCTTCGTATCGCCGGTGACGACGGTGCTGATGGAAACATCGATCGGAAAGACGATGCCGTTCTTGCGGCGTCCGGAGACCATGCGCGTCGTGCCGATGATCCGTTCCTCGCCGGTCTGCCGGTAATGGGCGAGATAGCCGTCGTGCTCGGAATGGTAGGGTTCGGGCATCAGCATCTTGATGTTCCGGCCGATCGTGTCCTGCGGGGAGTAGCCGAACATGCTTTCCGCCGCCGGATTGAAGCTCCTGATCGTTCCACGATCGTCGATGACGACGACGGCATCAGGCGTGCCGCGCAACAACGCGCCGAAGCGGACGCGCTCGGTTTCGAGGTTATAGTTGTTGCGCATGAAATAGAAGACGAGGATCGCGATCAGCCAGAGCGTGGCGGCCGTAATCGTGCGGTTGGCTATCTCCTGCCAGAATGTCGCCTCATCGTGCCTGACGGCGAAGAAGCCGAGCATCAGCAGCACGGTGCAGGCAAAGGCGAAGAAAAGCGGCGCGTTCCTGTTGCCGAACCAGAGCGCCGTCAGCACCAGCGGCACGTAGAGAATGCCGTTGGCGACACCCAGCGGCGTATAGAGATCGACGAGAAGCCCGGTGAAGCACACGGCAGCCGGGATCCAGAGCGGGATCTGCGCCCGGTTTGCCGGCTGCATCCACCAGGAGCGGGCGAGAAGCCCCGCGCCGAAGATCACCATGCCGACCGCCGTATGCAGCGCCATCGCTGCATAGGGCCCCCAACGGTAGCCCTGTTCGGCATCGGTGACGTAGCTGGCCAGCGCGATCATGCCGAGCGTCATGACGACGTAGCTCGTCAGCTCCTGCACCACCTGGCTTTTCCTCTCCACCGGAAGCGAAAGCAGCAGCGAAAGATTGGCGATCAGGAAGATCAACGCCGTATTCGGCCCCATGCCGCCGCCGATCTGCACAATGAAAGCGGGGGGAACCAGGAAGCGCGAGATCAACACGTCGACATTGTGGAAAGTCCGGCCGATCGTGACGATTTCCACGAGCCGGGCTGCGGCAAACGCCGCTGCAAGCCCCGCCGTCATCGTAGCCGTTATTCGAAAACGGCGGCCGGTCAGTGTCGAGGCGGCAAGCCCCGTCCCGGAAAGCACGAAGCAGAGCGCAGTGTTGAAGGCCATCGACGGAAAGCCGGGAACCAGCGAAATGATGATCTCGACCTGCAGCAGCCAGCCGGCAAGGGCGGTCACGCCGAGAAGGACCATCAGGCAGCCGACCGCAATCGCAAAGGCACGGTAGTGCCGCCTTCGCTGGTCCTGCAGGTCCACGTCGCTGCTATCCTGCACCCGCCTATTCTCCTTGGTTTGCGCGGTCATTTTTTCCGAAATCAACGAATACTCAATAGGCAAAGGGAAGGCGATGCCGCGCTTTTTGCGAAATGCCTTGCGGTAATATATATCGAATTTTCGTGAAACCGCGGTATCGTGATTTCTAAGGACAGCGACGTTCGTTCGAACAATATCCAATCACGGTGATGGATGCCGACCCTATTTTACGTCGATGACAGCAGGGATGACCTCTTTTATCTCGACTATATCAGCCGGAAGCAGCAGATAGACATCGATCTATTCTGCTTTTCGACAGCCGATATGGCGCTGGAGGCGTTGGAGGCGCGCGCGGCGGAAGGCAAGGCCGTGCCCGATCTGTTGATCACCGATCTCTACATGCCGCTCGATAGCGGCACTGGCCTGGTGCTGAGCCTGCGCCGGGATGTTCGGTTCAAGTCGATGCGGCTTGCGATCTGCAGCGGATCGGATGCCGATGAGGATCGCGCGCGTGCGCTTGAGGCCGGCGCCGATTTCTATCTCGAAAAACCCCTTGACCTTGCCGCACTCATTCTCAATCTTGAAGTGTAGGAAACGACGTCAGTCCGGCGGCCTGTTTTCTGCCGCTTGCCTGGAGCATCCGACAAACCGCAATTGACAAGGTCGGGGGCGCAACACAAGATGCAACCGAAGCGAAGGAAATGGAACGCAAAATAAGCGCTGAGAGAACCGATGAACCCGCGTTCGCCGCCACGAACATCAGCCAACCCCTTAGCTGAATGGGTCTATCGGTTCTCTCGCGCTTACGTCTGGCACTGCCTTCTCGCATTCATGGATGTTGAACACGAGAAGATTTACGATACCCAGGTAAGAACTACTGCCCCTCAGTAAAATCTGCCCGTGCATCACCTGTAGTTGAGATAATTGATGATTTCCGCCTTAAATATCGAAAGTCCCCGTTTTCGATATCTCTCATCAAGTTGTCTCGCAATTTTTGTAGCTCTTCGCGTCTAAGACGTATATCCCAAGATTTCGGGATCGGAGGCATCGGCGGGAGGAGAGGAAGAGTGGGAATGAACAATGCCCCGGCAATTCCCTTTCACGCCGGACCGGAACTGAGCCGGGCGATCAACCGCACCGATTTTTTCCGTCTGCTGAAGTCGGCGGCGCAGCATTACAACTTCGACAATTTCGCGCTTGCCCGCATTTCCGAGGCTTCAGCTCCTTTCGGTGAACGCGATATTGTCATCACCAATGTTGCCGAGCGGCGTGTCGGCCTTTTCATCACCACATTGAAGGAAGCGCTCGGGACCGTCCGGGCAAAGTCCGCCCAGTTCCTGGCAACGCCGGTCCATGGCCGGAGCGCGCAGCCGGAAGATCATCCCTCCGAGCTGGTTTTCAACGAGTTCCTGAGCGGCGTCTTTCTGTTCATCCCGCTGTTCACGCCGGAAGGGCGGCGCTATTGCCTCGTGCTCAGCGGCGAGCGTCAGGAGCCCGATCAGAGTGAGATCGCCGACATGCTTCTCGATGCCATGCGCATTTTCGACAAGCTCTACGAGGAAATCCTGACGCCGGAAATGTCCGGACGGCTGACGCAGCGCGAATCGGAAATCGTCAAATGGACGAGCGAAGGCAAGACGTCGGCGGAGATCGCCATCATTCTCGGTCTCTCCGAACATACGGTCAATTCGCACATCACCGCGGCCGCGCGCAAACTCGACGCCGTCAACCGCGTTCATATGGTGGCGATCGCCTTGAGGAATGGTTTGGTGTCGTGAAGTTGGTTTCGGGATTGGGGAAATGAGACGATGATCACCGAAACGGGCCGAAGGAACGCCGTCAAGGTTCTGTTTGTCGACGACGAATTCATCGAATTCCGCGCGCTCAAGAAGAAGATCGCCGATCTCTCCGAGCCGGCCGTCGAGGTCGAATATTCGCCTTCGATCGGTGACGCGCTGGAAAAGATCCGCTTGGAGCGATTCGATCTCATCCTGCTCGACAACCGCCTTCTGCCGAACGCCGATTTCCGCGAAACGGTGCCGGAACTGCGCGGCATCGGCTACACCGGACCGATCGGCGTCGTCTCGACCGATATATCGGGTGGCTATTTCCAGGAATTCCCCGATTACGGCGTCGATTTCCGTATCGGCAAGGACGAAATCGATGCGCAGACGCTGCAGCACATCATCCGCGAATATGTGACCTATGACGTCCCGGATTTCTGGAAGGACGACTACAGCATCTAGAGCAATTCCAGGAAAAGTGCGAAGCGGTTTTGCCGGGAATTGCGTAAAAACAAAAGGATAGAGCGGTTCGGCGCTCCCTTAAAAGCTGAACTGCTTTAAAGCAATTTCCAGCAAAACCACTGCACGCTTCTGCTGGAAGTTGCTGATTTCAAGCAATAGGAAGGCGGACGATGAAGCGGCTGCCGCTTTCATCCGAATGCTCGAGGCTGATATCGCCACCCAGCGCCGTCAGAAACTCCCGCGCCGTCGTCAATCCGAGACCGGCGCCCTGAACCGCTCCCGCTTTCGGCAATTTCCAGAAGGGCTCGAATATCCGCTCCCGATAGGCCGAATCGATGCCCGTGCCATTGTCGGAGATGCGGATAAACCAGTCGGTGCCCTCTCGCACTGCCGCAATCGTCACATGCGGTGGCGCTTCGCTGCGATAGGTGAGGGCGTTGGTCAGCAGATGCCGCAGCACCAGCCCGAGCAGGGCAGGATCGGTCCGGATGGAGGGCAGGCCTACGCTTTCAAGCGTCGCGCCGCGAACCTCTGTCTCGTCGGTCAACTCGCCCCAGATATTGTCGGCCAGCGCCTGCAGATCCACCTCTTCAGGCGTCACCTGGGGCGTTCCGCCGCCAAGGCTCATCAATGCCTTGGTGAGGCGCTGCGCGGCTTGCGCTTTCTCCAGGATCATCCTGAGGCTCTGCAACTGTTCGCCGTCGAGCGTCTCCTCGAGATCGTCGAGCAGCAGCTCGGCATACATGGCGATGTGGCGCAGCGGCGATTGCAGGTCATGCGAGGCGGTCGCGAGAAAACGCTTGATGCGCTCCTCGCTGTCGCCGGCGACAGCGGTTTCCGGCGGTCTTGTCGGGTTGGATGACATCTGGCGGCTTCCCCGATCTCAATGACAGCGCCGCGTCTCTTCAGGTGCGCAAAGGACGCGGTAACACTTTGAATTGGCACATAATGCAGTCGCCGACAATAGAAAGAGGGCGCCGGCTCTGCAACCGGCGCCCTCTTCAAGGATACGTTAACAACGAGATTCTCAGGTCGCCGATTTGCGCGGGCGGCCCTGTTCTGGCGGGATGATTTCGACTGCCGCATCGGTTGCCGGTGCCGCCTTGGCATGGCGGCGGCGCCAGTCGCCGAGGAAGAGCAGGATCGGCGCCGCGATGAAGATCGAAGAGGCGCCGGCCACGAGAATGCCGAAGACCATCGGGATCGCGAAGCTCGAGACCGCGCTGCCGCCCCAGATCGCCATCGGCACCAGGGCGAGGAAGGCCGTCGCATTGGTATAGAGGCTTCGTGCCAGGGTCTCGTTGATCGACTTGTCGATGATCTCGCGCAGCGGCATCGACTTATAGAGCCGCATGTTTTCGCGCATGCGGTCATAGACGACGACCTTGTCGTTCACCGAGTAGCCGACGAGCGTCAGGATGGCGGCGATGGCCGTCAAATTGAAGTCGAGGCCGGTGATTGCGAAGAAGCCGATCGCCTTGGTGACATCGAGCACCAGCGTGACGATGGCGCCGACGGCAAACGGCCATTCGAACCGCACCCAGATGTAGATCAGCATCGCGAAGCTTGCGATGACGACCGACAGGATGCCGGCCCAGGCAAGCTCGCCGCTGACCTTCGGACCGATGACATCGGTGCCTTCGACGGTGGCCTTCGGGTCGAGCTTGATGACTTCGGCCTTCAGCTTGGTCACAGCGGCCGTCTGTGCCTCTTCGCCGCCTTCCTGCCGTTGGGCGCGCACGAGAATGCTGTTGTTGTCGCCGAAGGACTGCAGCGAGATTTCGCCGAGGCCGAGGCTGTTCAGCCCCTCGCGGAAGGTTCCGAGATCGGCCGGGGCACTGGTCCTGACCGACATCTGGATGCCGCCGCGGAAATCGACGCCGTAGTTGAGGCCGGGGTGAATGAACAGCACGACCGAGGCAATCGACAGGAGCGCCGAAACGGTGACGCCGAAGAAGCGCGCCTTCATGAACTGGATATGCTTGTCATAGGGGCTGAACGGGATCAGCGGCCTGATGTTCAGCACCTTCAGCCTCTGGCGGCGGGTGATCTCGATCATCGCGACGCGCACGAAGGCGACCGAGGTGAACATCGAGATGATCAGGCCGAGCGCCATGGTCACGGCAAAGCCGCGAACCGGTCCGGAGCCGAAGTAGAACAGGATGGCCGCAGCGATCAGGGCCGTCATGTTGCCGTCGATGATGGTCGAATAGGCGCGGCGGAAGCCGGTGTCGATGGCGGCGAAGGCGCTCTTGCCCTTGCGCGTTTCTTCGCGGATGCGCTCGTTGATCAGAACGTTGGCGTCAACAGCAAGGCCAATGCCGAGAACGACACCGGCGATGCCCGGCAGCGTCAGCGTCGCACCGACCAGCGTCAGGGCGGAGAAGGTCAGGATCGTGTGGATCAACAGGGCGACATTCGCCAGCACGCCCCAGGTGCCATAGAGAATGAAGATGAAGAGTGCGACGAGAGCAAAACCGACGATGCCGGAATAAATACCCATCTTGATCGCATCGGCGCCGAGGTCGGCGCCGACGGTGCGTTCCTCGATGACGGTCAGCTTGGCGGGCAGGGCGCCGGCGCGCAGCATGGCGGCAAGCGTCGTGGCGCTGTCGGCCGAGAAGTTGCCGGAGATCTGGCCGGAACCGCCGGTGATCGGCTCGCGGATGACGGGGGCGCTCAGCACCTTGTCGTCGAGGACGATGGCGAAGGGATTGCCGACGTTCTGGCGGGTGATGTCGGCAAAGCGGGTGGCGCCGGCGCTGTCGAAGCGGAAGCTGACGATCGGCTCATGCGTGTTGGGGTCGAAGCTGACGCGAGCATCCGAAAGGCGGTCGCCGGAGATTTCGACGCGATCGAGGACCGGATAGGACCGGCCTTCATCGTCCTTCAGCATGGTCACGCCAGGTCCCGGCTGGTTGTTCGGCGCCAGCATGTGGAACGACATCTTGGCCGTGGAGCCGAGAAGTTCGCGCAGGCGCGACGGATCCTGTGCACCCGGAAGCTGGACGAGCACGCGGTTGGCGCCGATGCGCTGGATCGTCGGCTCGGAGACGCCGACCTGGTCGACGCGCTGTCGGATGACTTCGAGGCTCTGCTGAACGGCGTTGTCGACATTGGCGGAAATGCCGGCCGGCGAGAAGCCGACGGTGATCGTGGCGCCGCTTGCGGCGACATCAAGATCGGCCTGGCCGGCGCTGAGACCGGTGCTGATCGGGTTGGCGAGCGTCTTGAGTTCGGTGACGGCGGCATCGCTCTGCGCGGCGTCGGCGAGTGTTACGACGATCTGGTTCTGGCTGCGGACCACGGCTTTCGGCTGGATGCCCTTTTCGCGCAGCACGCGGCGCGCGTCCTGAAGCAGTGATTGCAGCCGCTCCTTGGTCAGGTCGGCTTCGTCGACTTCGAGAACGAGGTGCGAGCCGCCGCGAAGGTCGAGGCCAAGCGACACCTGCTCATGCGGCAGCCATGCCGGAATACGCTGGAGGGTGGATTGCGGCAGGACGTTCGGCAGGGCGATCAATAGGCCGAGAAGGATGATCACCGTATAGGTGAACACCAGCCATGGTGAAGTACGCATGTTGTATTCCTTGATATCGAGGGCCGGCGCTCGGGCGCTGGCGGCATGTCGTCAATGGTCGGTCGGAGCGCCGATCGGCGCAAACCTCAGGCAGCGGCGGGCGGTGCGCGCGGCTGATGGGTCCTGGAGACTGCGGCGCGAAGCGAGGCTTCGAATGCCGGAAAAGCGGCTGGCATGGTCCAGCCGGCGAAATCGAGAGCCGGGGCGACGGCAAGGGCAGGCGATCCGGCGTCATGCGCCGCCTGCTTCGGCGCAAGCCTGCGCTCGGTGGCAAGCAATCCGCGCACGGCATCGCGCGCGGTCAGCTGCGGCGGCTGCGGATCCCGCTCGGAAGAGGAGAGTGTGTTGACGGTGACAACAGGCGAGATGATCAGGTTGCCGCCGAGAAGCAGGCCGAGATAGGCAAGAATGGCGACGAAGAGGGAGGCGGCGATACGGCCCGTCAGACGGCGCTGCTCCAGCTCCATCTTCTCCGTCCCGGCGATGTCACTCCCGTATCGGCTCAAAAGCGCGCCAATCTCTCATTCTTTTTCCGGCGGAGGCTCATCCGCAGGCATAATTGTATCAGGCCCAAGTCCGTCTTCATAGGGCACACTCTCATGATGCACTTGGGCGAGCCGGTCAACCATGCCAAGCGCGATTTCGCGCTCGCCCATGATGACGGTGTCGGCGCCATATTGCTTCAATTCATCGACCTCTGCATCGGAATGGGCGCGGGCGACGATGAGGATCGATGGATTGACGCTGCGCGCCTGCTCGGCGATGCGGCAGGCCTCGAAAGCATTCGGGATGGCGATGGCAATGCTGCGGGCGCCGGAGAGATTGGCAAGGTCGAGCGTCTCCCGCATCACCGCATTGCCCGCCAGGGTTTCGATACCCTGCACCTTCAGCTCGCCGATGCGCTTATCGGAGTCCTCAATGACGAGAAAAGGTGTGGCTGACGACTTGAGATTCTGTCCGACGATGCTGCCAACCCGTCCGTAGCCAACGAGAATGGCGTGGCCGCTGAGAGCAGTCGGGTGCACCTCGTCGTCTTCAGACGGCATCTCCTCCTGGGCTGCTATCGCATCTGCAGCGGGAGCAGGGTCGGCCACGACGTCTTCGCGCTTTGCACCATCCAGCAGCGGCCGCATGCGGTCGCAGAGGAAGAACAGCAGCGGATTGAGGATGATCGAAATGATGGCGCCGGCCAGGATCAGGTCGCGGCCTTCCTCCGGCAGCAGCCCGAGTTCGACGCCGAGAGCGGCGAGGATGAAGGAGAACTCGCCGATCTGGCCGAGGCTGGCCGAGATCGTCAGCGCCGTGCCGAGCGGCTTCTTGAAGGCGAGCACGATCAGCAGGGCGGCGACGGACTTGCCGATGACGATGATGAAGATGGTGGCCAGAATCGGCAGCGGCTTGTCGATCAGGATATTCGGATCGAACAGCATGCCGACCGAGACGAAGAACAACACGGCGAAGGCATCGCGCAGCGGCAGGCTTTCCTGCGCGGCGCGATGGCTGAGTTCGCTTTCGGCCAGCACCATGCCGGCAAAGAAGGCGCCGAGCGCCAGCGACACGCCGAAGAGCTTCGCCGCGCCAAAGGCGACGCCGAGCGCGATCGCCAGCACGCCGAGCCGGAAGAGCTCGCGCGAACCGGTATGGGCGATGCGGTGCATCGTCCAGGGAATGAGCTTGCGGCCGAAGACCAGCATCAGCGCCACGAACAACGCCACCTTCACCAGCGTCATGGCGATCATGCCGCCGATGCCGAGATCGAGGTCGAACAGGCGGCTGAGTGCGGCCGAGAGCGGCTCGACAGGAGCGTGGCCCTCGCCGCCGATGCTGGCGGCGGCCGGGATCAGCACCAGCGCCAGCACCATGGCGAGATCCTCGACGATCAGCCAGCCGACGGCGATCCTGCCGCGCTCCGTCTCGACCAGCCGCCGCTCCTGCAGCGCCTTCAACAGCACGACGGTGGAGGCGACCGAAAGCGCCAGGCCGAAGACCAGGCTGCCGCCGGTCGGCCAGCCCATGAAGGCGCCGAGTCCCCAACCGAGCAGTGTCGCAAAGGCGATCTGCACGATCGCGCCGGGCACGGCGATGCCGCGCACCGACAGCAGGTCTTTCAGGGAGAAATGCAGCCCGACGCCGAACATCAGCAGGATGACGCCGATTTCGGCCAACTCCGGCGCAAGGTTCTGATCCGCCACATAACCCGGCGTATGTGGCCCCACAAGCACGCCGGCGATGAGATAACCGACGAGCGGCGGCATCCGCAGCCGATGGGCGAAGGCGCCGAAGATGAAAGCCAGCACGAGGCCGCCGACGATTGTCGAAATCAAGGGCGTATCGTGTGGCATCGTCGTCTCCCGATCTGGAAATCCCGTTCGTAATATGACATATATGGTCTATATCGACCAATATGGGCAACTTAAAATCATGGGTCAAGGCGCACGGGAAACAATTCTCACTCCCGCTCTCTGCCGCGCGGCACGCGGCCTGCTCGACTGGACCCAGACCGATCTTGCCGAAAGGGCCGCGGTCTCGCGCAGCACCATTCGCGACTACGAGGGAAGGCACCACGACATCCACCGCGCGACGGAGGCGCAGCTGCGCCTCGCCTTCGAGGAGGGCGGCGTCAAATTCGTCGAGATCGAGGGAGCGGGCACCGGTCTCTGCCTGCCCAATCCAGCCGGCTGAATCGGTTCAGGGCGCCAGGCAGGCGGCAGAGACCTTGTAGGCGGAGAGCGTCTTGCCCTTGTAGTTGCCTTGCGTCGGCTGCCAGCTCTTCAGCACCTCGGGCGCCTCGGTGGCGCAGTTGAGGCCCCCGTCCGTCAGGAAAAGCACTTTGCCGGTAATCTCGGCCGGGAGCGCGAATTCCTGCTCGTAATAGCTCTCCGGAAGGCCCGCCGGCGCCCGCGCATAGATCCGGTAGGATGCATCGCGGAGCGTATAGAAAAGATCGGCGACCATGTCGCGATTGTCGGTGACGATGATGTCGGTGCCGGCCTGACCGGCGAGTGCGGCAGCCTCGCGGCTGACCTCGGCGCGGCCGAGATAGCGCTTCATCAATTCGTCGCCGTTCGGCAGCAGCAACTGCTGCGGAAAGATCGTCGCCAGCGGAAAGAGCAGGCTGGCGATGCCGTTGATGGTGAGCGACAGTTTCAGCCCCTTCGGCCACATCCGGTAAAGCAGCCAGACGGCAAGGATGGTCCCGGCGACATAGGCGGTCACCGCCCAGTTGGCATAGGCCTTGGCGACCGTCGCCTGCAGCGTGATCAGCACCACCACCGGCATCGACAGCCAGACCAGCATCTTTTCCCGGTCGTCGCTCCTGCCCTTGATCATGCGATAGACCGCCCAGAGCATCGCAAAGAAGATGATCGGCCCGACGACGCCGAACTGGGCGGAGAAGAATTCAAGCCCGCGACGGAGATTGATGCCGAGTTCGCTCCAGTGGGCGATGTCCTGCGTATGCCGCACCGTCGTGTTGTCGTGCTGCAGGTTCCACCAGAGATTCGGCAAGGCGACGATCGCCGCGACCGCGACCGCGATGATGAAATCCCGAATGGCGATGCGCGCCGCCGGAATGAGCAGGAGGGCAATCGCGCCGCCCGGAACGACGAACAGCACGGCATATTTCGACAGGAAGGCGAGGCCGACCCCAAGGCCCATGAGGAGCGCCAGCCCGACCGAGCGTCGCTGCGTCAGGCCGAAATAGGCAAGCAGGGCGATCGCGATGAAGAACAGCAGGATAACGTCGGTCGAGAAGAACACCGAAGAAAGCGCCACACCGGGAAGGGTGATGTAGGTGGCGCCCGTCCAGCCTTCGATCTCCGGCCCGACGAAACGCTTTGCTATCTTCATCAGCACCAATGCTGCCGCCATGTGGATCAGCGGTCCGAGCAGCCTGATCCAATAGATGGCGTTGGAGCCGGAAAACTCGGTCATCGCCCGGATCACCCAGGCGATCATCGGCGGCTTGGAATAATAGCCGAGATCGAGATTCTGCGACCAGAACCAGTACTGCGCCTCATCGACGAAAAGGTCCGTCGCATCAAAATTGAGCAGGACGACGCGCCAGAGCGTGAAGCTGAGAACGATGAGGAGACCAGATCTGGGGGACATGAACGAATAGTTCCGCTGACATGAAAGGCGCGAGTGCGATACACCAAAGGTGCCGGACTGCCAACGGGGAAGGGGCGGTCTACAGCCTGTCGCACAAAACTGTGTAGCGGTTTTGCGATAACGACATGCGTTGGAAATAAGGAGCCGGAGCGCGAGGAGCGTATCTGAAAGCGCGACGCGCTTAGAACACCCGAAGCGTGCGGGTATCGCGGTGTGCAGCGAGAAAATCGAGGAGGGCGACGGCTGCAAGCAGCGTCATTGCTATCAAGCAGGAACCCAATCCGAGAACAATCATTGCCCTGTCCTTGTCGACGTCATGTCTTGGTTATCTACCGGCATATACCACGGAGCTTGCGTGTGCCTTGTAGCAGCCATGCAACTCCGCAACAGTATTTGCAGCCAACTGCCTTGAATTGCTTCAAAAGCCTGTCCTGCGAAAGGCTTATTAACCTTCAGGCAAGGAATTAACCATAAACATTGGTTTACACGTCGGAATGGGAAGATGCACTCGTTCCCACCAGGCATGACGCCGTCCCGCCGTACCGGGTTGATCCGGTATCCATCTCTTCAGACAGCTCCGAAACATAGCTGATCAGGGGGCTTCGATCCGCCGGTTGTAACCGGTGGTGAGAACCGTCTCCACGCTTCGCGTTCAACGGATGCTGCGCAGGTTTTTCGCCGGGCCGTCGCCCGGAATGTGGTTGGGGACAGGCATTGAGGCAGGACATGCCATCAGATCAGGCTCGTGGAGCGCAGGCAGGCAGCTTGCGCGACCGCCTGCGCTTTGCTGGTCTCGATGCCGACCAGTGCGAGCTGGTGCGCCGCAACCGGCCGGCCCTCGAAGCCCATTTGAAGGCGGGGCTCAGGGATCTCTTCCATCGATTCCAGTCGTTCCCCGACGCCTCGCGCAATTTCGAGAGCGAGCGTCAGGTCGAGCGCCTACATGATCTGCAGTCCTCGCATTGGGACGTGCTGACGGATGCGCGGTTCGACAGTCTCTATGCCGAGCGCGTCAAGGTGCTCTCCGATACCGAAAACAAGATGGGCCTCGACCCGCGCTGGCACGTCGCCGGCCATGGCGTCATGCTGGAGCATGTCGTTTCCGGTCTTGCCCAGGAGATTGCCGGCCGTCCGCTGTTGCCGTCGGCCAAGCGCCGCGGCCGTGAAATCTCCGATCTGATGACGGCGATCATCCGAATCGTCATGGTCGATGTGGAAATTGCCGTCTCGCTGCGCTTCAACGCGCTGCGCGCCGCCCAGAGCCGCGCGCTCGCCGATCAGCGCGCCGACAACGAGGCTGAGATCGCCCGGATCTTCGGCGATGTCATCGAAGGTCTTTCTGCCCGCGACCTGACACGCCGCGCGCCCGTCGACGGCGACCATGCCGGGATCGCCGCCGCGCTGAATGGCGCGTTGGACGGACTTCAGGCGGAATTTGCCGCGATCACAGAGCGCACGCTCAAAGCCGAAGCGGCGACAGGCTCGCTTGCCGGCCTGTCCAGGCAATTCGCCGGCACGGCTTCCGGCCAGGCCGACCGGCTGCAGCTTTCCGCCGCCGCCCTTGCCGGCATTGCCGGCAGTGTTCGCGACGGTGCGGCCGACAGCCGCGCCGCCGAACAGGCAGCCGCCTCGACGCGCGCCGCGGTCGAGGAAAGCGGTGAGGTCGTCGGTCGCGCGATCAGCGCCATGGCCGATATCGAACAGTCGGCGGAAAAGATCGGCCAGATCATCGGCGCGATCGACGAGATCGCCTTCCAGACCAATCTTCTGGCGCTGAACGCGGGCATCGAAGCCGCGCGCGCCGGCGATTCCGGCCGGGGCTTTGCCGTCGTCGCCCAGGAAGTCCGCGCCCTTGCCCAGCGTTCGGCCGAAGCCGCCCGCGAGATCAAGACGCTGGTGACGACGACCAAGGCGCAGGTCGACGCCGGCGTGCAGATGGTCGGCCGCACACAGGATTCGATCGGCAGCATCGTGCGTCAGGTCACCGACATCAACGCCGCCATCGCCGGCATCGCAACGAGAACCGGCGAACATGCCGCAAGCCTCGACAGCGTCACATCAGACGTCAAGGGTCTGGGCGGCGAGGTGGCGGAGAGTGCCGGCCTGGCGGAGCGCTCGGCTGAGGGCGCCGACCACCTCCACACCGTCATTCTCGAGCTCGGCCAGACGGTTCGCGAGTTCCGCATCGCTCGGGAAAACGCCAATGCCGGGCGCCCGGCGCCGGTTCGCGCCGCACCGCCGCGCGCCATCGAAGCCTCTGCCCGTCCGGCACCGGTCGAAGACGCCTATGAAAATGATGATTTTGGCGTTCCGAAGCCCTTCGCAAGCGTCGGAGGTGGGCGGAATGTTTACTAACCTATCGGATGATTGCCTCAGCTCGTCTTCTCGAGCCGGGGACAAGGGGACAAGGAAAAGCTGATGGCAGCAAAGAAGAGTAGCAAGACGCTGGATTTGACAGCGGTGCTCGACCTCAACGAGGCTTCCGCCTTGCGCGACAAACTCCTCTCCCTCAGGGGCAGCGGCCTTTCGATCGACGCATCGGGCGTCGAACGGATCGGTGCTCTTTGCGCCCAGGTTCTGATGTCCGCCGAGAAGACCTGGGAACAGGACAAGCAGCCGTTCACCTTCTCCAAGGTGTCCGACGCATTTCAGAAAACCATGCAGCTGGTTGGCGTCAATATTGACCACCTGCTTGCCAAGGAGATTCGGCAATGAAGAAAAAAGTTCTTACCGTGGATGATTCCCGCACCATCCGAAACATGCTGCTCGTGACGCTGAACAATGCCGGCTTCGAGACGATCCAGGCGGAAGACGGCGTCGAAGGCCTCGAGGTTCTCGAAGAGTCCAATCCTGACGTCATCGTGACCGACATTAACATGCCGCGTCTCGACGGTTTCGGCTTCATCGAAGGTGTTCGCCGCAACGAGAAATATCGGGCGATCCCGATCCTGGTCCTGACCACCGAAAGCGACGCGGAAAAGAAGAACCGCGCCCGCCAGGCCGGTGCCACGGGCTGGATCGTCAAGCCTTTTGACCCGGCCAAGCTGATCGATGCCATTGAGCGTGTAACCGCTTAAACCCAGGATTTGCTCCTATGGATATGAACGAAATCAAAGAGATCTTTTTCCAGGAGTGCGAGGAACAGCTCGCCGAGCTGGAATCCGGTCTTCTGAAAATGAATGATGGCGATCGCGATCCGGAAACCGTCAATGCGGTGTTCCGTGCCGTGCATTCGATCAAGGGTGGCGCCGGCGCCTTCGGCCTTGATGATCTGGTAGCCTTCGCCCATGTTTTCGAGACCACTCTCGATTGCGTTCGATCCAACAAGCTTGAGCCGACCCAGGACGTCCTGAAGGTGATGCTGAAGTCGGCCGACGTGCTGGCCGACCTGACGAATGCTGCGCGCGACGGCGGCAGTGTCGATGAAAGCCGCAGCCGCGGCCTCGTCAAGGAGCTCGAGGCGCTGGCCAACGGCGAGTTGCCGTCTCCTTCGGCATCGGCCGAGGCGCCCGCGCCGAAGGCTGCCGCAAAGCCCGCGGCCAAGGCCGCTCCAGCGCCGGCCGTCAAGCCGACGGATGATAGCGGCTTCCAGCCGATCCCCTTTTCCTTCGACGATTTTGGCGGCGAAGGCGATGCGGGCTCCGACCTGCCGACCTATGAAGTCATCTTCAAGCCGCGCTACGAACTCTATTCCAAGGGCAACGACGCGACCCTGCTGCTGCGCGATCTCTCGCGCCTCGGCGAAATGACCATCTATTGCAACACGGACGAACTGCCGGGCCTCGAGGAACTCGATCCGGAAGGCGCTTATTTCTTCTGGAACGTCACGATCAAGACGGACAAGGGCGAGGACGCCATTCGCACCGTCTTCGAATTCGCCGAATGGGATTGCGAACTGACGGTGAAGCCGCTCGAGGAAGCAAGGGCCGACGCGACCAGCAACGACGAACTGCCGATGGTGCCGGTTCCCTTCGATCTGTCGATCCTGGATGAAACGGGCGCAACCGAAGAGGTTGCCGCCGACGCGCGCGCCGAAGAGACGGCCGCCGCCGTTGCCGCCGCCGAGACCGCGTCCAACGTCACGCAGATGGCCGCAGCCGCAGCCCGTGTCGAGAAGAAGGAATCGGCAGCCGCCGCAGCCGCCGCCGCAAGCGCTGCCGCCCAGAACAATGCCGCCGGCGCCGGCCAGACGATCCGCGTCGATCTCGACCGTGTCGACCGCCTCATCAACCTCGTCGGCGAATTGGTCATCAACCAGGCGATGCTGTCGCAGAGCGTCATCGAGAATGACACGACCGGCACCTCCTCGATCAATATGGGCCTCGAGGAACTGCAGCAGCTCACCCGCGAGATCCAGGACTCGGTCATGGCGATCCGCGCGCAGCCGGTGAAGCCGGTCTTCCAGCGCATGTCGCGTATCGTCCGCGAAATCGCCGACATGACCGGCAAGTCGATCCGCCTGATCACCGAAGGTGAAAACACCGAAGTCGACAAGACGGTCATCGACAAGCTCGCCGAGCCGCTGACCCACATGATCCGCAATGCCGTCGACCACGGCATCGAAACGCCCGAAAAGCGCGCAGCCGCCGGCAAGAACACCGAAGGCACGGTTCGCCTGACCGCCAAGCATCGTTCGGGACGCATCCTGATCGAGCTTGCCGACGACGGCGCCGGCATCAACCGCGAGAAGGTCCGCCAGAAGGCGATAGACAACGATCTCATCCCGGCCGATGCCAACCTTTCGGACGAGGAAATCGACAACCTGATCTTCCTGCCGGGCTTCTCGACGGCCGACAAGATCTCCGACATCTCCGGCCGCGGCGTCGGCATGGACGTCGTCAAACGTTCGATCCAGGCGCTCGGCGGCCGCATCAACATCACCTCGAAGCCGGGGCACGGCTCGGTCTTCACCATGAGCCTGCCGCTGACGCTCGCCGTTCTCGACGGCATGGTGGTCACCGTTGCCGGCCAGACGCTGGTCGTGCCGCTGACGGCGATCGTCGAAACCCTGCAGCCGGAAGCGGCCGCGATCCACTCCTTCGGTGCCAACCACCGGCTGATCTCGATCCGCAACTCGTTCTGCCCGCTGGTCGATGTCGGCCGCATCCTGAACTTCCGTGCGACCCAGGCCAATCCTGTCGAGGGCGTGGCGCTTCTGGTGGAATCCGAAGGCGGCGGCCAGCGCGCCCTGATGGTCGATGCCATCCAGGGTCAGCGCCAGGTGGTCATCAAGAGCCTGGAGGCCAACTACACCCACGTGCCGGGCATTGCCGCCGCCACCATTCTCGGTGACGGGCGCGTGGCGCTCATCCTCGATGTCGACGCGGTTGTCGGCGCCTCGCGCGGCCAGTCGCTCAAAGCGGAAATGTCGTTAGCAGCGGTAGGGTAAGGGAATGTCGTACACTGTAAAAAATCTGAACGAGGGGGATCGCGAGCTGATCGCGTTCCGCATCGGGGATCAGGAATTTTGCGTGAACATCATGTCGGTTCGCGAAATCCGGGGCTGGACCCCGGCGACCGCGATGCCGCACTCGCCTGCCTATATGCTTGGTGTCATCAACCTGCGCGGCGCGGTGCTGCCGATCATCGATCTGGCCGCCCGGCTGGGGATGAAGCCGGCCGATCCGACTGCCCGTCATGTCATCATCGTCGCCCAGGTCCGGCGCAAGGTCGTCGGCCTCCTGGTCGACGCCGTCTCCGATATCCTGACGGTGACCGACGAAACCATCCAGCCGACGCCCGAGATCTCCTCCGAACTCGAGCGTCAATTTGCCCGCGGTATTCTCGCCATCGAGAAGCGCATGATCTGCCTGATCGAACTCGAATCCCTCTTTTCAGAGACCGAAAGCGAAGCCGCATGAGTGTAATGGGCGCAAAAGATCAAAGGCAGGGATCCGACGAGGTCCTGGCGAGCGGAGAATATCCGCTGACGCGCCGCGACCTCACGGAGATCGCCGCGATGATCTATTCGGATGCCGGCATCTTCCTCAACGAGACGAAGGCGTCGCTCGTCTATTCGCGCCTGTCGAAACATATCCGCAATCTCGGCCTGTCCGGCTTCCGGGAATATTGCGACCTCGTCGCTTCGCCGGCCGGCGCCCCGGCGCGCCGCGAGATGCTGTCGCATCTGACCACCAATTTCACCCGCTTCTTCCGCGAAAACCACCATTTCGACCATCTGCGCGACCATGTCCTGCCGGAGCTGCTGCAGCGGGCGAGATCGGGCGGCAGGGTGCGCATCTGGTCGGCGGCTTCCTCCGACGGCCAGGAACCCTATTCCATCGCGCTGACCGTGCTGTCGCTGATGCCGAATGTCGCCGATTACGACTTCAAGATTCTGGCAACCGACATCGACCCGAAGATCCTGGCGATCGCCCGGGCCGGCGCCTATGACGAGAACGCGCTCGAAACCGTTTCGCCGGCCATGCGCAAGCAATGGTTCAGCGAAGTCGAGGTGCAGGGCCGCAGGAAGTTCCAGGTCGACGACCGCGTCAAGCGGCTGATCACCTACAACGAGCTGAACCTGATGGCGCAATGGCCGTTCAAGGGCAAGTTCGACGTCATCTTCTGCCGCAACGTCGTCATCTATTTCGATGAGCCGACGCAGATGAAGATCTGGCAGCGTTTCGCCGGCCTGCTGCCGGAAGGCGGTCATCTCTATATCGGCCATTCCGAGCGTGTTTCAGGCGAGGCAAAACACGTCTTCGACAATATCGGCATCACGACCTATCGCTATACGACCAAAGGTCTCGGGAGGAAGGCATGAGCGCTCCGGCAAGGGTTCTCGTTGTTGACGACTCGCCGACGATGCGCGGGTTGATCACTGCCGTCCTGAGTTCCGATCCCGAGGTCAACGTCATCGGCCAGGCCGGCGACGCGCTGGAAGCGCGCGAGGCGATCAAGCGGCTGAACCCGGACGTCGTGACGCTCGACATCGAGATGCCGAACATGAACGGTCTCGATTTCCTCGAGAAGATCATGACGCTGCGCCCGATGCCGGTGATCATGGTCTCCACCATGACCCATCGCGGCGCCGAGGCGACGCTTGCGGCGCTGGAGATCGGTGCGTTCGACTGTGTCGGCAAGCCGGGCCCGGGCGAACTCAGGCCCTTCGGCGACCTCGCCGAGAAGGTCAAGGCCGCCGCGCGTACGCAGCGCCAGTTCTCGCAGCCCACCGCCGCGCCAACGCCACCGCCCTCCGTCGCCGATTTCCGCGTCGGCCGTAAGATCGTCGCCATCGGCTCGTCAACCGGCGGCGTCGAAGCGCTGATCGCCGTGCTGCAGAAATTTCCGGCCAATTGCCCGCCGACGGTCATCACCCAGCATATGCCGCCGACCTTCACCAAGAGCTTCGCCGAACGGCTGAACCGCCTCTGTGCCCCGGTGGTGCAGGAAGCGACCGATGGGGCCCGCCTCGAGATCGGCAAGATCTATCTGGCCCCCGGCGGCGAGCGTCACCTTCAGGTCAGCGGCGCCTCGGCGCCTTCCTGCCGCCTCGTCGACCGTGCGCCGGTCAATGGCCACCGCCCATCCGTGGACGTGCTGTTCGATTCGGTCGCGGAACTGGCGGGCCGCAACGCCGTCGGCGTGATTTTGACCGGAATGGGCCGCGATGGCGCCGCCGGATTGTTGAAAATGCGCCACGCCGGCGCCAGAACGCTCGGCCAGAACGAAAAAACCTGTGTCGTTTACGGAATGCCAAGGGTTGCCCACGAACTTGGCGCCGTTGAGCAGCAGCTGCCGCTGTCTGCCATCGGTGAAGAAATATTGAAAATGACAGCCGCCCGAAAGGAAGGGACCGAATAAATGTCGATCGCGGAGAAAATCAAAGTTCTGATCGTCGATGATCAGGTAACGAGCCGATTGCTGCTCAGCGACGCGCTGACCCAGCTCGGTTTCAAACAGATCACGTCGGCCGGTGACGGCGAGCAGGGCATGAAGATCATGGCCGAGCAGCCGCACCATCTGGTGATCTCGGACTTCAACATGCCGAAGATGGATGGCATCGGCTTCCTGCAGGCCGTGCGCACCAACCCGAACACCAAGAAGGCGGCCTTCATCATCCTCACCGCTCAGGGTGACCGCGCATTGGTACAGAAGGCGGCCCAGCTCGGCGCCAACAACGTGCTCGCCAAGCCGTTCACGATCGAGAAGATGAAAGCGGCCATCGAAGCCGTGTTTGGAGCCCTGAAATGATCACTGAGGGGGCAGCCCGCCGCGTGCACATCATTCAGGGCGAGTACAAGGTTCTGAGCGATCCGAATGCGGTCCTCTCGACCATTCTCGGTTCGTGCGTGGCTGCGTGTCTCAGAGACCCCATCGCCGGTGTCGGCGGCATGAACCACTTCCTGCTGCCCGGTTCGGCGACCTCGCCGACATCAGGCGGCGATGCCACGCGCTACGGCGTGCATCTGATGGAACTGCTGATCAACGGTCTCCTGAAGCAGGGCGCCCGGCGCGACCGGCTGGAGGCAAAGATCTTCGGCGGCGCGAAGACGATCTCGACATTCTCCAATGTCGGTGAGCAGAACGCGGCCTTCGCCGTGCAGTTCCTGAGGGATGAAGGCATTCCGGTGGTCGGTTCCTCCACCGGCGGAGAACATGGACGCAAGCTTGAATATTGGCCGGTCTCCGGTCGTGCGCGGCAATACCCCCTGACCGGCGCCGAAACGCAGAGAACCGTCGCGCTCGAGCAGCGTCCCGCCGCTCCGCAGAAGCCCGTCGAAACCAGTATCGAATTTTTTTGATGGCGAGGATTTTCATATGACATTTAACCCGGTGATGGAGCCGCCTGCGCCCGTTGAAGCGCTGAGCGACATCCTGATGCGCATCGTTTCGGAACTGCACGACGTCGCCTATCTGATCGAGCGCATCGAGCCGCAGCTTCTCGAACTCGGCGGCGCGGAAATCCTGAATTCGCCGGATGCCATGAAGGTCATGCAGGGCATTGATCTCGCCGTGCAGAAATCGCGCGGCCTTGCCGAATTCATCGACACCATCACCGGCGAAATCCCGCACGGCTGGTCGGTCGACGTCGCAACCGCGCTCAGCCTCGTCAAGCTGGCCGAGATGCAGAAGGCATTGGGCGGCGCCACCCGCCACGGCCATTCCCAGCCATTGAGCAAGGCAGCCGGCGACTTCGATTTCTTCTAAAGCACCTCGCGCCAAACCGGATTCATGCGACGTGCTTGTGCAGGTCGTTATCCCAAAATCACTATTTTCTTCCGGGCGACGGCATTAGGCCTTTTCGCTCCCGCAGCGCTTCACGAAACGCTCGCACAAGTTTCGCCGACTATTCGTCTGATGAGGCAATAAGCCTGCTTTGTCTTTGACGGATCGTGCGAGAACAGAATGAATCTGTTAAATCAATTAGTTCAGATCTTTAAGAACTTCGGCTCCCTGGGCCGAACGCGCCTGATGATTCTTGGAGGCGTCGGTGCCGTTTCCATCGCAATCGTCCTTGCGGCCGCCCTTTTCGTCAACAAGCCGGCACAGGAAACGCTCTATGTCGGTCTGGATTCGCCGGATCTCAATCAGATCAGCATGGCGCTTGCCGAAGCCAACATCGATTTCCAGGTCGGCACGGACGGTTCCAGCATCAGCGTCCCCGCGGGATTGACGGGCAAGGCCCGCCTGATGCTTGCCGAGCGCGGCCTGCCGAACAGCGCCAATGCCGGTTACGAACTTTTCGACAATGTCGGCTCCCTCGGCCTGACCTCCTTCATGCAGGAGGTGACGCGGGTTCGAGCGCTGGAAGGCGAAATCGCCCGTACCATCCAATCGATCTCGGGTATAACAGCCGCGCGAGTCCATATCGTCATGCCGGAGGTCGGAAACTTCCGGAAGGCCGAGCAGAAGCCGACCGCCTCCGTCATGATTCGCGCCAGCGCCACCGCGGGGCGCAGCGCGGCGACCTCGATCCGCCACCTCGTCGCCTCGGCCGTGCCGGGGCTTGACATCGATGACGTGACGATCCTCGATTCCGCCGGTCAGCTGCTTGCATCCGGCGACGAGGCGAGCAACAGCTCGCTGAACCGCTCGCTCAACATCGTCCAGAACGTCCAGCAGGAAGTCGAATCCAACATCGACAAGGCGTTGGCGCCGTTCCTCGGCATGGACAACTTCCGCTCCAGCGTTACCGCCGACCTCAACACCGACGCCCAGCAGATCCAGGAAACGACCTACGATCCCGAATCCAAGGTCGAACGCTCGGTCCGCTCGACGAAGGAAGCCCAGCAGTCGCAGCAGAAGACATCCGATAGCGCGACGACGGTCGAGCAGAACATCCCGCAAGCGGCTCCCGAGGCCGGCGGTTCCGCCGGGCCGGAATCGCAGGACAAGTCCGACAAGCGCGAAGAGCAGACGAACTACGAAATCAACAGCAGGACGACGGCGACGACCCGCAACAGCTACAAGGTCGAGAAGCTGTCGATCGCCGTAGTGGTCAACAAGGGCCGCATCGCCAAGATGGTCGGCGAGCCTGCCGATCAGGCCAAGATCGACGCCTATCTTGCCGAGATGCAGAAGATCGTCACGTCGGCGGCCGGTATCGACGCCAAGCGCGGCGACGTGGTCACCGTCACGGCCATGGACTTCCTCGAGAACCAGCTGCTCGAAGACGCCACCGGTGGTGTCCGCGTCATGGACATGCTGAGCCGCAACCTTGCCGGCATCATCAACTCGCTCGCCTTCGTCGCGGTCGCCTTCGTGGTGGTCTGGATGGGCCTGCGGCCTCTGGTGCGCAGCGTCAGCGGCAACGGCGGCGCCTCGGTTCTCGGCGACGCCACGCCGGAAGCGGCCGGCCTCGAGCTTCCCGACTTCGCGCCTGCGGCAGGAGGGTCCGGAGGTGCTCTCATGGACGGCTTCGGGTCCGACTTCGGCTTCGACAGCACCGAGGACCTGCTCAGCCTCGGCGACGACGACGGAAACTTCAACCGGCGCGTCAAGGAAGGCCCGGAACGCAAACTCTCTCGCATGGTCGAGATCAACGAGGAGCGCGCCGCGAAAATCCTCCGGAAGTGGGCGATCGACGACGCAGCGTAAGGGAAAGGCCGGGCAACCGGCCTTTTTTCATGTCGGTAGCAAGCACTATGCCCTGCCGCGGGATGTATCGGTTCCCGCAAAGCAAATGACGACCGGCGCCAGCAATTCGAATAGGATAGGCTTGACTGCAGTGAATGCCGCTTTAGAGAAACTTGTTGACGTATACTCGCGTAAAACGCGAATCAAGTTGCGGTACAGCCAGAATCACCTTAGCCTCCCCTATATCTTGAAGGGTGCGAATGGTGCTCGAATCAGTGCATGGACGGCAGCTGATGTAAATCCCTAGAAGTCGGAGATGGTGATTTACATCGGCTGGCTTACCCTTAGGTGATTCGAAATGGGATTCCAGCGGGACTTGAATTGAATCCTTTACAGAAAAATTGCTGTTGCACCGAGTTTGATCGTTTCTCAGCCGCAGGACGTTGCCAATGGATATGAACATACTTCAGGCGAGCAAGGGCGAGAGGCAGATGGCGAATTTCGCGAGCGCGGTGGCGCCGGGTCTATTACCCCGCGATGAAGTGATCCAGCGCCTGCACGGTGTCGCCGACACTGGAAGGTTGCAGTCCGGTCTGCGCGCGCTGACGGAGTATGTGGGTGCTTCGCACTATCTTCTGGCGCGCTGCGATCTCATTCAGGAGAGCGGCCTCGATTTCATCGTTTCGTCCGACTGGCCTTTCGATCTGGTCAAGGACATCGCCAATGATCTGGTCAGCGGCTATGCCCGTTCGACCGAGCTGGAAAAATGCATGCAGGTCTTCCAGCCGAATTTTGCGCTTCTGCCGGATAGTGCCGATGTGCCGGACGGCGCCAGCCGCCAATATTGTTCATTGACCTTCAATGTCGGCCGGTCGCGGTTGGCCTTGATGTTCCTGTTCGGCGAAGGGTTCATCCTTTCGCCGGAGCGCCTGCGCGATGTGGGCCTGCTTGCAGGTTATGTCGCGAGCTTCCTTCGCTGCGGTGGCACGAAGGTCGATCGCGATTTCGAATTGACGGACCGCGAGCTCGAATGCCTGTTCTGGATCGCCGAGGGCAAGACCAGCGACGAGATCGCGATGATCCTTGGAATCTCCCGCAATACCATCAACAACTACATCACCAGCGTGATGCGCAAGACGGCGACCAAGACCCGCTCCGAGGCCATTGCCTTCGCCGTCCGCAATAATCTCGTATAGGGGGATCCATGGCACATTCACCAGGCAGGACGATGAGCAGCGCCGAGCAGCTGCGCATGGTGCGTGTGAACAGGATTTCCAGCCGGTCCGATCTTTTTCCGCGGCTGATCGCCATGCAGAAGCTCGCCGATGCGCAAGGCTTTGCGATCTTCCGCGTCAGCGGCTCGGGCCTACCGGCAAAGCAGCGCCTGGTCTGCGAACTCGAGAACTGGGGCTCTTCCAATGCCGGTTTCGGCAAGGCCTTCATCGATGCCTACAGCGATATCCTTCTCGACCATATCGACAAGTCGCTGCTGCCGCTCTCATGGGCCGGCGGTCACGATCGCCCGGCGCCCGGCCCGGCCGACTTCTCGCCGTTCATGACACGGCTGCAGAACGGTATTCTGCCTTTCTCCGGCCTTGCCTTTCCGGTGCGGCTCGGCGCCGTCGGCAATGGTTTCATCCTCTTCACCGGCGATGAGATCGATCCGTCGAGCGATACCATCGTCGAACTGCACGGTCGCTGCTGCCATATCATGATGGATCTGCTCTCGCTCGATGAACGCCGCACGGCTGCCGCCGAGGCCTTGAGCGAACGCGAGATCGCCTGTCTGCAGCTTGCCGGCGACGGCCGCATCAGCGAAGAGATCGCCGACAAGCTCGGCCTGTCGGTGCACACAGTCAACGCCTATCTCGGCTCGGCGACCATCAAGCTCGATTCCGTCAATCGCATACAGGCGATCGCCAAGGCGATCCGGCTCGGCTACATCAGCTGAACCAGCGCCGTTCTTCTATCCAATATGGATGAATGCTCGATTGTCTTGAGAGGACGTCAGCCGGCCAGCGCCCGAGGCGGTTGGTTGACGTTGTAACGGGCTTCCCGGAGGCTCTTTTCGAGAAAGACGGTATTCTCGTCAGGATCGGCCGATGGATCCTGGAAAGCGATATGATTGATCTCGATGCCGGCGTGATCTTCGGCAAGGGTGAGCTGGGCATAGACGGTGACGCCGCGTGGCTTGATTTCCAGATCGAGAACGACCTCGGGCTTACCGCCCCACTCCAGCGTATAGTTGCCGCCCAGGCCGAAATTCACCGTGCCCGGATGAAAGAAAAGCTCCGCCGCCGACGCGACGAGATCGGAAAGGTTGCCGTAATACTCGAAGCGCAGCAGTGAAATAAGGTCAGAGGCATCCAGAAGGCGCAGTTCCGTGGCGACCGGGCTGATCGCAACGGCGAGGATCTTTTCACGCTGGGTAGAGTGGGGGCATTTTTTCATTCGGCTTATCTTACCCGTTTGTTCTTGGCGTCTGCGGCGTAGACCCGGTGGATCAGCTCCGCAACGGCCTTGTAGAAGACTGACGGTATGACACTATCGATCGAGACTTGCGCAAACATGGAGCGCGCAAGCGGAGGATCCTCGAACACCGGTATGCCGTTCTGCTCGGCGATCTCCCTGATTTTGAGCGCGACGAGGTCCTGGCCCTTGGCCAGCACCACCGGTGCGTCGTTTTCTTCACGCGCGTAACGCAGCGCCACGGCATAGTGCGTCGGGTTGGCGATGACGAGCGTCGCCCGGTGCACATTGTTGATCATACGCCGGCGCGCGCGGTCGCGCATCAGCGAGCGCTGCCGGCCCTTGACGAAGGGGTCGCCCTGCGCCTGCTTGTTTTCTTCCTTCACCTCGTGGCGTGTCATCTTCAGTTCGGTGAACCAGTGATGGCGCGTCCAGAAAAGATCGGCGATCGCCACGATCGCGGTGGCGATCAGCATGACGATGATGATCTTGCGCATCGCCGTCGTCGTCCGCACGAGGATGGTCTGAGGATCGGAGAACATCGCGTCGATCGAGCTGAAATATTCGCTTCTCATCACGAAGAACAGGATGATCCCGACGATGACGACCTTGAACAGCGACTTTCCGAATTCGATGAGGCCGGGCAGGCTGAACAGCCGCGTCCAGCCTTTGACCGGGGAGATGCGCGAGAACTGCGGCCGGATACGTTCGAGCACCGGTGTCGGCAGGTTCTGGAAGACGGCGGAGGCGATGCCGAACACCATGAACAGGATGAAGGCGGGCGCCACCAGCGCCGCACTTGCCCAGCCGATACGGACGAACAGCGATAGGATATCCGGCCCCGTCTCGATTTTCCATTGGTCGGGCTGCTCGAAGATGTCGCGCAGCGTTTCCGTCATGCGCCCGACGCTGTCGGGGAGGAAGAACACCAGATAGATGTAGGTGGCGAGAATGGTCGCGAAGATGGACAGCTCGCGCGAAAACGGCACGTTGCCTTTTTCCGCGGCATCGGTTTGCTTTTTCGCGGTCGGGGCTTCTGTTTTGCTGTCCTTGTCATCGTCTGCCAAGTCGCGGCCCTCCGTCAAAGAAATAGGCTGCAGCTAATGCATGCCGCCCAAAAATGTGCAGCGGTTTTGGGATGACGACATGCATCAAAACAAAGACCCAAAGCGCGTCGCAGGAACCGGGTTCTCTGCGACGCGCTTTGGAGCGCAGCCTATTGCTGGAAGGGTAGTCGCCTGTGGCACGGCGATCAACAGCTGCCGTACGGCATGCCGGATTTGTCAACAGTCTCGAAGTGCCGATGCATGCAACGGGAAAACGACGTGCACAATAGACGGAGCGAAAACGAGTCGCATGAATCAGCGCACTGCGACGCGTTTTAGGCGGCTGCCGAAGCGTCGCCTTCTTTCTCCTTGAGTTCGATCTGGCCGGAATTGGCCAGGCGAATCGCTTCCTGCGCCACGGCGCGGCGGGCAATCGCGATCTCGCGCGGATTGACGCCGCCCATGCCGCTCTGCAGATCCGATTCGATCATGCGGCGCTGGCGTGGGCTGATGGCCGAGAGAACCGATTCGCGGATCTCGGGGGGCGACCCGCGCAGCGCGACGGTGAGCACATCCGTCGAAATGTCGTTGAGCAGCAAGACGCGGCTGCGCTGCGGCATGTACATGAGGTCTTCGAAGAGGAAGATCTTCGGGCGGACCTTGTTGACCGATTCGCGGCTGATCGATTCGAGCGAGGTGAGCAGCGTGTCGACCTGCGGCTTGTCGAGTTCGTTCATGAGATCGGCGACCTTCGTCGAGCCGGCCGCATTGCGCTCTGCCTCGACCTCGGCAAGCAGCGTCATGACCTGGTTCTCGATGATCTGCGCGGCCTTCGGGCTGACCGTCTTCATGTTGACCGTTCTGTTCATGATGTCGGCGCGACGATTGTCGGGGAGTTGCAGCAGCACCTTGGCGCCGAAGTTGGAAGGCATCATCGAAAGAATATAGGCGACGGTCTGCGGATGTTCGCGCAGCAGGAACTGTGTGACGAATGTCGGCTCCGCTTCGCTGAGGCGATCCCAGATCGAGGTTTCGTAGGCTTGGAATGCGGTGCGACGGCCAAGCAGGCTGTCGACCTCGTCGGGCGTCAGGCCTTCTTCGAGAATGGCCTCGATCGCCTTGGCGTTGTCCATCAGTCCGGCGCCCTCGGTGAAGAGGTCCTCGAACTCGGCGACGAGCAGCAGCAGTTCATCCGGCGGAATGGCACGAAGCGACTGGGCGGATGAGATAATGGTCTGAAGTTCGGCTTGGGTGAAATACTTCAGCAGCCGGCCGGCGACGCCCTTTCCCATAGCGAGAAGAACAGCCGCCGCCTTTTCAGCCTGGGTCAACGGTTTCCCGGCTAGCGCGCCGCCGAAATCGTCAAAGTCCATCATGGTCTAACCTCTCCGTCCCACACAGGGATCAGGCTTTTTTCGTACTCAAAACTTCTATCAGTTTCACACCGAATCGCGTGTCGTCGTGATCAAGCACCGTAATTTCGCCGCGTGCAATCCTGCGGCCGTTCACCATGATCTCGACGGGTTCGCCGATCTTCTTGTCGAGGGCGATGGTCGCCCCTTCATTGAGGTTCATCAGGCCGGAGACCTGCATGCGGCTGGTGCCGAGCATGATCTGGACATCGATCGGAATGTCCATGATCAGATCGAAATTGGAATTCAAAGCGCTGCCGAGCGGAGCCGGCGAGCCCTCGAAAGAGGCGCTGCTGCCGAAATCCATGCCGGCAGCCTGGCTGGCATTGCCAGCGCCGAAATCGCCGCCGAAGTCGTCGCTGCCGAAGGGGCTTTCCGAAGCCTCGCCGCCGAAGGCCGCCAGGTCCGTTCCTGTCGCGAAAGGGTCGCTCTGCAGGTCGTCGCCAAACTGCGGCAGGTCGCCATCGGCATCCTGCTTCAGCACGCCGCGCAGATCGTCGATCGCCTGGTCGAGATCCGCTTCGCTGCCCGGAATATCCAGGGAGAGGTCGCTGTTCTGCTGTGTTTTCTTCGTAGCCATGAAATCACTATTCCAGTTGAAACTTGCCTCAAACTGCCTTTGCAGCCCAAAAGCCAGAGAACCGATTAATTCATTAAATGACGGATGAGCTCGTCATCCGAGTTCATCGTATCCTTGACGCGGACCATGTAGTTTTCGCCTGAACGCCCGAACTCGCACACATACAATTCCTTGCTGTTGGCGCTGACCTCGACGCGCACGTCGCCGCTGTCGTGGAACGGAATGACGTCGCCGACCATCAGCTTCGATATCGTGCGCAGCGTCAGGTCCTGCAGCCTGATCTTGGCCTCGAGCGTGACATGCGAGCGGCGGACCTGGTCGCCGAGCTGTTCGGTCCATTCCGCCGAGCTGCTGCCAGCCTGGCGCTTCGGCTTCGGCGGCGTCACCGTGGTCTTGAGCAGCGCCGTCTGCGGAACGATCAATGCGAATTCCGAAACGATGCCGGCAAGGGTGATTGACATGTTGATGGCGGCGGCGAACTCGTCCGGGCGATCCTCGGCCGGGCGGGCGCGTGTGTCATGGGAGTGCGGAGCCGAAAGGCTCGGTTCGAAGCCGCCCGGCGCGTTGACGGCCGAGCGCAGCACCTTGGCGATCTTGTCGAAGACCATGACCGCCAGATCGAGTTCGATGATCGAAAGCACCCGATCGGCCGGTTCTTCGATCGTATCGGCGGTGGCGCCGAGCAGGTGCTCCATCAGCGTGATGACGAACCCGTTGCCGCAGGCCAGCGTAATGTTCTGCGACCAGTTGCGCAGCGTCGCGTCGACGAGCGTGACGTTCGCACTCAGGTCGTCGACCAGATGGTTCTTGTAGCCGATCTCGCAGCCGAGATAGTTGACCGTCACGTCGAGCCCGGTCTCGCTTTTGATGACGTCGGGAAAGAATTCGCTGTAGATTTCCCCAAAGGAGCTGCAGATCTTGGCGACCCTGCCTTTGTCGCCAAGCCCGCCTGTCAGTTTGGCGAGAAGGGCAGGATCCATAGCCGGTTTGTCGTGCGAAGGATTGCTCATGGTCATTTAAGCCGCCTTGTTTTCGCCGCCTGGATTCATCATTTCCTGTTCGACCGCATCGATGGACGGACGCTCGTAGGCCGAAATCGTCTTGCGGCCGTATTCGAGAGCGACCTGCGGCACCGACCCGTTCATATAGGCAAGTAGTGTCTGCTTGACGATGACGTAGAGGCGGTGCTGCTTGTTGCGTACCACCTTGATCTGCGAGACCAGCGGCGAGCAGACGCAGTAAGACAAGAGAATGCCGAGGAAGGTGCCGACAAGCGCCGAGCCGATCAAATGGCCGAGCACTTCAGGCGAATCATTGATGTGGGCCATCGCCTTGATGACGCCGAGAACGGCCGCGACGATGCCGATCGCCGGGAAGGAATCGCCCATGATCTGGATCGAGTGGTAGGGCTTCATCTTGTCGTGCATGATGGTGTTGAGCTCTTCATCCATCAGCGCTTCGATCTCGTGGCTGCGCGCGTTGCCGATGATGATCAGGCGCACGTAGTCGCAGATGAACGCTGTCAGTTCCTTGTTCTTTAGAACAGTCGGAGCCTGCTGGAAGATCGTCGATTCGGCCGGATTGTCGATATGGGCTTCGATTTCGTTGCGCGACTTGGTGCGCAGGTCGCGCATCAGCGAATAGAGCACGCCGAGCGTGTCGAGATAATTGCGTTCCTTCGGCACGGCGTGCTTGAAGGCTTCGCCGAGCGCCTTGCCGGAATCCTTCACCACCTTCATCGGGTTCGCCATGATGAAGCTGCCGAGACCGGCGCCACCGATGATGACGAATTCGAAGGGCTGGAACAGGGCGTCCACGTGGCCGCCCATCGCCATGAAGCTGCCGATGACACAGCCGCAAGTCACTATAAATCCGATAATGATATTCATCGTCAGCCCAATCTGAACGTTACTTTTCTCTAAGACGGATAGGATTTCTGCCTTGCGTGAGGCTGATGAAAAGGCCGCTCGCAAGGCATTTCCACGTGCCAGCTTCGCGCAAGCATCTGCCGTCAGTCTAAAGGAGACGAATGGGTGTCCGCACCCGTTTTCTGAGATGCCGCCTCAGCGAAATCCCGGCCGAACCACTCAAGACGACGCCCGGCTTTTCGTTCCGTTCATCGCCAATGCTTGGAGCTTACCGACATGCAATCCGGTCTTTATGTTTCTCTGTCGTCGCAGATGGCCCTCGAAAAGCGCCTGAACACCATCGCGGACAACATGGCGAACGTGAACACCACCGGTTTTCGCGCCACTGAGGTGAAGTTCGACGAGATGGTGGCGAATACCAAGAACAAGCTGAATACCAAGGTCGCCTTCGTTTCCCAGGGCAACGACTACCTGAACGAAGGAAATGGCGAACTGCAGCATACCGGCAACATGCTCGATTTCGCCATCAAGGGCGATGCCTGGTTTGCGCTCGATACGCCGGCCGGCCGCGTGCTGACGAGGGACGGGCGCTTCACGATCAAGGATACCGGCGAACTCGTGTCGATCAGGGGATATCCCGTTCTCGACGCCGGCGGCGCGCCGATCCAGCTCAACACCAAGGGCGGCGAGCCGGCCGTCGGCACCGACGGCATCATCTATCAGGCCGACCGCCAGGTCGCTTCGCTCGGTCTGTTCGAAGCCGATATCAGCAAGGGTTACCTGCGCTACGAAAACAGCGGCATCATGACCACCGACCAGCCGCGCGCCGTTGTCGACCGCTTCAATATCGGTGTCGAGCAGGGATATCTCGAAAACTCCAATGTCAACGCCATGCGCGAGATCACCCAGCTGATCGAAGTCAACCGCGCCTTCGAAAGCGTTTCGTCGCTGATGCGTGACAGCGAGGATTCCTTCAAGGAAGCCGTCCAGACGCTTGGGGGCAGCCGCTGATGCACGTCGCCAGAAATGTCCGGCGGTTTTGGGAGGACGGCATGCATAAGAGCAAAGGCCGAAAATGCGGCGCATGCTGCATGCTGCACGCGACGTGTTTTAGGGCGGGACTTGAAGCATGAGCACCAGGCTACTGTCCGAGGACGGCCTTTCCCCGAAGCTGGCGCATCTGGCAGGCCTCGTCGAGCGCTATGCATCGCCGGAGTTCGCCGTTGCCCATGGCGGTCGCGTGCAGACCATCGCCGCCGGCCATTACACGGTGCGCGGTCTCTCCCGCCATGTTCGTCTCGGGGAGTTCGTCGCCCATAAATCGGCCACCGGCATCCATCTCGGCGAAGTCGCGCGCGTCGAGCCGGACCTGATCTATGTCTGCCCGATCGAACCCGGCGAGCCGATCGGCATCCACGATACGGTCATCCGCAAGGGCGCCTTCCGCATTTCGCCGTCGGACAGCTGGTGCGGGCGCACCGTCAACTCGCTTTGCGAGCCGATCGACGGGCTGGGTCCGATCACCGAGGGCCTCGATCGCCGCTCGATCTCCAACACCGCGCCGCCTTCGATGACCCGCAAGCGTGTTCAGACCGGCTTCAAGACCGGGGTGCGCGCCATCGACATCTTCTCGCCGCTCTGCCTCGGACAGCGCCTCGGCATCTTCGCCGGTTCCGGCGTCGGCAAGTCGACGCTTCTGTCGATGCTCGCCCGCGCCGATGCCTTCGACAAGGTTGTCATTGCTCTCGTCGGCGAACGCGGCCGCGAGGTGCGCGAATTCATCGAGGATACGCTCGGCAGCAATATGAAGAAGGCGATCGCCGTCGTCGCCACCAGCGACGAGAGCCCGATGCTGCGCAAGATGGCACCGCTGACGGCGGTCACCATCGCCGAGCATTTCCGCGACAAGGGGGAGAACGTCCTCTTCATCGTCGACAGCGTCACGCGTTTCGCCCATGCGATCCGCGAAGTGGCGACCGCCTCCGGCGAGCCGCCGATCGCGCGCGGTTATCCCGCGTCCGTCTTCACCGAGCTGCCGCGCCTGCTGGAACGCGCCGGTCCCGGCCCCGAGGGCGCCGGCACCATCACGGCGATCATCTCGATCCTCGTCGACGGCGACAACCACAACGACCCGATCGCCGACTCGACGCGCGGCATTCTCGACGGTCACATCGTCCTGCAGCGCAGTCTCGCCGAAGAAGGGCGTTATCCGCCGATCGATCCGCTGGCCTCGATCTCGCGTCTCGCCCGCAAGGCCTGGACGCCGGACCAGGAAAAGCTGGTGTCGCGGCTGAAAGTGCTGATCCACCGCTTCGAGGAGACGCGCGACCTGCGCCTGATCGGCGGTTATCGCCAGGGCGCCGATCCCGATCTCGACATGGCGGTCAAGCAGGTGCCCATCATTTACGACGTCCTGAAGCAGTCGCCGGGCGACCGTGACTCGCCCGATGCCTTTGCCGATCTCGCCGGCGCGCTCAAGGCCGCAGCCGGTATGGGCAATCAGGGCGGACAGATTCAGAGGAGATAGACGTGGCTGAATTCGACGACGAACGCATCGCTTCCTTGAAGCAGCGCAGGAAGACCGCCATGCTGGATCGGCTTCTGACCTTCACCGGCCTGGCGCTGGCCGGCGCCGCCGCTTTCTTCCCCTGGTATGTGTTCTTCAACGAGGACAAGTTCGGCATCAACGTCGCCGCCAGCGGCAATTCCCGCGACCTGCCGGATTGGCCGGCCCGCAACGTCTTCAGCGTCTCGCCGCTTGCCATGGTCAACAAGAACGAGGGAGAGAAGAAAGCTCCGCCGATCGATCCGCTGACGACGGCGACGGTCTCCGATCTCGGCAAGGAGCGCGATGGTGGCCCGATACTGGAAGATCAGCCCTTTCCCGGCAAATCTTCCTTCCGCCTGCTGCACGTCTCCAACGGCCGGGCGCTGATCGAGGATACCTCGGGCATGTATGTGGTGCGCATCGGCTCGATCCTGCCCGACGAAAGCCGCCTTGCGGCCCTCGAGCAGCGCGACGGAAAATGGGTGATCGTCACCTCCAAGGGCGAGACCTACCAGAACAATTGAACCTGCCCGCAGGTGCCGAACACGAAAGGGCTCCGCCGCGAACCGGCCGGAGCCCGGTTTCCTTTTGGAGCTCCGCTTTCCTTTAGCCGTGGCCTTCTCCGAAAAGCGGCTCGAAGCCTGAATTCCCGTAAGTCCCACGCAAGATTACCGCACTAGGTTCGGGGCAGTAAAAACGGAGAGTTCTCATGCAACCGATCCAACTTTTCGACTTGGCTTCGCGACAGGCGGAATGGCTGACGGTCCGTCAGCAGGTTGTTGCCAGCAACATCGCGAATGCCAATACCCCGAAGTTCCATGCCAAGGATGTCACGCCTTTTGACGCCGTGCTCGACAAGTCCGATATCACCATGGCGCGCACCAATCCGGCGCATCTGAGCGGCAATGATTTCAGCGACAGCGGCGATATCGACGTCAAGGAAGCGGCACTCGACCAGGAAATCGGCATCCAGGAATCCGGCAATACGGTCGGTTTGGCCGAAGAGCTCTCCAAGTCGGGCGATATCAAGCGCCAGTACGATCTGAACACCTCGTTGGTCAGTTCCTTCAACCGTATGATGTTGATGACCGTCAGGAAGTAAAATCATGGATCCGCTTTCAGCAGCAATGAAAATCGCCGGTTCGGGACTCGAGGCGCAGTCGACGCGCCTGCGCATCGTCTCGGAGAACATCGCCAACGCCCGCTCGACCGGTGATACGCCCGGTGCTGACCCCTATCGCCGCAAGACAATCACCTTCGGCCAGCAGATGGATCGCACCAGCGGCGTCGAGACGGTCAACGTCAAGAAGGTCGGTGTCGACGAAGGCGATTTCAGCACGGAATTCGACCCCAGCAATCCGGCTGCGGACCAGAAGGGCGTCGTCAAGCTGCCGAACGTCAACATCCTCGTCGAGATGGCCGACATGCGCGAAGCCAACCGCTCCTATGACGCCAATCTGCAGACGATCAAGCAGACCCGCGATCTCATCTCCTCCACGATCGATCTCCTGAAGAGCCAATAATAATGATCAGCAGCGTCCAGAATGTCAGCAATCTTTCGATGACCCGCGCGCTTGGCGCCGTCGACACCGAAAATTCCGCCTCATCGTCTGCCGCCGCCACCATGCCGGGCACCGCCGGTGCGGCCAACGGCATGAGCTTCGCATCTGTCATGGGCAACATGGCGAGCGATGCGGTCAGCAGCCTGAAGGGTGCGGAAAGCATGTCTTTTGCCGGGATCAAGGGTACAGCGACGACGCGTGAAGTCGTTGATTCCATGCTCCAGGCCGAGCAGACGCTGCAGACCGCAATTGCCATCCGCGACAAGGTCGTCTCGGCCTTTCTCGAAGTCACCAAGATGCAGATGTAACTGATTTGAGGACGAACACATGAGAGCGCTCGCCATTGCAGCAACGGGCATGGATGCCCAGCAGACCAATCTGGAAGTCATCGCGAACAACATCGCGAACATCAACACGACGGGTTTCAAGCGCGCCCGCGCTGAATTCTCCGATCTTCTCTACCAGACAGAACGCGCCAAGGGTGTCGCCAACCGCGCCAACCAGGCCGTAGTGCCGGAAGGCGCCAATATCGGCCTCGGCGTCCAGACCTCGGCGGTCCGCAACCTGCATCTCCAGGGCGAACTGACGCAGACCGGCAACGACCTCGACGTGGCGCTGATCGGCAAGGGCTTCTTCCAGATCCAGTCGACCGACGGCACGACGCTTTATACCCGCGCCGGCGCCTTCAACAAGAACGACCAGGGCCAGCTCGTCACCATCGACGGCTACGAGGTTCTTCCCGGCATCACCATTCCGACGGGCTCGACCGAGCTGACCATCAGCCGCTCCGGCGAAGTCTCGGCGAAGCTGCCGGGTGCGACGGATGCGACCGTGCTCGGTCAGCTGACGCTTGCCGACTTCGTCAACGAGGCGGGCCTCCAGCCGCTCGGCGACAATCTCTTCCAGGAAACGGCCGCCTCCGGCGAAGCCGTCATCGGCAATCCCGATGAGGAAGGTTTCGCTTACATGAAGCAGGGTTATCTGGAATCGTCGAACGTCGATCCGGTGAAGGAAATCACCGAGCTGATCTCGGCCCAGCGCGCTTACGAAATGAATTCCAAGGTGATCACCACCGCTGATGAAATGGCCTCCATCGTCAGCAAGAACCTGAAGTAAAGGGAAGGGCCGAAACATGATGTTTTGCCGGGTAGGACACATCTCAGGATGGGTGGCGGCCGCCACGATCGCAGTCGCGGGCATTTTCTTGCCCGCGGAGGTGGATGCCGGCATGGGTTATGCCGTTGTCCCGACAACGATCATCTACCCCGGCGATACATTGTCGGCCAGCCAGCTTCAGGAGGTCGAGGTCACCAACCCCAACCTCGCCGGCGACTATGCCAAATCCCTTTCACAGGTCGAAGGCCTGGTTTCCAAACGCACGCTCTTGCCGGGTCGTACGATTTCTGTCTCGGCGCTGCGCGACCCCTATACAGTGACGCGCGGCTCTACGATCCGCCTGGTCTTTTCGCTTGGCCCAATGACCATCTCCGCCGCCGGCACGCCGCTTGAAGACGGCGCGACGGGGCAGCTCATCCGCGCGCGCAATATGGATTCCGGCGTCATCGTCAGCGGCACGGTGCTTGCGGACGGCACGGTCCATGTGAGGGCAAAATGAAATTGTTCTTCCGTTTCTTAACCCTTGTCGCGGTTCTCGCCATGAGTTTGGCCGATGTCGCGCCCGCTTGGGCGCTGACCTCCCGCATCAAGGACATCGCCTCGCTTCAGGCCGGCCGCGACAACCAGTTGATCGGTTACGGCCTGATCGTCGGCCTGCAGGGAACCGGCGACGGCTTCCGTTCCTCACCCTTCACCGAGCAGTCGATGCGGGCGATGTTGCAGAACCTCGGCATCTCGACCCAGGGCAGCCAGTCCAGCGCCAAGAACACCGCGGCGGTGATGGTCACCGCCAACCTGCCGCCCTTTGCAAGTCCGGGCAGCCGTATCGACGTCACGGTCAGCTCGCTCGGAGACGCCACGTCGCTGCGCGGCGGCACGCTCGTCATGACCTCGCTGTCCGGCGCCGACGGCCAGATCTACGCGGTCGCGCAGGGCGCCGCCATCGTTTCCGGTTTTCAGGCGCAGGGCCAGGCGGCGACCGTGACCGAAGGCGTCACCACCGCCGGCCGCGTGCCCGGCGGCGCGATCATCGAACGCGAACTGCCGTCCCGCTTCAAGGATTCGGTCAATCTCGTCCTGCAGTTGCGCAACCCCGACTTCTCGACGGCGATCCGCATTGCCGACATCGTCAACGGTTATGCTTCGGCGCGTTTCGGCGGTCCGGTCGCCGAAGCCAAGGATTCGCAGGAAGTGGTGATCCAGAAGCCGCGCACGGCCGATCTTACCCGGCTGATGGCCGATATCGAAAATCTCATCGTCGAAACCGACACGCCGGCCAAGGTCGTTATCAACGAGCGCACGGGCACGATCGTCATCGGCTCTGACGTCCGCGTCTCGCCGGTCGCCGTCAGCTACGGCACCCTGACGGTTCAGGTCACCGAGACGCCGCAGATCATCCAGCCCGAACCCTTCTCGCGCGGCCAGACCGCCGTCCAGCCGCAGACCGATATCGCGGCCGAGCAGACTGGCGGGCGCGTCGCCATCATCGATGGGCCCGACCTCAGGACCCTCGTCGCCGGCCTCAACAATATCGGCGTAAAACCGGATGGCATCATCGCCATTCTCCAGGGCATCAAGTCGGCAGGCGCCCTGCAGGCGGAGCTTGTGCTGCAATGATAAAGATCATCAATCCTGACATGACGGTCCTGCAACTGCTGCGCCGGCTGGCGCTGCCGGCCGCAGGCCTCGTTCTTCTGTCAATCCCCGGCGCCTTCGCGCAGGAACATGCGCCCGCTGGCGACATCACCTCCCAGGACGAGATCAAGCAGTTCTGCACAAACATCGCCGATCCCGCCCGCGACCAGCGGTACCTCCTGCAGAAGCAGGAACTGGAAAAGCTTCGCGCCGACATCGATGCCCGCATGGCGGAGATGGACAAGCGCAAGGCCGAATACCAGGACTGGCTGAAGCGGCGCGACGATTTCCTGAAGCAGGCGGAAGCCGGACTCACCGAAATCTACAAGAAGATGAAGCCGGATGCGGCCGCACTCCAGTTGCAGGACATGAAGATCGAGGTGGCCTCCGCCGTGATCATGCGGCTCGGTCCGCGGCAGTCGAGCCTCATCCTCAACGAGATGGACCCGAAAAAGGCCGCGTCCATCGCCAGCGTCATCGCCAGTGCGTCCGATCCCAATACGTCGAAGGATCCTTCATGAATATGCGTTTTCCGGCCGCGATCGCCGCCCTCGCGCTCCTTGCAGGCTGCCAGTCTCCGACGGCAGTCAGCGAGATCGGCCGCGCGCCCGCCATGAGCCCGATCGGCAGCGGCCTTGCCTACGGCCAGACGCCGCAGATGGCGCTTTATCCGAAGCAGCCGCGCGCCGTGGCGCAGGGCTATTCGCTGTGGAGCGATTCGCAGGCCGCCCTGTTCAAGGATGCGCGCGCGCTCAACGTCGGCGACATCCTGACCGTCGACATCCAGATCAACGACAAGGCTTCCTTCGACAACGAGACCAACCGCAGCCGCACGAATTCGAGCGGCATGAACTGGGACGTCAACGCCCAGATCTTCGGTTGGACGCCCGAGTCCAAGACCGACCTGACCTATGGTTCAGACACCAGTACCGACGGCAAGGGCAAGATCGAGCGCACCGACAAGATCACCCTGCTTGTCGCCGCCGTCGTCACCGGCATTCTCGAAAATGGCAACCTCGTCATATCGGGCTCGCAGGAAGTCCGCCTGAACCAGGAACTACGCATCCTGAACGTCGCCGGCATCGTTCGTCCGCAGGACGTCAATTCCGACAACCAGATCTCCTACGACAAGATCGCCGAAGCCCGCATCTCCTACGGCGGCCGCGGGCGCCTGATGGAAGTGCAGCAGCCGCCACGCGGCCAGCAGGCCGTCGATCTTTTCTCGCCGCTTTGAGGTTGAACGACGATGGCAGAGCCAGACGCAAGCGCAGGTCAACCGAAGAAGAAATCCGCGGCGCTGATGACGATCATCGGCATCGCCGTCCTGACCTTGCTCGGCGCCGGCGGCGGCTGGGCGGTCGGCACGATCGTCGCGCCCAACGTCAAGGGCGCCAAGGAGGCCGAGCAGGCCAAGGAAGCCGAGGCCAAGAAGAAGGCCGAGGAAGGTCTGGCGCGGATTTCGACCGAGGCCAACAACATCGTCCAGCTCGAGCCGATCACGTCGAACCTTGCCTACCCCTCGGAAAACTGGGTGCGACTCGAAGTCGCGCTGCTGTTTAACGGGCCGCCGGATGTCAAGGTTTCCGAGGATATTCATCAGGATATCCTCGCCTATATCAGAACCGTTTCCCTCCAGCAGATCGAGGGGCCGCGGGGCTTTCAATATCTCAAGGATGACATACAGGAACGTGTTGACCTTCGCTCGCAAGGGCGGGTATCGAAGGTCATGTTCAGGACATTTGTCATCGAATGATTCGTCTCATAGTTTTCCTTGCCGCCATGATGGCGGTACCGGAACTGGCGGTGGCACAGCAGCTGCCGACTGACTTATTGAACGTGCCGGTCGATGGCTCCGTTGCCGCCTGGATCATCCGCACTTTCGGCCTGCTGACCATTCTTTCGGTCGCGCCGGGCATCCTGATCATGGTGACGAGCTTTCCGCGCTTCATCATCGCCTTCTCGATCCTGCGTTCAGGCATGGGTCTCTCCTCGACGCCCTCCAACATGATCCTCCTGTCGCTGTCGCTGTTCATGACCTTCTACGTCATGTCGCCGACCTTCGATCAGGCCTGGCAGAACGGCGTGCAGCCGCTGCTTGCCAATCAGATCAACGAGACCGAGGCGGTCCAGCGTATCGCCGAACCCTTCCGCACCTTCATGGCGGCCAATACCCGCGACAAGGATCTGGCGCTCTTCGTCGATCTGGCGCGCGAACGCGGACAGAATATCCAGACGACCGATCCGATCGACTACCGCGTGCTGATCCCGGCCTTCATGATTTCCGAGATTCGCCGCGGCTTCGAGATCGGCTTCCTCGTTGTGCTGCCGTTCCTCGTCATCGATCTGATCGTCGCCACCATCACCATGGCGATGGGCATGATGATGCTGCCGCCGACCTCGATCTCGCTGCCGTTCAAGATTCTCTTCTTCGTGCTGATCGACGGCTGGAACCTGCTCGTCGGCAGCTTGGTGCGCTCGTTCAGCTGAGCGGCTGCCGCTAAAACGTGCTGCGCAAAGCACGCAGCGGTGCTGCGATCACAACATGCGTAAAAGCCAGGACCGGAGTGCGGGAGCGAATCTGAAAGATTGCGACGCGGCTTTAGCATTCACCAATGAAAAACCCGCCGGAGCGATCGCCCCGGCGGGTTTTTCGTGGCGGTTGAAAAGCCTCACTCGGCCGCGAATGGCCCCGTGCGCGGCGGCAGCGCCGGAATGTCCATGTGATCGGGTGCAAGACCCTGCTTGGCACGCTCGGCCATGATTTCATAGGCCTGCTCAAGATGGTTGCAGAACCGTTCGGCATCGAAGAGCGGCGCAATGTAACGCTTTTCCTTGAGATGCGCCTTGTATGCGGCGATCCGTCCGGGATTCTGAGCCAGCTCGACAGCCATATCCTCATAGGCCTGCAGGTCGTCTGCGACGAGGTCGGGCAGGTCGATGGCCCTGAGCAGGCTCTCGCTGACGCGTGAGGCGAAGTTGGTGCCCTTGACGGTCAGAACCGGCAGGCCGCCCCAGAGCTGCTCCGAGGTGGTCGTGTGGCCGTTGACGGGGAAGGTATCGATGCCGATGTCGGCCGCCTGCTGACGGTCGATGTGTTCTTCGTAGGGTGCGCGCGGGCAGAAGATGATCCGCTTGGCGGAGATCCCCGCCGCCTGGAATTGCTTCAAGAGATTCGCCTGGTTGCGCGGCGTGTTCGCCATCAGCCAGAGCACGCTGTTCGGCGCACGCTTGAGAATGCGGCACCAGCTGTTGATCGTCTCCGGCGTAATCTTGCGGTTACCGTTGAAGGACGCAAAGATGAAGGCGTCTTCCGGCAGGCCAAGCTGCTCGCGGGTGACAGGGCGCGGCTTCGGGCGATGCATCGGGTCGTTCGGCTGATAGCTTTCCGGCAGCCGGCAGAATTTCTCATGGTAGAAGGGCTTGGCCACCTCGGGCAGCACCGAATGGTCGCCGATGACGTAGTCGAGGTCGATATTGACCGTGCTCCCGGGGAAGCCGAGCCAGCCGACATGAACCGGTGCGAGCGGCAGGTTGAAGGCCGGCGCGCGGCTGCCCGAAGTGTGGCCCTTCAGGTCGACCATGATGTCGATATTGTGCTCGCGCACCACTTCCAGCACCGCCTGATCGGAGAAGCCGTGAATGGTGACGACCCGGCCCCAGCGGCTGCGGTCGGTCGTGTTGTGCTTGAGGTACTCCGGGCCTGTGTGGCAGAAGAGCGTCACCTCGAACCGGTCCTTGTCGTGCAATTCGAGGATGCGCTGCAAGAGCTTCATCGTCGCATGGCGATCCCAGAAGTCCGATGACATGTAGCCGATCCGGATCTTGTCCGACCAGCTGTGCGGCTGGCTGCGACGGAAGGCCACCCGTTCCGGATTGAGGGGGGTGGTGCCGATCGTCGCATACCGGTTGAAGTCCTCATTGCCGCACCAGTGCAGATGATAGAACGGGTTGTCCTTGCGCAGGATCTCGATATCGCCCTTTGCAAGGGCCGCGTCGATTACTGCCTGATGCTTGCTCGCCTCTTCGAACTCGTTGAATTCGCGGGCGAAAACAAGGTGAAGGAAGCGGAATGCCAGATTCCCGGGAAAACGCTTGAAGATATTGCGCGCCAGGTTCTGGTTGGTTGCGTCGTTCAGATCGTCGCTCAGCAGCAGCGCCGCCAGGCGCATATGCTCTGGATTGGAGCTTTGCGACAGCACCGTCTTGAACGGGCGGATGATATCCCGCTGCTGGCGCTTCAGATAGATAGCGGTGATGATGAACGCGAGCTCCGGGTCTTCCTGCGCCTTGGCGAGGTTTCGCATGGCGATCAGCAGGGCATCGTCCTCGTTGCCGGTCTCGTAGTGCAGCTTGGCAGCCTGTTTCTGGTATTCGTAGGAATTCGGTCCTTCGCAGTTGCCGGCCAGGCCATAGGCTTTCGCGGCATCGGCCTTGAAGCCGAGCTGCACGAGGTTCTTGGCCAGCAGCGCATAGGTCTTGGCGTCCTGCTGGATATCCATCAGCTGGTTGAGCGTTGCCAAGGACTGTGTGTAGCGGCCCATCTGGTAATCCTTGGATGCCGCAGAGAACGAAACTTTGCTGTTCAAAACCCAACTCCGTGAAGGAAATGTTCTGGCGTCGATCGCCGCGGCACGGACAGGCCGTCCTCCGCAAAACGAGCGGATCGGTCCGATGGTGCTATCTCGGCGCCTGCCACATTGGCATTCGAAGCTTGCTTGAAACCGGTGCGCTTGGTGAACCTCTGTTTTCGCGGGGAAATGCCGACTTTTGCCCAGGGAAAACGCTTGGTTTTCAAGAGAATTAGAATGCAAAGGAATATATTCAGCAAGCATTAACTATGGCCCGCGAGGAGCCGGCCTGGAGCCTGTATTTTTAAGGAGTTGGCAAGCATTGGCTGCGAGATTGCCCTGGACATGACGGGTTTGGGCCAAACAAAAAAGGCGCCGAGTAGCATGAAGCTGGTCCGTCATCGCCGGTACTATAGTCCGGTATGTCCTCCTTTTTGTATCTAGTTTTCCAGGGGACAGACTTATGACAAGCATTAACACGAATACTTCCGCGCAGGCCGCTCTCCAGACGCTGCGTAACGTTAACCAGAACCTCAACAGCACGCAGAACCACGTTTCGTCTGGTTACCGCGTTGAAAAGGCTTCGGATAACGCTGCTTACTGGTCGATCGCAACGACCATGCGTTCTGACAACAAGGCCCTCTCGGCTGTCTCCGACGCTCTCGGCGTAGGCGCTGCAAAGGTCGACACCGCTTACACCGCCATGGACAGTGCCATCGACGTCGTCGGCGAGATCAAGGCGAAGCTCGTTGCCGCGACTGAAAATGGCGTCGACAAGGCCAAGGTGCAGGAAGAAATCAGCCAGCTGCAGCAGCAGCTCCTGAGCGTCGCGCAGTCGGCTTCCTTCAACGGCGAAAACTGGGTTGCCGGCGCCTCCGGCACCAAGAGCGTTGTTTCTTCGTTCGTCCGCGACGGCTCCAACGCCGTTTCGATCACGACGACCGACTACGTACTCGACAGCGGCTCTGCGGGCAACGTTCTGTTCGGCATGAGCGGCGGCTCGGTCGAAACCTCCACGGGTATCCTCGGCACTTCGACCGGTGCGACTGGTTCGATCTACGCAATGGACATCACCAACTTCACCGCCGGCCAGATCCAGTCGGCTCTGACCAACGTTGAATCGGCTCTGAAGGCCATGACCAGCGCTGGCGCTGCTCTCGGCTCGCTCTCCAGCCGCATCGACGCCCAGGACAACTTCGTGTCCGCTCTGAGCGACTCGATCGACTCCGGTGTCGGCCGTCTCGTCGACGCCAACATGGAAGAAGAATCCTCCAGGCTCAGCGCGCTCCAGACCCAGCAGCAGCTGGCAATCCAGTCGCTGTCGATCGCGAACTCCTCTTCGCAGAACATCCTGTCGCTCTTCCGCTAAGACCGGTCGGCACAAGATTTCCAAGTTTCGCGGCCGGGTCATCCCCGGCCGCGAAATGTTTTAATATAAGGTTAATGAAAATCCTTCTAAGTCTCAGATATTTTTAAGATATTTCCAATTCGAATTCAGCTTTCCTTAACCATCTTGCTGTTTTCTAGGCCCATCGAAACGGCGAGTTAACCTTAACAAGAATGGTTAACAGGCATGATGCTGATCGCTGTGGGCCGGCCCAAAATCCGGAATGTCCCTTCTTAAAATCTGCCAACAAGGGGCAAGCAAACTATGACGAGCATCAACACCAATAACGCTGCAATGGCAGCCCTCCAGACTCTCCGTGGCATCAACCAGGGTCTCCAGGAAACCCAGGCTCACGTTTCGTCCGGCTATCGCGTCGGCAAGGCTTCCGACAACGCTGCTTACTGGTCGATCGCAACGACCATGCGTTCTGATAACAAGGCTCTCTCGGCTGTTTCCGACGCTCTCGGCCTCGGCGCTGCAAAGGTCGACACCGCTTACTCCGCCATGGACAGCGCCATCGATGTCGTCGGCGACATCAAGGCGAAGCTCGTTGCCGCCACTGAAAACGGCGTCGACAAGGCCAAGGTCCAGGAAGAAATCAGCCAGCTGCAGCAGCAGCTCCTGAGCGTCGCGCAGTCGGCTTCCTTCTCCGGTGAAAACTGGGTTGCCGGCGCTGACGGCACCAAGAACGTCGTTGCCTCCTTCGTCCGTGACGGCTCCAACGCCGTTTCGGTCGTGATGACCGACTACGTACTCGACAGCGGCTCCATGGGCAACGTTCTGTTCGGCATGAGCGGCGGTTCGGTCGAAACCTCCACGGGTATCCTCGGCACTTCGAATGGTGCGACCGGTTCTGTCTACGCAATGGACATCACCAACTTCACCCTCGGCGAAATCCAGTCGGCTCTGACCAACGTTGAATCGGCTCTGAAGGCCATGACCAGCGCCGGCGCTCAGCTCGGCTCGATCTCCAAGCGCATCGAACTGCAGGAAAACTTCGTGTCCGCTCTCAGCGACTCGATCGACTCCGGTGTCGGCCGTCTCGTCGATGCCAACATGGAAGAAGAATCCTCCAAGCTCAGCGCACTGCAGACCCAGCAGCAGCTGGCCGTCCAGTCGCTGTCGATTGCGAACTCCTCTTCGCAGACCATCCTCACGCTGTTCCGCGGCTAATAACCCTCGGAAACATCAGCCCGCCGGACTCCGGCGGGCACTGGTATCGAGCCGCGCTTCGATGGAGCGCGGCTTTTTTAATGTCTGTTAACGATCCATTAACCATAATGCTGTTTTCTGCGTCCAACGAGACGGTGAGTTAACCAAATTTAAGAACCGGTTAACAGGCATGAAGCTGATCCCCGTTCCCGGTGGCCTTCCGGAATGTCCCTTTTTTCTTTTTGCCGACGAGGGGCAATCATTTCATGACCAGCATTTTGACGAACGTCGCGGCGATGGCCGCTCTCCAGACACTCCGCGGCATCAACGACAACCTTGAGGACACGCAGAACCGCGTATCATCGGGTTACCGCGTCGAAAAGGCTGCTGACAACGCCGCCTACTGGTCGATCGCAACGACCATGCGTTCGGATAACAAGGCCCTCTCGGCTGTTTCCGACGCTCTCGGCCTCGGCGCCGCCAAGGTCGACACCGCTTACTCCGCCATGGACAGTGCCATCGACGTCATCACCGAAATCAAGGCGAAGATCGTCGCTGCAACCGAAAAGGGTGTCGACAAGGCTAAAGTTCAGGAAGAAATCAGCCAGCTGCAGCAACAGCTCCTGAGCATCGCGCAGTCGGCTTCCTTCTCCGGTGAAAACTGGGTTGCCGGCGCTGACGGCACCAAGAGCGTCGTTTCCACTTTCGTCCGCGATGGCAACGGCAATGTCTCGGTCAAGACGACGGACTATATTCTGGACACGAGCTCCGCGGGCAACGTTCTCTTCGGCATGGACTCGACCGGCACGATCGAGACCAGCTCCGGCATTATCGGCACATCATCCGGTACGATCGGCTCGATCTACTCGATGGACATCACCAACTTCGATTCGCCTGAGATTTCCATGGCCCTGACGTCGATCGAGGCAGGCCTTGAGGCGATGACCAAGGCTGCATCGCAGCTCGGCTCGATTTCCACTCGCATCGAGCTGCAGGAAGGCTTCGTCAGCGCGCTCAGCGATTCGATCGACTCCGGTGTCGGCCGCCTCGTCGACGCCAATATGGAAGAAGAATCCTCCAAGCTCAGCGCCCTGCAAACCCAGCAGCAGCTGGCGATCCAGTCGCTGTCGATCGCCAACTCCAGCGCTCAGAACATCCTTACGCTGTTCCGCAGCTAAGTCAGGCCTGAAGCTGGACCGAATCTTGCGCCATCGTCTGGCCGCACACATAAAGCCTCCCGGACCGCGCCCGAAATGGCGCGGTTTTTTCTTTTACATCAATGGCTTGATCAAGGCTTCGATCGACGCGCCAGGCTCGGCGCCGCGCTCTTGCCCAACGGGTTGATATCAAGTTAACTACGCCTTGAGTTGATTTGCTTTTGCGACACGCCGGTAGAAACCCTGCCGGAGGCATGATGCCACTTCAGTCGCCGCCGGCAATCCGGCCTGCCCTTTCACCTTAATCCGAGACCTGTCGATGACCGTTAAGATTACCAGCGCGGCCGCGGTGAATGCGCTTTCGGTGCTGCGCAGCATCAACAAAGAAGCCAGCCAGACCCAGCAGCAAGTGTCCTCGGGATATCGTATCGAGACGGCCGCCGACGATGCGTCCTATTGGTCGGTCGCAACCGTCATGCGTTCGGACAGCACCAATCTCGGAACGGTCGGAGATGCGCTCGGTCTTGGCGCTGCCAAGGTGGATGCGACCTATACGGCGATGAACTCGGCGATCGATCTCATGAGCCAGATCCGCGCCAAGCTGGTTTCGGCAAGAGAACCTGGTGTCGATAAGGACAAGATCAACGCCGAGATCAGCGAATACAAAGAGCAGTTGCAGACGGTCGTCGAATCGACGTCGTTTGCGGGGGAAAACTGGCTGCTGAACGGCGACACTGCTGCACCGCCGACATGGTCGGTCATCTCGGGTTTCGTGCGCGCTTCGACCGGCGAATATCAGGCCCAGACCATCGATTTCCCATCGTCGCAGACCATCCTCATCGACAAGAACAGTGCGAGCGGCGGCCTGCTGACCAAGGCGGTCGATGCCAACGCGATCAATAACTCCGGCACGACGTCGCGGAATTATTATCTGCTGGATGCCGGCTCGACGACGCCGGCGACGGGTACGGAAATTGCGATCGACGGCAACACGACCGATGCGCAGCTCACCGACATGCTCGACGTGACCGAGTCGCTGCTCTCCTCGCTGACGACCACGGCGGCATCCATCGGCGTGATGAAGACACGCATCGACGATCAGATAGACTATACCGCCGATCTGTCCGATTCGATCGACAAGAGCGTCGGTGCGCTCGTCGATACCGACATGGACGAGGCTTCGATCCGGCAGAAGGCAATCGAAACCCAGAAGCAGATGGCCGTCGAAGCGATCTCGATCCTCAATACGGCCGCAAGCAAGATTCTGATTCTGCTGGAATAAGGAATGGGCGCGATCACGGGTGGCAACGGCGCCATTCATCCTCGCGCAAGTTTGACTTCCTAGTTTCCGGCATGAAGGCATCGTCCGAATCCGTGCCGGCGCAAGGTCAGGCCCTTGCCCGTTTCGAAGGGAGATGTCGGCGCGCAAGGACATTTTGAGCGGGAGCGGGCATGTTGCATGCCTCCCGAATGCTGGATGGTTTTTATGAGCATTTCGCTTTCCCGGTATTTGAAGGATTTCGGCGAACCGGAACCGTCACCGCCGGTCCTCGATATGGATGATTTCGGTGGCGACATGTTCCCCGAAACACTGAGCGAACCGGCGATCGACGTCGAGGCGGAGCGCCGCGAAGCCTATGCGGAAGGTCATGCCGCGGCCACCGCGGAACTGACCGAGAAACACGCGCTGGAGGCGCGGACGCTGGCTGAGGTCCATGCGCGTCAACTCGAGGAGCTGAAGCTTCGCTACGAAGTCGAGGCGGCAGCAGTCATTGCATCCCGCATCCGCGATATTGCCGAAGAGCTCGCTCAGCTGGTCAGCGCCGGCGCCGCCGCCGCCATCGCGCCAGTGATGACGGAAGCGCTTGCCGCCGAAGCTGCCGAAAACCTCGCCACACTGCTGCGCGACGCGATCCTTGAAGGCGCCGCTGGACCGATCGTCGTCAAGGGACCGACCCGGCTTTTCGACATATTGAAGGCCGAGCTCGGCGAACATGCCGAGGCGGTTCGCCATTTTGAGACCGACGATATCGATCTTGCCGTCGAAATCGGTGATTCCGTCATCGTCACCCGTATGTCCGCCTGGGCGGCCAGCTTGAAGAAAGTTCTCGAATGAGCGAAGGCGAAAACCACCACCACGGCAAAAACGAGATCATCATCGTCAAGAGACATGGCGGCGGCGATCACGATGGCGCCCATGGCGGTGCGTGGAAAATTGCCTATGCCGACTTCATGACGGCGATGATGGCGTTCTTCCTGGTCATGTGGCTGGTCAATGCCGCCAACGAGGAGACCAAGGCCTCGGTCGCGACCTATTTCAATCCGATCAAGCTCTCCGACGAAAAGCCGACCGAGAAGGGTCTGAAGAAGCCTGTCGATAACGCCGAAGGCGAGGAGAAGCAGGAGAAGTCGAAGCAGAAGGAAGAAGATCCGAACGACGGCAAGGCCGCGGCGGATGGTGACGACCAGACATCGACATCAGGCGACCAAACCAATTATTCCGAGGCCGATTTCTTCGAAAATCCCTATTCGGTTCTCGCCGAGATCGCCCAGGAAGTCGGCCAGCAGGCCAATGTCAGCGCCAAGGGCGACGGCGGCGCCGCCGATTCCGGTCCGGCCACCGGCGCCGATGGCGGCGAGGCCTATCGTGATCCTTTCGATCCGGATTTCTGGACGAAGCAGGTCGAGGTCACCACGGCCGGCAAGTCGGCGCCTCCCGGCAAGAGCGACCAGCAGGCGGTCGAGAGCGGGACGACCGAGATCGCCAAGCTCGAAGACACCAAGCCGATACCGCTGACCACCGATCAGAAGGCTGCCCCGGAAACCAAGGAAACGAAGGAAGCCAAGGAAACGAAGGGCGCGGTCGAAGCCAAGGACGGCAAGGCGCCGGCCGGCAAGTCTGCCAACGACAAGAAGGCGGAAGCTCAGAAAGACGCCGAACATCAGAAGGATGCGGATAAGAGCGCTGATGAGGCCGTGCAGCAGCAGAAGGAAGCAGAGCAGCTGCAGGAGCAGATCGCCCAGCAGATCGGCGGCGTTGCCGGCAAGCTCGCCGAAGGCCTGACCGTGACGGCGTCCGAAGGCGGATTGCTGGTCAGCATCTCCGACCAGAGCGACGATTCGATGTTCAATATCGGTTCTGCTGTTCCGCGCCAGGAGATGGTGCTCGCCATGGAAAAGATCGGCGCGATCCTGAAGGAGAGGGGTGGCGCGGTCGCCATCCGCGGCCACACGGACGGGCGCCAGTATAAGGGCACCCAGAACGAGAACTGGCGGCTTTCGATGGACCGCGCCCAGAGCGCCTACTACATGCTCGTGCGCGGTGGGCTCGACGAGAAACGTATCTCCCAGGTCTCCGGCTTCGCCGACCGTCGGCTGAAGTTGCCGACCGACCCGTTCAACGCGACCAACCGCCGGATCGAGATCCTGGTGCAGGCGGATAAGGGATAGTCGGATGGCGCGTCGGCAGCATCGCTATATCGGATGTGTGGCCCTCGGCCTGGCGATGCTTTCGCCGGCCGCAGGCAAGGCGCAGGATCCGGACGATCTTGCGCCGTACAAGATGCTGCGGTCGTTGCAGTTCGTGCAGGACTCCGTCGTCACCGGCGATCATTCGGCCGGCGAGATGCAGCGCTTCATGCTGGGGACGATCGACGAGCGGCTGCGCACCGTCGATACTTCGGTCTTCGATGACGACCGCAATGTCGATGCAGCGCTGATCTATGCGATGAGCGGCGGCAATCCCCAGACGCTCGAATATCTGATCGCCCACGACGTCAACGGCTATTTCGACAATCGCGTCACCGATGTGCTGCGCAAATATCTGAGCGGCAAAGGGTTGCTCGTCGCCAAGACGCTGGAGGAGACGGCCCGGGAATATCGCGACAAGAAGATCGGCCCCTATCTTGCGCTGATCGGCGGCAACGTGCTGATCGCGACGAAACCGGCAGACGCGCTGGATCTCTACGACCAGGCGCGTCTTGCAGCACCCGGGACGATCGTCGAGGAGGCGGCGTTGCGCCGCTCGGTCGCCATCTGCGTCGACAAGGGGATGCTCGATAAGGGAATGGCCTATTCGCAGCGTTATGTCAGACGTTTTCTGCATTCGCCCTATGCCAGCCAGTTCGCCGATCTTTTCGTCACGCTCGTCGTCAGTCACGATCACGACGTGAAGCCGCAGGATGTCGTCGACATCCTGTCTTTCATGGATGCGCCGCGCCAGCGCGAGGTCTATCTGCGCATCGCCCGTGCTGCGGCGATATCAGGTAAGCCGGAGCTGACGCATATGGCGGTCGAACGGGTGCAGTCGCTTGGCGCCGACACCGACAATGCCTTCGGGCCGCTTGCGAATTTCTATGGCGGCATGGCCGGCCTTCCCACGGAGGATGTCGACCGGGCGGCAAAGAATGTCCGCGGCATTGACGGCAATACGCTCTCACCGCGGGATCAGGCGCTGCAGGAGGCGGCGCGATCGGTCGCCGACCAGATCCTGCGCGCTCCCGATCCGGCAAGCTTGAGGCAAGCATCCACTCCTAACACTGATCATCAAGAAATCACTTCTGAAAAGGCTGCGGCGATAGCGACGCAACCGGAAGCGCCAGGCGCGCTTCCCGAGCCTGTTCCGGGAGGTGTGGCATCGACTGGCCAGAGCCAGGATACCGACCCCTCATTCAACGCATTTGTGACGACCAATCGATCCAAGCTCGACGAGATCGACGGTCTTCTGGCGCAGGAAGGCAATTAATTATGATGGATATCAGCGTCTCGGGCGGAGCCTCCGGTGCGGAGTCGGCTGCGGTTGCGAAATCCGCGCGGCCGGCCGGAAAAGATGATGCCGCCGGCCAGAAGAACGGCTTCTTCGACGTGCTTGCCAAGGCAGGCAGCAATGCCGTCAATGACGACACCGACGATGCGCAACCGGATCAAGGGACGGCTGCCGATGGCGCCGCGGAGAAAGTGGCGCGGACGATCCGCGGCCGCAGCAGCGCAAAGCCGTTGGTCGATCTCAGTGATGCCGCGCTGAAGGCGCAGGCGGGGGTGCCGCCGGAAACGATCGCCAATGTTGAAAAGGTTGCGGCAAAGCCCGCAAAGGCCGGGGTCAAAATGCCGGCCGATCTCGCCTTCGGCACGCTCGATCCGAAAGACAGTCCCGCAGATGAGGTGGTGCAGACGGCCAAGAGTGGCAAGCACGCCAAGGCCGACGCATTGGAAACCGATACGGACCAGGACAGCGACGAGGATGACGGCGGCATTTCCGACGTCCTCGGCCTGCTGAAGCAGGAACCTGCCGACGGCGCCGTCGCCTTGCCGGCGGCAACAGCCGCCCACCATCTGTCCGCCAAGGCCGGTGAGGCCGGACCGGCCGACAAGAAACTCGATGGGGTCGACGCCAAGGCGGGCGGCCATGCATCCGATGCTCTGGCGGCCGTCAGCAGCAACGTTGAGAGCGGCAAGGCGGATGACGTCAAGCTTCCCGGAGCGGAGAGTGCCGAAGCAACAGATGGCAGGACATTCAGGATCAGTCGTGCCGATGGCCGCGGCGTATCGATGGATGTCCACATCGGCACTGATCAGGCCGGGGCGAAGGATGGCGCGAAGAAGGCCGATGTCGAAAATGTTTCGGTGCTCGAATCGCGCCGCTATATCGGCCTGATGCAGAATTCGAATTCCGCCGCCGTGACCGCTGCTCTCTCCGGCGATTCCGAATGGGCGCGCGCCATGGAACCGAGCTCGGCGCTCTCCAACGCGGCGGAATGGACGAGCACCGGCAAGGTGGTCAATACGCTGAAGATCCAGATGAACCCGCTCGATCTCGGCCTGGTGACGGCGACCATGCGCCTGTCCGGCGACGCCCTGAATGTCGACCTCAAGGTCGAAACGGGGGCGGCCTATCGTCAGATGAAGGAAGACCACGGCAAGATTCTCGAAGCTCTGCGCAGCCAGGGCTACGCCGTCGACAACGTCACCATCAGCATGGCGCCGGTCGAGCGTGCCGATACCGGCAACCAGGCGGGCAGCCAGGCCTCCCAGCAGCAGTCGCTCCCCCAGCAGGGGCAGGGCGGCGAGGCGCGCGAGCGTCACAATCAGACGGCACGGACGGATGGAGCCTTCAATGGCGCAGGCGAGACTGGTATTGAAGACGCTCGTACTGGCGGCAGCAGCGGCACTGGCGGCGTTTACCTCTGAGGCATCAGCCTCCACCGGCGCCTGCGAACGCGAGATCCAGTCGGCCGCTGCCAAATATGGTATCCCGGAAGGCATCCTCTATTCAGTCGGTCTGACGGAGACCGGCCGCAAGGGCTCGCTCTATCCCTATGCCATGAACGTCGAAGGCAAGGCGATCTTTCCGCCCTCGGAGCAGGATGCGATGCGGCAATTCGACGTCGCCCGCAGCAGCGGCGCGAAGCTCATCGACATCGGCTGCATGCAGATCAACCACTATTATCACGGTGAAAATTTCGGCTCCGCCGAGGATATGTTCGACCCACACCGCAACGTAGAGTACGCGGCAAAATTCCTCCGCAACCTTCATGATCGGCACGAGACGTGGACGATGGCGGTAGCCAGATACCATGCCGGACCCAACAACGATCCGGCGCAGAAGCAATATGTCTGTCGCGTCATCGCCAATCTGGTTGCCACGGGCTACGGCAAGTGGACTCCCAATGCGAGTAACTTTTGCCGAAATTAATGCAACCAAAAATGGAAGAGGCATATTGTGACGAAACTGTGTCACAATATGGCGGGAATCCGGCACGAATCCCGTGTGCAAGCCATAATTAACCGGGCGTTAACTTTTCCACGAAATTTTGGTGTGCATATTCAATCATACCCACTAGATATAGATCAAATCGGACCCAAGATCTTAATCAATTATTAATTTCTGCCATTAACTTTAACGAGTTGTCGCCGATTCGTGCGATTCGTACCCATAGATCATCGAAGTGCCACACTGATTCGGAGGCGGACGAATGATCGTAGTGGTTGATGAGCGTGAGCTCGTGAAAGATGGATACACATCTCTGTTCGGCCGTGAGGGCATTCCCTCCACCGGCTTTGATCCAACGGAGTTCGGCGAGTGGGTACAGACCGCTGCCGATTCCGATATAGCGGCAGTCGAGGCTTTCCTGATCGGGCAGGGCCAGCGCAACCATGAACTGCCCCGGGCGATCCGGGATCGGTCGATGGCGCCGGTGATTGCGGTCAGCGACCAGCCCTCGCTCGAAAACACCCTTGCGCTTTTCGATTGCGGCGTCGACGACGTGGTGCGCAAACCGGTGCATCCCCGCGAAATCCTCGCAAGAGCGGCTGCGATCCGGCGCCGGCTGAAGGCGATCGCCAACTACACCGAGATCGGCGGGATCCGCGTCTTCTCGGATGGCCGCGACCCCGAGATCAACGGCGAGGTCTTTGCGCTTCCCCGGCGCGAGCGCCGTATCCTCGAATATTTGATCGCCAATCGCGGTCGCCGGGTCACCAAGACCCAGATCTTCAACGCCATCTACGGCATCTTCGATGAAGAGGTCGAGGAGAACGTCGTCGAAAGTCACATCTCGAAGCTGCGCAAGAAGCTGCGCAAGAAGCTCGGCGTCGATCCGGTCGATTCCAAGCGTTTCCTTGGCTACTGCATCGATTGGGCCTGATTTTGCCGGTCGGGTGGCGGCGCCCGGCTGAACCTCGATATTCGGCCTCGCTGCGAGCATGACAGACAGCTTCACGCAAGGCCCGACAAATACTCTCGAGTTTAACAGGTAAAACGAGGTTTTCAGATGAGCATTTTCGGCAGCATGAAGACGGCAGTATCGGGGATGAACGCGCAGGCGAACCGCCTCAGCACCGTCGCCGACAACATCGCCAACGTTAACACCAGCGGTTACAAGGCCGTGTCGACGAGCTTCTCGTCGCTGGTTCTGCCTTCCTCGGGCGGCAATTACAATTCCGGCGGCGTTCAGACCTCCGTGCGCCAGGCCGTTTCCGACCAGGGCGATATTTCCTACACCACCTCGGGCACCGACCTCGCGATTTCGGGCGACGGCTTCTTCATCGTCCAGGGTGCGGACGGCACGCCGGTCCTGACCCGCGCTGGCGATTTCACCAAGGACGACGAAGGCAACCTCGTCAATTCCGCCGGCTTCCAGCTGATGGGCTATTCCTACGACTCCGGCTCTCCCGCCGTCGTCGTCAACGGTTTCGACGGCCTCGTTCCGGTCAACGTCAATCAGGAAGGGCTGACTGCCATCGCCTCGACCTCAGGCGTCTTCACGGGCAACCTCAATTCCAACGCCACCGTCGAGTCGACCGCGGCGAATCTTCCGAGCGCCAACGGTACCACCACAACGACTGACACCAAGAAGTTCTCGATGGTTGCCTATGACACTCTCGGCAACAAGGTGATGTACGACTTCTACTTCACCAAGACCTCGGCCACGACGCCGCCGCCGTCTACCGGTACCGCCAGCACCTGGGAGGTTGCGGTCTTCCGCAACGCCGATGCGACGACGGGCAGCACGACCTCCTTCCCCTACAGCACCGCCGGCGGCACTGTGGGTTCGACCACGCTCGACTTCGACTCCACTGGCGCGATCACCAACTCGACCGGCACCTTCACAATCACTGATCCGGTGACTGGTCTGGACATCGACATGGATCTCACGGGCTTCACCCAGCTCGCCTCCGAGTTTGCCGGCACCGGCACACCGAACGGCCAGGCCGCCAGCCCGGTCAAGGACGTCACGATCGACGGCGACGGCATCGTCTACGCCAAATACGAGGATGGCAGCACCAAGCCGCTCTACCGCATTCCGCTGGCCAATGTGGCGAGCCCCGACAAGCTGACGCTGATGAGCGGCAACGTCTACAGCGCCAACGGCCAGTCGGGCGTCACCGTCACCGGCTTCCCGCAGACCAACGGCCTCGGCACGATCAAATCAGGCGCTCTCGAAGGTTCGAACGTCGACCTCGCCGGCGAGCTGACCGAAATGATCGAGTCGCAACGCAGCTATACCGCCAATTCCAAGGTGTTCCAGACGGGGTCCGACATCATGGACGTCCTCGTCAACCTCAAGAGATAATCAGGGTAACGGCTAAGCCATGTCGCTCACGTCAGCACTGAATACCGCGCAGAGCATATTCAACAATACCGGCACGCAGAGCAGTGTCGTATCGAACAATATCTCGAATGCGGGCAACAAAGATTACGTGCGCCGGCAGGCAATGCTCACCACGTCCTTGAACGGCGCCCAGGTCGTCAAGATTGATCGGGCGCAGGAAGATGCCCTGCTGCGCCAGTACCTGAAGTCATCCTCTCAGGACAGCGCCCAGCAGGCATTGCTCGGCGGTCTCGAGGACCTCAAGTCGATCATGGGTGGCAACGACTACGAAACGTCGCCATCCACCTATCTCGGTGTTTTCCAGCAGAAGCTTCAGGCTTTCCGCACGACGCCGGGCAGCACCGTCGCCGCCCAGGGCGCCATCACCGCCGCCCAGGATGTCGCCAACTCGCTGAACAATGCCTCGCAATCCGTTCAGGATGTCCGCGCCACCGCCGACAAGCAGATTGCCACCGACGTTGAAACGCTGAATACGCTGCTGAGCCAGTTCGAGGAGGCGAATAATGCGGTGAAGACCGCCACGGCCTCGGGTGCCGATGCTTCCGGCGCTCTCGATGAACGCGAGAAGGCTCTCAAGCAGATTTCGAAGATCGTCGGCGTCAGCGCGACGACGCGCGACAACAACGACATGGTGCTGAGCACGCCCGACGGGACGATCCTCTTCGAGACGGTTCCGCGCACCGTGACCGTCAAGTCTCAGGACATCTATACCGCCACCACCGTCGGCAATTCCGTCTATATCGACGGTGTCGCGTTGCCGCTCGGCAGCGGATCGACCACGACGGGGATGGGAAGCCTTCAGTCGCTCCTGCAGGTCCGCGACGAGATCGCCCCCAACTTCCAGAAGCAGCTCGACGAAATCGCCCGCGGCCTGGTCTCGATCTTCAAGGAGGACAACTCGTCAGGCACCCCGGCCTACGTGCCCGGCCTCTTCACCTGGAGCGGCGGCACGGTCGAGGACGGCTCCACCGCCGTTGACGGCATGGCCTCGACCATCGCCGTCAGCACCCGTGTGATCACCTCACAGGGCGGCGACCCGATGCGCCTGCGCGATGGCGGCATCAATGCCACCGGCGTCGTTGTGAACACGTCAGGCGAAAGCGGCTATACGGATGAACTCGATCGCCTCTATACGGCGTTGGGCTCCGATATGGATTTCGACCCGGCAACGGGAACGACCGTCGGCTTCGACGCCACGACGGGCATCGATTCGAACGTCAGCATCATGGAATACGCCACGAATTCCCTCGGCTGGCTCGAGCAGTATCGCAGCAACGCCACGACAGCGGCGGAAAATACCTCGGCGGCGCTTTCACGCTCCGACGAAGCCTATTCCAACGAGACGGGCGTCAACCTCGACGAGGAACTGACGCTGCTCCTCGACATAGAGCAGTCCTACAAGGCGGCGACGAAGATCCTGAACGCCGTTGACGAAATGTTGAAGTCATTGCTGGATATTGCGAGTTAAGCCATGAAGAGCTCATTTATTTCAAGTTCAGCCATTCAGAACGCGATGCGCCTGACGATCCGTCAGGGGCAGAACCAGATGACCAAGGCAACGATGGAAGCGACGACGGGTGTCTATGCGGATATCGGTGTCTCTCTCGGCGGCAACGCCGCCAGGAGCGTGGACTTCACCCGCGAGACCGACAGGATAGCCTCGATCAAATCAAGCAATTCGCTTGTCGCCGCGCGCATGGAGTCCTCGCAGCTCGGCCTTTCCAAGATGAAGGACGTCGGCGACGGCCTGGTTTCGAAGCTGACGGCACTCCAGGGCAGCCACGATCCCGGCAGCATCACCGTCGCCATCCAGTCGGCGACCAGTGCGCTCTCCACGATGATGGACACCGCCAACACCATGGTGAACGGCGAATATCTGTTCTCCGGCATCAATACCGATGTGCAGCCGCTGACCGATATGACCGCAACGACGAGCGCCGCCATCGTCACGGAACTGAACACTTATGCGACCGGTCTCGGCAAGGCGGTCAGCGATTTGACCGGCGCTGAAATGGAGACCTTCATAACGTCGACGGTCGAGCCGATGTTCAGCGAAGCGAACTGGACCGATGCGACGACCGGCTGGTCGCAAGCGTCGAGCCAGAACATGACGAGCCGTATCAGCAACTCGGAAGTGATCGAATCCTCGACCAACGCCAATTCCGAAGGCATGCGCTACTTCGCGCTCGCCTCGGTGATGACCTCGGCGCTCCTCGACCAGGGCCTCAGCAGCGACGCAATGAGCACGGTGTCCAAGCAGGCGATCAGCTATACGACGAAGGCGACCAGTGGCCTCGTGACCCAGGCAAGCCAGCTCGGCCTTTCCCAGGAGCGCGTCAAGAAATCCAACGACGCCCTCGACGCCCAGTCGAACATCATCAAGAACAAGCTCGTCGATCTGCAGGGCGTCGATCCCTACGAGGCCTCGACGCTCGTCAAGACTTTGGAAACGCAGCTTGAAACCGCTTACACGATCGTCTCGAAGATCCAGCAGTTGAGTCTCGTAAACTACCTTTGATGATCAAAGGCGCGCAAAGAAGGATGCATGAATGTATCAGTTCTCATATGCCGAAGTCATGCAGGACTCGGTGGCCGACGCGAAAGAGCGGGAATGGCAGGTTCTTGACCGGTCCATAGATCTGCTTTCGCAGGCGCGCGAAAAGGAAAAATACGGCCGGGAAGCCATTGAAGCCCTGTTTTATACGCGCCGGGTGTGGATCAGCTTCATCGAAGATCTGAAACATCCCGACAACCAGCTGGAGATCGAGCTCAGGGCCAACCTCATCTCGATTGCGATCTGGATATTGAAGGAATGCGACAGGATCAGAAAACGTCAGTCTAATAACTACCAGGGCATCATCGACGTTACCACCATCATCAGGGATGGACTTAAATGAAAAGTACACTTCGCATTTCTCTGAAAGCCGGAGAAAGAATCTTCATCAACGGCGCTGTCCTGCGCGTCGACCGCAAGGTCGCGCTGGAATTCCTGAATGATGTGACGTTCCTTCTCGAAAACCACGTCCTGCAGCCGGAAGGCGCCACCACGCCCCTGCGTCAGCTCTATTTCATCGCGCAGATGATCCTCATCAATCCCGAGGGCAAGGACCACTCGACGGCGATGTTCCGCAAGTCGATCACCATGCTGCTCACCTGCTTCAAGAACGAGGAAATCCTCGCCGAACTGAAGCGCATCGACGCGCTGGTGTCGACCGGCCGTGCCTTCGATGCATTGAAGGCGATCCGCGGCCTCTACGCGATCGAAGACAGCATCCTCAACAACCACGAAATGCCGCCAACGATGGTCGAGCAGATTCGCAGGGAGATTGCACCATGGCGGTAGATGCAACAACAAGCGCGACCTCAACGACCTCGACGACCTCCTCGACGAGTTCGAGCTCGAAGTCGGCGACACTGAACTACGACAACTTCCTGCAGCTGCTCATCGCGCAGATGAAGAACCAGGATCCGACCGATCCGATGGATGCCAGCGAGCAGGTGGCGCAGCTGGCAACCTTCTCGCAGGTCGAGCAGACGATCCAGACCAACACCAAGTTGGACACGCTTCTGGCAAGCTCGAGCCTCACCCAGGCCAGCAGCTACGTCGGCAAATACATGGAAAGTGCCGACGGCACCGTCAAAGGCATCATCGATTCCGTCAAGGTTTATTCCGATGGTATCATTGCGACGACCGAAGATGGCGATAAGATACTCGTGCAGACGGGAATCACTGTTGCCGACGAGGCGCCGAGCAGCAGCTCCTGATGCGAACGGCGCCAACGCGCCTGTTTGACGCCAACCTAGCGCGGTCCGGCCAAGGCGGGGCCGCTTCAAGGCGATATGAGGTTGCCTTCGGATGAATGAAGCTGATGCATTGGATCTGTTCCAGGCCGCGATCTGGACCGTGCTGATTGCCGCCGGTCCCGCGGTCATCGCCGCGATGGTGGTGGGTCTCGTGATCGCCCTGATCCAGGCGCTTACCCAGGTGCAGGAAGCGACGCTGACCTTCGTGCCGAAGATCGTCGCGGTGCTGATCACGGTCGGCGTAACCGCGCCTTTCGTCGGCTCGCAGATCTCGATTTTCACCAATCTGGTCTTCTCGCGCATCCAGTCTGGTTTCTGAGCCACCTTCGCGCAAGCTTCGCCATTTAAGTCTCGATTCGAATTGGGCGGACTCATATCCGCCTCCTCTCATGAAGAGACGGAATCGTCATGGCGCAACCACCTGCACTCCCCATTCCAAAAGTCGCCCCGAGCCTGCGCGATGTCGGTTTTGCCCTCGGCATCGTCGGCATCATCTGCATTCTCTTCCTGCCGATCCCGCCATTTCTGATCGATATGGGCCTGGCCTTCTCGATCGCCTTCTCGGTTCTGATCCTGATGGTCGCGCTGTGGATTCAGAAGCCGCTCGATTTCTCGTCCTTCCCGACCATTCTGCTGATCGCGACGATGACCCGGCTGGCGCTGAACATCGCCACGACGCGCGTCATCCTGTCCCACGGCAATGAAGGCCACGACGCGGCCGGCGGCGTCATCGCCGGTTTTGCAAGCCTGGTCATGTCGGGCGACTTCGTCATCGGTCTGATCGTCTTCCTCATCCTCATCACCATCAACTTCATCGTCATCACCAAGGGTGCCACGCGTATCGCCGAAGTCGGCGCGCGTTTCACCCTGGACGCCATCCCCGGCAAGCAGATGTCGATCGACGCCGATCTTTCGGCCGGCATCATCGACGAAAAGGAAGCCCAGCGGCGGCGCCGGGAACTCGAGGAGGAAAGCTCCTTCTTCGGTGCGATGGACGGTGCCTCGAAGTTCGTGCGCGGCGATGCCGTCGCCGGCCTCATCATCACCGCCATCAACGTCTTCGGCGGCATCATCATCGGCTATTTCCGCCACGGCATGCCGATCGGCGAAGCGGCCGACGTCTTCGTCAAGCTCTCCGTCGGCGACGGCCTCGTCTCGCAGATGCCGGCGCTCATCGTCTCGCTCGCCGCCGGCCTTCTCGTCTCGCGCGGCGGCACCACCGGCTCCACCGACCAGGCTGTTGTCAACCAGTTGAGCGGCTATCCCCGCGCGCTCTCGGTCTCGGCCGTGCTGATGTTCGTCCTGGCCTTGATGCCCGGCCTGCCGTTTGTCCCCTTCGTGATCCTCGGCAGTCTTCTTGCCTTCGGCGCCTGGTTCATCCCGCGGCAGGTCGAGGCGGAAAACAAGCTTCGCCGCGAGCAGGAGGAAAAGAAGGTCGTCCAGAGCAAGGAGCTGGAAAAGGATTCGGTCAAGTCGGTGCTGCGCACCTCCGAGATCGAGCTCGCACTCGGCAAGATGGTCTCGACGCGCCTGCTCGGCGCCCACCAGGAGCTCGCCTTCCGCGTCGGCAAGATGCGCAAGAAGTTCGCCACGCAATACGGCTTCGTCGTGCCCGAGATCAAGGTCACGGACGATATCGCCATCGCCGAGAAGTCTTACCAGATCCGCATCCACGGCACGACGGTCGCCTCCAATCTCTTGCGCGTCGGCGAAGTCCTCGTCGTCACCGGCGCCGGCCGCCGGCCGAGCATTCCGGGCGACGAAATCCGCGAACCCGCTTTCGGCATGCCGGCCGTCTCGATCCTCGAAAACTTCGCCGACGATCTGAAACGCGAGGGCTTCCAGCCGATCGACAATGTCTCGGTCGTGCTCACCCATATGAGCGAGGTCATTCGCAACAACCTGCCGCAGCTTCTGTCCTACAAGGACGTCAAGGTGCTGATCGATCGGCTCGACCCCGAATACAAGAAGCTCGCCGACGAGATCTGCTCGTCGCACATGTCCTATTCGGGCCTGCAGGCGGTGCTCAAGCTCCTGCTTGCCGAACGCGTCTCGATCCGCAACCTGCACCTCATTCTCGAAGCGGTGGCCGAGCTTGCCCCGCATGTCAGGAAGACCGAGCAGATCGTCGAGCACGTCCGCATCCGCATGGCCCAGCAGCTTTGCGGCGATCTTGCCGACAATGGCGTGCTGCGCGTGCTCAGGCTGGGCAGCAAATGGGATCTGGCCTTCCACCAGGCGCTGAAGCGCGACGCCAAAGGCGAGGTGATTGAATTCGATATTGATCCGCGCAGCCTGGAAGAGTTCAGCGAGCAGGCCACCAAAGTTATCCGTGAGTTCATGGATCGCGGCCTGCCATTCGCCCTTGTCACATCGCCCGAAACACGCTCCTATGTGCGTATGATCATCGAACGTTTGTTCGCCACGTTGCCTGTCCTGTCGCATGTCGAACTGGCCAAGGGCATCGAGATAAAGATTTTGGGCTCTATTTCATGATAACAGACCCGCAAGGGACCGTTCTGGCGCTGTTTCTGGTTTTCTGCCGGATCGGTGGCTGTGTGCTGGCTCTTCCGGGTTTCTCCTCGGCGCGCGTGCCCGAACAACTGCGCGTCTTCATTGCCGGCGCGCTGTCTATCGCCGTCATGCCGCTGCTTTGGGATACTGTCTATCCGGCCGTTCACACCGGTTCTGCAACCTATATCGGCCTGATATTCAGCGAATCGCTGATCGGTGTGATGTATGGCATGCTGGCGAGGATCTATACGCTCGGCATGCAGTTCGCCGCCTCGATCATGGCCATGATGGTCGGTTATACCCAGCCGGGGTCCACCGACATCATCGAGGACACGTCGGAAAACAGCCTGTCGGCCTTTGTCACCTTTGCCGGCATCATGATTCTCTTCATCATGGATTTCCATCACATCGTCTTCCGCGCGCTGATCGATTCCTACACGACCATGCCATTCGGCGGCCTGATGCAGATGCGCGCGACGCTGATCTCCTTCACCGACACGCTGGAGCAGACCACCTACATCATGCTGCGGCTGTCGAGCCCGTTTTTGATCTATGGCATGATCTTCAACGTCTCGATCGGCTTCATCAACAAGCTGGCGCCGCAGATCCCGGTTTACTTCATCTCCACACCTTATCTGCTGATGGGCGGCCTCTTCCTGATCTATTTCTCGATTGCGGCGATGGTCAGCCAGTTCGGCCAGTCCTTCGGCTCGATCTATATCGGGCGATGAGGCGATGACCGAAAAGACGCGCTCCCAGAAACTCAAGCGACTGCTCTCGGTGCAGCGGCATATCGAACGGGTAGCCGAGAACGACCTGGCCGAAACCAGCCGCCAGCGCGTCGAGGTCAATGCGGCGATGGACGACGTCATTCTCGCGCTCGGCTCGATGGATCCTGTCCACCACGCCTTCTCGCAGAGCTACGCCGATCGATTCGGCAGGCTCACCATCAAGGACAAGCAACTGACCGGCATGCAGGAGGTCCACGAGATGCGGCTGGCGCGCGAGCGCGCCAAGGGCGATCGTTTCGAAGAGGGCATGAAGGAAGCCCTCGAGGCCGAGCGCCGCGAGGCCGACGACAATGCCGTCTACGATGTCATCGATCAGCAATTCGCAACGCCAGCCTCCAGCAAGCTTCAAAAACCATAGTCGTTACGATCTTAATTCAGAGGATTCTAACGTGGCTATTTCGCCCCCCAGTGATCTGGTCCTGGACGTTGTCAAAGCTGCCGACCCCATGGAGGTTCAGGCGGCCCAGGAAAAATTGAAGGCAAATCGTGCGGCCTTTGCCGCAACGAGCCTCGCCGAAAACGGCAAGGGCTTCTCCAATACGGTCGATGTTCTCGATCATATCGGCCAGAAGAGCGGCCTCGCCGACATCCAGAACCGCACCAAGGCCGAGGAAGTTCCGGAAAGCTACCGGAAGTTCGAGGCCATGGTTCTGCAGAATTTCGTCAAGTCCATGCTGCCGAGCGAAAGCGAAGACGTCTACGGCAAGGGCGCGACCGGCGATATCTGGAAAGGCATGATGGCCGAACAGCTCGGCAACACCATGGCCAAGGGTGACGGCATCGGCATCGCCAAGCAGATGTACAGCGAACAACTGCGCCGGCAGGAAGGCAAGATCGTCAATGCCTCGACCGACAACGATGACCGCAACACCGCGATCAGCATGATCGACGACTTCCAGCGTAAGACCTTTGGCACACCGACCGCCGAAGCCAAGACCGATCGAACAGGATGATTTTAGGCCCGTTGGCCTGAAATCTGAATCCTGTTCTCAATTAAAGTCAGAGCATGGTGTCGTCCGAAAACCGCGCACACTTTTCGGCGCCATGCTCTAAGCGACGCATAACCGAGGGTACAATGGAAATAGTTTCGAACGAATACAGGATCAAATCCGTTCTCGGACGCCTCGAAATGATCATCGACAATGAGAACACCCGGATCGGCAGCGATCCGCAATTCGATCTCAAGGTCTCCAATGCGCATAAGAGCCGCTGCCTCTACGAGCTGTCGATGCTTTTCCGCGATACCGATCCGGCCGAGCTTGCCGCTGCCCATCTCGATCAGCTGCACGGCTTGAAGAAGAAGCTGGTTCTCAATGCCCGCCGCGTCGAGGCGCATCTCGAAGCGGTGCGTGCCGTCGCCGACCTCCTGAAGAACGCCGTTCAGGATGCCGATGCCGACGGCACCTATTCCCAGGAACAATTCGCCATGCGTGGAAACTGATGATCAAGCTCGTCCTCACTGGTGTCTGGGTTTGCGCCATCACCTTGGCATCGGTCTATTTCTCGGTGTACCTGGCGACCGCGCCGGCGCCTGCGGCAACCGATTCCAAGCAGAGCGCACTCGAACTGGTGAAGGGCGAAACGATCACGGTACCGATCATCGGCAACGGCGCAGTCACCGGCTACTTCCTCGGCCGCGTTTCGTTCATGATGAACAAGGAGATGCTGAAGGGCGTGACGCTGCCGCTGTCCGAGATGACGACGGATGAGCTTTTCAGCCTGCTCGTCGGCAACAAGATGGTCGATATCGCCCACATCAAATCCTTCGATCCGAAGGCCTTCCGCGAAGAGATCAAGAAGGGCATGAACGAGCGCCTGGGTGGCGAATACGTCGCCGAAGTGATGCTGGAGCAGCTCGACTATCTCTCCAAGGAAGATGTCAAGGAAAGCTCCGCCGGCCAGCCGAAGAAGGTGGGCACACCCGTCAAGATCGTCGAGACCGCACCGGCCGGCGAAACGCCGGCGCCTCCTGCGCATTAGGCGACATCCGATCATCGACGACAAACGGCGCCGCAGGGCGCCTTTTTTCGTTGGCGCCCATGGTTAATAAACCACTTATGCGAGCATTGAAATTCAAGGAATTTTCCTAAGGGTTGTTTGAAACCATCCTGTTATATCAGGTCTCACAGCTTGGCTTGCGCCGCCTTCCGGGATCGGGGTGACGCCGTCCCGGCGTCACGCGACCGGTTCTTTCGAGACCTCCGGTGCGGAAATATGGGCTTGTTTTCCGGGATGTCGGGCGCATGCAGCACCCTCGGCAGGAGGTAGGAATGAATCTGATTGCAAACTTCGCGGTGCTCGCATCGCGGCGGACGATTTTCGATCTGCCGGTCTGCGATCTCGGCTGGGACGACGCCCTCGTTTTCATCAACGAGCTGGCCTCCATTCCCGTCGGCCAGACCGTGGTTTGCTTCGTCAACGCCCACAACATGCTGACGGCGCTGCGCGACGACGAATATTACCGGATCATGTCGCGTAATCTGGTGCTGCCGGACGGCATCGGTCTCAACATCGCATCGCAGATCGCCCATGGCTCGCCATTTCCCGCCAATCTGAACGGCACCGATTTCGTGCCGGCCTTCCTCACCTTCATGGAGGCCCCGCGTCGCATCGGTCTGATCGGCGGCACGCGCTCGGTCGTCGAGGCGGCCGCGGAAAATTTCCGCAGGCATACGCCCTGGCATGAATTCGTCGTCATTTCCGACGGCTATTTCGATAAGGTCGATTCCTCCGTCATCACAGAGGAGCTGCAGCGCCAGAAGGTCGATATCCTGATCGTCGGCATGGGAACGCCGCTGCAGGAGAAATGGGTCCACGACAATATCCGCGCCGATCATGCGCGTCTGGTGCTGACGGTGGGCGCTCTCTTCGACTTCGTTTCCGGCGCCGTCCCGCGTGCGCCGAGGACGGTGCGGATGATGCGCCTGGAATGGGCCTATCGCCTGCTGCAGGAGCCGACGCGCCTCTGGCGCCGTTACGTCATCGGCATCCCGGTCTTCCTCTTCCATGTCCTGCGCTACCGCTTTCGCCGGCGCGAAAGGATCCTCAGCTACCCGGAAGAGCACGGCACCGCGCTGCAGCCGCGGTCGGAGCATAAGAAAGCGAGCTAGAGCGCGTCGCGCCAAAGGGCCGCGGTTTTGCGTAAAAACCAAGAGCTAAAGCGCAGGAAGCGAATCTGAAAGACGCGAAGCGCTTTAGCTGACCCCAGTTTTTTACACGCTGCGGTTAACCATTTCTTTGCCATGAATATTTAGATTGGTTTAATCATCTGCCTCCGTGCGGATGAACGAAGCCGGCCATCATGTGCATGAGATGTGGCGCAAATGTACGATATCAGGGCCAGAAACAGCTTTCACGATTGCGCAGCCGCTGAGCCGCGTGACCATGACGATTCGTATCGATCGCCCCGATCGAAGCGGGCCGGTATCGCGCCGCCCGAGGCTGAACTGCTGCGCGCCATCGGCCGCGCGCTGGAAGAGCAGCGCGCCATGGCGGCGCACGCAGCACCGCTGGTCGACCGCATCGAAACCATCCTCGGCAACCGCCTCCGGGCCGCCAATGATGTCGGCCATCTGCTTTCTGAGGAGCCGGCGCGCCACGAGGAACTGGCTGCTCCGGCCGGCGAGCCGGTGCGCTCACCCGAACTGCTGGCCGTTATCCGTGAAGAACCCGCAGCGCCTCGGCCGGCCAGGCCGCGCCGTCGTCTGAGCGGCATTGGTCTTGCAATGACGATCGCCGTCCCGACGGTCGTCGGAGCGGGCCTGCCGGCGCTGACGCCGGCGTCGCCAACCCTCTACCGTGCCGAAGCGACGCTTGCGGTGAAGACAGATGCTGCAAGCCGCGCTGCCTTTACCCAGGCCGCGGCAAAGGGGCTGCTGACGGCGCGCGTGGTTGCTTCGACGGTCGCCGCCCTGAAACTCGATCGCGATCCTGAATTTGCCGGACCCGGCGCCAATGCGCTTGGCGTTGCGCTCGATCTCCTCTCGGCGACCGGTGCGGCTGCCGATCCGGCCTCGCGCGCCGAGGCGACGCTGAAGCATGCGGTGGAAATCCTGCCCGATGCCGCCGCCGGCACGATCCTCTTGAGGGTGACAACAGGCGATGGCGGCAAATCCATGCGCATCGCTGCAAGGCTTGCCGAAGCGGTTTCCGCAGCAGACCGACCCGGCGGCAACGGCGAAACCGACACCGCTTTGCGCAAGGCCTATGACGAGGCGAAGGCGGAGCTTGCCGCCTTCACGACCAAGAGCGGCGAGGGCAACGTCAAGGTGGCGATCGACCTTCGCCGCCAGATCGACGGGCTCGATGCCGATCTGAAACAGGCCGACCAGAACATCCTTTCCGCCAAGGCGCAGGCCGACCGGCTCAAGGCGGCGAAACTTGCCGAGGTGCTCGACGGTTCATTGCCCTCCGATATGCTCTCGCCGGCGCTGCAGGACTGGCGCGACAAATATGCCGTCGCCAGAACCGCGCTTGCCCAGCTTTCGGCCGAACTCGGCCCGCGCCATCCGCGCCTTCTACAGCAGCAGGCTGAAACCGATGGTCTGAAGGAGAATATGGGCAAGGAACTGACCCGTCTTGCCCAGACCGCCAATGTCGCCGCCAAGGCCGCCGTCGATGCGCGCAAGGGCCTGAATGACCGCCGCAACACGCTGATCGCCCAGAGCCGGGACACCGGCGTCGATCTTTCCCGGCTGACCGAACTCGGCGAGAAGGCCAATGCCGCGCGTTCGCGCCTGGAAGATGCGGCTTCCGCATCGGCGGCCGACGGTCATATCACGCTGATGAAGCCGGCGCTGGCAACAGCGGTGTCGGCGAGGGATGGCTGGATTGGCCGCTTGCTGGCCGGCGCTGCCATGGGTCTGGCGGTCGGTCTTGCCGCGGCTTTCCTGCTGCGCCTGCGCAAGCCCATCGCTGCTGCCGCGCATGCGGAAATGCCGCTATCCCGGCCGCAGGCCTCGCCGCCGCCGATGCTTCCACCCGTTCCCGCACCGGTCGACGAGATGGAGGTGTTGCGCTCCGAGATCTCCGGGCTGCGCGACCGGCTTCGTGTTCATGCGCTCGAAGCGCGGCAGCCGCTCCGCTGACGAACATTTCCTTGCATTTTTGATATTGCCTTGCTGCTTTCCGACAGGATAGGGCGTTAGCGGGCATTTGACGCTCGCCGACTATCCATAGATTGACGCGAAACAGGGCGGAGAGACGTGTGACGACAGTAATCGACGGCAAGAACGTAGCTGCATCGGTAATTCAGACGGTCAAGAGTGCGACGGCAGCGCTGGAAAAGAGCAGCGGCGTCACCACCGGCCTTGCGGTCGTCATCGTCGGCGACGATCCGGCAAGCCACGCCTATGTCAGCTCCAAGAGCCGCATGGCCAAGGAATGCGGCTTCAAGTCCGTCCAGCACACGCTGCCGGCCGAAACCAGGCAGGAGGAGCTGGCAGCCCTCGTCGCCACCCTCAATGCCGATCCCTCGATCCACGGCATCCTGGTGCAGCTGCCGCTGCCGAAGCCGCTCGACAGCGAACCGATCATCCAGTCGATCCTGCCCGAAAAGGATGTCGACGGCTTGAGCGTCGTCAATGCCGGCAAGCTCGCCACCGGCGACCTGAAGACCGGCCTGGTCTCCTGCACGCCGGCCGGTGCCATGGTCTTCGTCCGCCGCACCCATGGCGAGGATCTCTCCGGCCTCAACGCCGTCGTCATCGGCCGCTCCAACCTGTTCGGCAAGCCGATGGCGCAATTGCTGCTCAACGCCAATGCGACGGTGACGATCGCGCATTCCAGAACGAAGAACCTTTCCGAGGTCTGCCGCAATGCCGATATCCTGGTCGCCGCCGTCGGCCGGCCGGAAATGGTCAGGGCCGATTGGGTAAAGCCAGGTGCGACGGTCATCGACGTCGGGATCAACCGTATTCCGGCACCCGAAAGAGGTGAGGGCAAGACCCGGCTGGTCGGCGACGTCGCCTTCCAGGAAGTCTCGGCGGTCGCCAGCACCATCACCCCGGTTCCTGGCGGTGTCGGGCCGATGACCATCGCCATGCTGATGGCCAACACCGTCATCGCCGCTCATCGTACCGCGGGACAGACGCCGCCGCAGTTTTGAAGCTCGGGATGCTCTAAACCTGGGGAACAGGGCCGGTCGAGGCCCTGACGATCAGTTCGGTTTTCCAGAGCTCCTGGTCGGGGAAGGGGCCGGCTTGCTTTACCGTGCCGATCAGCCGCTGGGCGATACGGACGCCCGCCGCCCGCAACGAAGAGCGTGTCGTCGTCAGCGGCACCGAGAAGTTTTCCGGTTTCAGCAGCGGCAGCACGTCGTCATGGGCGATCAGCGAGATATCCTCCCCGAGCCGCAATCCCGCCTGGTTGACCGCGCGGATCGCGCCGAGCGCCAGCACCGTGCTGGAGCAGAGGATTGCCGTCGGGCGCTCCGGCAATTGCAGGAAATGTTCCATCGCCAGCAGGCCTTGTTCGTCCGTCATCAGCGTATGGCTCATGTTGCCCTCGTCGAGCACGAGCCCGCGTTCGACAAGGGCTGATATGACGCCGTTCTTCCTGCGGATGGCGAAATCGAGATGCATCGGTCCGTTCATCAGCGCAAAGCGCGTATGGCCGAGCTGCAGCAACAGCCGCGTCGCATCGTAGAAGGCCGCTTCATTGTCAATATCGAGATAGGGATAGTCGGGCTCGGAACCGAAGGAGCGGCCGTGCACGACATAGGGCATGGAGAGCGATTTCAGCATGGCAAGCCGCGGGTCGTGGCCGCGCATATAGGCGACGAACATTGCATCGACATTGCCGCTGATCGCCAGGCGCCGGAGCGCTCCCACCTCGTCATCCGGATCGGCCGGCATGATGACGAAGTGGAAATCGTGGCGGACCGCCTCTTCGCCGAGCCCGGCCAGGAATTCGCCGAAATGCACGTCTGACTGGTGGCCGGGCGCCGTCGGCATGACGAGGCCGATCGAGCCTGCCTTGCCGGTCGCAAGCCGCTGCGCCGCCTTGTTCGGCCGGTATCCGGTTTCCTTGACAGCCTGGAGCACGCGCTCCCGGGTCGCTTCGTTGACCTCGGGATAACCATTGAGCGCTCGGCTCACCGTCGTCTGCGACAGCCCCAGCAATTCCGATAGCTGTTTGAGATTCACCTGTTATGCTTCCTCCGGGCCCGCCCTGCGGCCGTCTTGAAAAGGCTTGCCGCCTCCCAGCGGCATTCAAAGCGCTTTCAAATATGTAGCATTTGGCGCGCTTGACTCAAGAAAAATCGCTCCATATTTCCCGAGAGGCGCCGCTGCACTGCGAAATCCCGCGTGTTCACGGCGGGTTTTCGCGAAATGACTTGACTCCATTCCACCGAAAGTGAAATGAGTTGGGTGTCAAAGCGCTTTGAAATTTCCATTTAAGGGAGTTCGGCGCAGTTGGGATTGTGATGGGAGGTTGATCACATGAAAAAGTCATTTTTGATGGGCGTTGCCGTGGCAGCGCTTTTTGCCGGTACTGCGTCTGCAGCCGATCTGAAATTTGCGCCGGGGCAGGATTCCAAGTTCAACTGGAAGAGCTATGACGAATTCAAGGCCGCTCACGCCGATCTGAAGGGCCAGCCGCTGACGATCTTCGGGCCGTGGCGCGGCGAGGACGAGGCGTTCTTCCAGAGCGTTCTTGCCTATTTCGTCGAAGCCACCGGCATCGATGTCAAATACTCCTCTTCCGAAAATTACGAACAGCAGATCGTCATCGATACGCAGGCAGGCTCGCCGCCGAACATTGCCGTTCTGCCGCAGCCGGGCCTCCTGGCCGATCTCGCCAGCAAGGGCTTCCTGACACCGCTCGGCGATGACAACTCCAAGTGGATCAAGGACAATTACGGCGCCGGCGACAGCTGGGTCGGTTACGGCACCTACAAGGGCAAGGACGGCAAGGAAGCCTTCTACGCGTTCCCTTATAAGGCCGACGTGAAATCGCTCGTCTGGTATGTTCCGGAGAATTTCGAGGAAGCCGGCTACAAGATCCCGACGACTATGGAAGAGCTGCATGCCCTGACCGACCAGATCGTCAAGGATGGCGGCGTTCCCTGGTGCATCGGTCTCGGTTCCGGCGGCGCCACCGGCTGGCCGGCGACCGACTGGGTCGAAGACCTGATGCTGCGCATGCAGCCGCCCGAAGCCTACGACAAGTGGACGACCAACGAGCTGAAGTTCACCGATCCGGCCGTCGTTGCTGCGATCGACGAATTCGGCAAGTTCGCCAAGAACGAGAAATACGTCGATGGCGGCGTCGCCGCGGTGGCCTCGACCGATTTCCGCGACAGCCCGAAGGGCCTCTTCGCCGTTCCGCCGAAGTGCTACATGCACCATCAGGCCTCGTTCATCCCGTCCTTCTTCCCTGAGGGCACGAAGCTCGGCCAGGATGCCGACTTCTTCTACATGCCGACCTATGCGTCGCATCCCGAGCTCGGCAAGCCGGTTCTCGGCGCCGGCACGCTCGTCTCGATCGCCAAGGACTCGAAGACGGCCCGCGCCTTCATCGACTTCCTGAAGACCCCGATCGCGCATGAGGTCTGGATGGCGCAGTCGAGCTTCCTGACGCCGTACAAGGGTGTCAGCACCGAGGCCTATGCCAATCCGCAGATGAAGAAGGAAGGCGAGATCCTGACCTCGGCCACTACCTTCCGCTTCGACGGTTCCGACCTGATGCCGGGCAAGATCGGCGCCGGCGCCTTCTGGACGGGCATGGTCGATTTCGTCGGCGGCAAGTCCGCCGAAGAGGCCGCTGGCGAAATCCAGAGCGCCTGGGACGGCATCAAGTAATCTTCAAATTATGCCGCCGGCTTGCCGGCCGCATGGCTTGCATGACTGGCCGGGCTCGAAAAGAGCCCGGCCATCGCAGGATATATTGTGATTGGGCAATACAAAGAGATTGACCATGACCGGCGTTGACCCGTCAGCATAAAAACCGGTTGGGATAAGATCAGGGGAAGCAGGGGAGGGACGAAATGCTGTCGCAGATAGTGTCCGCTTTGGGCGTCGTGGTCGTCGCCGTTTTCGCGTGCTCGGCCTATTTCTATTTTTCGAACAAGATTCTGGATCTCGCTCTGCCGGTGAAGGATGGCGACATCCGCGCCGCATCGCGCAATCTCAACCGCCGCGCGCTGATCCGGCCGTGGTTGTTCATCGGCCCGGCGCTCTTCCTGCTCATCGTCTATCTCGTCTATCCCGTCGTTGCGACCTTCATCCTCTCCTTTTACGACCGTGCCGGTCTGCAGTTCGTCGGCCTCGCCAATTACAAATGGGCGATCGGCGACCGCGAATTCCGCCAGTCGATCTTCAACAACATCCTCTGGCTCGCCGTCGTGCCGGCCGCCTGCACCTTCTTCGGCCTCGTCATCGCGGTGATGACCGATCGCATCTGGTGGGGCAACATCGCGAAAAGCATCGTCTTCATGCCGATGGCGATCTCCTTCGTCGGCGCCTCGGTCATCTGGAAATTCATCTATGAATATCGCGGCGGCAACGACGTTCAGATCGGCCTGCTGAACGCCATCGTCCAGACTTTCGGCGGCACGCCCGAGGTGTGGATCTCCATTCCCTTCTGGAACAACTTCTTCCTGATGGTCATCCTGATCTGGATCCAGACCGGTTTCGCCATGGTCATCCTGTCGGCCGCTCTGCGCGGCATCCCCGAGGAGACGATCGAGGCCGCCGTCATCGACGGCGCCAATGGCTGGCAGATCTTCTGGCGCATCATGGTGCCGCAGGTCTGGGGCTCGATCGCCGTCGTCTGGACGACGATCACCATCCTCGTCCTCAAGGTCTTCGACATCGTGCTGACCATGACCAACGGCCAGTGGCAGACGATGGTGCTGGCGAACCTGATGTTCGACTGGATGTTCCGCGGCGGCGGCGATTCCGGCCGAAGTGCGGTTATCGCCATCATCATCATGCTCGCCGTCACGCCGATCATGGTGTGGAACGTGCGCCGCGCCAATCGCGAACTGAAGGGGCACTGAGATGACCGCTGCCGGAAGCTACTTCAAGATCGGCCCCGCCCGTCTCTTCGTTCACGCCGCCGTTCTGCTGATCGTCATCATCTGGCTGATCCCGACGCTCGGCATCTTCGTCAGCGCGCTGCGCGACAAGGACCAGATCGTCGTCTCCGGTTGGTGGACGGCCTTCGTCGGCTCGACGCAGACCGTCGCCGTCCGCTTGGGCACGCCGGACCAGCAGCAGCAGGAAGGTGCGGCCTACGTCATCTCCGGCAATGTGCTGGAAGGCCAGACCGGCCGCTCGGTGAAGGCCTTCGGCAACCGTGTGCAGCAACCCGCCGCCTACAAGGCCGGCGAGACCGCCGATCTCGGCGACGGCGAAACCCTGCAGATCAACAGCGACGGCAGCTATCGCTATATGAAGAACGCCGCCTTTTCGCCCGACCAACGCCCGCGGCGCATCTATGCGTCCGTCTCGGCGCCGCCGGAATTCACCATGCAGAACTACAACACGGTTCTGACAGGCGAGGGCATCGGCCAGTCCTTCATCAACTCGCTGACGGTGACGATCCCGGCGACGATCATCCCGATCCTGATTGCCGCTTTCGCCGCCTACGCCCTGAGCTGGATGGAGTTTCCCGGCCGCGGCCTGCTGATTGCGCTCGTCGTCGGCCTCATCGTCGTGCCGCTGCAGATGTCGCTGATCCCGCTCTTGCGTCTTTACAACGAGATCGGCGGCATGCTCGGCCAGCCGTCGAAGACCTATCCCGGCATCTGGCTGGCCCACACCGCCTTCGGCATGCCGCTCGCCATCTATCTCCTGCGGGCCTATATCGCCGGCCTGCCGAAGGAGATCATCGAATCCGCCCGCGTCGACGGCGCCAGCGACTTCGAGATCTTCGTCCGCATCGTATTGCCTCTGTCCTTCCCGGCACTCGCCTCCTTCGCCATCTTCCAGTTCCTGTGGGTGTGGAACGACCTGCTCGTCGCCATGGTCTTCCTCGGCACCGACAAGGACCACCTCGTGCTCACCGGCAGCCTGAACGCGCTGCTCGGCTCGCGCGGCGGCAATTGGGAGATTTTGACGGCGTCGGCCTTCGTCACCATCATCGTGCCGCTGCTCGTCTTCTTCGGGCTGCAGCGCTACCTGGTGCGCGGTCTGCTGGCTGGCTCGGTCAAGGGAGGCTGACCATTCCCGAACGTGACTTCAAACAGGATATTCCATGAACGTGGCTTCCCAATCGATCTCGACCCCCGACAAGGACTGGTGGCGTGGGGCGGTGATCTACCAGATCTACCCGCGCTCCTACCAGGATTCGAACGGTGACGGCATCGGCGACCTGAAGGGCATCACCGCCCGCTTGCCGCATGTGGCAAGCCTAGGCGTCGATGCGATCTGGATCTCGCCCTTCTTCACCTCGCCGATGCGCGATTTCGGTTATGACGTTTCCGACTACGAGAATGTCGATTCGATCTTCGGGACGCTCGTGGATTTCGACACGATGATCGCTGAGGCCCACCGCCTCGGCATCCGCGTGATGATCGACCTCGTCATCTCCCACAGCTCGGATCAGCATCCCTGGTTCGTCCAGAGCCGCTCCAGCAAGACCAATGCCAAGGCCGACTGGTATGTCTGGGCCGACGCCAAGCCGGACGGTACGCCGCCGAACAACTGGCTGTCGATCTTCGGCGGCTCCGCATGGGCGTGGGATCCGACGCGCATGCAGTATTACCTGCACAATTTCCTGACCTCGCAGCCGGATATGAACCTGCATAATCCCGAAGTTCAGGATCGTCTGCTCGATGTCGTGCGCTTCTGGCTCAATCGCGGCGTCGACGGCTTCCGCCTCGACACCATCAATTTCTATTTCCACGACACGCAACTGCGCGACAATCCCGCGCTCGCTCCCGAGCGCCGCAACGCTTCGACGGCGCCGGCGGTCAATCCCTATAATTTCCAGGAGCATCTCTACGACAAGAACCGCCCGGAGAACCTTGCCTTCCTGAAGCGCTTCCGCGCCGTTCTCGAGGAGTTCCCGGCAATTGCCGCCGTCGGCGAAGTCGGCGACAGCCAGCGCGGCCTCGAGATCGTCGGCGAATACACTTCCGGCAACGACAAGATGCATATGTGCTACGCCTTCGAGTTCCTGGCGCCCGATCCGCTGACGCCGGAGCGCGTCGAGGAGGTGATGGTGGATTTCGAAGCTGCCGCGCCAGATGGCTGGGCCTGCTGGGCCTTCTCCAATCACGACGTCATGCGCCATGTCAGCCGTTGGGGCGGGCTGGTCGCCGATCACGACGCCTTCGCCAAGCTTTATGCCTCGTTGCTGATGACGCTGCGCGGTTCCGTCTGCCTCTATCAGGGCGAGGAACTGGCCCTGACCGAGGCCGATCTTGCCTACCAGGATCTGCAGGACCCCTATGGCATCCAGTTCTGGCCGGAATTCAAGGGCCGCGACGGCTGCCGCACGCCGATGGTCTGGGACAGCCAGGTCGCCCAGGGCGGCTTCTCCAGCGTCAAGCCTTGGCTGCCGGTGCCGGTCGAGCATATCCTGCGCGCCGTCAGCGTCCAGCAGGGCGACGAGGCTTCGGTGCTGGAGCACTATCGCCGCTTCATCGCCTTCCGCAAGCTGCACCCGGCTTTTGCCAAGGGCGAGATCGAATTCGAGGAGCAGCAGGGCGATGCCCTGGTCTTTACGCGCGAATACGGCAATGAGAAGCTGCTCTGCATCTTCAACATGAGCCCGACCGAAGCCGGCGTTACCCTACCCGCGGGAGAATGGCAGGCATTGACGGGCCATGGCTTTACCAGCAACAACTATGGCGACAAGATCGATATTCCGGCCTGGGGGGCGTATTTCGCCCATCTGGCCTAAGGAACCGAACATAGGGGAGAGAAAAATGACTGGACTGACGCTGAAGGATATTCGCAAATCCTACGGTTCCGTGGACGTTCTCCACGGGATCGACCTCGATATCAAACAGGGCGAATTCATCGTCTTCGTCGGTCCGTCCGGCTGCGGAAAATCCACGCTTCTGCGCATGATCGCCGGCCTTGAGGCGATCACCGGCGGTGAGATGTATATCGATGGCCATCTCGTCAATGACGTGCCGCCCTCCAAGCGCGGCATCGCCATGGTGTTCCAGTCCTACGCGCTCTATCCGCACATGACCGTCTTCGACAACATGGCTTTCGGCATGAAGATCGCCGGCGAAAGCAAGCAGGAAATCGACCGCCGCGTCCGGGCGGCGGCCGAGAGCCTGCAGCTGACCAAATATCTCGATCGCCTGCCGAAGGCGCTTTCCGGCGGCCAGCGCCAGCGCGTGGCGATCGGCCGCGCCATCTGCCGCGATCCGAAGGTCTTCCTGTTCGACGAGCCGCTGTCCAACCTCGATGCCGCGCTGCGTGTCGCCACCCGCATCGAGATCGCCCGCCTGAACGAACAGATGGCCGATACGACGATGATCTACGTGACCCACGACCAGGTCGAGGCGATGACGCTCGCCGATCGCATCGTCGTTCTCTCCGCCGGCAATATCGAGCAGGTCGGTGCGCCGCTGGAGCTCTATGAGCGCCCGGCCAACCTCTTCGTCGCGAAATTCATCGGCTCGCCGGCGATGAACATCATCCCGGCGACGGTGGCCGGAACCGGAAGCCAGACGACGGTGACGCTGACCGGCGGCATGTCCGTGACGCTCGATGTGGCGACCGACGCGTCGGAAGCAGGCAAGCAGGCAAGCTTCGGCGTTCGTCCGGAGGATCTGAGGATCGCCGACGGCGCCGACTACCTTTTCGAAGGCGAGGTGTCGATCGTCGAAGCGCTCGGCGAAGTGACGTTGCTCTATATCGAAGGCCTGGTCCCGGGCGAACCGATCGTTGTCAAGTTGCCCGGCATTTACGATGTGAAGAAGGGCCAGCGGATGCGGTTTGCCGCCGACAGGCAGAAGTTGCATCTCTTTGACGCAACCGGTCATACCTACCGGAAATGAGGCGGCCATTTTTGGGGTAGTCATCCCAAGAATTGTACGGGACGGGCCAAATTCTCACTTTCTGTTAAAGATCGGCTGCTACCTTTTCCTCGTTAATTTATGAGGGGGATAAGCACGTGGCCGCTTCCAATCCGTCACAGCCAAAATCTCATTTCCTGAGCAAGGAAGAATCCTTCATGTACGACCGCGAGGCGCGGTTCAAGATGGAGGACACCATGAATGCCGCGCGCATCGAATATACGGAAAAGGGCGTCATGCACGCGGCGTCTCGCCGCTGCGACATTGTCCGGATCTCGATGAGCAGCGCGACACTCGCGATTCTGACCCAGTTCAACCTGCCGAAGCAGTTCTATCTGGATATTCCGGATGCCCGCATCACCAAGGTCGGTTGCCTGCTGATGAAGGTCAATGCCAACAATACGATCGAGGTCCGCTTCCTGCGCCTGCTGACGCAGAAGGAGCTGAACAAGATCTTTGTCTACAGCACCCATCCGGCGCACCGCGACTATGTTCTCGATATTCGCGCCTGACGGGTAGCGCTGGGACTGATACAGAAAACCCGCGGGGTGCTTCGTGCGCTCCGCGGGTTTTGTCGTCTGTGGTCGGCCACGCTCAGTGGTGGAAGAGTACGCTCGCACCCTGGTCCGAAGCGCCGACGGCGCGGCGGAACGGCGCGAAGAGCTCGCGGCCCATGCCGAATTCATTGTCGGAGAGATCGACGGTCACCGGCTCGCGCTCGGCCAAATCAGCCGCATCGACGAGCAGTTCCAGCGTGCCCTTGATCGCGTCCAGGCGAATGATGTCGCCTTCGCGGATGCGGGCGATCGGGCCGCCGTCGACCGCTTCCGGGGTGACGTGGATTGCTGCCGGCACCTTGCCGGATGCGCCGGACATGCGCCCGTCGGTCAGGAGCGCCACGCGGAAGCCGCGGTCCTGCAGCACGCCGAGCGGTGGCGTCAGCTTGTGCAGTTCCGGCATGCCGTTCGCCTTCGGGCCCTGGAAGCGCACGACGGCGATGAAATCGCGGTTGAGCTTGCCTTCTTTGAAGGCGTCCTGCAGCTCCTGCTGGCTGTGGAAGATGATCGCCGGCGCTTCGATGATGTGACGCTCCGGCTTGACGGCCGATATCTTGATCACCGCCTTGCCGAGATTGCCGCGCAGCATCTTCAGCCCGCCATTCGCCTGGAACGGCGTTTCGATGCTGGAGAGAACCTTGGGATCGACGCTCTTGTCAGGCGACGGCTCGCGCAGGACGGCGCCGTTTTCGCCGAGACGCGCATCGACCGTATAGGCTGCGAGACCCTGGCCGAAGACGGTGCGCACGTCGTCATGCACCAGCCCGTGCTTCAGGAGTTCCTTGATGAGGAAGCCCATGCCGCCGGCCGCCTGGAAATGGTTCACGTCGGCAAGCCCGTTCGGGTAGACGCGGGCAAGCAGCGGCACGATTTCCGAAAGCTCGGCGATGTCCTGCCAGGTGAGATGGATGCCGGCCGCCCGCGCCATGGCGACGAGGTGCAGCGTGTGGTTGGTCGAGCCGCCCGTCGCATGCAGGCCGACGACGCCGTTGACGATCGAGCGTTCGTCGATCATCTCGCCCGCCGGGGTGAATTCGTTGCCGAGCGCGGTGATCGCCAGCGCCCGCTTGGCGGCTTCGCGCGTCAGCGCTTCGCGCAGCGGCGTGCCGGGATTGATGAAGGAGGAGCCGGGCATGTGGAAGCCCATGATCTCCATCAGCATCTGGTTGGAATTGGCGGTGCCGTAGAAGGTGCAGGTGCCGGGGCCGTGATAGGATTTCGATTCCGCCTCGAGCAGCTCGGCGCGTCCGACCTTGCCCTCGGCGAAGAGCTGGCGCACGCGCGACTTCTCGTCGTTCGGCAGGCCTGTCGTCATCGGACCGGCCGGAACGAAGATCGACGGCAGGTGCCCGAAGGACAGGGCGGCGATGACGAGGCCGGGCACGATCTTGTCGCAGACGCCGAGGAAGAGGGCGGCATCGAACATGTTGTGCGACAGGCCGACGCCCGCCGACATGGCGATCAGGTCGCGCGAGAAGAGCGAGAGCTCCATGCCCGGCTGTCCCTGGGTGACGCCGTCGCACATCGCCGGCACGCCGCCGGCCACCTGCGCCACGCCGCCTGCCTCGGCGGCCGCCTCGCGGATGATCGCCGGATAGGTCTCGAACGGCTGGTGGGCCGAGAGCATGTCGTTATAGGCGGTGATGATGCCGAGATTGGCGATGCGGTCGCCGGCGAGCGCATCTTTCTCGGCGGGGGAACAGACCGCAAAGCCGTGGGCAAGGTTGGCGCAGCCGAGCACGGAGCGGGCGACACCCTTGGAAGCGGCGGCGCGCAGGCGTTCCAGGTAGCGCTCGCGGCTTGGCTTCGAGCGTTCGACAATGCGATCGGTGATCGCGGAAATGCGTGCGTGAGCGGACATGGAATATCCCTGCCTTGTTCGTTGTCTCTATCTGTTTCGGCGGCTCTGGCCTGAATCTCGGTCCGGATTGACGGCCGATCAGGGAGCCCAGTAGATCTCGACCGGGGAAGTGGCCCGGCGCAGAACGGCGCGGATCGGCATTTCTGCTTCGTCACCGCTGCCTTCCGCCTTGGCGAGAACGTCTTTTTTGCCTTCGCCCTCAATATGGAGAACCAGGAGTGCGGCATCCTCAAGACTGGAGAAGGTGAAGGTCAGGCGCGGCTCGCCGGCTCCTTCCGCTTCCATGGTGATGATGCCGCGCGGCGTCGATGGGTCGAGCGCCGTGGCAAGATTGCTGCCGCCGGGAAAGAACGAGGCCGTGTGGCCGTCGCCGCCCATGCCGAGGATGACGATGTCGAAGGGTGAGCTGATCGCCCTGGTCTTCTCGGTCGCGAGCGAGGCTGCCTCCTCCACGGAGGCAGTATCCTGATAGAGCGGCAGGAAGCGTGCCGCCTTTGCCTTGTTCTGCAGCAGATTGGCATCGACCAGCAGATGGTTCGAGCGCGGATTGTCGGCCGGCACGAAACGTTCGTCGACGAGGGTGATCGTCACCTTTTCCCAGGCGATGTCGCGCGTCGACAGCGCCTGAAAGAAGGCCTTCGGGGTGGAACCGCCGGAAACGGCGATGGACGCCGTTCCACGGGCGGCAATCGCCGCCGAAAGCGTGCTCGCGACCTTGTCGGCGAGGCTGCCGGCAAGGTCTGCGGCGCTGGCGAAGGAATGCAGGGTCGATGCCATCGATGTCGTCCTAGATCTCGTCGTGCCAGGTGCGGCCGTCGCGCTCGATCAGCGCGATGGCCTGGCTCGGACCCCAGGTGCCGGCCGTGTAGCCCTGCACCTGCTGGCCGGTCGTTTCCCAACCCTTGAGGATCGGATCCACCCATCTCCATGCGGCTTCGACTTCGTCGCGGCGCATGAACAGCGTCTGGTTGGAGCGGATCACATCCATCAGCAGACGCTCGTAGGCGTCGGGATTGCGGACGTTGAAGGCCTGGGCGAAGCTCATGTCGAGCGACACGTTGCGCAGGCGCATGCCGCCCGGACCCGGATCCTTGATCATCAGCGACTGCTTGACGCCCTCATCCGGCTGCAGGCGGATGATCAGCTGGTTGGCGACGATGCGCCCGGCCGCCTGGTCGAAGATCGCGTGCGGGATCGGCTTGAAGGTGATGACGATCTCGGACATGCGCCCGGTCAGGCGCTTGCCGGTTCTGATGTAAAAGGGAACGCCGGCCCAGCGCCAGTTGTTGATCTCGGCCTTGATGGCGACGAAGGTCTCGGTGTTCGAAACGCCGCCTTCGAGTTCTTCGAGGTAGCCCTTGACCGGGCCGCTGCCCGATGCGCCGGCGCGGTACTGGCCGCGCACCGTCGCCTGCTCGACATTCGAGGCATTGAGCGGCTTCAGCGCCCGCAGCACCTTCAGCTTCTCGTCGCGAACGGCTTCCGAATCCATCGACGAGGGCACTTCCATCGCCGTCAGGCAGAGCAGCTGCAGAATGTGGTTCTGGACCATGTCGCGCAGCGCGCCGGCCGTATCGTAATAGCCGGCGCGGCCTTCGAGGCCGACCGATTCAGCCACGGTGATCTGCACGTGGTCGATGTAGTTGGCGTTCCACAGCGGCTCATAAAGCGCGTTGGCGAAGCGCAACGCCATCAGGTTCTGCACCGTCTCCTTGCCGAGATAGTGGTCGATGCGGAAGATCTGCTCTTCCTTGAAGGCACGGCCGATCGTGTCGTTGAGCTGCAGTGCCGAGGCGAGGTCGCGACCGATCGGCTTCTCGACGACGATGCGGGTCGACTTGGTGATCAGCTTGTGGTCGTGGATCTTCTGCGAAATGTCGCCGAAGATGCCGGGCGCGACCGCCAGATAGAAGGCGCGCACGCGTTCCTTGCCTTCGTCGAGCAGCTTCTTCAGCTGATCCCAGCCGGCATCGGTGCGGGCGTCGACCGAGACGTAGTAGAGGCGGGCGCAGAATTTCTCGACCTCCGCCTCGTCATATTCTCCCTTCTTCAGGTGCTCCTTCAGCGCGTCCCTGGCGAATTTGCGGTATTCCTCGTGCGTCAATGGGCTGCGCGAGGCGCCGATCACGCGGGTCGGTTCGGTAAATTGGCCTTCGATTTGGCGATGATAGAGGGCGGGCAACAATTTGCGTTCGGCAAGGTCGCCGCTGCCGCCGAAGACGACGTAATCAAAGGGCTCAACGGGAATGATCTGGCTGCTCATGAGCTTGTCTCTCAATCAGGCTGGTTGGCGGCCCTTTTAATCTAATCGATTTAAAAAAGCCAGTGTGCAGTGCAATGAATCTGTCAGGCACCGGTTTTAGAGCGAATTTCCGGAAGAGGAAATCCGCAATCGGACTAAAACTTGTCGCGAAGCGCAAACCACGACAAGGCGAGGAAAAGCAACGGCGCGCGCATGCGGGCTCCGCCGGGAAAGGCGGGAATATCGAGCGATGTGAACAGGTCGAGATCGCCGGATTTCCCAAGCACCGTTTCCGCATAGAGCTTGCCACAGTAGTTTGACAGCATGACGCCATGGCCGGAATAACCGCCGATCGAGATGACCCCGGGCATGACCTCGCGCACGAAGGGCTGGCGCGGCATGGTGATGCCGACGCTGCCGCCCCAGGCATGGGTGATGTCGATGTTTTTCAGGTCAGGATAGATCTCGGCGATCTGCCGGCGAATATGCTGCGAAATGTCCCGCGGATTGTCCGCCGTGTAGGCTTCGCGCCCGCCGAAGAGCAGACGGCCGTCGCCGAATTTGCGGAAGTAGCGCACGACGAAGCGCGAATCGGCCACCGCCTCGCCGCCCGGCAACACGCTGGGATGCCTGTCGAGCGGGGCCGTGGCGCCGATGAAGGAGCGGATCGGCATGATGTGGCTTGCGGTTACCGGTTCGAGGCCGTCGATATAGGCGTCGCAGGCGATCAGCGCGCGCTCGGCGGTGATCGTCCCCCTTTCGGTTTCGATCGTCACCTTGCCGCCGCCCTGGCGGATCGCCGTTGCCCTGGTCATCTCGAAAACCGCGGCACCGGCATTGGCGGCGACCCGCGCCAACCCCACCAGCAGCTTCAGCGGATGGATATGGCCGGTGCCGACATCGCGCACGCCGCAATGGAACCGCTTCGAGCCAAGCCGCTCCTGGGTTTCCTTCTCGTCCATGAAGCTGATATGCGGATAGTCGTAACGCAGTGCGGCAATCTCGGCGTTTTCGTAATAGGCGCGTTTGTAGCTCGCCTTATGTGCGACGTTGAGCTGGCCGGGCACATAGTCGATCTCGATCTGATGTTCGCGGGCGAAATCGAGGAGATGGCGCTTGGCCGCCTCGGCAAGATTAAACAGCGCCTTCGAGCGTTCGTAGCCGATCGTCTCCTCGAGTTCTTCCGGCCACCAGCGCTGGCCGGTGCCGAGCTGGCCGCCATTTCGCCCGGATGCCCCGTCACCGAAGCGGCAGGCCTCGATCAGGACCACCGAAACGCCCGATTTGGCAAGATGGTAGGCGGCCTGCAGGCCGGTATAGCCGCCGCCGATGATGGCGACGTCCGATGTTATCGAACCGTCGAGAGCGGCATAGGTCGGCCGCTCCCCGACGGTTGCCTGATACCACGATAGCCCGGGCGCGATCGGGCTCTGCCACATCTCCTGCGATGCCATGGATGCTTTCCCTCACACGTTGAGCAGAAGGAATTCCCGCTCCCAGGGGCTGATCACCTGCATGAAGGTCTCGAATTCGCCACGCTTGACGCCGGCATAAAGGCCGATGAACTGCTTGCCGAATATCTCCTCGAAAGCGGGCTCGTCCTCGAGCAGCGCCACGGCTTCGAGCAGGCCGCGCGGCAGGTCGATCGAACCCTCATTGGCCGAATCCTCGGTCGGCGCCGTCGGCTCGATCTCTTTCATGATGCCGAGCAGGCCGGCGGCGAGCGAGGCGGCGAGTGCCAGATAGGGATTGGCGTCCGAGCTCGGCAACCGGTTTTCCACGCGTCGCGCCTGCGGATCGGAAACCGGAACGCGGAAGGCGGTCGTCCGGTTGTCGTAGCCCCAGGCATTGTTGACAGGGCAGGACATATCGGGCTGCAGGCGCCGGTAGGAATTCACGTAGGGCGCCAGCATCGCCATCGCGCTCGGCACGAATTTCTGCATGCCGCCGATGAAATGGAAGAACTCCTTCGAGGCCGATCCGTCCGCATTGGAGAAGATGTTCTGGCCGGTCTCGATATTGACCACCGATTGGTGGATATGCATCGCCGAACCCGGCTGGCCCTGCATCGGCTTGGCCATGAAGGTCGCATAGATGTCGTGTTTCAGCGCCGCCTCGCGGATCGTGCGCTTGAACAGGAACACCTGGTCGGCAAGCTCGATCGGATTGCCGTGGCGCAGGTTGATCTCGAGCTGCGCCGGTCCCTCCTCGTGGATCAGCGTATCGATCTCCAGCCCCTGCTTCTCCGAGAAATGGTAGACATCGTCGATCAGCTCGTCGAATTCGTTGATGCCGGCGATCGAATAACCCTGGCCGCCGAGGATCGAACGGCCGGACCGGCCTTTGGGCGGGTGCAGCGGATAATCGGGATCGTCATTCTTGGCGACGAGGTAGAATTCGATCTCGGGCGCCACGATCGGCTTCCAGCCGCGGTCATGATAGAGGCTCATGATGCGCTTCAGCACGTTGCGCGGCGTATAGGGCACTTCGCCGCCGTCCGAATCGACGATGTCGCAGATCACCTGCGCCGTCGGGTCGGTTTCCCAGGGCACGACGGACAGCGTCGAAAGGTCGGGCATCAGCTTCAGGTCGCTGTCGCGCGGCTCGTAGCGGAAGCTCTCCGTCTCGTCGGGATACTCGCCCGAAATCGTGTGCCGGTAGATCGCCGATGGCAGCGCCAGTGAGGTGTTCGAGGTGAATTTCGAGCTCGGCATCATCTTGCCGCGCGCAACGCCGGCAAGGTCCGGCGTGATGCATTCGATGTCTTCGATGCCCCTGTCCCGCAGCCACCGCGCTGCTTCCTTCCAGTTCGCAACGCCGCGCAGCGATCCGGGGTCCGGGGGAGCTTTCGTCGAGGCGGGTACGTTTCTGGCAGGCTTCAGCGTCGTCTTTTTTGGGGACATGACACACCGGTTTGCGTTGATCGTGGCGCCATCATAACCAGACTTTGCCAATTGGCGAGGGGTGCCAAACGTTGACTTTCGCCCTTTGATGGAAAAGAAGACGCTGTCTTGATCGGGGAAACGGGTTTGCAGCGCAAAAGCGACGTCATCGTCATCGGCGCCGGGGCGGCGGGCATGATGGCAGCCATCCGCGCGGGAAAACGTGGCCGTTCGGTCGTGGTTCTCGATCATGCAAGGGCGCCTGGCGAGAAGATCCGCATATCGGGCGGCGGCCGCTGCAATTTCACCAATATCCATGCCGGCCCGAAGAATTTCCTCTCCGCCAATCCGCATTTCTGCAAGTCGGCGCTCGCCCGTTTCACCCCGGCCGATTTTATCGCCATGGTCGACCGCCACGGCATTGCCTGGCATGAAAAGACGCTGGGCCAGCTTTTCTGCGACGACAGCGCCAAGGACATCATCCGCATGCTGCTGGATGAGATGCGCATGGCCGGCGCAGCGCTGCATCTCGGCGCCGAGATAAGAGGCGTCGAGAGGACGGACGCGGGCTTCCGCGTCTCGACCGGCGAGGGCGCCTATGAAGCATCGTCGCTGATCGTCGCGACCGGCGGCAAGTCGATCCCGAAGATGGGCGCCACCGGCTTTGCCTATCGCCTAGCCGAACAGTTCGGCTTGGCCGTGCTCGAAACCCGACCCGGCCTGGTGCCGCTGACGCTCGATCCCGGCCTGCTCGAGAGCATTGCGCCGCTCGCCGGCATTGCCGCCCCGGCCGAAATCCGCCACGGCAGGACCGCCTTCCGCGAAGCACTGCTGTTCACCCATCGAGGCTTAAGCGGCCCCGCCATCCTGCAGATCTCTTCCTATTGGCGCGAAGGCGACGAGATCGTCGTTGCGATCGAACCGGATATCGACATTGCGGCGCATCTGAAGCGGGCAAAACAGCTCAATGGCCGCCAGTCGCCGCAGACGGCACTCGGCGACATCCTGCCGAAGCGGCTGGCGCAATTTCTCGTCGAGCGCGAAAAGATCTCCGGCAACATGGCCGACCTGCCTGACAAGGCGCTGCTGCGCCTGGCCGCCGGCGCCCAGAGCTTGGCCGTCAAACCGTCCGGCTCGGAAGGTTACCGCACCGCCGAAGTGACGCTCGGCGGCATCGACACGGCAGCGTTGGATTCCCGCAGCATGGAGGCAAAGGCCTTGCCCGGGCTTTATTTCATCGGCGAATGTGTCGACGTCACCGGCTGGCTCGGCGGCTATAATTTCCAATGGGCCTGGGCCTCCGGTTTTGCCGCCGGTGAATGCGCTTAATACATGTCGCTCAAAAGTGCCCAGTGGTTTGGGAGAACGACTTGCATAAGACAAAGACCAAAGCCGATTCAAGACTTCTTAATAGAGGTGCGCCATCCTGTCTCAATTGGCGGTTTGCAAAATCGTTCCTAGATAATGCTTTACCAGCAAGCCGTTTTGTTGGATTGTTGTGTCAGAGAGAAGTGAGGTTTCGCGCATGACCAGAAACACACGACGCGCCCGCGCCATCGCAATTGCCGAGGCAAAGCCGAACGCCCGGATGGTGACCCTGCGTTATCTGATGCTTGCCGCCGGCGCCACTGCCGCCAGCCTCGCGCTGCTGATCTCGCACTTCATCTGATCCCGTCGGTAGACCTGGAAAGAACATTGCGGCATGCTGATCGCCGCGCTGCGGCGTTGCAGCTTACAATCTGCAACTATTTCACCGCCTTGGCTTAACCCGCCATAACCGCTTATCCGAAAATTAATATCTAATCTGACACAATTGCCCGCGATTATTTGGGCATCTCCAAGTTGTTTGGACATGAACTGGCAATGACTGCCGCCTGGTCTCCGGGTTCCCCAATGTAAATTTAAGAACGGCTTGATGTGTACCCGGCTGGCGCCATGTGGCTGCCTGCGGGAGGAGTGGTGTATGAAAGGCCCGGAACGCCATGTTGATTGACAAGATTCTTTCCCGCTTCAGGATCAAGACGAAGGTTTTGATCTTCGTTCTGCCCTTCGTCGTCACCATTTCGGCGGTAGGCCTGACGGGCCTCTACGCTTCCGGACTTCTGCAGGGCCGCATGGAAATATCCAACAGCGTGCTGCAGTCGCTGAGCGGCTTCAAGGATCTCTACGGTTCGATGGACGATTTCCTGCGCGTCACCAGCCCGGAGGCACGCGACAAGCTGACCGCGGAACTGAAGACCCAGCAGGGCGTGCTCGACCGGACGCTGAACCAGGTCGGTGAAGAGGCCGCCGGCCGCGACAGCCTTGCCGAGGCATCGCACCGCACCAAGGACATATCGGGCGTCGTCGACAAGCTCTGGGCCCTGCATGAGCAGGAACAGGCTTTGCATGAGCAGATCGACGCCGCACAGAAGAGCCTGATCAGCACCCGTTTCACGGTCTCCTACCAGGCCGAGGAATTGCAGACCGCGCTCCAGAACGACGAGGGCGCCGCCACCATCACGCTGCGCACCGCCGACCGCCTGCTGAAGGGCGGCGACTTCCTCGGCACCGTCGCCAGCGGCTACAGCAAGCCGCAAACGCCGCAGGACAAGATCGCCTTCATCAACGGACAGATGCCTGCGATCATCAAAGCCCAGCGGCAGATCGCCATTTCGGTTCCGACCAACCAGAAGAACGTCATCGACGCGCTGACCGCAACCATCGACAGCATCAAGGCGATCGCTCAGCTGCCCGCTCCGACCGACGAGGACATCGCCGAACTCGGCCGCCTCGTGTCGCGCTTCCGCCAGACCTCGACCTATACGCAGCTGACGGCAACGCAGAAGATGCGCGAGGCGACCCAGCGTTTCGCCGAGCTCGAGGGCCGCATCGCCCAGACCAACTCCGTCCTTCAGGATACGCGGCGGCTGGAAAACTCCGTCTATGCGCTGCAGATCGTCCTTTCCGATTTCCTCTCCAACTCCAGCAAGGATAATCTCGTACGCCTGCAGCAGCAGGCCGGCACGCTTGGCAAGGATATGCAGGTGCTGACCACCAGCGCCAAGGGCATGGGCTTTGCCGAAGGCATATCGGGCGCGATCCAGCCGGCGCTCGACGCCATTTCCGGCGGCGGCTCGAAGATCGTCGATACGATCAGCGAGCGCGTCACCGCCTATGCCGCCGCCCGCCAGGAGCTCGACCAGATCTGGACGAAGCTGACCGATTTCGCCGAGCTGCAGAAGCAGACGGCCGGCACCGAGCGCACCCAGGCAAACAGCATCTCGGTCATGACCACCGGTCTCGGCATCCTCCTGTCGATCCTCGGCGGCATCGCCCTGGTGCTGACGCTGCAGCGCCCGATCAGCCAGATCACCGCCGCCATGCGCCGCATTGCCGAAGGGGCGCTGGAAACCAGCATCTCGGGCGAGCAGCGTCACGATGAAATCGGCGACATGGCCCGCGCGCTCGGCATCTTCAAGGAAAACGCCATCTCGAAGATCCGCATCGAGGAGCAGAGCGACGAGGAGCGTGCCGCCGCCGAACACGAGCGCCAGCGCAACGACGCCGAAAAGCACGAGATGGATCGTCAGATCGAATTCGCGGTCAATGCACTTGCCGCCGGCCTCGAACGCATGTCGCAGGGCGATATCTCGACGACGATCGAAACGCCGTTCATCGGCCGTCTCGAACAGCTGCGCCAGGATTTCAACGGTTCGATGATGCGCCTGCAGGCGACGATGAGCCAGATCCGCGACAATGTCGAACTGATCCAGGGCAATGGCAACCAGATGGCCCAGTCGGCCGAGGATCTGTCCAAGCGCACCGAGCAGCAGGCTGCCTCGCTCGAAGAGACCGCGGCCGCCGTCGACGAGATCACCGTCACGGTCCGTTCGTCGGCCGAACGCGCCAAGGATGCCGACCAGATCGTCCGCCAGGCCAAGCGCAGCGCCGACGATTCCGCCGTCGTCGTCAGCAATGCGATCGACGCGATGGGCCGCATCGAGGATGCCTCGCGCCAGATCGAGCAGATCATCGGCGTCATCGACGAGATCGCCTTCCAGACCAACCTCCTGGCGCTCAACGCCGGCATCGAAGCGGCGCGCGCCGGTGAAGCCGGCAAGGGCTTCGCGGTGGTGGCGATGGAAGTCCGCGAACTGGCCCAGCGCTCCGCAGCCGCGGCGCAGGAGATCAAGGGGCTGATTAACAAGTCGACCAACGAGGTCAATTCCGGCTCGCAGTTCGTGCAGGAGACCGGCACGGTGCTTGCCAAGATCAGCGCCCAGATCGTCACGATCAGCCAGCATGTCGAGATGATCGCCCGCGCCAGCCACGACCAGTCCAACGCGTTGCAGAGCGTCAACGCGACCGTCAACCAGATGGACCAGATGACGCAGCAGAACGCCGCCATGGTGGAAGAGACGACCGCCGCCAGCCGCGAACTGGCCGACGAGGCGGATTCGCTGCGCCGGCTGATCCAGCAGTTCAAGATCGACGGCGAGGCAGCCGCGCCGGTCTACCGCGCCGCCTGATCGCCGGCCGACTCCGTCTTCATGCGAACGGCCCCGGACTTTCCGGGGCCGTTCCTGTTTATCCCGCAGAAATCGCGCTTCGATCGAACAGATTGAACGATAGAAGAATAACCTCGAATGCCCGCCAGTCTGTCGATCCGCAATGGTCGGAAAACGTTCGAAAACGAGACCGGTGAATATCTCCGCCAACCCTGATTTACGGAAAATTTTCCTTAACGCTTTTGGCTTAATTTAGCCATGGTTTCTCCTCGGGGGTTTTGATGCTGCGCCTTTTCTCTACGTCGATCGTACGCCAGATCGTTGCGATCACATTGTTCCTGCTGGCGATCAGCACGGCCGCCATCGTCGGCGTGACCTATTATAATTTGAGCAATCATGTCATGGACGGGGCGATCTCCGACGCGAAGGAGGCCGCCCGCGCGATGGCCGTCCTCTACGGCGCGGCCGATCAGGGCGCAAAGATCGAGCTGAAGGACAATCAACTCTCCACTGTAACGGAAGACGCCATTCCGGCCCTTGCCGACCATTCGCTGGTCGACCGCACGGCGCAGTCGATTGCCGGTGTCGCGACCATCTTCCAAAAGCAGGGTAGCGACTACGTCCGCATATCCACGAACGTCAAGAAGGAAAACGGCGATCGTGCCGTCGGCACCAAGCTCGCTGCAGAACACCCCGCCCAGCCGGTTCTCGCCAAGGGTGAGGCCTATTACGGCCCGGCGGTGCTTTTCGGCCGCCAGTTCGTCACCGGCTATTTCCCCATCAAGAATGCATCGAACGCCAATGTCGGCATTCTCTTCATCGGCATTCCGATGGAAGTTTATTACCAGCGTCTGAATGAGCTGCAGATCCTGGTTCTCGGCGTCGGCGCCATCGTCATGCTGATCGTCGGCGTGGTCGCTTTCTACGCGATCCGCCTGTCGGTGAAGCCTTTGCAGGCGTTGACCGCGAGCGTCCATTCGATCTCCGCCGGCGAGCTTGAGGGAACGATCCCCTGCGTCGCCAAGAAGAACGAGTTCGGCGACATCGGCCGGGCCCTGGCGCTCTTCCGCGACAGCGCCCGCGCGCGGCGCGATCTGGAAACCCAGGCTGCCGAACAGCGCGCTCTGAGCGATGCCGAACGCGCCAGGAACGATGCCGACAAGCGCTTGCTCGACGGCCAGATCGACTTTGCCGTCAACCAGCTTGCCGCCGGCCTCGGGCGTCTGTCGCAGGGCGATGTCTCGCAGACGATCGGCACGCCTTTCGTCGGCCGGCTGGAGCAACTGCGCGTCGATTTCAACGCCTCCCTCCAGCGGCTCCAGGATACGCTCTCCGGTATCCGCGACAGCGCCTCGATGATCCAGCGCAACAGCGGCGCCGTCTCCGTCTCTGCCGGCGAGCTTTCGAAGCGCACCGAGGCGCAGGCGGCAAACCTCGAAGAGACCGCGGCCGCGGTGGAAGAAATCACCGTCACGGTTCGTTCTTCCGCCGAACGTGCCCGTGAAGCCAACAATGTCGTGGCTGCGACCAAGAGGACGGCCGACAATTCCGGCGCCGTGGTCAGCGATGCCGTCGCCGCGATGGAGCGCATCGAGCAGGCCTCGCAGCGCATCGAGCAGATCATCGAGGTGATCGACGACATCGCCTTCCAGACCAATCTTCTGGCGCTGAACGCCGGCATCGAGGCGGCGCGCGCCGGCGAGGCGGGCAAGGGTTTTGCCGTCGTCGCCCAGGAGGTCCGCGAACTTGCCCAACGTTCGGCCGATGCGGCGCGCGAGATCAAGTCGCTGATCGAGACATCGAGCCGGGAAGTCACGGCAGGTTCCGAACTGGTCCAGAAGACCGGCAGCGTCCTTGCCTCGATCAGCCAGGAGATCATCGCCATCAGCGGCCATGTCGAGACCATCGCCACTGCGAGCCGGGATCAGTCGGCGGCGCTGCAGGAGGTCAACGGCTCCGTCAACGCCATGGACCAGATGACCCAGAAGAACGCGTCGATGGTGGCCGAGACGACACAGGCAAGCCGCCTGCTCGCCGGCGAGGCCGATACGCTGATGGCGCTGATCGAGCGGTTCCGCATCGTCGCAGACACTGCACCTGCTCATCTCGGGGCAAGAAGGGTCGCCTGAACCGTACGGTCGCAGCTGCCGCAGGATTGCACTGCGGCCTTGCGGGGCTTTCTCAGATAGAGATCGAGCGACGTCAGCCAGCCGCCGAAACGAATGAGGCTGTTGTCTCCGAACTCGGCATAGAATCTGTCCTCGTCTGTCCTGGAGTCGCGTCGTCTACCGGAATGCCGATATCCGATAGTGCCTGCGATGGTCATCATGTCGATCATGGCAATGTCCTTTCCTATGTCAGACATCACCTGATCTAGGCATCGAATTTCTCTTTATAAACGGGGAAAATCCCGCTATGTTTTTCACCAATGAAAAACGCAAGCTGGGATTCCTATCAGCTTTTCCTGCAGGTCGCCCGGCTCGGCGGCTTGACCGGGGCAAGCACCGCAAGCGGGCTGAGTCCGGCAACCGTCGGCCGTCGCATGCTCGATCTCGAACAGGAGATCGGCCGCGCATTGTTTTCGCGCAGCCAGACCGGATACCGTCTGACACACGATGGCCAGGCGCTGCTCGATCACCTTCAGGAGATGGAGGCCGCCGCCCGCAAGGTGGCGGCGTGGCGGCAATCCGGCGAGGGCGGCACGACCGTCAGGGTCGCCGCCGGCACCTGGCTCGCTTGGCTGCTGACCGAGAATTTTACCGCAATCCGCATGCCGGGCGACGCCTTCGCCATTTCGCTGACCATCGGCGAGGCGCGGGCAAGCCTTGCCTATCGCGAGAGCGATATCGGTATTCGCGCCTTCGAGCCCGAGGAGGCCAATCTCGCCGCACGTCAGCTCGGGGAGGTGGCCTATGCCGTCTATATCAGACGCAACACTGCCGAGACCGACGAGCGCTGGATTGCGGTTGCCGAGGAGGAGGCGATATCGGCCTATCTGCGCTGGCCGCACGCCCATGCCGCGACAGGGATCGTCGCCACCGTCAATCGGCCGCGTTCGCTGCCGGATCTGGTGCGCGCCGGCGCCGGCAAGACCGTGCTTCCCTGTTTCGTCGGCGATCTCCATCCTGAATTGCAGCGGCAGGGCGGCGAATTGCCGGAATTGCGCCATCGGCAATGGATCGTCATGAATGCCGAGGACCGCCATCGCCCGGAGATCCGCACGGTCGCCGACCGCATGACCAAGCTCATCAGAAGTTATGCCGATCTCTTCGCCGGAAAACGGCCGAGCCGAGGTTAGACATGTCGCGCCAAAGTGTGCAGCGGTTTTGCGATAACGACATGTGTAAAAACAAAGACTTAAAGCGTGGCAAGCGCATCTGAACGATCGCGACGCGCTCGAGCGAAAAGCTACGGCATCAACCGGCGCACCAGCGCCACCTGGCTGTTCACCCCGAGCTTGGAATAGATGCTCTTGAGATGCGAGCGGGCCGTCTCATAGCTGACATCATGCGTCGTGGCGGCTTCACGCAGTGAAAGCCCGTCGGCAATCGCGGAGGCGATCCGCATCTCGGCCGCCGTCAACTGGTTGCTGCGCGCTAGCGCCTCGTTGATATCGCTCCTCAGCGCCATGCCTGTGCGCTCGATGATCAGTGCGATCGTCGGACCTTCCAGGAAGGCGGTGATGAAATCCGATTGCAGCCTGACGAGCGTACATCTGACGCTGCCGGCTTTCGTCTTGACGAGCGTCGTCGATGGTGGCGGGCTTACGGCTGAATGATGATGACGGCTCAGCATATCGAGCCGGGCGCCCAGCGCCGGATCATGGATGACGAGGTGTCCGGATGGGCCGGTGCCGATGCAGTTGCCCTCGGCGAGCATCCGCTCCGCCACCCTGTTGAGCGAACGGATCTGCTGGTTCTCGCCGAGATAGACGACGCCGGCGCCGATCGCATCGAAGAGCGCCAGCCCGTTTTCATCATTCTCGGGATCGCGGCGATCGCGTCGTATGAAATCGAAGGCGCGTCTGAGATGCGGGGCGAGATCGCTCAGCAGGTCGGCATTCACCCGGTTGTTGTCGGGATCGGCCGAAGAGGTCAGCGTCGACAAATTGAAGGAGCGACCATTCTCCCGCATGATGGTGACGCCGACACTGCTTTCGCAGCCGATGCTGCGGACGAAGTCATTGTAGAATTCGGTCTTGATGAGATCGCTTCTCGGCAGCATCTGCTCGGCGATGACGCCGAGGCCGACCGGCCGGACAGCGGCCTTGGGCATCCACGGATTGATCCTCGCATAATAGTGGTTATAGGCTTCGGCTTCCGTATCCTGAATGCCTGAAGCAAGCGACAGGCCGCCGGTGCGGGCGATGGCATCGTGGAAGAACAGCGTGGATTTCGCATCCGGCATCGTCCCGTTCAAAGCGTCGAGAAACGTCTGCCATGTCGTCTCGCCGAACAGGGCGGCGTAGATCAGATCGGTCAAGGCTTCGAGTTTGGGGTGCGGCGCGCCGGGCATGGGCAATTCCGTTCGAAGATGCGCCATTATGGCCCGACCAGGCGGCGGTGACAATTGCATCAAATTGTAAAGGGCGTGCAGGCGCATCGCGCCACCCGGCGCCCAAGCCCCAAATCGGGACGGGTTTTCGAAAGGAATGAGCGCCCGCGCGTCTCTCCGATGCGCAGGCGCTCCGATTGGGAAATGCGGGCCGACACGGCAGCCCGCCGCTGGTCGTCTTCGTCAATGCCGGTTGGTGACGACGACCGGAATCAGCAGGTCGCCCCAGTTGCCGTCGCCGCCGTGATGACGGGCCGAGCGCACCAGTTCGACCGAGACGCCGGCCTCGACGGCTTTCATGACCGATTGGTTCAGCCGATGCAGGTCGTTGGCGAGCATGCGGATCGTCGTCTGCTGATCCTCGCTCATGCTGGTCGTCTGCTCTTCGGCCCGTTCCCGGACGCGTGTGATGGATGCCATGATATTCTCCTCCTCTTCGGGTTATTCCGCAGCCGGCTTAAACTGCGCATGTTCAGTTGAATCGTGCATCGCGGTTGTCGAAGACCGACCGCCGGTGATGGCGAGCGACACGGCGTCGAAATAGCCGGTGCCGACCTCGCGCTGATGTTTGGTGGCGGTATAGCCGTTGACCTCGGCGGCGAATTCCGCCTGTTGCAGTTCGGAATAGGCCGACATCTGCCGCTGCCGGTAGCCGCGCGCCAGTTCGTACATGCCGAAGTTCAGCTGGTGGAAGCCGGCGAGCGTGATGAACTGGAACTTGTAGCCCATTGCGCCGAGTTCGCGCTGGAACCGTGCGATCGTCGCCTCGTCGAGGTTCTTCTTCCAGTTGAAGGAGGGCGAGCAATTATAGGCGAGCAGCTTGCCGGGGTAGACCTTGTGCACGCCTTCGGCAAAGCGCCGCGCCTGCTCGAGGTCCGGCTTCGAGGTTTCGCACCAGATGAGATCGCAATGCGGCGCATAGGCGACGGCGCGCGCGATGCAGGGCTCGATGCCGTTTCTGACCTGATAGAAACCTTCCACCGTGCGGCCGGCATCATAGTCGACGAAGGGCTGGTCGCGCTCGTCGATGTCTGAGGTCAGCAGCTTTGCCGCCTCCGCGTCGGTGCGAGCGATGACCAGCGTCGCAACGCCCATGACGTCGGCGGCAAGCCGAGCGGCATCGAGATTGCGGATATGAGCGGCCGTCGGGATCAGCACCTTGCCGCCGAGATGGCCGCATTTCTTCTCCGAAGCGAGCTGGTCCTCGAAGTGAACGCCGGCGGCACCCGCCTCGATATAGGCCTTCATGATTTCGAAGGCGTTGAGCGGTCCGCCGAAGCCTGCTTCCGCATCGGCAACGATCGGCGCGAACCAGGTCTCGACGGAAAGCCCCTGGCCTTCCGCGGTCTCGATCTGATCGGCGCGCTGCAGCGTGCGGTTGATGCGCTTGGCCAGTTCCGGACCGGCATTGGCCGGATAGAGGGACTGGTCGGGATACATCGCCGATGCCGTATTGGCGTCGGCCGCCACCTGCCAGCCGGAGAGATAGATCGCCTTCAGCCCGGCGCGCACCATCTGCATGGCCTGATTGCCGGAAAGTGCGCCGAGCGCATTGACGAAATCCTCCTGGTGAATGAGCCGCCACAACCGGTCCGCCCCCATTTCGGCCAGCGTATGGCGCAGCGCCACCGAGCCCCTGAGCCGCTGCACGTCGTCGGCCGAGTAGGGTCTCTCAATGCCGTCGAAACGATTAGCTGATGCGTTTGGGACAAGTTTGTAAAAATCGGTCATGCTGCTCTCCTCACTAAAAGCCGATAAAGGGTGGTCATGACAAGATTGACAATATCAGCCGTCATGACCAGTAAAACCTTTGATTTCCTGCTCGGAAAGAGGTTAAGATGACGAGGATTGACAGATTGGCGCTGTGAATTTGTAAAATTTTGTAAATACAGCGCTTGGAGCTTGTCAAAGGGTGTGACATGGCGGAACGGAAGATATTCGCAGGCCCGAAAGTCAGGCGCATCCGCAATGCGCTGGCGCTGACGCAGACCGCCATGGCCGAGGCGCTGGAAATATCGCCGTCCTACCTGAACCTGATCGAGCGCAACCAGCGGCCGTTGACGGTGCAACTCCTTCTCAAGCTTGCAAGCGTCTACAGGGTCGATCTGGAGGAATTGCGGGGGCAGACCGGCGGCAGTCTCGACCAGCTCAAGGAGATTTTTGCCGATCCGCTGCTGTCGGGCGAGCTGCCGGGTGATCAGGAATTGGTGGAGGTGGCCGAGGCAGCACCCAATGCCGCGAGCGGCATGATCAAGCTCTACCGCGCCTATCGCGAGCAGGCGGCAAGGCTATCCGATCTGACGGCGCTGATGGCCGCCGAGGGGCATGCGCCGGTCGCCACCGGCCGGTTGCCGCTAGACGAGGTGCGCGAGACGCTGGAGCGCAGGTCCGGCTATTTCGGACGGATCGAGACGGCGGCAGAAGCCTTTGCCGCAACGCTCCCCGGTGGCCTCGATCTTGCCGCCGGGCTGAAGGATTGGTTGCGTTCCGAGCGCGGCATCGCGGTGCGCGTCCTGCCCGTCCACGTCATGCCCGATCTGCGCCGCCGTTTCGATCGCCATTCGATGCGGCTTTTCATCTCCGAGCGGCTGTCGCCGGCTGACCGGGCGCATGAGATATCAATCGAGGCGGCAACTCTGGCACTGCTGCCGGCAATCGATGCCGAGCTCGGCGATATCCCGCTCTCCTCCGCCGAGGCGCGCCGCATCGCCCGCTTCGAGCTTGCCCGCATCGCAGCCTTAGCGCTGGCAATGCCCTACGAGGCTTTCCTTTCGACGGCGAAGGCGACGCGTTACGATATCGATATTCTGCGCGCGCGCTTCGGCGTCTCCTTCGGTCATGCCGCCGCGCGCCTTGCCATGCTGCAGCGCCCCGGGGCGGCGGCCATTCCCTTCTTCCTGATCGAGATCGATGCCGCAGGCCACCGGCTGCGCCGGGCGGGCGCCCAGGGCTTTCCGCAGGCCCGGTTCGGCGGCGGCTGTCCGAAGCTCAATATCCACGCCGCCTTCCTGCAGCCGGGCCAGATCCTCGCCGAAACCGTGGTCATGCCGGATGGCGCATCCTTCTTGACGGTCGCCCGCACCCTGGAGGGACCGAGTGTCGAATTCGGCGAAAGGCTAAGGCGCACCGCGATCCTGATCGGCTGCGACGCTGCCCTTGGCGGAGGTGTGGTCTACGGGCAGGCGATGGCGCTCGATCCGGTCGAAATCGGTCCGGCCTGTCGCCTTTGCGAGCGACGCGGCTGCCTTTCCCGGGCTGAGCCGCCGGTGACCAGACCGCTCGGGCTCGACGAGATGGTGGCAGGGCTCAGCGCCTTCGACTTCCAGTGACGTGAAATCGTTGAGGGCGCTGGATTTTGCGCTTGTGGGCTGTGAAATTCCTTCTTAGTCTGCGTGGAAAACCAGAGGGAAAAGATGTCCGGGGGTGCGGAATCTTTGAACAAACAGGAGAAGTTATGAGGTCAACCATCCTATGCGTGACGGCCGCCGCCGTTACCGCACTCCTTGCTGCCGCTCCGGCCTTTTCGCAGGAGCGCGTGGTCAACGTCTACAACTGGTCGGATTATATCGACAGTTCCATCCTCGAGGATTTCACCAAGGAAACCGGCATCAAGGTCGTCTACGACACTTTCGATTCTAACGAGACGCTGGAAACCAAGCTCTTGGCTGGTGGTTCGGGTTATGACGTCGTCGTCCCCACCGTATCCTTCATGCAGCGCCAGATCGCCGCCGGCGTTTACCAGAAGCTCGACAAGTCGAAGCTGCCGAACCTGGTCAACATGTGGGACGTCATCATGAAGGGCGTGGCGTCCTTCGACCCCGGCAATGAATACAGCGTCGACTACATGTGGGGTACGACGGGCATCGGCTATAATGTCGACAAGGTCAAAGCCGCCCTCGGCACCGACGAGAAGCCCAATTGGGACGCGTTGTTCGATCCGGCGAAAGCGGCCAAACTCAAGGATTGCGGCATCTATATGCTGGATTCCCCGACCGATGTGGTGCCTTCGGCGCTCGCCTATCTCGGGCTCAATCCCAACAGCACCGATCCCGCCGATCTCAAGAAGGCGCAGGAGGTTCTCACGGCCGTCCGCCCGTTCGTCCGCAAGTTCCATTCTTCCGAATATATCAGCGCGCTGGCGAACGGCGATATCTGCATTGCGCTCGGTTATTCCGGCGATATGTTCCAGGCCCGCGACCGTGCTAAGGAAGCCAATGCCGGCGTGAAGGTCGACTATTCGGTCCCGTCGCAAGGCGCCCAGATCTTCTTCGACGTCTTCGGCATTCCGAAGGATGCGCCGCATGTCGCCGAAGCCCATGAATTCATCAACTACATGATGAAGCCGGAAGTGATCGCCAAGGCCTCGAACTTCGTCTTCTACGCCAATGGCAACAAGGCGTCGCAGCAGTTCCTCGACAAGGAGGTCCTCGACGATACGGCGATCTACCCGACGCCGGAGGTAATGGCGAAACTCTTCACCGTTCCGCCGCTCGATCCGAAGACGCAGCGGATCGTGACGCGGCTATGGACCACCGTGGTCACCGGCCAATGATAGAATAACGGCCCGGACGGAAACGTCCGGGCCTTTTTTTGACGATCCCGGCCGGGTGAAACCGGGAGCAAAAGCCAAGAATAAAAGCAAAGAATGCATTTTCGGGGAACAATATGAAGTCTCTAGGCAATATTCGCCGCTCGTTCGCACCTTGGACCGATCCGTCCGCCAAGCCCTTCATATCCATCAAGAACGTCACCAAGCGTTTCGGTGATTTCACCGCCGTCGATAACCTGTCGCTCGATATTTATCACCGCGAGTTCTTCGCGCTGCTCGGCGCTTCCGGCTGCGGCAAGTCGACGCTTCTGCGCATGCTCGCCGGCTTCGAGCAGCCGACCTCGGGCGAAATCGTCCTCGATGGCACCGATATGGCCGGTACGCCGCCCTATCGGCGCCCCGTCAATATGATGTTCCAGTCCTATGCGCTTTTCCCGCACATGACGGTCGAGAAGAACATCGCCTTCGGCCTGAAACAGGATGGCATGGCGAAGGACGAGATGACTGACCGCGTCTTGCAGATGTTGAAGCTCGTCAAGCTGGAGCAGTTTGCCTCCCGCAAACCGAACCAGCTTTCCGGTGGCCAGCGCCAGCGCGTGGCGCTGGCCCGCTCGCTCGCCAAGCGTCCCAAGGTGCTGCTGCTCGACGAACCGCTCGGCGCGCTCGACAAGAAGCTGCGCGAGGAAACCCAGTTCGAGCTGATGGACCTGCAGCAGAATCTTGGACTTACCTTCGTCGTCGTCACCCACGACCAGGAAGAGGCGATGACCATGGCAGACCGTATCGCCGTCATGAGCCACGGCAAGGTGGTGCAGGTGGCGACGCCGGCCGAGATCTACGAAGCGCCGAATTGCCGTTTCGTCGCGGATTTCATCGGCGACGTGAACATTTTCGACGGCAAGGTCGCCTCATCGGGCAACGGCACCGTCGAGATATCAGTCGACAGCGGCTTCAGCGTGCGTGTCGCCGCTTCCGAAACACCTTCTGCAGGCAGCGCCGTCGGCTTCGCCATCCGGCCGGAGAAGATGCGGGTCGGGCGCACGGCTCCCGCCAACGCGTCCGTCAACGCCGCCAAAGGCGAACTCTGGGATATCGCCTATCTCGGCGACATGACCGTCTTCCATGTGAAATTGCAGAGCGGCAATATCGTCAAGGCCTCGTCCCTCAATGCGCAGCGCTCCGTCGACGACCCCTTCACCTACGATCAGGAAGTCTGGGTCTCCTTCGACGAGAATGCCGGCGTCCTGCTGAAGGATTGACGTCATGGGCAAGCTCACCTCCGGCCTCTACAATCGCCTCGTCATCGTCATCCCTTACGCCTGGCTGCTGCTCTTCTTCCTGGCGCCCTTCTTCATCGTCTTCCGCATTTCGATGTCGACGACGGCGATCGCCATGCCGCCCTATGAGCCTGTCTTCTCCTTCGCCGACGGCTGGGCCGGCCTCTTAAGTAAGATCGGCGAATTCTCCTTCGACAATTACACCTACCTGACCGACGACCCGCTCTATTTCAACGCCTATGTGTCGAGTGTGGTGATCGCCGCGATCTCCACCCTCCTGACGCTGCTGATCGCCTATCCGATCGCCTACGGCATGGCGCAGGCGCCACGTGGCCTGCGGCCGACGCTGGTCATGCTTGTCATCCTGCCCTTCTGGACGAGCTTCCTGATCCGCGTCTACGCCTGGATCGCCATCCTCAAGCCGGAGGGCCTGTTCAACCAGCTGCTGCTGTCGCTGCACCTGATCGATGCGCCGCTGATCATCCTCAACACCAATACCGCCGTCTATATCGGCATCGTCTATTCGTATCTCCCCTTCATGGTACTGCCGCTTTATTCGGCGCTCGAGAAGATGGACGGCACGCTGATCGAGGCAGCGCAGGATCTCGGCTGCCCGCCGATCACCGCCTTCTGGCGCGTCACCTTCCCGCTGTCGATCCCCGGCGTGGTGGCCGGCTGCATGCTGGTCTTCATCCCCGCCGTCGGCGAATTCGTCATCCCCGATCTGCTCGGCGGGTCGCAGACGCTGATGATCGGCAAGACGCTGTGGAACGAGTTCAATTCCAATCGCGACTGGCCGGTCTCCTCGGCGGTGGCGACCATCCTGTTGCTGATCCTGGTCATCCCGATCGTCTTCTTCCAGAATGTCCAGGCCAAAGCCGAAGAGCGGGGGAAATAAACCATGCTGAAATGGACCCGTTTCAATATCGTCTCCGTCACGCTCGGCTTCGCCTTCCTCTATCTGCCGATCGTGCTTCTCGTCATTTTCTCCTTCAACGAATCCAAACTCGTAACCGTCTGGGGCGGCTTCTCGACGAAATGGTATGTCTCGTTGATGAGCAATCAGGCCTTGCTCGACGCTGCCTGGGTGACGCTGCGCGTCGGACTGCTGTCGGCAACATTTGCAACCATCCTCGGCACGATGGCGGCGCTGACATTGGTGCGTTACACCCGCTTTCGCGGCCGCATGCTGTTTTCGGGCATGGTCTATGCACCGCTCGTCATGCCGGAGGTCATCACCGGCCTGTCATTGCTGCTGCTCTTTGTGGCGATCGGTCTCGACCGTGGCTTCTGGACGATCACGCTCGCGCATACGACGCTGACCATGTGCTTTGTCGCCGTCGTCGTCCAGTCGCGCCTGCTGAGTTTCGATCATTCGATCGAGGAAGCGGCGCAGGATCTCGGCGCGCCGCCGGTGCGCACTTTCTTCGAGATCACCCTGCCGATCATCGCGCCAGCCGTGCTCTCCGGCTGGATCCTTGCCTTCACCCTCTCACTCGACGATCTGGTGATTGCGAGCTTCACCTCGGGGCCGGGCGCCACCACGCTGCCGATGAGGATTTACAGCCAGGTCCGCCTCGGTGTGACGCCCGAGATCAATGCGGTGTGCACGATCCTGATCGGCGTCGTCGCCTTCGGCGTCATCTGCGCCTCGATCATCACCAAGCGCCGCGAAACACAGCGCCAGAGGGATGAGCGTGCCGCTGCGGCCGGCGCGTGAGCTGAAATTGCATGAATCAAAAGATGAAGCGCTTCCGTTTTTCGACGAAAACGGAAATGCTCTATTGCGCGTGCGGCGTATTGCCGAAAAGCGGCACTGGCGAGATCACCGGGTTGGGCCATGAACCGCCGACGAAGAACGGCAGAAGCGGCAGCTCTGCCGCCTTGGCCGGATCGGTTGCCTCCAGCGATCCGGAAAGCGCCAGCCCGTTCGACTGGTAGGTAATGACGCCGGAAAGCGTCAGCGTCTCCGTGGCGCCGGCAATATGGGCGTCGTGCATCTCGGCGGTGCCGTTGGCGAAATCGGCCTGCAGGTTCAGCTGGTTGAAGGTGAAGGCGCCGCCTGCCGCCGCGCTCAGCGGAAAGAACGGCTTTTCGGCTGCCTGCGTGCGGAGCGCTGCGGCATCGATGCCGGGGATCGTGCCTTGCTTCGTCCAGAAGCGCAGCTTGCCGGTGACGTCGGCAAGGCCGGTCGTCCATATCGCCTTCGGCGACCGGAGGTCGAGATCGAGCGATCCTGTCGCCAGCGGCAGCGGACCTTTCAGCTGCAGGCGCTCGGCAAGAGCTGCGAAGTCGGCATCGCGGATCGATAGCTGCAACTTGCCGCCACCGTCGAAGTCACGCTGCGTCGCTTCCAGATGCGCGGTCATCTCGCCGCCTTCGAACTGGCTGTCGCCAATATCGAATTTCGCCTCGCCGCCGGCCACGATCATGCTGGCGCCGACATCGGAAAGCTCGAAGAGACCCATTTGCGCGCGCCGTGCCGAAAGCCTGACGTCGACATCGAGCATCTGCAGCGGCCCAGTGATGCCGGCGGAGATTTCTTCTGCCTCTCCGGCTGCGAGCCTGAGCGCGAAGGCATCGAGGAAGGGCTTGAGGTTCATCTGGTCGAAAGCGAGCGTGCCGCCGATCTTCGGCCGTTTGCCGGGCTGGGTAAAGAGATCCATCACCCCGGTGGCGCTCGCTTCGTTCAGGGAGAGGCTGAGATTGTTGAAGCGCAGCCCGCTGCCCGACGACATGATGTCGGATTCCAGCGAGGCGCTCTTCAGCGTCCCGATGCCCGGGACAGATTCGCCCGACCATGCCAGAAGGGCCGGCACATCGGGGATGCTGGCGGTGACATTGCCGGAAAGGGCCGAAAGGTTGGCGATGCTGGCAACGCCCTGGAAATGCGCCGTCAGCAGGTTTGACGTGAGCGACGTCCGTGCCTCGGCATTCCGGCCGGCAAAGGCGAGCAGCGGCTGGCGCGAGGCGAAATCGATCTTCAGGTCCTGGCCGTTGATGCGGGCGATGATGACCGCCGAGATCGCGCCGGACAGTCTCGGCCAAGCGATATCTGCGGTGACGCTGTCGAAATGAAAGGCCTTGGCGCTCTTGATGTCGGTGACCACAAGCGTGCCATCCTCGACGGTCAACGCGCCGATCTCGGCATCGAGACCGGGATCGAGCACCTCCGCTCCGTTTTCGTAGCGCACGCCGCTGATCGCGCGTGCGAGCAGGCCGGCATAACTCCAGTCGATCAGCCCCTTCTCGTCGCGCGTCAGCGCCAGGCTGGGGCGCAGCAGGTGGAATTCGTGGAAACTCGTCCGCCCGCGGAGCGCGTCGATGAGGCTGAAATCGGCCGACAGGCTTTCAATGCTGCCGAGCAGCTTGTCGCCGCTTTCGCGCGGCTGGCGGATGGTGACCTGGTTCAGCGTGATGCGCGGCGTCGGCCAGAATTCGAGAACCGGACTGCCCTTGATCTCGGCATGGTAGCCCGTCCATTTCGACAGCGCGTCCTCGATGCCGGAGCGCACGAAGCCGGTGGAAATGAGATAGGGGGCGGCGACCCGCAGCGCCACGAAAAGCGCCAGCGCAATCAGCAGGAATACCGTCGATACACGGGCGAAGGCCGGAAGCCAGCGCGAAACGGGTCCGATCTTCCTGCGCCACCTGCGATGTCTTGACGTGCTCATGATCTCCGCCGGCAATGCAGCCGGTCATCCCGTTATGCGCTGGTTTCGGCCGATATAGGAAATATCGGGCATATGCAAATCCCATGCAATGCCGCGCGTCTTTTCAAGAGGCGCAAAAGACGATGCGATAGGCGACGGATCGCGTCGGTTCCGCACTTTATAATGCAATGCAGCATGATATAAAGACGGCATTGGGGAGGAGGATTGAATGCAGGATAACAGACCACTTTGGGTACCTTCGGACGCCGCCGTTGCCAGAAGCCCGATCCATGCCTTCATGGAGCGCTGCAATACCGATTTCGGGCTTTCTCTTTCGGGCTTTGAGGATCTGCATGCATGGTCGGTGGCCGAGCGGGAGAATTTCTGGTCGACCGTCTGGGATTTCTGCGGCGTGAAGGGAGAACGCGGCGCAGAGGTGCTTGCCAATGGCGATCGCATGCTGGAGGCCCGCTTCTTTCCCGATGCGACGCTGAACTTCGCCGAAAATCTGTTGTCGTGCCGCGGTGAAGGCGAGGCCATCATCTTCCGCGGCGAGGACAAGGCTGAGGATCGCTGGTCGTGGGACCGGCTGCGCGCGCTGGTCTCGAAGCTGCAGCAGGCCTTCGCGGCCCGCGGCATCGGCAAGGGCGACCGCATCGCCGCGATGATGCCGAACATGCCCGAGACCGTCGCCGCCATGCTCGCTGCCGCCTCGATCGGCGCCATATGGTCGTCCTGCTCTCCCGATTTCGGCGAGCAGGGCGTGCTCGACCGCTTCGGCCAGATCGGCCCCAAGCTCTTCATCGCCTGCGATGCCTATTGGTATTCCGGCAAGCTGCAGGATGTCGGCGCCAAGGTCGCCACGGTTGCCAAAAGCCTGGATGTCCCGACGGTCATCGTCCACTACGCCGGCGATGCGGAGGCGGTGGCGGGCAAGACGCCGGGGGCTTCGACGCTCGAGGCCTTTGTCGCGCCCTATGAGGCAAGGGAGGTCGAGTTTACGCCGCTTGCCTTCGCGCATCCGCTCTACATCCTGTTTTCTTCAGGCACGACAGGCGTGCCGAAATGCATCGTGCATTCGGCCGGCGGCACGCTGCTGCAGCACCTCAAGGAGCAGCGGCTGCATTGCGGCCTGGAGGCGGGGGAGAAGCTGTTCTACTTCACCACCTGCGGCTGGATGATGTGGAACTGGCTGGTCAGCGGCCTTGCCAGCGGCGCAACGCTCTGCCTGTTCGACGGCTCGCCCTTCGCGCCCGATGGCAACGTGCTGTTCGACTATGCCGAGGCCGAAAAATTCGCGATCTTCGGCACCTCGGCGAAATATATCGATGCGGTGCGCAAGGGCGGGCTGACGCCGCGCGCAAACCACGATCTCTCCAGCCTGCGGCTGATGACCTCCACCGGCTCGCCGCTCTCGCCTGAGGGGTTCACCTTCGTCTATGAGGGCATCAAGGCGGATGTCCAGCTCGCCTCGATTTCTGGCGGCACCGACATCGTCTCCTGCTTCGTGCTCGGCAATCCGCTGCAGCCGGTCTGGCGCGGCGAGATCCAGGGGGCCGGCCTCGGTCTTGCAGTCGATGTCTGGAACGATGACGGCAAGCCGGTGCGCGGGGAGAAGGGTGAACTCGTCTGCACCAAGGCCTTCCCTTCGATGCCGGTGATGTTCTGGAACGATCCCGATGGCGCCAAGTATCGCGCCGCCTATTTTGACCGGTTCGACAATGTCTGGTGCCACGGCGATTTCGCCGAATGGACGGAGCATGGCGGCCTGATCATCCACGGCCGTTCGGATGCGACGCTCAATCCCGGCGGCGTGCGCATCGGCACGGCCGAGATCTACAATCAGGTGGAGCAGATGGAGGAGGTGGCCGAGGCGCTGTGCATCGGCCAGGAGTGGGATGACGACGTGCGCGTCATCCTCTTCGTGCGCCTTGCTTCCGGTGTGACGTTGACCGAGGATCTCGTCAAGGCGATCAAGACGCGGGTCCGCACCGGCGCCTCGCCGCGGCATGTGCCGGCAAAGATCATCGCGGTTGCCGATATTCCACGCACCAAATCCGGCAAGATCGTCGAACTTGCGGTGCGCGAGGTCGTGCACAACAGGCCGGTCAAAAACCAGGAAGCGCTCGCCAATCCCGAGGCGCTGCGGCTCTTCGCCGGTTTGAGCGAACTGAAGGATTGATGGCGATCGCAAGCTACAAGCTTTCACCCTCCATCAATCGCCTGTCATGGAAACCTTTCGTTAAGAAAGGTTTGTCAAATGTAAAGCTAACTTAGGGGTCGCACATGAACGAGGCGGCCTGAAGCCCCAGGGCTTACAACAACATGACGTTGATCGACTGAGCTCTTGTTGAACAGCACCAATTTTCGAGGCAGCCTCCGGGCTGCCTTTTCTTTATGGTGATCGCTTTCCTTTTGCGCTGATCAGCCGGCCAGCACCCGCTGCGACGGGAAGGTGATCTCGACGAGGGTGCCCTCGTTCGGCGCCGAATTGATCGAGAACACCGCCCGGTTGGCATCGACCATCGCCTTGGTCAGCGGCAGACCGAGCCCGGTGCCGTCGCCGCGGTGACGCGACTGGGTCGAGGAGACCTGCCGGAACGGCTTCATCGCCTGGTCGAGTTCACTGCGCGTCATGCCGATGCCGGTATCGCGGACCCTCAAGACAACGCTGCCATTGGCCTCGTAGGAGGTGGAAACGACGATCTGCCCGCCCGACGGGGTGAAGCGGATGGCGTTCGACAGGATGTTGAGTGCGATCTGCTTGATCGAGCGCAGATCCGCCACGACTTCGGGCACCGCATGCGACAGCGCCGTGCGGATGATGACGCGCTGGCCGTTCGCCTGCGGCTGCACCAGTGCCACAGCTTCGGAAACCGCCTCGTTGAGGCCGACAGCGGCAAAATCGAGGTCCATCTCGCCCGCCTCGATCTTCGAAATGTCGAGCAGATCGTTGACGATATCGAGGACGTGCCGGCCGGAGCGGCCGATGTCGTTGGCATATTCGATATAACGGGGATGGCCGATCGGCCCGAAGCGCTCGCCCGCCATCATGTCGGAAAAGCCGATAATCGCATTGAGCGGCGTGCGGATCTCGTGGCTGACGCGGGCGAGGAAATCGGTCTTGTGGGCGTTGGCGGTTTCGGCCGCACCCTTGGCGTTGCGCAACTCGTCTTCGGTGCGCTTCCACTGGGTGATATCGCGGATGACGGCGCAGTAGCCATTGGAGGAGGTGAGCTGGCCCATGGTCATGAACAGCGGCACGAAGCCGCCGGCCGCCTCGCGGCCGATCACTTCGCGTCCGTCGTTCAGCACGCTGGCCACACCATGGCCGGAGAGGCCGTTCAGATAGTCGAGGACCGCCTTCTGGCTCTCATGGGCAAACAGCATGACGAAGGGTTTGCCGCGCGTCTCCTGCTCGTCGTAATTGAAAAGCGCGCTCGCCGACCGGTTCATCGAGCGGATGTCGCCCTCCGTGCCGATGACGACGACGCCGTCGGTCGCCGTTTCCAGGATCGAGCGCAATTCCTCCACTTCGACCTGAAGCTTGGCGACCTTCTCGACCATCCGCTCGGGACGGGCTTCGAAACGGCCCTCGGAGCGGCCCTCGGAACGGCTTGCTTCACTGCGGCTGTCATCCTTGCCTTCGACCGGCATCAGCGCCAGCATCAACGCGTTGGCGTCTTCCCAGCGCACCGATTGCAGCCGGGCGGTCACCGGCGCCAGCGTGTCATCGGCCTTGACGAGCATCATGGTGCTGGAGCCGGCCGCCTTCTCCTCGAGTTCGCGGCGCTGCAGCAGGGCCTCGATGCCGCCCACCTCGCGCAATGCGTCGAGCGAAGCATAGCCCGTCAGTCGCATGAATTCCGGATTGGCATGGATCAGCGCATCGCCGATATGGATGAGCACGGCGACAGGCAGTTGGTCGACCGTTCCCACCGAAAGCCCGTCGGTCATCTTGACGCGCGGCGGGATGAAGCTTGTGAGAACCTCGATCTGGCTGACCGTCTCCTCAAGTCCTTCCGTCGCCTCGTCTTCGGCGATAACAGCCGGCTCCTCGGCGACGACCTCGTCTTCGCGCTCGGCCTCGACGGCATTCTCGAAGATCGCCTCTTGCGGCGCGATGTCCTCGGGCGAGGCGATGTCAGCCTTGTCGCCGGGAGTTTCGGCCTCGGACTCGTCATGTCCAGAGGCCCCTTCGAAGCTCGCCATTTCCGCGACGGCGGATTCCACCGCCGCCGTCACGGTAGGTGCCGCCGACGCCGGGGCTGCGGGTTCCATCGGCGCTGGAGCGGCGGGCTCTTCCTTGCGCGTGCCGAAGGCTTCCAGGCGCTTGGCAATCTCACGGAAATTCGCCTGTTCGGCGGCCGTCAGCCCGGCGCTGGTATTGTGGAGCTGAACGATCTTATCGGAGAAACGGCGATTGGGCGTCTCGGCAATGCGAAGCGCCGGCGGCTCGTCCGAAAGATCCGCTGCCGGCCCGGCGGCAGGTCCTTCGTCGGCGCCCGTCGCCTGTTCTTCTGCTGTATTCTCCGGCGCTGACGTCACGGCGATCGCCTCTTCGGCCGTGATCTTTTCCGATCCCGTCTCTTCGGTCTCCGGGGTCTCTGGCTCGGCTGCCGCAAACGCCTGGACGTCGATCTCTTCCGACACGATGGTTTCGGCCGGGACCTCCTCGGACGCGGCTTCCGCTTCATCGGCCACGTCGGCAACCGGCTCGAGGCTTGCTGCATCATGGCCGATACCATCGGGGCCAAGCGTCAGGCCGAGCGCCAGCGGATCTTCCTGCGCATCCGAAAGCCGGACGACGCCGAAGCCGCGAAAGCCGTCGAAGTCGCGGTTGCGGGTATAGGTCGGCAGTGCTGCCAGATCGACCGGAACGACGAGGCTGGTGCCTTCGACCGGCCAGAGGATCGTCTTGCCCGACCATGTGTCGCGGCGGGCGAGCGCCTCGGAAAGCTTGCCGTCCGGATCGAGATTGAAAAGGGCGGCGACATCGCCGAAGGCCGAACCGATGATGTGGGATGCATGTGGACCGACGGCCTCGGCAAATTCGTGGCTGACCTCGGTGAAGCAGCCATCGGCGTCGATCTTCCAGACGAAGCGCGTGGCGCGGCTGTTCGGCCTGAAGACGAAGCCGGGCTCAGCCGCAAGCTCAGGGGCAGGGGCAGCGTCGGGGACCACAGGCATTGCGATGGCGAACTCTTCATGAACCGCTTCCGGCGCATCTTCGATAGGCGTTTCGCGGGTTTCGGCAGACGGCTCCGCCACGGCCGTTTCCACCGTCTCGGTGAGGGAGGCAAGGTCGTCCTCGATGGTCGCGGCAGGCTTATCGGCCCCATCCGCGCTGCTGTCGATCACACTGCCGTCACTCTCCACCTCGTCATGTCCGGCGAGACCTGCCTCCTCGACTGCCTCGTCTTCGGATGCGGCTGCCGTCTCGGCCGGCTGTTCGTTTTCGCCGGTGATGTCCTCGAGCGTCTCCTCGACCTCTTCGATCCCCGAGACCGCATCAATAATCTCGGTGAAGCCGGTGGCGACGGCAGGCTCGTCCTGAAGCAGTTCGGCGGCCGGCGCGCTTTCCTCCTGCGCGGGCGCATCGACCGGGTCGAGCACGGGGGCATCGATCGGGTCGAGATCGCCGATCGCGGCCTCCACGGCAAAAAGCAGATGGAGCGCCGGCTCGTCGCTGAGCTTGCCGAAGGCGGCCGGAAGATTGCCTCTGGTGGTGGCGACGGGACGCTTCACCAGCCGGTCGGGATGGGCGCCGGCAAGATTGATCAAGGTCTTTGCGGTCTGCTCTGATATGCCGAGCGACGCAAAGCCCGGCGAAGCGGCGATGACTTCGCCATTGGCGCCGATCACCGCCATATGCGTATCGGGATCATCAAGCCCTTGCAGCATCTGCGCCGCCGAGGCGACGGCCGCCATTGGCTTGGCCGAGACCGGCACCGAAAACAGGATGGCCTTTTCGCCTGAGGAGAGCCGGATCAGTTCGGCCGCCGCCTGCACCTGGGCGCGCTGGAAGCCCTTGGCGACGCGGATCATCAGGCTTCTGTTGTCACCGATATCGGAAAGCTGGCGCGCGGCCGTTTCCAGCTGGCGGAAGGTAATGTCGCCCCGGTCGACGCCCTGGTCGAGCAGGTCATAGACCGCCGAATGGCCGAAAAGCTCCGCACCTGCGCCGTTTGCCCAGAGCAGGCGGGCAAGATCGGCCGAAAACAGCACCATCGCCTCGCCGCGTGAAAAGCGTTCCCGCACCCGTGCATGCACGGCGATATCGATGAACGGATATTGGACTGCGGGCATGTTCGAACCTTGTCGCTGTCGGCCTTCTTAAATTAACGGCTTATTAATAACTGCGGGTGGCATGCCGGTCCAGAAGAGCAGGGTGTTTTCGGCCGGAAAGGTTAACGTCTTGTGCACCGCACAATAATTGTTGCAATGCACAATGATATGTCTTATATAAGCATCATCCCAACTATCGAAGGCAGCGACTGCCTCAGCCCAAAGGATGCGACCCATGGCTACCATAAAGACCGATGACGTTTTTTCAATTGCTTCTTTCGACCCGTCCAAGTTCGCCGAATCCTTCCGTGATTTCGCCGAAAAGGGCGCCCAGCAGTCGAAGGATGCCTATGCCAAGCTGAAGACCGCTGGCGAGGAAGCCGGCAAGACGCTCGAAGCCACCGTCCAGACGGCTCAGGCCGGCAGCGTTGAGATCGGCCTGAAGGCGATCGACATCCTGCGCGTCAATTCCGAGAACTCGCTGTCGCACTTCGAAGCGCTGCTCAGCGTCAAGTCCGCCGCCGAATTCTTCGAACTGCAGACCTCCTTCATCCGCAAGCAGGCCGAACTCACCATCGAGCAGGCGAAGTCGATCCAGGAAACCACCAAGCAGGTGGCCGAAAAGCTCGCAAAGCCTTCCAAGGACGCCGCCGAAAAGGCCATGGCTTCCTTCAAGGTCGCCTGATCGGTCTTTTACCGATCGCAGACAAAAGGCTGGACCTCGCGTCCAGCCTTTTTGTATATTGACGAGGAATGGGGCTTGAATTCATCGCCAAGTCCTCGTATGTGACCCCCGTCGCGCCAAGCGTGATTTATGCGGTTGTAGCTCAGTTGGTTAGAGCGCAGGTTTGTGGCACCTGAGGTCGGAGGTTCGAGACCCCCCAACCGTACCATCTTTCCTTTGTCCATACCGGAGACATAGGTAACAAAACGTACCTAACACATGGGTGACAACCTCGTGCCGAACGGGCCGTCGATCGTTCCCAAAGTCTTTTGTTTGACGGCACGCGCATTTCTCTGGCCAAGCGCTTGATCAGCACTTCACTGACCTTTCTGGCACTCAATGCGGCTTTCTTTCAGAGGTGATCATCGCCTCGACCGGCTCCGGTAGGTGGATTATGTTACCGGTCCGTGCCCGAGATGCCGAATTCCATCACGCAGTTGGTCAACCGCATGACAGCGAATCTCGTTTGGTTATGTCGCTCCCAAGCATTCCGTTAAGCATGTCCAGGTGTCCTTTGCAAACCGTCTCGACCAGTTCGATTAGTAACGCAGTTTGTACTGCGAGCCAGCCGAGCGCCTCCTCGCTGATTTCGAAATGTTTCGAATAGCGCGCCTTAACATAGGCCTCATTCAACGTATTGAACCACGCGCGTTCCTTGTGTTGATCACGCGGAAAGGCTTCTGCCAGACGGCGATCCTGCTCTTCTGCGAGTGAGCGCAGGAACTTGATGTTATGCGACGGTGGGCCGTAATTGGTCAGAGTGAGCAGAACACAGGAATAGGCTTGTTCGAGTGCTTGATGCAAGCTGAATGCGGACAGGTTTGACCAGGCGTCCCCGGTCCTTATCGACTTGCCGAGTTGAAATTCAGCTGTTCTCAGAAAGGCGCTGGCTTCGGCAAACCTTTGCTCAAAATGCTCCTTCGCGACGCGAAGCTGATCCTCGGTCGAAAGTGGCTCGGGCTCAGCCAGCGCCTCATCGTCCAGTTCGTAGAGAACGATGCCTTCCTTGCGAATGTCGGAGAAGAAGTATTGCCCCTCCTTCAGGTGGGTATTCACCTCGCGCCTGGAATGGACGATGAAGCTCACCGGCGTTTCGATCGAGGCCTCGTGGATCAACCGGTCGGCGGCCTTGTACCAGTACTCGGCGAATTCGCAGAGTTTGCGATTGTTGACGATGATCAGCAGATCAAAATCGGAGCGATACCCCTTCATGGTGAAGGGTTCATCGACCCAGCCGCCCTTGGCGTACGAGCCGAACAGGATAATCTTGAGGATCCGGCCGCGCTTCTTGAAATCGGCCGTGCCTTCTTTCAGCGCGTCCTCGAATTCCTCGTGGAGGATTTCAAGGACCCGGCCGAGTTCTCGTTGCTTGCGAAGCGGCATATGATCGAGCGACGATTTCATAAGCAATCGATAGGCGAAAGATCCAATATCGTCTACTGGCAAATTTAGCACCGCTCAACTGCCGTTTTGCCCTTATCTCCCATCAAGTTGCCAAGCCGCGTTGGCGATTGAGAAAAAAATTCAATCATTTAGGAACAGGCATCGTCTGAATGTGGCGTAGTTGGAACACCGTGCGTCAGGGCGAACAAAGCAGGAAACAATTTCTGATTTTACTATCTTGTATAAGTCAGTTAAATCGCTTATTTGTCGCGGTGATATGGACCCGCGCGAAAGAGACCGGAGACACGCGCGGAGGGCGTTTGTCGTTCGGTATAACTGTCTGTGACAGAGCGATGTCGCTCGTTGGTGCAACTGCTCCGAATATGCGAGGACAATCATGGCGATCATGTTCGTCAGAGCGCAGGTCATCAGCAGGGGAGCGGGACGCAACATCGTCTCGGCCGCCGCCTATCGTCATCGCACTAGGATGATGGACGAACAGGCCGGCACGTCGTTCAGCTATCGGGGCGGCGCGTCGGAGCTGGTGCACGAGGAACTGGCGCTGCCGGATCAAACGCCGGATTGGCTGCAGTCCGCGGTCGAGGGGTATTCCGTTGCCGGCGCCAGCGAAGTGCTGTGGAATGCGGTTGAAGCTTTCGAGAAACTGGCAAACGCGCGGCTGGCGCGCGAGCTGATCATCGCGCTGCCGGAGGAACTGACGCGGGCCGAGAACATCGCGCTGGTGCGCGAATTCGTGCGGGATAATTTCACAAGAGCGGGAATGGTCGCCGACTGGGTCTACCACGATAAAGACGGCAATCCGCATATCCATCTGCTGACGCCCGTGAGACCGCTGACGGAGGAGGGCTTCGGGCCAAAACATGCTCCGATCTTGGGAGAAAATGGCGAGCCATTGCGATTTGTCACGCCTGGGCGGCTAACGGGTCGGATTGTGTATAAGTCCTGGGGCGGCGACAAGGAGACCTTGCAGGCGTGGAAGATTGCCTGGGCGGAGACGGCCAGCCGGCATCTGGCGCTCGCCGGCCATGACATCCGTCTTGACGGCCGCTCTTATGCCGAGCAGGGCCTCGATG
>Ga0102589_1000199_pt1 | contig 158976 bp, 151 predicted proteins | sample AraplaMF_Col_mLB_FD_76858 | JGI IMG/M metagenome (GOLD analysis project Ga0102589, IMG submission 76858) | Arabidopsis root microbial communities from the University of North Carolina, USA - plate scrape MF_Col_mLB | ecosystem: Host-associated > Plants > Roots > Endosphere | place: USA...
GCGCCTCCACGGCCCACCGTCGGCGCCACGCATTTCGAGGAAACGCTTCAGGCGGACATCGGGGAAAAGCGTGGAGAGATGGTTCGTCCAGTCGCCCATGGTCGGTTCCCATGCGGCGATTTCGCCCTTCAGCGCACCGTTCATGAACTGGCGGAAGGTGACATGGGTGCAATCATGATATTTGCCGTCGCGCACGATGAAATACATCGGCACGTCGAGCGCCCATTCGACATAATCCTTGAAGCCGAAATCGTCGTTGAAGGTGAAGGGCAGCACGCCCGAGCGGCGATTGTCGGTATCGCGCCAGATATCGCCGCGCCAGGAGAGAAGTCCGTTCGGCTTGCCCTCGGTGAAGGGCGAGGAGGCGAAAAGCGCCGTCGCCAGCGACTGCAGCTTCATCGAAACCCGCATCTTCTGGCGCATGTCGGCTTCGGATGAGAAGTCGAGATTAACCTGGATGGTACAGGTGCGGTACATCATGTCGAGACCCTTGGTCCCGACCTTGGGCATGTAGCGCGTCATGATCGCGTAGCGCGATTTCGGCATGCGCGGCGTCTCGTCATAGGTCCACAGCGGGCTGCCGCCGATGCCGAGGAAACGAATGCCCATCGGCTCTGCCACTTCGCGAAGGGTCGCCAGATGCTGGTTGGATTCCTTGCAGGTCTGGTGCAGGTTTTCGAGCGGTGCGCCCGATAGTTCGAACTGGCCGCCCGGTTCGATGGAGATGGCCCCCATGCCGTGCTGTTCGCCGAGGCCGATGATGTTTTCACCGTCCATGATCGGCTCCCAGCCGAGCTTTTCCTGCATGCCCTTCAAAAGGGCTGAAATGCTGGCCTCGCCGAAATAGGGAACCGGACTGTTATCCTCGCGGAAAAAGGCGAATTTTTCGTGCTCGGTGCCGATGCGGAAATCGGCTTCAGCCTTGTTACCGCCCGCCAGATAATCTGTAAGCTCCGTCACGGAGGAGAGGGGGGTCTGGTCGGTCGTGTCGCGTGCCATGGCTTACCTTGTTATGACGTCTCTGTTGTGGCGAGGCATATGATTGGCAGATAGGGCCGGATCATATCCGCTGGCAAATGAATTTCTTTTAAAGATGCATGAAGCGCAATGGCTTCCCTCAGTTCCAGTCCCCGATGCAGGCCTGAATGACGGCAAGGGCGGCGACGGCGGCGGTATCGGCGCGCAGAATGCGTGGCCCAAGCGGTATGGGGGTCACAAACGCAAGGCTGCGCAGAAGCGCGCGTTCCTCCTCGGAAAAGCCGCCTTCCGGCCCAACCAGCAGCGCAAGTTTACGTTCCTTCACGGCTTGCAGGACCGGTAGCGGATTTTGCCCCGCATCCCCTTCGTCGCAATAGATGATGCGCCGGTCTTCCGGCCAGGTCTCGAGCATCTCTTTCAGCTTCACCGGCTCTGCCACTTCGGGAAGAGACAGGATGCCGCATTGTTCGGCCGCCTCGATGGCATTGGCGCGCAGCTTCTCGGTGCTGTGGATTTTGCCCTGAACGTGCTGCGTCATCACCGGTTGCAGCACGCCCGCTCCCATTTCGACCGCCTTCTGGATGAGATAGTCCATCCGGCCGACCTTGAGCGGGGCAAAGAGGTAGTGCAGGTCGGGGGCCTCTGGCTGCCGACGTGTCTGTTCGACAGGAATGAGCACGATCTTCTTGCGGCTGGGGAAGGAAAGCCGGGCCTTCCACTCGCCATCGCGGCCGTTGAACAAGAGGATTTCCGCGCCATCGGCTAAGCGCAGAACATTGGCGAGATAGTTGAATTGCTCGGCTGTCGCTTCCTGCCCGACCCCTTCGGCAAGAGTGTTTTCGATATAGAGGCGTTGCATCCGGAAATTGGCGCGCATGGGATTTTCTGTTTTCAGAGGAAGAGGAAGGACATGAGCCAATAGAGCAGCGCCGCCAGCGTTGCACTTGCCGGCACAGTGACAAGCCAGGCAGCGATGATCGTCATGAAGTGCGAGCGGCGGACAAGATAGCGCCGGCGCACTTCGGATGGATTGTCCGCATATTTGTGAGCCCGGCGGGTTGGCTGGCTGGCTCCCGTTTGGACCAGCTCCTGCCGCCGCCGTGACGATTGCGTGTACCACTCGCGGAAGAAGCCGACACCGAACACCGCGCCGATCGCCGTATGGGTGGTACTGACAGGCAGGCCGAAGCGCGACGCAACGAGGACGGTCAGCGCGGTCGCAACCGAAACACAGAAAGCGCGCATCGGATTGAGCTTGGTGATCTGCTCGCCGACGAGGCGGATGAGACGTGGGCCATAAAGAAGAATACCGCAGGATAGCCCAAAGGCGCCGACCAGCATCACCCACAGTGGTGCGCGGGCCGATGTGCTGACAGCTTCATCATGCAGCGCCCGCACGATGGCGACCACGGGGCCGATGGCGTTCGAGACGTCGTTTGCGCCATGCGCGAAAGACATGAGCGCGGCGGCGAGAACCAGCGGCCACTGGAACAATATCCTGAGCGACTGGTTGCGGTTTTCCAGTCCCTGCGACTGCTTGCGGATGATCGGCACGCAGAGCCGCCAGGCAAGAATGCCTGTCACCAGTCCTATGAGGCTTGCGTGACCAAGGGACACATGCGTAAGCTGTCGCAATCCGACCCAGATAAGGTAGGCCATGAAAACACCTGCCATCAGGCCGATGAGAACGGGAACCCACAGCCGCGCCGAGCCAATCTTGTCCTCGCGGTAGATGATGAATTCCTTGATGAAGGCAAGGATGGCAATTGCGATCACGGCACTGATAAAGGGGGCAAGCACCCAGGCAAATGCGATGCTGGCCAGCGAGTACCACTCGACCGCCTTTGCGCCATAGGCTGCCATGCCGGCGCCTGCAACGCCGCCGACGACCGTGTGGGTGGTCGAGATTGGCGCTCTGGTCCAGGTCGAAATGTTAACGAGCAGACCGGCGGCGAGAAGCGCCGAGAGCATGGCCCAGGAAAAGGCGGTCCTGTCGGGGATGGTCCCGACATTGATGATGCCGCTTGAAATGGTCTCGACGACGTTGCCGCCCGTGATCAACGCGCCGGCAATCTCGCAGATAGCGGCAACGATAAGGGCGACGGCGAGCGGCATGGCCTTGGCGCCGACCGCAGGGCCGACATTGTTCGTCACATCGTTCGCACCGATGTTGATCGCCATATAAGCGCCGATGGCCGCAGCAACGATGATGATGATGGAACCGGCTGTGCCCGTCACGAAAGCGCCGGCAAAGAGCGCCGCAAGAACGACAAACATGAAGCCTGCGCCAATGCCGGCAAGCTGCTGCGTGACATGCAGCGTCGCCTCTTCGACACGGGTCAGCTTGTCGAGATCCTTGTCGAGCGTCGGCTTCATGTTCGATGGCGGCTTCGTTGCCATTCACACCTCGTTTGCCAGCATTCCCTTTCGTCCGGCAGCGTCGCAGGTTGAAGGCAATTTACAGAAAGACTGTTACATCTCGCACATCTTTCCAAAAGGAAAGACGGTAAGTGCGATGTCGGAGATCAAACTCCATCATGGCACTGCTTCGCTCGTAACGCTATTTCGAATGCGCCATCCGTTTGTCGAAAGCGAGCATGAGTGCTTTCAGTTCCGGCTCGTTCACCCGTTTGCCAGCTTCCCGGGGGCTGACCCATTCCAGCCGTCGGGATTCCTTTTCGGGAAAGCTGTCCTGCATCTCGGAAACCTTGAGCAGATGCACCTGAACCCTGCACGGCACGTTGATGCCGCTGTTCAGCTTTTTCTCGTAGCCGTAATAGCCGAAGGGGGCCTTCTCGACCGTGCCCTTGACGCCGGCTTCCTCATAGGCTTCCTGCTCGGCCACCGCATGCGCCTTCTTGTGGGCCATCGGCCATCCCTTGGGAATGACCCACCGCCCGGTGTCGCGACTGGTCAGCAGCAGGACTTCGGGCTCCGCATTGGTCTCGGACAATCGATAACATAGCGCCGCATATTGCTGTCGCGGCGGTCTGCGCAACATCAAGCCAACGTCTGTCGCCAATCGATTCAAGATTTTCAACCCGAATAGGTCCTCTCTGTCGTGCGGTGATAACAGATAATATAGGGAGGCCTTAGATTCGGCCAATCCCCTTTCCCCATAACCCACTGCTGTCTTCATGCTAATTGAGCTTTTTGGCAGACTGTCAGGGTCAATTGGCGAACAAAGTTTCGACCGGGAGGTTCCCGGTCGATCGATCGGAGCAGTAGGTGCTTCTGGCCCACATTCATGCTACGCGACTGCAACCCTGTGATGACGCATTGCAGGCGTTGTTTCAGGCGGGGTTGAGACCCCAGTGCCTCAGGCCCTCGATCACGCCGTCTGCTTCTGTCGCGGCAGCGCGGAAAAACCTGTCGTCCTGATCGGCGAGGGAAGCGAGCTCCGGCAGGGCATTGCCGACAATCACGCCGCGCACGGTCGGCAAGTCGAACATCGCCTTGTCGTTGCCCGTATCGCCCGCAACGACCGCTTCATCGACGCCGATTCCGAGTTGCCCGCACAGCCAGGCAAGGGCAGCGCCCTTGTCGGCCGCTTTCGGGAGAATATCGAGGTCGCGTCCGCTGGAATAGACAATGCGGGCGTCTATCTCGGCCTCCGCGAGTGCCGTCTCGATCTCACTCAGGGCCGTTTCATCGGCGTCATGCAGGAACCAGCTGGATTTTAGACCATGCTGGTAGCGCTCTTCCTGCATCGTCACGCCCGGAATTGCAGCCATCACCTCAGCTATTCGGCCAGGATCGAACCCGTTGCCGAGAGACCTGGTGTAGGCCGTTTCAAGCGCTTCGTGTTGTCTTGCATGCAGCATCGTGCCGACGCCGCCGATGATGTAATCGGGCTGCGGCAGCGGCACCTCTTCCAGAAGGGCGCGCTGGTCGTCGACCAATCGCCCGCTGTTGAAAACGAGAAGCGGACGATCGTCTTGGGGCAGCGCGTGCCAGAAGTCGCGGAACCGCCGCGTGGCGTCGTTATGGCCGACGACGGTTCCGTCCAGATCGGTGGAGAAAAGGCGAACCTGTTTCAATCGCCGTCATTCCATGGTTCGGCCCAGTCCGCTTCTTCCAGAACCGGCATCATCGTTCTGCCTTCCACGACGGCCAGAAGCTGCTGGGCAATTCCCGTCCAGGTGAACAGGCTGCGCGCCTTATGCGCCCCCATGCGGGAAAGCCGCCCGTAAAGCCGCTCGTGCTTGAACGGCTTCATCATGGTGATGCCGAGATCTTCCTTGTCGAAAGGATCGGCAAACAGCGCATGACGACCATAACTGACAGCGCGGAACAGCCCGCCATGGATGGTTACGACGGTCGGCGTACCACTCGCCATCGCCTCGATGGCCGTCATGCCGAAAGGCTCGTAGCGGCTGGAAAGCACGAACAGATCGGCGGCGCGATAGATATCCGGCAAATCCTCATCGGCGACATAACCTGAAAAGGCCACCTTATCTTCCAGCCCGAGCGATTTTACCCGCTCCTTCAGCTGATTGAGGATCGTGGTTTCCTGCTCATCCATGTTCTCACCGCCGACGGCGAGGTGCAAGCGGGCTTCCGGCTCGCGTTCGGCCAGAACCGAAAAACCGTCGATCAGTAGATCGTAGCCTTTGTTGGTGGCCAGTCGCCCAAGCGCCAGCACCACCTTGCCCTCGAAGCCGAAACGCTGGCGGATCATCTGGCGTGTCGCATCCGAAACCGGGAAGAAGCGGTTGTCGTCATATCCCGGTGGGATCATGTGGATATGCTTGCGCTTCTGGCCGTAATCCTCGATCAGCACGTCGAGCTGCACCGGCGTGGTAGCGATGACCATGTCGCAGCTGCGGTAGATGATGAGTTCGTGCTGGATCCGCTCCTTGAAGTTGAACTCCAGTTCGAACGTATCGGACTTCTCGGGATAGTCCGTTTCCATCTGGCGTTTTTTCCAGATCCCCAGCGAATGCGGCGTATGCAGATGCGGGATTTTCAGCGCTTCCGAAAGCCGCTGACCGGCAACGCCGGCATCCCAGTAGTGGCTGTTGATGAAGGAGTAGTTGAGGTCGTTTTTCTTGATGAAACGCAGTGCGTTTTCACACCATTCCATCAGGTGGCGGTGCAGATATTCCTTGGGAATGAAGTCACGTCCGCCGCAGGGGATGCGCACCACACGGACGCGCTCATCAACCTCGTCGAATTCCGGCTGGTCTTCGAAGCGGCGGGTATAAAGATCGACGGTGTAACCGAGTTGGCCGAGTTTGCGTGCAAGCTCAAGCACATAAACCACCTGCCCCCCGGTATCAGCCGCGCCCAGTGGCGGATGCGCGGCGACATAGCCATGCGTCGATATGAGAGCTATCCGCGGATAGCGTTCAGTTTCGCTCGTGGTTGTCATGGGTCCCATCTTGGTAAATTTTTCCAATTAACCCGGTAAAAAGTCCAAAGGGCACAAAAGGTTCCATCAAAAACGGAACAAAATGGATCGCGCGTTTCGCCGTGAAGCGGTTTCAGCCGCTGCGCTGCTGCTGTCGGAGGCGGGAAATCCGGTCCCATTCGCGGGCCTGATGGGCCTTCGCCGTCGTTTCCACGATGAAGTCGATATGCCCTTCCGCCGCCATCCTTGCCGCGACCGGATCAGCCGCGGCGATGGCATCATGAATGGCGACATGTTGCCGTAAAACCTCGTCATGCGCGCCGGCGATGGAAAAGATGAGGTGACGGTTGTAGAAAATGTCGTCGCTGAGGAGCCGGTAGCAGGAGCGCAACGTATGCATCAGCACGATGTTATGCGCGGCTTCCCCAACCGCATTGTGGAACTCGACGTCGCCGGAGAGCTCGTCGTCAAAGCGACCCTCCTCATGGGCTTCGCGCATCCTGTTAACGATGGCGGCAAGGTTGCGCCGGTCCGGTTCTGTTGCCCGCTGTGCGGCAAGTTCGGCGGCCATGCCTTCGATGGTGCGTCTGTATTCGAGAAAATCCCGCGTCGCCCGGCTGTGGCGGGTGATCAGCGCACTCAATGGATCGGAGAACACCGGGCCAACGATATCGGCCACATAGGTGCCGCCGCCATGCCGACTCACAAGAAGGCCCCGGCTTTCGAGTTCCTTTAACGCTTCCCGCAGGATAGGCCGCGAGACGTCGAGGCGTTGCGCCAGTTCGCGCTCGCCGGGCAGTCGGTCGCCATCGCGCAAAATCCCGTCGAGGATCAGTTCTTCGAAACGTAAGATCACCTCCAGCGATGTGCGGCTGTGCTCGATGCGCGCAAAAAGCATTTCGTCCATCGCAGAAGTCCCCGGCGAAATCCGCCCGTGTTTGATATCATGTAAAGTATCAGGGAAATCTCGCACTGGTCAAATATTCTGTCCAGTTCTGTCTCGCGCTGTATCAATGCCTGCGGCAACACAGCATCTGCCTTTTTGAACTGGCTTTTGTTAAAGCGGTTGCCGACAGGGTCATGGCGGCGGATTTTTCCGTCAGGTGGATCAAAACAGTGACATCGGCGTCGATCGTGGTGTTGTCATCACAATCGATGCCTTAGACATCAGCCATAAAAGCGGGGACGGTATCGCAATGGCAAAGGGTAGATTTGCATTCGCAAGCGCGCCGGAACGGTCGCTGGCATTGGGCGAGGTGCATGCGCGGCCGACGGTGCTGCTTGCCCCGTCGCGCATCATCATCCAGCTTGCCTTCATGATGGATGGCGGCTCGTCCGTGCACCATTCGGTCATCGCGGAAATGTCGCGCAGCCGCGGTGTTGCCCCGCCGGAACGCGATGCGCGTCACCACGCCATGCCGTGGGGGCAGGGGACATTGCGCTGGGAGCGACATACCGAATTCTCGACCTGGTTCTGGGACGGTCCGGCGCCGGAAAAGTTCGGCGGCGAGATTGCCGGCGATCCTTTCGGCGACGGCTTTTCGCCGCCCGGTTCGCTGATCTCGGGCGTGCGGCTGGAAATTCGCCCGGAGAATGGTTCTACTTCGCTGGCGGAAGCAATCTTCGAACCCACTAGCCTCTGTCATAGCGACGTGCGCGACGGTCAGGCGGCCATCCTCACCGATTTCCGGCAGGACCGCGACGGGCTGACGCAGATATTGGTGATCGACCGAGGCCTCAGCGATTACAGCCGCGGCGCGCTGGTGCAGCGCCTGCTCGACATCGAAACCTATCGCACGCTCGCCATGCTCGGACTGCCGATGGCGCAGACGCTGTCGCCGGAAATCCGCCGTATCGAAGATGGCCTGACCGGCATCACCCAGCGCATGAAGAGCGACGCCCGCGACGAGGCCGATGCGCTGCTGGCCGAAATGACCCGGCTTGCCGCCGAGTTGGAGGCCAATGCCGCGCTCAGCCTCTATCGTTTCGGCGCCAGTCGCGCCTATGACGGCATCGTGCGCGAACGCATCCGGGCGCTCGCGGAAACGCCCGTTCAGGGCCATGAGACTATGGGCAGCTTTCTGGAACGGCGCATGGCGCCAGCCATGCGCACCTGCCAGTCGGTGGAAGAACGACAGGCCAACCTGTCGCGCAAGCTCTATCGCGCCACGGCTCTGGTGCGAAGCTGGATCGATGTGGAACTGGAACGGCAGAACACCGTGCTGCTCAATACCATGAACAAGCGCGCCGCCATGCAGCTTCGCCTGCAACAGACGGTGGAAGGTCTGTCCGTCGCCGCGATCTCCTATTATGTCGTCGGGCTCATCGGATATCTTACCAAGGCGATCAGCCATGACGTGCTGCCGGTCGATCCCGCCGTCGTCACCGGTATTTCCGTTCCCTTCGCGGTGCTGGGCGTCTGGTGGGTCGTGCGCCGCATCCGCCGCTCCCATGCCGAGGGCGGCCATTAGGATCACGGTATCAACCCTGCTCCCAATAGGGTGAAGGCCCGTAGAGTCCGGCGAGATAATCGATGAACAGCCGCACCTTTGCCGGCAGAAACTGTCGGCTGGGGTAGACCGCAGACAGCGTCACGTTGCGCGAGCCCTCATATTCAGGCAGAACCTGCACCAGCTTTCCGCTGCGCAACTCATGGCCGATATCCCATGTCGAACGCAGCGCGATGCCAAGCCCTGATATAACGGCTTCGCGGATCACCTCGCTCGAATTGGTGACCAGCATCCCTTCCGGGCGAATGCTGAGCGCGCCGCCCGGCCCCTCTAGCCGCCAGACGTCGTTATTATGCGCGGGCAGGCACCGGTGTTTTTTTAGATCCTCGATTGTCGCGGGTATGCCGTGCGCGGCAACATAATCAGCCGAGGCACAGAGCACACGTCGCACTGGCGCCAGCCTGCGGGCGACAAGGCTCGAGGAATTGAGATCGGCAATGCGGATCGCCAGATCGTAACCGCCTTCGATGATATCGATGAACGCGTCGCTGAGCACCAGATTGACCGAGAGATCAGGATGCCGCTCCATGAAGCCCTTCAAATGTGGCGCGATATGCATGCGCCCGAAGGAGGTAGGGGCGGAAACCTTCAGCGTGCCGTTGACGGTGTTGGCCCGGCCGGACACAAAATCTTCGGCCTCTTCAAGGCCTTCGAGAACAGCCAGCACCCGCTCGTAAAAGCCTTGTCCCGCTTCAGTCAGAGAGATTTGTCGCGTCGTGCGCTGGAAAAGTCTGGCGCCGAGCTTTTCTTCCAGCCGTTTGACCCGTTTGGAAATGACGGCGGGTGAATAACCCAGCTCCTTGGCGGCGAGCGACATGCTGCCGGAGGCGGCGACGCTTGCGAAGACTTCCAGATCGCCCAGATTTGTCATAGTTGCCCCCGATTGTTTCCAGAATAGAAAAAATCCATACCATTTGATTGCGCGGCCTCAAAGTGGTAAAGAAACAATACCAGTTATCGGCACGGAGGAGCGGCGGTGACGCAGCCTATTAAGTTTCTGGAGCCGCGCGCTCAGGTCGTCGCGCAACGCGACCGCATCATTGCCGACCTCAAGGCCATCCTGCCTGACGACTGTCTTGTGCATGAGGCCCGCGAACTCGTGCCTTTCGAGACCGATGCTTTCGTTTCCTATCGCCGTCTGCCGCTCGCCGTCGCTTTGCCGAGAACGACGGAGGAGGTGGCGGCGGTCATGACATATTGCCATCGCTCGGGCATTCCGGTGGTGCCGCGCGGCGCCGGCACCTCGCTTTCCGGCGGCGCAATCCCGCAAGAAGACGCCGTGGTGATCGGGCTTTCAAAGATGAGCGCGATCCTTGAGCTTGATTTTTATAACCGCACGGCGCGGATGCAGGCGGGCGTCACCAATCTCTCCATCTCCGATGCCGCCGGCGCGGAGGGGTTCTTTTATGCACCCGACCCCAGCTCGCAGCTTGCCTGCACCATCGGCGGCAATATCGGCATGAATTCCGGTGGCGCGCATTGCCTGAAATACGGTGTCACCACCAATAATCTGCTTGGCGTCAAGATGGTGCTGGTGGATGGCACGGTGCTGGAGCTGGGCGGCAAGCATCTGGATGCTGCAGGTTACGACCTGCTCGCGCTTGTCTGCGGCTCGGAAGGCCAGCTCGGTATCGTGACGGAGGCGACCGTGCGCCTCATCGCCAAGCCGGAGGGCGCACGCCCGGTGCTGTTTGGCTTCGAAACCTCCGAGGAAGCGGGCTCCTGCGTTGCGGATATCATTGGTGCAGGCATCATCCCTGTTGCCATCGAGTTCATGGACAAGCCGGCGATCGAAATCTGCGAGGCCTTCGCCAAGGCGGGCTATCCGCTTGACGTCGGCGCGCTTCTGATCGTCGAAGTCGAAGGCTCCGAGGCGGAAATGGACGCCATGCTCTCCGATATCGTCACTATCGCCAGAAAACACGGCGTGAAGACGGTGAAGGAGTGCCAATCGGCCATGGAGGCGGCAGCGATCTGGAAAGGCCGCAAATCCGCTTTCGGAGCGACGGGCCGCATTGCGGATTACATCTGCATGGACGGAACGGTGCCGCTTTCACAGCTTTCTTACGTCTTGAAAAAGACGAGTGAAATCACCGATCGCCTCGGCCTGCGCGTCGCCAACGTCTTCCACGCCGGGGATGGCAACATGCACCCGCTGATCCTGTTCAACGCCAACGACCCTGACGATGCGGCCCGTGCGGAAGAAGCAGGCAACGAGATTTTGAAGCTCTGCGTCGATGCGGGCGGCTGTCTCACCGGTGAACATGGTGTCGGCATCGAAAAGCGTGACCTGATGCGGCATCAATATGGCGAGGCCGATCTTGCCCAGCAGATGACGGTGCGCGCGGCTTTTGACGAGGGTTGGCTGATGAACCCATCCAAGGTGTTTCCGCTGGAGGGGAGGGGATGATGGGTGTGAGTTTTGTGACGATGGTGGGTGTGGCTTACCCCCCTCTGCCCTGCCGGGCATCTCCCCCACAAGGAGGGAGATCGGCAAGATGCGCTCGCGTCGCTCTTTCTCGACCGCAGAGAAACGCGCGGCGTCGCCGCGAGTCGATCTCCCCACCTGTGGGGGAGATGCCCGGCAGGGCAGAGGGGGGTATCGCTTGCGCAAACCTCGCTATCTCTTGCTCGGAGCGCGCCCCATGCTGACCCCCTATGCAGAAACCCAGGTCGCGGACATCGTCCGCGACCATGCCGCTCGCAATACCCCGCTGAAAATTTTCGGCGGCAACACTCGCTCCGGCTTCGGCAATACGGTGGCGGCGGAGACCGCGCTGACATCCCGTGCGATGAACGGTATCGTCTCCTATGTACCAGCCGAAATGGTCATAACGGCCAAGGCCGGCACCCCGCTCGCAACGGTCGAAGCGGCCCTGGCGGAAAACCGCCAGATGATGGCCTTCGAGCCGATGGACCATCGCCCGATCATGGGCACCCATGGCGAACCGACCATCGGCGGCGTCTTTGCCGCCAATGTTTCCGGTCCGCGCCGGTATGTGGCGGGCGCGGCGCGCGACAGCCTTTTGGGCGTCCGTTTCGTCAATGGTAACGGCGAGATCATCAAGGCCGGCGGCCGGGTGATGAAGAATGTCACCGGTCTCGATCTGTCGAAGTTTCTCGCGGGCTCTTTCGGCACGCTGGGTTTCCTCACCGAAGTCACGTTCCGCATATTGCCGAAACCGCCCGTCGAAAAATCCGTTGTCGTATCCGGCCTTGATGACGAGGCGGCGACGCGCATCATGGCGGCGGCAATGGCCATGAGCGTCGAGGTCTCCGGTGCCGCGCATCTGCCTGAAAGCGTGCGTTCCCGCTTTATCGATGGCGCCTTGCCGGAAGGGCCGGCTACCATTCTGCGTCTGGAAGGCCTTGCCGCTTCGGTGGAGGCCCGCACGGCGAAACTCCTGTCGGTCATGGATCGTGTCGGACCCTGGGCGCTGCTGGAGGGCGAGGAAAGCGGTCTTTTGTGGCGGCAGGTCCGGGATGTCGCGCCCTATGCCGGTCAAGCCGCCAAGCCGCTCTGGAAAGTCTCGGTAGCGCCTTCGATGGGTCACCAGCTTGTTGCTGCGCTGCGCCTGGAGGCGGGCATCGACGCCTTCTATGACTGGCAGGGCGGCCTGGTCTGGATGCAGATGGAGGCGGATCCCGAAGCCGATCTGCTGCGCGGCGCCATCCGTGCGCTCGGCGGCGGCCATGCCACGCTGGTTAGGGCGAGCGATGCTGTGCGCGCCAAAGTCGCGGCCTTCGAACCGCGCCCGGCGGCGGAGGCGCTGCTTTCCGCGCGTATCAAGGAGAAGCTCGATCCCGTGAGCATCTTCAATCCCGGCAAGATGGCCGTGACGACGGAAAGGGCCGTCTGAACCATGCAAACATCCTTCACGCCTGAGCAACTGGCCGATCCGCATGTGGCGGAATCCGAAAAAATCCTGCGCAAATGTGTGCATTGCGGCTTCTGCACCGCCACCTGTCCAACCTATGTCACGCTTGGCAACGAGCTGGACAGCCCGCGCGGCCGCATCTACCTCATCAAGGACATGCTGGAAAACAGCCGTCCGGCTGACCGGGAGGTCGTCACCCATATCGACCGCTGTCTTTCCTGCCTTGCCTGCACCACCACCTGTCCCTCCGGCGTGGACTACATGCATCTGATCGATCATGCCCGCACCCATATCGAACAGACATACAAGCGCCCCTTTTGGGATCGGTTGATCCGGAATCTGCTGGTTGCCATCCTGCCGCACCCCGCCCGTTTCCGCCTTGCCCTGCATCTCGCTCGCATGGCGCGGCCTTTTACCGGATTGTTCGCCAAAGCACCGGCGCTAAAGCCTCTGCAATCCATGCTCGCCCTTGCACCTGCCTCCATTCCGGCGACTTCCGCATCCGCAAGCCCGGGCGTGAGACCAGCCGACGGTGAAAAGCGCGGGCGCGTCGCCATACTCACCGGTTGCGCCCAGCCCGTGCTCGACCCCGGCATCAACGAGGCGACCCTGCGCCTGCTCGCGCGGCTTGGTGTTGAGGTCGTAGTGCCGAAGGGTGAAGGCTGCTGCGGCTCGCTGGTGCACCACATGGGCCGGGAGGAGCAGGCGCTGGCTTCGGCGCGGCGCAATGTGGATGTCTGGACACGGGAGATGGAGCATGGCGGCTTGGACGCCATCATCATCACCGCTTCCGGCTGCGGCACCACCATCAAGGATTACGGCCACATGCTGCGGCTCGATCCGGCCTATGCCGAAAAGGCCGCACGAGTCTCCGCGCTTGCGAAGGACATTACCGAATATCTCGCCTCGCTTGATCTGCCGCAACAGCCAAGTCAGGGGCTGACGGTTGCCTATCATTCCGCCTGCTCCATGCAGCATGGCCAGAAAGTCACGATGGCGCCGAAGCAATTGCTGAAGGCTGCGGGTTTCACCGTGCGTGATCCGGCGGAAGGGCACCTGTGCTGCGGCTCGGCTGGAACCTACAACATCCTGCAGCCGGAGATTTCGGCAAAGCTGAAGGCGCGCAAGGTGAAAAACATCGAGGCCACACGTGCGGATGTCATCGCGACAGGCAATATCGGCTGCATCACGCAGATCGCGACGGGCACCGACATGCCCATCCTGCACACGGTAGAGCTGCTGGACTGGGCCTATGGCGGTCCGAAGCCGGAGGCTTTTGGTTTAGAACTTATACGCCACGCCGAAATTCACCGCATTGGTGATGATATCGGTTTTTAGCTTGCCGCCATTGTCGATATCGACGTCGACGAAGGAATAGGTGCCCTTATATTCCACGAATGTCGACCAGCTGTCGGTGATGCGGTAGCGGACGCCTGCCTGCGCCTGCAGCGTTGCGCCGCCGAACTGGTATTCGAAGGTCTTGCCTGACGGGCGGTACACTTCCACATGCGGCACGTTGATGCCGACGCCGGCGCCCACATAAGGGGTGATCGGCAGGGATTCCAGCGGAAAGCGGTAGAGCGCGTTCAGCGTCAAAAGGTTCAGGCCGTCGGTAAATTCGAAATGCGACCAACCGGAGCGGGCAAGTGTCTCATCGTCCGCATAGGCCTTGTCATGGGTGTAATCGAGCGAGATACCGAAATTTCGCAGCTGGCCCTCATCGAACCAGTAGGTGCCGCGCACGCCCCAATAGGGCGGGTTGGAAAAGGATTTGCCTTCCCATCCGGCCCGGAAATCCGGCCCATCGGAAACCGTCACATCGCTGTGCGGCGCGCTTTGCCAGCCGCCATAACCGGAAATTTCAAATTCACCTGCGATGGCGGCAGAGAAGGAGACGCCGCTGAGAAGCAGGGCGCAGACAAAAAACGCGTGGCGCGGCATAGAGAGAATCCAGATTGATATCAGAAATGCACCAAACCGTTTTTTGATAACATTTAGATGACAGAAACGAAAAACGGGCGGTCAGTTGACCACCCGTTTCAAGGCCGTTCCATCATCCCTTAAGAGAGGTCCGGCGCCTGGCGTCCCCCGCCAAGTCTCGCAAAATCAATCTAGTAGCGATTGTATCGCTCCGGGACGACAATTCAAGCGTGACGCGCTGCCATGGCGGCTGCAGGCAGGCATATTAACGCCACCGTTGCCATCATATCACTATGACGGTGGTTCCGACGTTCACGCGCTCGTAAAGATCGGTGACATCCTCATTGCGCATGCGGATGCAACCGGAAGAATTGTTGCTGCCGATTGTCCAGGGCTGGTTTGTGCCGTGGATGCGGTAAAGCGTCGAGCCGAGATACATGGCGCGCGCGCCCATCGGGTTGGCCGGGCCGCCCTCCATGAACGCCGGCAGGTAATGGCCCTTGGCGGCCTCGCGGGTGATCATTTCCTTCGGCGGTGTCCAGCTCGGCCATTCCGCCTTGCGGGTCACCTTGTGGGTTCCGGCCCATTCGAAACCGGGCTTGCCGACGCCGACGCCGTAACGCCGAGCCTTGCCATCGGCAAGCACGAGATAAAGGAAGCGGTTTGGCGTATCGATGACGATGGTGCCGGGCTTTTGTGTGGTCTGGTAGGTCACGATCTGCGGCAGGAATTGCGGCGCGATCTGGGTGCGCACTGGTGCATTGGGACGGACCGCTGCATTCTGCACCCGCGCCGGGCGTTGTGATGTGACGCCGGAACTGGGGCGCTGCGGCATGGCCGTTTGACGCTGCTGAAAGAACGGCTGGCGTGCGGCAGGTGCGCGTGGATAAACGACCGGGCGCACATTGCCGCGGCCGCCAAGCTGGGTGACCCAGGGCGCCGAGAGGTCCGGGCTGACGACGACGGGCGGACGCTCGCGATACCGTTCATTGGCGATCGCCGCCGGTACGGCGAGGGTGGAAACGAGGCTCAGCGCCAGAAAAACGGACTTCATCGTCATCGGGTGGACTCTCTCTGCGGGATATCGCAACTATGCACCTGCGGGAATTCTCCCGCTTTGCCGGACACGTTCGCACCTTGACGCCAGCGAATCGTAAATGGCTGTTCATTAAAAAGCGCTTGATTAAAGAAAGCTGATTCTAGGGTTAGCAGGCGGTTTTGAAACGTGGTGAATGAGTAGTAAGTGGGCTCGTTGCGCGCCTGCGGACGGTGGTGAAAAAGGGTGGTTTCAGGAATGGTTGAAGCGGGACTTGAAACGGGGGCTGACGGCCTTGTCCGGTGCTTCTGGCAACAGGGGCTGGACGATTACAGCCGTTATCACGACGAGGAATGGGGCTATCCCGTCACCGATGATCGCCGCCTGTTCGAGAAGATTTGCCTCGAAGGGTTTCAATCCGGCCTTTCCTGGCTGACGGTCCTGCGCAAGCGCGAGGCCTTTCGTCGTGCCTTCGCCAATTTCGAGTTTGAAAAAGTGGCGGAGTTCGAGGAGGCCGATATCGAGCGCTGCCTTGCTGACAAGGGCATCATCCGCCATCGCGGCAAGATCGTTTCGACCATCAACAATGCCCGCCGCGCCGTGCTATTGCGCGATGAGTTCGGCTCGCTCGCCCGATATTTCTGGGGCTTCGAACCCTCCGCCGCAGAAAGGCCGCAAAGGCTGGACTATGCGACGTTAAGGGCCAACCCCACCAGCGCCGCATCCATCCGTCTTTCCAAGGATCTGAAAAAGCGGGGCTGGACCTTCGTCGGCCCGACAACCGTCTATGCATTCATGCAGGCCATGGGTATGGTCAACGATCATATCGAAGGCTGTCATTGCCGCCAGCCGATAGAGGTCATGCGGCGGGAGTTTGTACGTCCATGAAGGTAACCGCCCTTCTCCTGGCGCTCACGATGTCTGTCGCCGCGCTGCCGCATCCATCCTTTGCCGAAGCACGTAATGTCGACGGCATCTGGCTCGACGATGGCGAAAGGCTGAAAGAAGTGGCGCTGCCGCCCGCCGGACCGCTGAAGCTCGATGGCTGGACCCGGCGCGGACGCGGCGATGTCTATCGCCTGAAGGTGAAGGCGGGTGAGACGGTGAAGATCGAGCTTGCCGCCTCAAGCGAATTCGTTCTGATGGCGATATTCGATTTTTCGACGCCGGATGAGGATGCGATCTTCTTCAGCGATTCCCAGGGCAAGATCGCGACTTTGACGCCGAAAGCTGACACGGAGTGGCTGATCCGCCCGACGCTCATTTTGGGTTCGCCGCGCCGCGGGCTGGGGGCGCATTACACTCTAACGGTCACCGCCGGGAAATAACGGTCGACCTCAAGTCAGGCCGTCTGGGTCAGCACGATAAGGCCGAAGCTCAGAATTCCCAGCAGCAGCAGCGACAGGCTTGCCGCGATGATGACCTTGCCGCCGGCATGGCGCAGGCTACGAATATCGACCGACAGACCCAGAGCCGCCATCGACATGATGGTGAGAATGTTGGAGACCGTGGCGATAGGAGAGAGCAGGACCTCGGGGATAAGGCCGAAGGAGCGGGCCATGATCATCAGAATGAAACCGACGATGAACCACGGAACCATCTGCTGAAGCTTGAGGCCTCCCGTGTCCGACCGGCCGTGGATAACGGAGAGGGCGGCAATCACAGGCCCCAGCATCAGCACGCGGATGAGCTTGACGATGGTGCCCGTCTGCACGGCCACGGCGCCAAGCGGTGCGGTCGCGGCCAGCACCTGCGGCACGGCATAAACCGTGAGCCCGGCGAAAATGCCGTATTGGGTGGCATCAAGCCCGAGCAGCTGTGGCAGGAACGGCATCAAAAGCACGGCGACGACACCGAGAACGGCAGTGAAGGCGATCGAGGCGGCGACGTCTTCTGGTTTCGCGCCGATGGCGGGCGCCGCAGCTGCTATGGCGGAATTGCCGCAGATGGAATTACCGCAGGCAATCAGCGTCGCGAGCCTGGGCGGCAGGCCCAGCATCCGCCCGGCGGCATAGCTGACGACAAGCGACAGCGCCACGATCAGCGCAATGCCGCCAATCAGCAGACCGCCGGCGCCCTTGAGGATGGAGAGGCTGAGAGACGCGCCGAGAAGCGCCACCGCGATTTCAAGCAGTGTCTTTGCGCTGAATTTAATGCCGGCCGCAGCGACTGAAGGCAGCGACACCAGCGAACGCACAAGCGTGCCGATCAGAATGGCAAGCACCAGATCGCCAAGCCACGCGTGGCCCGCAAGCCGCACCTGAAAGCGCTCCGCCAGAATGGCGGCGCAGCTGACCGCCGCGCAGATGACAATTCCCGGCAAAAGCGGGGTTAGCCAGCGAAGCGAAAATTGGACGGGGTGAGCGAGGGTGCGATGGTGTGCCATGGGTAAACCCTGCCGCAGCTGCCTGTTTTATTCCATCAAATAATCTGGCATATATCGTTCGATAAAATCGAATGAACGATAATGACCTTTGAACAACTCCGCATCTTCATCGCTGTTGCCGAACGCGAGCACCTGACAAGGGCCGCCGAAGCCATCGGTTTGACAGCCTCCGCCGTCAGCTCTGCCATCAAAAATCTTGAGGCTTTTTATAATGTCGAGTTGTTCCACCGCGTCGGCCGCAATATCGAGCTGACCGAAAGTGGCCGTGCGTTTCTAGGCGAAGCCAGGGCCACGCTGGCGCGTGTGCGCAATGCCGAATTGATCCTCTCGGAAATGGGCGGGCTGACGCGGGGCGAAATCACCGTCTGCGCCAGCCAGACCATTGCCAGCTACTGGCTGCCGCCGATCCTGATGCAGTTCAAAAAACTCTATCCCGGCGTCACGGTCCGGCTGGATATCGGCAATACCAGGACGGTAACGCAGGCCGTGCTGGAGGGGCTGGCGGAGGTGGGTTTCATCGAAGGCAAGATCGACGAGCCGGCATTGATGGTGCAGCCCGTTGTGTCGGACAAACTGCTGGTCGTGACCGGTTCGGCCCATCCCTTTGCCGACGGTCGGTATCTCACCGCGCTCGACATGCTCCATGGCACGTCCTGGGTTCTGCGTGAGCAGGGCTCCGGCACGCGCTCCGCCTTTGAGGCGGCGGTGCGGCAGATGGGGGTGGACCCGGCGGAGTTGTCCGTCATGCTAGAGTTGCCATCCAATGAGGCGGTGGTGATGGCGGCTCGTTCCGGCGGTGCGGCAACCGCCGTCTCTTCCTCCGTCGCATCCCTGTTCCTGCGGCAGGGACTGCTGGTCCGCTCAGGTATCGATCTACCCGCCCGCAACTTCGCTTTGTTGCGCCACAAGGAACGCCACACCAGCCGGGCGGCGATGGAACTGGAGCGCCTCAGCCGGGCGGCGTCGGAGGACTACAAGGCCGGTCTTGCGGGGTTGTAGAACGCAGAGGCAAGGCGGGTGACGATCATGTCATTTCCCGCGCAATGACATGATGCACGATGCGATAATCCCGACTTTCCTCCCCGAAGGGCGCGAGCGGCCAGTCCCACGCGACAGCAGGTGCGGTAATCTCGACGCCATGCATCAAATCTTCGTGCTGCTGCACGCTTCCATCCTTGTCGATGACATCGAAGGCCGTGTCCGTCACCAGACAGACCTTGCAGGGCAGACCGGCCAGCGCATCGAGATGCGTGTGAATGAGCCTTGGCAGGAGATCATCAGGCGCGTTCGTAAATGTCTCCCGCTCCAGCCGGTGCCGCGCACCGGTGCCGATCTGCGACAGCAGGTTGGCCGAGACGACAAAATCGAGATAGGGCACGCGCCGCAGGAAATCGAGCGGTTCCGCCGGTCGTCCGGCCATGAGGTCATCGAATCCGGAGAGATCGCGATTGGCGATGCGGACGTTTTTCTTGGCATTGAAACGAAGCTTCGCCTGCACGCTGGCGAGATGCACCAGATCGACCAGAACGACGGTATCGAACATCGCTACCAGCGCATCATAGGGCACATCCCGCAGCAGGCCGGACCCCAGCACCACGGCCGTTCGCCTCTGCTTCAGCTTTCGTGTCGATTGCAGCAGGAATTGCCGGCTGTTGTTTTCATGCTCCGCCCAGGCGGCGGCGCAGCGGTTGGCGCGTGCCCAGAGATTGACGGAATAGCGGATATGCGGCCGGAATTCTTTCGGCGTAACCGCGCGGGTGGCGGCATATTGCAGGGCTTCGAGGATCATGAATGCCTAACGGTAAATTTCGCGACGATGGCCGATTTCGACCACCAGCACGACCAGCTTGTGGTCCTGTATATCGCAGATGATGCGGTAGTCTCCCACCCGGTAGCGCCAGAAATTTCCGAGCTCGGAACCCTGAAGGGCAGCGCCGGTTTGGCGCGGGTCGTCCAGCGCCGCCAGCCTTTCATGGAGAAAGCTGCGGATACGCCGGCGCACTTCCGGATTTATCTTGCGCATCTCTTTCTGGACAAGCGTGTGATATTCAATTGTCCAGATCACGCCAGAACTCCTCGGCGCTTATAACCTTCGATTCTCCGCGCTGGATGCGCCGCGTTGCCTCTTCGGCAAGATAGAGGTCTTCCATATCCTCGATATGTTTCTCGATCGCCTCGCGGATATAATAGGCGGATGTGCGGCCGGTGCGCTCAGACAGCGCTTTCAGCCGCTCATAGGTCTCGTCCGGCAGGCGGATGGCCGTCTGTTTGCTCATTGCTCGCGTCCTTTCCGACTGAAGCGGGATACACGCATCCCACATAGCATCGCTTGCTTTCAGAAGCCAGTAAAACCGGAGCCTTTGCGGCTTGCCGCACCGGGCTTCATCCTCTAAAGCATGTCTCCCAAAAGTGCGCAGCGGTTTTGGGACAAAGACATGCGTAAAAAACAGAATTTAATGCGCGGCGCGCTTTAACACCGGCATAATTCCAGGAAAATATCGGATCGGCATCATGAGCGAAAAAGCAAAAAAGCCTCAGAAACTGAAAGCCCGCCTGCCGCGTGGCTTCGTGGACCGCTCGGCTGCCGATATCCATGCCACCAACGAGATGATCGACAAGATCCGCAGGGTTTATGAGCTCTATGGCTTCGACCCGATTGAAACGCCGCAGTTCGAATATACCGATGCGCTCGGCAAGTTCCTGCCCGATAGCGACCGCCCGAACGAAGGTGTGTTTTCGCTGCAGGATGACGACGACCAGTGGATGAGCCTGCGCTACGATCTGACCGCACCGCTCGCCCGTCATGTCGCTGAGAACTTCAACGAAATCCAGCTGCCATACCGCACCTATCGCGCCGGTTACGTCTTCCGCAACGAAAAGCCCGGCCCTGGCCGCTTCCGGCAGTTCATGCAGTTCGATGCCGATACGGTGGGTGCCGCCGGCGTGCAGGCCGATGCCGAAATGTGCATGATGATGGCCGATACGCTGGAAGCGCTCGGCATCAAGCGCGGCGACTATGTCATCCGTGTCAATAACCGCAAGGTGCTCGATGGCGTGATGGAGGCCATCGGCCTCGGCGGCGAGGACAATGCCGGTCGTCGCCTGAATGTTCTGCGCGCCATCGACAAGCTCGACAAGTTCGGTCCTGAAGGGGTGAAGCTGCTGCTCGGGCCCGGCCGCAAGGATGAGTCCGGTGATTTCACCAAGGGTGCGGGTCTTGGCGAAGAGCAGATCGAAAAGGTTCTGTTTTTTGTCGGCATCAGGGACTATGCGGCAAGTGCAAATGATCTCGCGAAACTGGTTGCGGGCACCTCGAAAGGTGAGGAAGGCGTTGATGAGCTGAACACCATCGGCGCTCTGGTCACCAGTGCCGGATACGGCGCTGATCGCATCAAGATCGACCCCTCAGTCGTGCGCGGCCTCGAATACTACACCGGCCCGGTCTATGAGGCCGAGCTCACCTTTGACGTCACCAATGAAAAGGGCGAAAAGGTCGTGTTCGGCTCCGTCGGCGGCGGCGGGCGTTATGACGGCCTCGTTTCGCGCTTCATGGGCCAGCCGGTTCCGGCCACGGGCTTCTCCATTGGCGTTTCTCGGCTGATGACGGCGCTGAAGAACCTCGGCAAGCTCGGACAGGTCAAGCCGCTCGCTCCTGTTCTCATCACCGTCATGGATGGTGATGTGGAGAGCATGGGCCGTTACCAGCGCTTCACGCAGGCGTTGCGCGCTGAAGGCATCCGCGCCGAAATGTACCAGGGCAACTGGAAGAAATTCGGCAACCAGCTGAAATATGCCGACCGCCTCGGCTCCCCCATCGCCATTATTCAGGGCGGTGACGAGCGCGCCGAAGGCGTGGTGCAGATCAAGGACCTGATCGAGGGCAAGCGCCTCTCCGGCGAGATCGAGGACAATGCCAGCTGGCGCGAGGCGCGTGTGGCCCAGGTCAGCGTGCCGGAGGCCGAGCTGGTGGCAAAGGTCCGCGAGATTCTGGAGCATCAGGCAGAGGACGTTCGCCGCGCCACCGAAGGGCGCTGAAGCCATGGGGATCCTTGCGCTCGACCATGTTCAACTGGCGATGCCAGCCGGCCGCGAAGAAGAGGCGCGGGCTTTTTACGGCAGCCTGCTCGGCTTTGTGGAGCAGGCAAAACCTGTCAATCTGGGTGCGCGCGGCGGCTGTTGGTTCAGCCGGGGTTCGATAAAACTGCACCTGGGCGTCGAGCAGGATTTCCGACCGGCGAAAAAAGCCCATCCGGCGTTTCTGGTCGATGATCTCGCAACCTTGCGAAAAACACTTGAAACAGCGGGCTGCCATGTGGTTGAGGATGAGCCGCTGGAAGGGTATCACCGGTTTTATGTCCATGATCCCTTCGGAAACCGCATCGAAATGATGCAGCCGCTCGAACCGTGACGAAAAGTACCGTTCCATGCCCCTGATCGACATGCCGGAATTTGCCGGAGAGCTACTGGAAGAATTCGCTGCGCGCCGTACGAGCCGCGTGAACACGCCTGTGATCCAGCCCGCTGAACCGTTTCTGGATATGGCGGGCGAGGATCTGCGCCGCCGTATCTTCATGACGGAGAGCGAGACGGGGACAAGCCTCTGCCTGCGACCCGAATTCACCATCCCCGTCTGTCTGCGCCATATCGAGACCGCCACCGGCACGCCGAAGCGTTATTCCTATCTCGGTGAAGTCTTCCGCCAGCGCCGTGAGGGCGCGAATGAGTTTTATCAGGCCGGTATCGAGGATCTCGGTGATACCGATATCGCCGCCGCCGATGCGCGTGCGGTCATCGATGCCACCGGGATACTGCGGCGTCTGCTGCCGGGCCGGGCGCTTGCCGTCACGCTGGGCGACCAGCAGGTGTTCGAGGCGGTTGTGGCGGCCCTCGGCCTGCCGCTCGGCTGGCAGAAGCGGCTGGTGCAGGCCTTCGGCGATATGGCGCAGCTCGATGCGCTGCTGGAAAGCCTCGTGCATCCGAAGCCGATGACCGGGCTGGACGCCCGCGTCGCCGGACTATTGGCGACCGGGGATGAGGCGGTGCTGGTCGATTATCTCGACACGGTGATGCAGGAGACCGGCTATTCCACCAATGCAAGCCGCTCGCCACAGGAAATCGCCCGCCGCCTCAGGGAAAAACTGGCCCTTGCGGCGACACGTCTGCCGGATGACAGTTTTGCGCTGCTGAAGCAGTTCCTCGCTCTGAAGGCGCCTCTACCGCAGGCCTCGCAGGTTCTGGCGGATTTTGCCACAAAGGCGAAGCTGAAACTGGATGGGGCGCTTTCCGCTTTCGACAAACGTGTCGCGGCTCTTTCGAACGCTGGCGTTGACCTCGAAACCGTCACCTATGGCGCGGCCTTCGGTCGTCCGCTGGACTATTATACCGGCCTTGTTTTCGAGGTGATGGAAGCGGGTGGAGACAGTGTTCTCGCGGGTGGCGGCCGTTTCGACCGGCTGTTGACGCTGCTCGGCGCACAGGAAAAAATACCGGCCGTGGGCTTCTCGCTCTGGCTGGATCGCATCGAAACGGTGCGCGGGAGTAAGCCATGATCACCATCGCATTGCCCTCCAAGGGCCGGATGAAGGAAGACTCCTCCGCTGTTCTCGAACGCGCCGGGCTGAAAGTCGCGGCCGTCGGCAATGATCGTTCCTATCGCGGCCGCGTCGAAGGTCGCGACGATATCGAGATCGCCTACCTGTCGGCCTCCGAGATCGCCCGCGAGATCGGTGCAGGCACGGTGGATTTCGGCGTGACTGGGGAAGATCTGGTGCGTGAGGGCCTGACCAATGCCGATGCGCAGGTGGAATTCTGCGCCCGCCTCGGGTTCGGCCATGCCGATGTCGTGGTCGCCGTGCCGGAAATCTGGCTGGATGTGGACAGCATGGCCGATCTCGGTGATGTCGCTTCGGAATTCCGCGCCCGCCATGGCAGAAGGCTGGCCATCGCAACCAAATACTGGCGGCTGACGCAGCAGTTCTTTTCGCGCCAGCATGGCATTCAGCTTTACAGGATCGTCGAAAGCCTCGGCGCCACCGAAGGCGCGCCGGCGGCGGGGCAGGCGGATATCATCGTTGATATCACCTCTACGGGTTCGACCCTGAAAGCCAATCATCTGAAAATTCTCTCCGACGGCATCATCGTTCGTTCGGAAGCCTGTTTTGTTCGCGCCCGCAAGCCGGAGCACGACGGCGATGCAAGGATCGAGGAGATCGCGTCCCGCATCAAAGCGGCGGTCTGAGAACTAAACAAAAAAAGCCGCCGGATCGCTCCGGCGGCCTTTTTGTTGATGGTCTATTCGGATCAGGCGTGGGCCAGAGCAACGCCGCGCTTCGCATCGACGGAATAGGCGCCGGGGCCGAAGGTAGCGAGCAGGATGTAAGCGCCGGCGAGGGTGATGTTTTTCATCAGCATGATGCCGTTCAGCGCGTTGATCCAGCCGAGAGCCGGGTCAGGCCAACCGGGAACGGCAACGGTGCCGCTGTGGAAGACGAGACCGGTGAAGACGCAGAAGACGGCCAGAGCCCAGGCGGCGATCTTCGTCTGGAAACCGGCGAGAATGGCAAGACCGGTCACGAGTTCGAAAAGACCTGCCAGATAGGCGAGCGCGGTTGCGGCAGGCATGCCGGCACCGGCGATCATGCCAGCCGTACCGGCCGGATCAGTCAGCTTGCCAAAGCCGGAATAGATGAAGATGAAGGAAAGCAGGATACGGGCAATAAGAACGAGAACGTTCTGGCTGCTGGACATGGAAATCTCCGGTAATTGATCGGCGTGTCGCCGGTTTTGGGGCAATGTCTGGAGATATCAATGACGGAAAATCATTCGCCCAGAAAGATGAACAATAGGAGACAATTTGTCTTCATTTTGTGAACGGTCAAGTCCTCCGCGTTGGACGGGCTCAAGAATAGAAGCAACGTCACTCCAGGCCCGGAAACAGGAAAAGCCACTGACCTGACCTTGCTCCTGATCCTGATCCTGAAAGCCAGAAGGCGCAAGTATGTCCGCCAGCCGCAGTCGAACGTGCCTGCCGGACATCGAACCCGAAGCGGCCGGTTGGTCCAACTAGACAAAGGCCCCCAGAAAGCTGGAAGCCGCTTGCGCGGACGTACGATAAATAGTCATCCGCCCGCATAACCGTCAGTAATCTTCCAATTTGTGGCTGATTGCGGCCCGCCATTGGGTCTGTCTCAAAAGAGACCAATATCGAACGGCAGCAAACGAAAAAGGGCGATCCGAAGACGGCCCTTTCCTTATTCCGGTGATGGGACTGACTGGAAGTCCATGCCGCCCGTCCGGCGCGCTCGCTACGCTGGGCCACTTATAGGCGTGGGCAGCAAACGAAAAAGGGCGATCCGAAGACCGCCCTTTCCTTATTCCGGTGACAGGACTGACCGGAAGTCCATGCCGCCGCGTCCGGCGCGCTTGCGACGCCGGGCCACTTATAGGCATGGGCAGCAAACGAAAAAGGGCGATCCGAAGACCGCCCTTTCCTTATTCCGGTGACGGGACTGACTGGAAGTCCATGCCGCCCGTCCGGCGCGCTTGCGACGCCGGACCCACTTAAAGGGCATGGGCGGCAAAGAAAAAGGGCGATCCGGAGACCGCCCTTTCTTAATCCGGTGACAGGACTGATTAGAAGTCCATGCCGCCCATGCCGCCGCCCGGCATTGCCGGCATCGGAGCGTCCTTCTTCGGAAGCTCGGCGATCATGGCTTCGGTGGTGATCAGCAGGGAAGCAACCGAAGCTGCGTTCTGCAGAGCCGTGCGAACAACCTTGACCGGGTCGACGATGCCGAGCTGGATCAGGTCGCCATATTCGCCGGTCTGGGCGTTGTAGCCGTAGTTGTCTTCGTTCTTCTCGAGGATCTTGCCGACAACGATGGAAGCTTCGTCACCTGCGTTGTCTGCGATCTGGCGAACCAGAGCCTGCAGCGCGCGGCGGATGATGTTGATACCGGCTTCCTGATCGTCGTTTTCACCCTTGGCGGTGATCTTCGTGGACGAACGCAGCAGAGCCACGCCACCACCAGGCACGATGCCTTCCTGAACGGCAGCGCGCGTCGCGTTGAGAGCGTCGTCGATGCGGTCCTTCTTTTCCTTCACTTCGACTTCCGTCGAACCGCCAACGCGGATGACGGCAACGCCGCCAGCGAGCTTGGCAAGACGTTCCTGGAGCTTTTCGCGGTCGTAGTCGGAGGTGGTTTCTTCGATCTGGGCCTTGATCTGGGCAACACGACCTTCGATGTCGGACTTCTGGCCAGCGCCGTCAACGATCGTGGTGTTTTCCTTGGAGATCGAAACCTTCTTCGACTTGCCGAGCATGTCGAGGGTAACGTTTTCGAGCTTGATGCCGAGGTCTTCGGAAATGACGGTACCACCGGTCAGGATGGCGATGTCTTCCAGCATGGCCTTGCGGCGGTCGCCGAAGCCAGGAGCCTTGACGGCAGCGATCTTGAGGCCGCCACGCAGCTTGTTGACGACGAGCGTTGCAAGGGCTTCGCCTTCGACGTCTTCAGCGATGATGACGAGCGGCTTGCCGGTCTGAACGACGGCTTCGAGAACCGGCAGCATCGCCTGGAGGTTCGAGAGCTTCTTTTCGTGCAGCAGGATGTAGGCGTCTTCGAGGTCCGCAACCATCTTTTCAGGGTTGGTCACGAAGTAGGGCGACAGGTAGCCGCGGTCAAACTGCATGCCTTCAACGACTTCGAGTTCGGTTTCAGCGGTCTTGGCTTCTTCAACGGTGATGACGCCTTCGTTGCCAACCTTCTGCATTGCTTCAGCAATGTCGAGACCGATCTGACGCTCGCCGTTTGCAGAGATCGTGCCGACCTGCGCAACTTCTTCAGACGTGTTGATCTTCTTGGCCTTGGCCTGAAGGTCCTTGACGACTTCAGCAACGGCCAGATCGATACCGCGCTTCAGGTCCATCGGGTTCATGCCGGCAGCAACTGCCTTGGAACCTTCGCGAACGATGGCCTGGGCCAGAACGGTCGCGGTGGTGGTGCCGTCACCGGCGATATCGTTGGTCTTGGACGCAACTTCGCGAACGAGCTGTGCGCCCATGTTCTCGAACTTGTCTTCCAGTTCGATTTCCTTGGCGACCGAAACGCCGTCCTTGGTGATGCGCGGAGCGCCGAAGGACTTGTCGATAACGACGTTACGACCCTTCGGGCCGAGGGTTACCTTCACTGCATCAGCAAGAACGTCGACGCCCTTGAGCATCTTTTCGCGCGCTGTGCGGCCGAATTTTACTTCTTTGGCTGCCATGTTCAAAACTCCTGGTTTCGAATGGCCGGACCGGGTCCGGCTTGAAATTTAAGGAAGGATGGGTTGGCCGAAATCAGCCGATGATGCCCATGATGTCGGCTTCCTTCATGATCAGAAGGTCTTCGCCGTTGATCTTGACTTCGGTGCCGGACCACTTGCCGAACAGAACGCGGTCACCAGCCTTGACGTCGAGAGCGACGACCTTGCCGGACTCATCGCGCGCGCCGGAACCGACGGCGACGATTTCGCCTTCCTGCGGCTTTTCCTTGGCGGTATCGGGAATGATGATGCCACCCTTGGTCTTTTCTTCGGACTCAACGCGACGAACGACGACGCGATCGTGAAGCGGGCGGAAATTGGTGCTTGTCATTGTCTAATCCCTCGATCAAATGACTGCGCGAGCTTTTGCAGCTCGCCTGATGGGTGTTAGCACTCTCGTTTGTCGAGTGCCAGCGCAACCGAGATAAGGAGGGCTTCTCCCGGAGTCAAGAACGCCCTGCCTGAAAAATTTTACGGCTTATGGTTATCAGCGTTCCGTGACGGAATTTTTCCCTTCCTGAGCGAAGGCTGTGGCGGCATTCCTTCGGCCTGTTGCGAAGGTTGGGAAGCCACGCGACATTTGTGCCCTTACTGTGTCAGCCGGCTGCAAGCCCGGCGCGGCGGCGCTTTTTTTCTTGCCATCGGCCTTCCGCTTTGCGATGTGACGCACACCCTCTTCTCGCATCCGGAAAGCATCTCATGGCCCACCGCATTCATACTCTCGGCGACATCACTGATGGGTTCGATGTCATTCTTTCGGATGTCTGGGGCGTATTGCACAATGGCGTCAGCGCTTTCCCGGATGCGGCGATTGCGCTGCGGACCGCGCGCGAGGCCGGCAAGACGGTCGTGCTCATCACCAATTCTCCGCGTCCTGCCCCCGGCGTCATCGCGCAGCTTCGTGTGCTCGGCGTGCCCGACGAGGCCTATGACCGCATCATCACCTCAGGCGACGTCACGCGCGGCCTGATAGCGGAAGGCCCCAGAAAGGTCTTCCTGCTTGGTCCCGAGCGAGACATGCCGCTGCTCGAAGGCCTCGATGTCGAGGTGGTTGGCGAAACGGAGGCTGACTCTGTCGTCTGCACCGGCTTTTTCGACGACGAGACTGAAACACCGGAAGATTATACCGACATGCTCAAGAGTTTCGTCGCCCGCAAGGTCCCGATGATCTGCGCCAACCCGGATCTGGTGGTTGAGCGCGGCGAGCGCATCATTCCCTGCGCCGGCGCCATGGCCGCTTATTTCGAACAGCTCGGCGGCGAAGTCCGCATCGCTGGAAAGCCGCATGCACCTATCTATGAGGCCTGCCTGGCTGCGGCCAAGGAGGTGCGCGGTGCTTTCGCCAAGGATCGCGTTCTCGCCATCGGCGATGGCATGCCGACGGATGTGAAGGGTGCGATTGCGAGCGGCCTCAACCTTCTTTATATCAGCGGCGGCATTCACGTCGCCGAATATACGCTGAACGGCCAGACGGACGAGGCGCTTCTGAATGCCTATCTCAAGGGGCAAGGTGCTTCTCCCGGCTGGTGGATGCCTAGACTGGCCTGAGGGCGTCTCGCCTCATCAACAGCTGGCGCTGGAATGGATCGACTGTCATGACCGTCTTTCACCGCAATGAACAAAAGGAGCCGCTGCCGGAAGCTCTTCGTGGCGGCGTCGTCGCCATCGGCAACTTCGATGGCGTGCATCGCGGCCACCGGGCCGTGCTCGATCGTGCGCTGGAACTGGCGGAAGCCCGCGGCGTCCCCGCGCTGGTGCTGACCTTCGAGCCGCATCCCCGTTCCGTGTTCAAGCCCGACACGCCCGTGTTCCGCCTCACACCCGCCCCTTTGAAAGCGCGCATCCTCGAAGCTATCGGTTTCCGCTCCGTCATCGAATATCCGTTCGACCGCGAGTTTTCGCAGCGCTCGGCGGAAGAATTCGTCCAGTCCATCCTGATTGACTGGCTGCATGCCAGCGCCGTCGTCACCGGCTTCGATTTCCATTTCGGGAAGGGTCGGGAAGGTGGGCCGGCATTCCTGATGGAAGCCGGCAAACGCCATGGATTTGACGTGACTCTGGTGGATGCCTTCCGCGACGAGGGCGCGGATGTCGTTTCTTCGAGCCGGATACGTTCGCTTCTGTGCGAGGGCGATGTGGCGGGCGCCGCGGGCCTCCTCGGTTACCGTTTCACGGTGGAAAGCGAAGTCATCGGCGGCCAGAAGCTTGGCCGCACGCTGGGTTACCCCACCGCCAACATGGCCCTGGCGCCGGAAACGGAGCTGAAGGCCGGCATCTATGCCGTCCGCTTCCGACGGCCTGATGGCTCGATCCGCGACGGCGTGGCGAGCTTCGGTTATCGCCCGACCGTCACGGACAACGGCGCAGCGCTGCTCGAAACATTCGTTTTTGATTTTTCGGGCGATCTCTATGGCGAGGTCTGCTCGGTCTCCTTCTTCGGCCACCTGCGCGATGAATTGAAGTTCGACGGGCTCGATCCGCTGGTTGCCCAGATCAGGCGCGATGAAGAGGAGGCGAGGGCGATGCTTTCGGGCGTGCGTCCGCTCAGCGAACTGGATGCGAAGATAGCATTCTGACCCTCAGTCGTCGCCTCTCCCATTACCGTCGCTTTTCACTTCCTTTTTGCCGGGAAACCGCATAAACAACCGTCCATGTCCCAATACCGGTTGAAATTTGCAGTTCAGATTGGCCGAATTATTGGCCCGGCCTTCCGCCCGCTCTGAGAGAGCCGGAAGGTCCGGGATTTTGGCGCTTCCATCACATGTGGTTTTTAGGACATGTGGAATGACATGGCGCTTTCCGAATTTGCCCTCTTTGCAATTGAGATCGCGCGACCGATACGGCGCGCAACAACGGTACGATTATGAGCGACACCGCAGAAAAACTGGACTACTCCACCACCCTCTATCTGCCGCAGACGGATTTTCCGATGCGCGCCGGCCTGCCGCAGAAAGAACCGGAAACGGTAAAACGCTGGCAGGAGATGGGCCTCTACAAGAAGCTGCGCGCCTCGGCCGCCGGCCGCGAAAAGTTCGTGCTGCATGATGGTCCGCCCTATGCCAACGGCAACATCCATATCGGCCATGCGCTGAACAAGATCCTGAAGGACGTCATCACCCGCTCGTTCCAGATGCGCGGTTACGACGCCAATTACGTGCCGGGCTGGGATTGCCACGGCCTGCCGATCGAATGGAAGATCGAGGAAGCCTACCGCGCCAAGGGCAAGAACAAGGACGAGGTTCCGGTCAACGAATTCCGCAAGGAGTGCCGTGAGTTCGCGGCCGGCTGGATCAAGGTCCAGTCGGAAGAGTTCAAGCGCCTCGGCATCGAGGGCGACTTCGAAAACCCTTACACGACGATGAACTTCCACGCCGAAGCCCGTATCGCCGGCGAACTTTTGAAGATCGCCAAGAGCGGCCAGCTCTACCGCGGTTCCAAGCCGATCATGTGGTCGGTCGTGGAACGTACGGCGCTGGCGGAAGCGGAAGTCGAATATCATGACGTCGAGAGCGACACGATCTGGGTGAAGTTCCCGGTCGTTGAGGGCTCTGCCGAGCTCAATGGCGCTTCGATCGTCATCTGGACGACCACGCCTTGGACGATCCCGGGCAACCGCGCTATCTCGTTTTCCTCGCGCATCGCCTACGGTCTTTATGAGGTCACGGCAGCGACGAATGATTTCGGGCCGCAGCCGGGCGAAAAGCTCGTCTTCGCAGACAAGCTGGCAGCGGAATGCTTTGCCAAGGCAAAGCTTGAATTCACACGCCTGCGCGATGTGAAGGCGGAAGAGCTCGCGGCTGTCACCTGCGCCCACCCGCTGGCATCGCTGGGTTACACCTTTCCTGTTCCGGTTCTCGATGGCGATCACGTCACCGACGATGCCGGTACCGGCTTTGTGCACACGGCCCCCGGCCATGGCCGCGAGGACTTTGACGCCTGGATGGCGCAGGCGCGCGACCTGGAAGCGCGCGGCATCTCCTCCAAGATCCCGTTCACGGTCGGCGACGACGGTTTCTACACCGAAGACGCCCGCGGTTTCGGCCCGTCGGCCGAAGGCGGTGCTGCCCGCGTCATGGATGATAACGGCAAGAAGGGTGACGCCAATGATCGCGTCATCAAGGCGCTGATCGCGGAAAACAACCTGTTTGCCCGCGGCCGTCTGAAGCACAGCTATCCGCATAGCTGGCGCTCCAAGAAGCCTGTCATCTTCCGCAACACGCCGCAATGGTTCGTCTATATGGACAAGGAACTGGGCGACGGCACCACGCTGCGCTCCCGTTCGCTTGCCGCCATCGACCAAACCCGTTTCGTGCCGGCTTCCGGCCAGAACCGCCTGCGCGCCATGATCGAAGGCCGTCCAGACTGGGTTCTATCGCGCCAGCGCAGCTGGGGCGTGCCGATCGCCGTCTTCGCCGACGAGAAAGGTGAAGTTCTGGTCGACGAAGCCGTCAACGCCCGCATCCTCGAGGCCTTCGAGGCCGAAGGCGCGGACGCCTGGTTCGCCGAAGGCGCCAAGGAACGCTTCCTCGGCAATGACCACGACCACGCCAAGTGGCAGCAGGTCATGGATATCCTCGACGTCTGGTTCGACAGCGGCTGCACCCACACCTTCACGCTGGAAGACCGGCCAGATTTGAAATGGCCGGCGGATGTCTATCTGGAAGGCTCCGACCAGCATCGCGGCTGGTTCCATTCTTCCCTGCTGGAAAGCTGCGCGACGCGTGGCCGTGCGCCCTACAACGCCGTTGTGACCCACGGTTTCACCATGGACGAGCAGGGGCGCAAGCAGTCGAAGTCGCTCGGCAACGTGGTCGCCCCGCAGGAAGTCATGAGCCAGTCGGGTGCCGATATCCTGCGCCTCTGGGTGATGACCACGGATTACTGGGAAGACCAGCGCCTCGGCAAGGCCATCATCCAGACCAATGTCGATGCCTATCGCAAGCTGCGCAACACCATCCGCTGGATGCTCGGCACGCTCGCCCATTACAAGGGCGAGGAGATCGCCTATGACGATCTGCCGGAGCTGGAAAAGCTGGTGCTGCACCGCCTGTCCGAACTGGATGGCGTTGTTCGCGAAGGTTATGACGGCTTCGAGTTCAAGAAGATCACCCGCGCGCTGATCGACTTTGCCAATGTCGAGCTTTCGGCCTTCTATTTCGACGTCCGCAAGGACACGCTGTATTGCGACGCGCCGTCGTCACTGAAGCGCCGCGCAGCCCTGTCGGTTATCGCCAAGCTGTTCGATTGCCTGGTGACGTGGCTTGCCCCCATGCTGCCCTTCACCACGGAAGAAGCGTGGCTGTCGCGCTACCCGGATGCGGAGTCGGTGCATCTCGCCCAGTTCCCGGAAATCCCGGCAAACTGGAAGAACGATGCGCTGGAAGCAAAGTGGGAGAAAATCCGCAAGGTCCGCACCGTCGTGACGGGCGCGCTTGAAGTCGAGCGCCGTGAAAAGCGCATCGGCTCCTCGCTGGAGGCAGCACCTGTGGTCCACATTGCCGACGCCGATCTGCTGGCCGCGCTGAAGGATCAGGACTTTGCCGAAATCTGCATCACCTCGGCCATCACGGTTGTGGGTGACGAAGGCCCTGCTGACGGTTTCCGCCTGCCGGAAGTGCCGAAGGTTGTGGTCGAGCAGAAGCTGGCGGAGGGCGTGAAATGCGCCCGTTCGTGGCGGATCACCACCGATGTCGGGTCCGATCCGGATTATCCTGACGTTTCTGCCCGCGATGCGGCGGCCCTGCGTGAGCTTGCCGCACTCTCGTAATGAAAATGACCGGATGAATTGCGCTTTGCCTCTTCATCCGGTACACCTGCCTGAAAATGGCCGGATTTGCACGGCAATGCGGGCTGCCGCCCGCCGAAAGACGATGTCTGGCGAAGTGGGACGGACGGCTGGAAGGGTTTCTATGAAGACGATGCAGGGTAATGCGCAGGGTTTGGGCATGTTTCGCACGGTTGTTGGCGTCACGACGATAGGCGTGCTGCTGGGCGCCTGCACCAGCCCGACCTACGGAACGGGCAAGACGGCGGCCGAACAGCTCGTCGACGACCTGGGCAACGCAACCTCGATCACCGGCGACCAGAGCAAGCGCAACCTGAAATATGGCCCGCGCCCCGGGCTCGTTGTTCCCGCCCAGGCCCGCGCCGAACAGCTGACGACACCGCAGCAGAACATGGCCAACCGCGAAAATAACCCGCAATGGGTCGAATCGCCGGAAGAAACCCGCGAACGTCTGCGCGACGAGGCGGATGCCAACAAGAACAACCCGCATTACCGCTCGCCGCTGCTTGCAGGCAACGGTACGGCCGGTCAGATGACCGAAAGCCAGAAGTGGGAAGCCTTCCGCAAGGCCAAGGCCGAAGCACAGGGCGGTTCCGTCGTCAACGCACAGCGCAAGTTCCTGACCGATCCGCCGGCTGAATATCGCAGCGTTCCGCAGGATCAGCTGACCGATCTCGGCGAACCCGAGCAGAAGAAGGAAAAGCGCCGCAAGAAAGAAGCGGCTGTTGCGGGCACCGGCAAGAGCTGGTGGAACCCCTTCCAGTAAAGACAATGGCGGCCTGCGGGAGATTTGATCCTCCCGGAGGCTTTTTAGTCGTCGAGACGTTTCTCGCGAAAAAACTGCCGCAGGATGTCTGCGCTTTCGCTTTCCGCCAGTCCTGAATAGACATCGGGCGCATGGTGGCAGGTGGGTTGGCTGAAGAAGCGAACGCCGCTCTCCACGGCGCCGCCCTTCGGGTCCCGTGCGCCGTAATAAAGTCTGCGGATACGGGCAAACGAGATCGCCGCCGCGCACATGGTGCAGGGCTCCAGCGTCACGTAGAGATCGGCATCGGTCAGGCGTTCCTGTCCCAATGCCTCGCAGGCCATGCGGATCGCGGCGATTTCGGCGTGCGCCGTCACATCATGCAATTCCCGGGTACGATTGCCGGATTTGGCGATGACGCGCCCGTTCAGAACCACGACCGCGCCGATCGGAACCTCATTCCGCTCAGCCGCGGCACGAGCTTCCGCCAGCGCCAGTTCCATGAAATGCGTCCTTTCGGCCATTGCGTTTCAATTTCCTCTTAACCCTTGTGCTTGGACCTGATAGGACAGCCCAAACAACAGGCAAACAGCAAATGACTTTTAAAGACAAGCCGAAGCGTGACGGTGGCAAGACATTTAGCCGCGACAAGAAGCCCAAAGGCCCAGGCAAGCCGGGCGCACAGCGCGACGCCAAGCCCGCCGAGGCAAAGGCAGCCCCGCTGCCGGAAACCGTTGGTGGCTCCAAACCCGAGCGTATCTCCAAAATCATGGCGCGCGCCGGTGTGGCCTCGCGCCGCGACGTCGAACGCATGATCATGGAAGGGCGTGTGTCGCTGAACGGCGTCAAGCTGGACACGCCCGTCGTCAACGCCACGCTGTCGGACAAGATCGAAGTGGACGGCATGCCAATTCGCGGTGCCGAGCGCACGCGGCTGTGGCTCTACCACAAGCCCGCCGGTCTGGTGACCACCAATTCCGACCCGGAAGGCCGCCCGACCGTCTTCGATAATCTTCCCGCAGAGCTGCCGCGCGTGCTCTCCATCGGCCGCCTCGATATCAACACCGAAGGCCTGCTGCTGCTGACCAATGATGGCGGCCTTTCCCGCGTGCTGGAACTGCCCACCACCGGCTGGCTGCGCCGTTATCGTGTGCGCGCCCATGGCGAAGTGGATCAGGCAGCGCTCGACAAGCTGAAGGAAGGCATTGCCGTCGATGGCGTGCTCTACGGCGCAATCGATGCCACGCTCGATCGCACGCAGGGTCACAATGTGTGGATCAGCATGGGCCTGCGCGAGGGCAAGAACCGCGAGATCAAGAACGTGCTCGGCGCGCTTGGTCTTGAGGTGAACCGCCTGATCCGCGTATCCTACGGCCCGTTCCAGCTCGGCGATCTGCCCGAAGGCAAGGTGCTCGAAGTGCGCGGCCGCATGCTGCGCGACCAGCTGGGCCCACGCCTGATAGAACAGGCTGGCGCCAATTTCGACGCGCCGATCTACAATAATGCCACCGAAGACGAGGACGACAGTGCGCCGAAGCGGCCCGTGAAGTCCGAATGGGCAAAGAACGACGCGCCTGTTGGCAGGGAGCGGTCCGACAAGGGCGGCACGTCCGAGGATCGTCGCGAAAAGGCGCTCGGCCGCCTCGACACCAAGCGCGGCGACAAGCCCGCCGGAAAATTTGGCGCGAAACCTGCGGGTAAGTTCGGCGCGAAGGGCCGCAACGAAGATGAGGGTGACGACCGCCGCCCACGCCAGCCCGCTGGCACGAGCCGCACGGCGAATGTCTGGATGGCGCCCGGTGCAAGGCCGACGCGTGACGGCAAGGAGCGCAAGTCTTCCGCCCGCGCGGAAGCCGAAAGCCTGTTCAAGAAACCATCTGCGCAGGATGAAGCCCGCCGCAACGTCGTGCGACATGCGGATGCCGAAGGCGAGTGGATCCGCTCCGACTCCCCGCGCGAAGAAGAAGGTGGCCGCGGACGCGGCGACCGTCCGCGCGGCGAAAAGAGTTTTGGTGATCGTGGTGGACGCGGCGGAAAGTCTTTTGGCGACCGTCCATTCCGTGACCGGCCACGCGAGGATGGCGACCGCCCGCGCGGTCAAAAGAGCTTCGGCGACCGTCCGGCTCGCGGTGACAAGCCCTTTGGCGACCGGCCGTTCCGTGACCGCCCGCGAGAGGACGGCGACCGTGATCGCCCCCGTGGCGAAAAGAGCTTTGGTGACCGCACCGCCCGTGGTGAAAGACCTGCCGGTGACCGCCCTTTCCGAGACAGGCCCCGTGAAGACGGTGATCGTCCGCGCGGCGCGCGCCCGGCCGGCGACAAGCCTCGTGGTGGCAAGCCGGGGGGCAAGCCAGGCTTCGGCAAGCCGTCTTTCGCCAAATCGGGCGAGCGTGGCGAGCGTTCTGGTTTCTCAGGCAAGAGCAAAGGCCCCGGTGGTCCCGGTGGCGGCAAGCCGGGCGGCAAAGGCCCGGGTGGCAAACCTTCTGGAGGCAGGGGAATGACACGTAATGCGGATCGTAGGCGGTGAGTTTCGCGGCCGCACATTGGCCGCGCCGAAATCGAATTCCATTCGTCCGACCATCGACAGGACAAGGGAAAGCCTCTTCAACATTCTGAGCCACGCCTATCCGGAAAGTCTTGACGGCACGCGCGTTCTGGACGTTTTCGCCGGAACGGGTGCGGTTGGGCTGGAGGCGCTGTCGCGCGGCTGTCGCGTGGCGCTGTTCGTCGAGAACGGCGTCGAGGGCAGGGGCCTTCTGTGGGAAAACATCGATGCGCTCGGCCTGCATGGTCGCGCCCGTATCCTGCGGCGTGACGCCACCAAGCTCGGCGGCGTCAACAACATCGAGCCCTTCGATCTTCTTTTCGCCGATCCGCCCTATGGTCACGGCCACGGCGAAAAGGCGTTTGCGGCGGCCCATACCGGCGGTTGGCTGAACCCCGGCGCGCTTGCCATATTGGAAGAGCGCGGCGATGTGGCAGTCAATGTCGATCCGGCGTTCAAGCTGCTCGAAAGCCGCATCTTCGGCGACACGAAAATGCATTTCTATCGCTACGAGCCCTGACGGGACACGTCCCGTCAGTCACGGTCTTGTCTTGTTTGCGCAATAGGCAGAACCCTTACCGTGGTAAACTTCTGGGGTGTTTTGCATGGAGCAGGCTGGCAACGAGGGGATCACGATCGTCAGCGCCGGAGAAGAGGTTCCCGGGCGCGACGGTCAAAAAGGCCATGAGCCGACATTCGGACTGGCGCTCGGCGGCGGCGGCGCGCGCGGCATCTGCCATATCAATGTCGTCGAGGCGCTTGACGAACTCGGCATCCGGCCGGTCGCAATCTCCGGTTCTTCCATCGGGTCCATCATCGGCGCGGGCATGGCTGCCGGCATGTCAGGCCGCGACATTCGCGAGTACACGCTCGAACTCATGGGACGCAAGGGCTCCGTCGCCAACCGGCTCTGGAGCCTGGGTCCCGCTTCGATGCGCCACGCAGCCCATGGCTTTCGCTTCGGACAGTTCAATCTCGAACTTATTCTTCACGCCTTGATGCCACAGGCGTTGCCGAAGGAGTTCTCCGAACTCGCCATTCCGCTGAAAGTCATAACAACCGATTATTACGCCCAGACCGAAGTGGTGGTCGAAAGCGGTGAGATCATTGAGGCGCTGGCGGCCTCAGCCGCCATTCCGGCGCTGTTCATGCCGGTTCGTATCGACGGTCGCATCATGATCGATGGCGGCATCTTCAATCCGGTCCCCTATGAGCATCTGCTTGACCACGCCGATATCGTGATCGGCGTTGATGTCGTCGGTGGCCCGGAAGGGGATGGAACCACCATGCCCAGCCGATTGGAAAGCCTGTTCGGCGCCAGCCAGTTGATGATGCAGGCGGCGATTGCCCTCAAGCTCAGATTGCGCCCGCCACACATTTTCCTGCGCCCGCCGGTGCACCGCTTCGGCGTGCTGGATTTTTTGAAGTCGGAGGAGGTACTGAATGCTTCGGCCGGCATCAAGGATGATCTGAAACGGCAGATCGAGATGCAGGTGGAGCTGTTTCATCGCGGGCAGGGCGTGGAGGCTTGAATAATCGCTAAGAACGGGCGGGTGCTGCGCGTTTCTTCTCCCCGTTGGGGGGGAAGAAACAAGCGGCGTGCTCCCAAATATCGCCGCGAAGTTCACAGCGAAACTTCCGTCTCGCTATCCTGCGCATCCTCGTCTTCCTCCCGCCTTTCCGCCTTGTTCTTCGGTTTCATCAGCGGCTCCGGCTTCACCTCGCGCACAGGCTTGTTGTGCAGCATCTGCCGTCCTGCCGCGAGGCCTTCGACCGCTTGCAGTTCCAGCCGCTGTTCATCGCGTTCACGAATGTCGTCGGCGATGGCGAGCGCCCTTTCGCCGTCCATGTCCAGCCCTTCCAGAATGCGCCTGCCGAACAGAAGACCTGATTCCAGCGTCTCGCGGATTTCATATTCAACGCCCTTTTTTCTGAGGTCGAGCGAATGAATGCGGTCATAGGAGCGGACGTAAAGACGCACGCTTGGAAACTCCGACTGGATCATGTCGATGATGCGGTCGGTCACGTCCTTTTTATGGGTGCAGACCGCCACGAGATCGGCCCGTTCGATCCCCGCGGCGATCAACACGTCCTTGCGGGTGCCATCGCCGAAAAAGATTCGGAAGCCGAACCGCGAGGCCTGACGTACGCGGTCGGCCGAACTGTCGATGACGGTCACGTCGCGACCGCCGGCAAGCAGGATCTGCGAAGCAATCTGGCCGAAACGGGAAAAGCCGATCATCAGCACATCCGCGCCCGCGCCATCGAAATCCTCCTCAAGCTTGTCTTCCTCCGCGTCCTCCGCCGTCAGACGCCTGGAAATCACCGCCAGAAGCGGTGTTAGGGCCATGGAAAGCGTGACTACGGCGACAAGGATCGAGGCGGTTGCCTGCGGGAATAGACCCGACGCGGCAGCCGTCGTGAAAAGCACGAAACCGAACTCGCCGCCCTGCGCAAGCAGCAGGGCAATGCGGCTCGATGCATAGCGCGACGAGCCGGCGATGCGACATACCCCATAGATCAGCGCGCCCTTGACCGCCATCATGGCAGGCACGGCGATGAGGATGAGGACCAGATGCTCCCAGACGATATGGATATGCAACGACATGCCGACAGCCATGAAGAACAGCGCCAGAAACAGGCCACGAAATGGCTCGATATCCGCTTCCAACTCGTGACGATAGGATGATTCAGACAGCATCAGCCCCGCCAGCAGCGCGCCCATGCCCATCGACAGGCCGACCATTTCCATGATGGCCGCTGCACCGATGACGACAAAAAGGGCCGCCGCAATCATGACCTCGCGTGCGCCGGTGCGCGCAATGATCTGGAACATGGGGGTGAGAAGATACCGCCCGGCAAGGATCATTCCGGCCACCGCGACGACGGAGGCGATGAGATCGGACACCATCGAATCGGTCGGCACATCGGGCCGGTTGGAAAGAATGGTGACGAGCGCCAGCAGCGGCACGATGGCAAGATCCTGAAACAGCAGGATCGAAAAGGAGCGGTTGCCGTGCCGCGTGTTCATGTCGCCGTCATCTTCGAGAATCTGCAGCGCAAAGGCCGTGGAGGAAAGCGCAAGACCGAACCCCGCCACCACGCTTCCCCGCCAGTCGATCAGCCCTGCCCACCACGCGATTGCCGCCAGCGCGCTGCCGGTCACCAGCACCTGCGCCAGCCCCAGCCCCAGAATGTCGCGCCGCATCTGCCAGATGCGCGATGGCTTGAGTTCCAGCCCGATGATGAAGAGCAGGAAAACCACGCCGAGTTCGGAGACGTTGAAGATGTCCTTTGCATCCGTGACCAGATGCAGGAACGGTCCGATGATGATGCCGGCCACGAGATAGCCGAGCACAGTCCCAAGGCCCAGCTTGCGGAAAACAGACGCCGCAATGACCGCACCGGCCAGAAGCAGCAGGGGTTCGGAAAAGAGAGCGTCGTGCTCGGTCATGGTGGCGGACTTTCGAATAAGGCGGCGACAACGCGGTGCTGAAGGAGAAAGCGGCGTTTCGCCCTTGATGCGGGGTTGCTGGCACAATAAATGGAACAGGAATGAAAGGCCAACTCATGTCCTCAGAAATAGATTCTTCCAAACTTCTCGATCGCGCCAGCGAACTTGTAGACCTCGCCCGCGCCGCCGGCGCCGATGAGGCCGATGCAGTTGTCGTCCGCTCCCGGTCGCAATCGGTCGGCGTGCGGCTGGGCAAGGTGGAAAGCACCGAATCCTCCGAAAGCGACGATTTTTCCCTGCGCGTCTTTGTCGGCCGCCGGGTGGCGAGCGTTTCGGCCAATCCGGGCTTCGACCTGAAGACGCTGGCCGAACGGGCTGTCGCCATGGCGAAGGTTTCGCCGGAAGACCCCTTTGCCTGCCTTGCGGACAAGGAACGGCTGGCGACATCCTATGACGATCTCCAGCTTTTCGACGCGACGGACGTTTCGGCGGATCAGCTTCGGGAAGCGGCCCTTGCTGCGGAAGAGGCGGCCCTCTCGGTCAAGGGCGTCAGCAATTCTTCGGGCGCGGGTGCATCGAGCGGTATGGGCGGTCTCGTACTCGTCACCTCGCATGGCTTTGCCGGCAGCTACATGGGCAGCCGCTTCAGCCGTTCGGTCAGCGTCATCGCTGGCGAAGGCACGAAGATGGAGCGCGACTACGATTTCGACAGTCGCCTTTATTACGCCGATCTCGATGCAGCCGAAGAGATCGGCCGCCGCGCCGGGGAAAAAGTCGTGCGGCGCGTCGGCCCGCGGCAGGTCGATACCGGCAGCAACATCACGGTCGTCTTCGATCCGCGGATCGCGCGCGGTTTTGTCGGCGCAATCGCCGGTGCCATCAACGGCGCCTCGGTTGCCCGCAAGACCAGCTTCCTGCGCGACAGGATGGGCCAGCAGGTGCTGAAAAAAGGTCTTTATCTCACCGACGATCCTCAGATCGTACGTGGTCCTTCATCCCGTCCTTTCGACGGCGAAGGTGTGCGCGGCGAAAAAATGACGATGATCGAGGACGGCGTTTTGAAGCACTGGTTCCTCTCCACCTCGACCGCGCGCGAACTCGCCCTTGAAACAAACGGTCGCGGCGTGCGCGGCGGCACATCGGTTTCGCCCGCCTCGACCAATCTCGCGCTCGAACCGGGCGACTTGTCGCCAGAGGATTTGCTGAGCCAGGTCGGATCAGGCTTTTACGTCACAGAACTCATTGGCCACGGCGCCAATATGATCACCGGCGAATATAGCTGCGGCGCAAGCGGCTTCTGGATCGAGAATGGCGAAAAGACCTTCCCGGTCTCCGAAGTCACCATCGCCTCGAACCTGAAAGACATGTTCATGCGGGTCACGCCGGCCAATGATATCGACCGCAAATATGGCGTAGCGGCCCCGACGCTTGCCATTGAAGGCATGACGATCGCGGGCAAGTGACGCGGCTTGCGGGTTGTTTTCGCCGGCACTTTATGTGCAAGTGCGAAGGGAAAAACGGGCGCGCCGTTTGAGGCGCGCGGAAAAGACGGCAAGATGAACACTATGGCTGAGGCCCGCTGGGCCTCCGATCTGAGATTGGTGCTTGAAGCTGCCCGCAAGGCGGGCGAGACGGCGCTGGGTTTTTTCCGCAAGGACCCCGAGGTTTGGTGGAAGAATGGCGGGCTTTCGCCGGTCAGCGCGGCGGACTATGCCGCCAATGAGATTCTCGAAACCATTCTGCGTGCCGCCCGGCCTGATTACGGCTGGCTTTCCGAAGAGACGGATGACGATACGGACAGGCTGGCGCGTACGACGGTCTTCGTCATCGATCCCATCGATGGCACACGCGCCTTCATTAACGGCAGGGATACGTGGTGCATCAGCGTTGCCGTGGTGCATGAAGGGCGACCGGTGGTGGGCGTGCTCGTCGCACCGGCTCTGTCGGAGGAGTTCACCGCGATAGAAGGCGGTTTGGCGATGAAAAACGGCAGCCCCATCACCGCGAGCCTTGGCAATGCCGGCCCGTTTCACCTCGCCGCCGCCGCAGAAACGATTACGCGGCTGCCGGAAGCGATGCGCAATAACGTCGAGCGCGTCCCGCATGTGCCGTCACTGGCCTATCGACTGGCCATGGTGGCGGATGGCCGCATCGACGGAACGCTGGTTTTGCCGAACTCGCACGAGTGGGATCTGGCCGCCGCCGATCTGATCCTCGAACGCGCCGGCGGCCAGCTTGCGGGGCTCGATGGCAAACCTCTGATGTATAATCGCCGCCAGGTGAACCACCCCGCCTTGTGCGCCGCAGCAAATTATGCGCTGCCAGCACTTTTGAAAGCGTTTTCACATCCGTCTGACGGTTGACGTTTGGCGGGAAATCCCGCAGATGAAGGCCTCTCTCAGAATTCAAGAAAGAGATAAAGATATGACGGAAACTGGCAAACCGAAACAGCTGCTACACCTCGTTTTCGGCGGCGAACTGGAAAACCTTCAGGATGTTCAGTTCCGGGATTTGAATGCGCTCGACATCGTCGGCATCTATCCGGATTACGCTTCGGCGCTGACCGCCTGGAAGTCCAAGGCGCAGATGACCGTCGATAACGCCCATATGCGTTATTTTATCGTGCACATGCACCGTCTTCTCAATCCCGACGATAAAATTTGAGTCCTTTTGCCCTTGCGTTGTAATACTATTGGGTGAAGGCGGGCCAACCCGTGATTCCTGCTTGAGACGGCAGGACACGGTATTGCGACACGAGAAAATGTGATCGCGCTTTCCTTTCCGATGACAAAAAATGACGCAATTTGAGAAGAAGTAGGCGGCGATAACAACAGCACAGGGGCAGGGCATTGCGCGGAATGATCAAGGACAGAATGTCATGAGCAGCCGTATCGCACGTTTCGCTCTCTCCGGTTACCGCATTGCCGGTATCGCCGCTTACCCATTCGCCAAACCCTATCTTTCCTACCGTGCCGCCAAGGGCAAGGAAGACAAGCGCCGCCGGCTGGAGCGTTTCGGTTACGCCAGCGCCGAGCGCCCGCGCGGACCGCTCGTCTGGTTCCACGCCGCAAGTGTCGGCGAAACGCTTGCCCTCATCCCGCTGATCCGCGAAATCCGCAAGCGCGATATTTTCGTTCTCCTCACCACGGGCACGGTGACGTCGGCCGAACTTACACGGACCCGGCTGGGGGACGATGTGATCCACCAATATGTGCCGCTCGATATCAAGATTGCCGTCAACCGTTTCCTGACCTACTGGGCACCCGATGCTGCCATCACGGCTGAGTCCGAAATCTGGCCGGTGACGATGATGGAACTGGAGCGTCGCCACATTCCGCAGATCCGAGTGAACGCGCGTCTCTCGGACCGGTCCTTCGACCGCTGGAACAACCGTCACGATATTGCTGAATCGCTGTTTTCCAAGTTGGCGCTCGTGGTGGCGCAATCCGATCTCGATGCCGAACGTTTCCGCGATCTCGGCTCCTGGCCGGTGGTGATTTCGGGAAACCTTAAGGGCGACACGGACCCGCCGCCCTGCGATGATGCGCTTCTGGAGACCTATCGAAAACAGATCGGTAGTCGCAAGACATGGGCGGCGATCTCGACCTTTGACGGCGAGGAGAAGGCGGCGGCCACCGTGCATGCGGCTATCAAGTCCCGAAACGGCCAGTTGACCATCATCGTGCCACGCCATCCCGAGCGTGGCGATGAGGTGGAAGCGATGTTGAAGGCGATGAACCTGTCGGTCGCCCGCCGCAGCCGGAATGACGCCATCACCCCTGAAACCGATGTTTTCCTTGGCGATTCCATCGGCGAAATGGGGCTTTACCTGCGTTTGACCGAACTTGCCTTTGTCGGCCGCTCCCTGACGGCGGAGGGCGGGCAGAACCCGCTGGAGCCAGCCATGCTCGGCTGTGCCGTATTGTCCGGCGCGCATGTGCAGAATTTCCGCGAGGCCTATCAGAAGCTCATCCGGGCCGGTGGCGCGCGCATCATCCGGGATGTCGAAATGCTGGCCAAGGCGGTGCATTACCTGCTGGTCAACGACAATGAGCGTTACAAGATGATCGATGCCGGCAACCGCGTCATTCAGGATATGCGCGGTGCGCTTTCCCTGACCGTCAAGGCTCTCGAGCCCTATATCAATCCGCTGACGGTCTCGGCCAAGTTACAGCCACGGAGTGCCATCGGTTCATGGTAGCGGATATCCAACTTGACCCCGCACAATCGATTGCCGCTGTGCTTTTCGACAAGGACGGCACGCTTCTAGGCTACGATGCGAGCTGGGGTCCGGTGAACCGGGAACTGGCGGCGATTGCAGCCAGGGGCGATCCCGCGTTAGCCGACAGGCTTCTTGTCGCCTGCGGCATGGACCCCGTTACCGGCCATGTCGTGCCTGACAGCTTGCTCGCCGCCGGCAATACCGCGGAAATCGCCGCCGGTCTCGTTGCGGCCGGCTCGCCTTGCGATGTCGTGGAACTGACGGCTCGTCTCGACCGGTTGTTCACGGAGGCGGCCGATAAATCGGTGCCCGTCACCGATCTCAAGGCGTTTTTTGCACGGCTGAAGGCGCGAGGTTACAAGCTCGGCATCGCTTCCAGCGACAATGAAAATTCCATTCGACAGACCGCCATTCGCTTTGGTTTTGAAGGCGATATCGATTTCGTGGCGGGTTATGACAGCGGTTACGGCACCAAGCCGCAGCCCGGCATGGTCCTGGGCTTCTGTGAGGCGATCGGTATCGCTCCCGACCGCGTGGCCGTTGTCGGCGACAATAACCACGATCTCCATATGGCAAAAAGCGCCGGCGCGGGTCTCAGGGTCGCCGTTCTCACCGGCACCGGCTCGCGCGAAAGCCTGGGGGCGGATGCCCATTATTGTTTCGATGACATCACCGGGCTTGAAGCGCTGCTGCCGGAACGAGCTGCTTAAAACGGGAACCGCCCGTCTCTTCCGTCATTCCGGCCTCGAGGCGGAATCCAGCCAGCCCAAGTCTTTGGGCTGAAAAGACTCTTCCCGCCGCGCAGACGCGTCCGGATGGATTGCGGCTCAGGGCCGGAATGACGGAGAGCTTTTTTGCAATTTACGGTTTTTTCTGGCAAACAACCTCCCAGACGTGGAATGGCGAACGGAATGCCGTGGGCCATGCGGCCGGGAGCGGGAATAGATGGTTTCTGAAGCGCCGCCCTTCTGGTGGCAGAAAGCAGGCTGGCAGGCATGGCTCCTGTCACCTTTTTCGCTTCTTTATGGCAAGGTCGCCGGCCGGCGCATGCGGACGGCAAAACGGGCAAGCGTTCCCGTCCCGGTCATCTGCATCGGCAATTTCACGGTTGGCGGGGCGGGGAAAACGCCGACCGCGATCGCCTTGGCGCGGGCCGCGCTCGCGAGGGGAATGAAGCCCGGTTTCCTGAGCCGCGGTTATGGCGGCACGCTTGATGTGACCACGCTTGTCGATGCGCAGCACCACCGCGCCGCCGATGTCGGCGATGAGCCGCTTCTTCTGGCGCGCGAGGCGGTGACGGTCATCTCGCGCAGACGCGTGGAAGGTGCCCGCAGGCTTGTGAAGGAAGGCGTCGATCTTATCATCATGGACGATGGTTTCCAAAGCGCACGGCTCACGCTCGATTACGCGCTTGTGGTGATCGATACGGTGCGCGGCATAGGCAATGGCCATCTTGTGCCGGGCGGTCCGGTGAGAGCGCCGCTTGCCGAGCAGATGAGGCAGATGACCGGACTGCTCAAAGTGGGCAAGGGCCATGCCGCCGATCCGCTGGTGCGGCAGGCGGCAAAGGCCGCCAAACCCGTTTTTGTGGCCGCAACTACGCCGCAGGAGCCGGAAGATTTCCGGGGCAAGCGCGTGTTGGCTTTTGCCGGTATTGCCGATCCCGGCAAATTCTATCGAACGGTCGAGGCGCTCGGCGGGGAGATCGTGCAGAGCCGCTCCTTCCCCGATCATCATCATTTCAGCGACGATGAAATTGACGATCTTCTTAAGGATTCCGAAAAACAGCATTTGCAGCTGATCACGACCGCAAAGGATGCGGTGCGGCTGCGCGGACACCACGGCCGGGCCGAGGAGCTTCTGTGGAACAGCCAGGTGATCGAAATCGACATGGTGTTCGATGATCCCCATGCGGCTGGCACGATCATCGAAACGGCGGTGGCACACTGTCGCGCCCGGCTGCTGCGGGAAAATGCGCGGACGTCGTTTTAAGAGATTGTCGAAGGTCCGGAAACCGCTTCTGCGTCTTGCTCGGGCCTGTCCCGAGCATCTGCACCCTATCGATTTATACGACATCGGCAGCTCTTCGGTACGCGGCCGGGGATGACGTCAAGTGAGGGTGCCAGCCGCCTTTGAAACTGCACCTGAGAACGCCGCTTTAAAGACGGAAACGCGTCAGCACGCCGGTTTCGGCCTATGCCGGAAGACCCCGGTCTTTCTTTTCAGCCTCCAGCGAAGCCGCCGCATCCAGATACGCCTCCTGCCGGGCGACGCTCCAGTAGCGAAGCTCGTCGAGCGGGATGGTTTTGCCTGTCACGGCGCAGATGACATGCGAGCCGGTCTGGACGATGCGGAAGTCACCGTCGAGATATTCGATGACGGCAGGGCGGTTTCCGCCTCCTTCAAATCTGTTCATCCGTTTTCGTCTCCTGCTCTGTCCTGTCAGGGCACCCAGTCCGAAACGGCGCAGCGTTCTCCTGAACAATCCGGATGCTCCAATATCTGAATTTATATAGGCCGGGGCGGCTCAAGGCCAGCCCTGACGCCCTTGCATTTGAGAAGGCGTCAGCTTCGACCGAAGAGCCGTTCTATATCGGAAAGTTTCAATTCGATATAGGTCGGCCGGCCATGATTGCACTGGCCGGAACCCGGCGTGTTTTCCATTTGCCGCAGCAGGGCGTTCATCTCTTCCGGCCGCATGCGCCGGCCGGAGCGGACGGAGCCGTGGCAGGCCATGGTGGCCGCGACATATTCCAACTTGTTCGCAAGCGTGGAAGCGGCATCCCATTCGGCGATCTCATCGGCAAGCTGGCGCACCAGCCCTTGCACATTGACCTCTCCCAGCATGGCGGGCGTTTCCCTGACAGCAACGGCGCCCGGCCCGAAACGTTCGATGACGAGGCCCAGTGCATCGAAACCGGCCGCATGCTCCATCAGCCGGTCGCAATCTTCCTCGGGCAGGTCGATGATTTCTGGAATGAGCAACACCTGGGAAGCCGGCCGTTTCGCGTGCAGCGCCGTGCGCATCTGCTCGAACACAAGCCGCTCGTGGGCGGCGTGCTGATCGACGATGACAAGGCCGCTCTCCGTCTGCGCGATGATGTAGTTTTCGTGCAGCTGCGCCCGCGCGGCCCCAAGCGGGTAGCGAGCCGGCTCGGGCGCTGTGGCCGCAGCCTCGTACATTTCCTGTGGCTCCGCCCGCGCGGTGGGCATGGTCATGTCGTAAAAGCGCGACTGGCCCGCTTCCGCAAACTGCATGTTGCCGGAAACGGGAAGCGGCCTTGAAGGCGATGTGGTCGCGGACCATGATGCGGTTGCGGCCATCGCGGGGGAGGGTCGCAGGCCCGAGGGACTGTAGCCCGGGCGGAAGGCATTCATCATCTGGCTCGCACCCGTCGTTGCAGCCCTGTCGCCATCGCGCGTCAGCGCCTGGCGGAGCGCGCCGACGATCAGCCCCCGTATGAGGCCGGGATCGCGAAACCGCACGTCAGATTTCGCCGGATGCACGTTCACATCCACAAAAGCGGGATCGAGCGTGATCGACAGCACCGCGACCGGGTAGCGCCCATGCGGCACGGTTTCGGCGTAGGCGCCGCGAATGGCGGATAAAAGCAGCTTGTCCTGAACCGGGCGTCCGTTGACAAAGACATATTGATGCGCGGAGTTGCCGCGGTTGAACGTGGGAACGCCGGCATAACCGGTCAACGTCACATCCTCACGGCCCGCATCGATTTCAATCGCATTATCCTTGAAGTCGGCACCGAGAATCTGCGCCATGCGGGCGAGGTGGTCGTCTCCCGTCGAGGGGATTTCGAGCGTCGACCGATCCGTACCTGACAGCACGAAACGAATATGCGGGAAGGCGATCGCCATGCGCTTGACGACTTCCGTGATGGCCGCGGCCTCGGCGCGTTCCGTCTTCAGGAATTTCAGCCGGGCAGGGGTGGCGAAAAACAGATCGCGCACCTCAACGATGGTGCCTGCATTGGAGGCGGCCGGGCGCACATCCGAAACCTTGCCGCCGGTAACCGAAATCACCGAGCCCTGCTGCGCGCCCTGCCGCCGGCTCGTGATCGTCAGCTTGGCGACCGAACCGATGGAGGGCAGGGCCTCGCCACGAAAACCGAGGGTGCGGATATCGTCGAGATTGTCGGATATTTTCGAGGTGCAGTGCCGCCTGACCGCAAGCTCCAGATCGGCCGGCGACATGCCACAGCCATTGTCGGTGATCCGCACGAGGCCCTTGCCGCCGCCAGCCGTTGCAATCTCGATGCGGGTGGCGCCCGCGTCAATAGCGTTTTCGACGAGTTCCTTCGTGGCGCTGGACGGTCTTTCGATGACCTCTCCGGCGGCAATCTGGTTGATGAGAGTTTCTGAGAGCTGCTTGATGGCCATGATCATCATTTTCGCGGATTCGCCACAGCTTCGAAAGGGGAAAACCGGACCGGGACAGGTTTTCACCTGTTTTGCGGCATCTCATTCTTATAGTCGGGAAGGCTTAAGCGTTAATCCGCCTTTAATCGGCCTCGATTATGGTGAGCCGGCTTGAAATGACCGCAGGAACGGGGCCGCCTTCATCTGGCGGTGTGTGACGTCGACTTTGGGTGAGCGTCATCTTCCCCTCAAGACTGCTTCAAGTGGCAAACCCTGATGTCCTCTTTTTCGGTTTATCCCGGCAATCGCTCCTGGCGATTCCTCCAGAAACATAGGCCTGACCCCTGAAAAACAGGCGGGAGTTTGCAGTTGAGTGATTTGGCGTCCTCTGGCGCGGGCGTTCATACGTTGATGCTTGATGCCCTTTGCGACGCGCTTGGCGCGGCGGTCGTCGTTTGCGACCGCAATGATCACATCCTGTTTGCCAGCCGGAAGCTTCTCAGTTTCTTTCCGCTCGAAGAGGCCGTCATCGGTCCGGGCGCACGTCTGCGCGACTATCTGAACGCCCTTTACGATTGTTATCTTGTCGAGGCCGACAGCCTCCATGCCAATGCCCGCCAGCTTGGACGTGAGGAGTGGATCGGCGAACGACTGGCGCTGCACTGGAAAGAACGGTCGGAAAAGACGGAACGGCTGAAGGGGGAGCGGTTCTTACGCTTCGTCATGAACCGCCTGCCATCCGGCCTTGGCATCAGCGTTATCGCCGATATTTCCGAGCAGAAGAAGCGGGAGGAGCAGTGGCGCATCGATCTCGAGCGCGTCCAGCTGATCGAAGACATCCTCGACAACCTCCCTTTTCCCGTCTTCGTCAAGGATCGTAATCTCGCCTATGCCGCCGTTAACAAATCCGCCTGTGCGCTGGTGGAGACGAGCGCGGAGAGCATTCTCGGCCGCACGGTTTTCGATCTTCACTCGCGCAAGGTTGCCCGCCGGATCGACGCAGCGGATCGCAAGGTGCTGGATAGCGGCATCCCGGCGCTGATCCCGGAAAGGGTGCGGCGCCTGAACGGCGAAGAAGTCCTGGCCATCACCCGCAAGCACCGTGTGGGCCGGGCCGGCCGGTATTTCCTCGTCACGACCATGGAGGATGTGACCGCTCTCGCGACGGTCGATGAGACCGGTACACCCATCATCCCGTCGCTGGAACATGTCCCCTTTGTGTCGTCCGTTTACGGCAAGGACGGCGATGTCGACAGCCGAAGCGAGCTTTTAAAGAGCAAGGCTGTCCTGATCGTCTCTGAAAGCGTGGGCTTTGCCGAAGAGGCCGGGCGGCAGCTCGCTGCGGGCGGCATGGATCACGCGGCGGTGAGAAGCGAGGATGAGCAACGCGCCTTTATCGATGTTGCGGCCTCTGCCGGTGTCACCATCGATGTGGTCGTCGTTGACGCTCAGATGAGTGTCGCGTGCCTCGATATCGCTGAAGCGCATGGTCTGTCCGTCGTCACGATCGAGCAAGAAGACATCGACGCTTCTCTCCTGCGTGACCTCGCCGCCGCTTTCAAGGCCCTGCCGAAAACGAAGGACGCCGAACAGGATTGGGAGATCACGACCGACGACCTTCCCGACTTTGCAGGCGCAGGTCGGGTGGGCGACGTTCTTCTCGTTGAGGACAACAGGGTCAACCAGATCGTTTTTTCCCAGATCCTGGAAGGTCTCGGGCTCTCCTGGCGGCTGGCGACCACAGGCGAAGAGGCCCTGCGGCTTTTTGCAGAACAACCGCCATCCATCGTGCTGCTGGACACGACGCTTGCCGATATCGACGGCTTTGAAGCTGCCCGGCGGATGCGCGGGCTGGGCGGCGACAGGCATATTCCCATCGTTGGCGTCATCACCCACGCCTTCGACGGAGACCTCGATAAATGTCTCGACGCGGGCATGGACGACATGCTGCTGAAACCCGTGAGCCCGGACATGGTTGAAGCCATTTTCCTGAAGCTGATCGGCGAGGACGCCCTGCGGCTGCATGCCTGAGAATTCCGTCCTCTCAAGGCTATGGCTTTTTTAATACTTGCCCTGCATTGTGTGCGCGTCGACACAGGATTCAAGAGATGCAGGAATGAAACGGGCAGAGCCGCAGGCGTTGCAGGTCAGCCAGAATGAGCTGCAGGCCATGGCCTATAGCGATCCGCTGACGGGGCTCGGCAATCGCTACCGCCTGCGGGACAAGATCCGCATGCTTGCGAGCGAACGGTCCAGCGATCCTGCGCCCTTTACGGTCGGTATTGCCAATATCGACGGTTTCAAACCCATCAACGATCTTTTCGGCGTTCAGGCGGGCGATGAAATCCTTTGCCAGGTGGCGCACCGGCTAAAGGCCTGCATTCCCGATGGCGCCATCGTAACGCGCCATGACGGCGACGAGTTTGCCTTCGTGCTGCCGCTGGTTTTCGAGCGCACCGGCGCGGAGCGCATCGGCAACATGATCAAGGACGTGCTGTCGGCCCCTTACGATCTGGGCGACCGCAATGTCCGCCTGTCATCGTCTTTCGGTTTTGCCATCTATCCCTTCGCCGGCGATGAATTCGAAGATCTGCTGAAAAGCGCCGAGACCGCGCTCTACCGCTCGAAACGGCGCGGCCGTGGCCAGATCACCGTCTATTCGCGGGAAATCGCGCAGGAAATGAAGCGTGCCACGCAGCTGGAGCAGGCGCTCAGAAACGCCATCATCACCGATGCGATCGACGTGCATTTCCAGCCCATCGTCCGGCTGGAAGAAGCGAAGGTCATCGGGTTCGAGGCGCTCGCCCGCTGGAACGATCCGGACCTCGGTTTCGTATCGCCGGCCGTTTTCGTTCCGCTCGCCGAAGAACGCGGTTTCATCGATGCACTTTCCGAGACGCTGCTCAGGAAGGCGGCCGAAGCGGCGCTGTTCTGGCCGCGTGAGCTTTTTCTCTCCTTCAACCTGTCTTCGGCGCAGTTGATGGACCCCAGCACGGCGGACAATATCCTGTCCATTCTCGCGCGTGTCGGGCTCGATCCGCACCGGCTGGAGCTGGAAATCACCGAAACGGCCGTCATGACCTCGGCCGATACCGCCCAGCGCATCATCAGCGAGCTACAGGGGGCGGGCGTGCGCATCTCGCTCGACGATTTCGGCACCGGCCAGTCGAGTCTTGGCCGGCTGCGTGACTTTACCTTCGACAAGGTCAAGATCGACCGCGCCTTCGTGTCCCGCATCAGCAGTGACCGTCCTTCCGAACATATCATCAAGGCCATCGTTGCGATGTGTGAGGGGCTTGATCTCGAAGTGGTGGCGGAAGGGATAGAAGAGCGGGCGGAAGAGGAAAAACTGCGCGCGCTTGGCTGCGCTATGGGGCAGGGCTATTTTTACGGTCGCCCTGCCGATGCCGCTGCCACCCAGCGATACCTGCACGAAAACTATCGGGAAATATTGTCGGATATCTCCTGAGATGGTTTGCATCGGGCATTCGCTGGGATGCGCAATGCCCGATCTTCCGTCAGAGTTTGTAGAGCGGCTCGAACCTGCCCTTGACGTCGACACCGAGTTCGAAGGTCAAGCCGTGCTGCGGATTTTCGGCAATCGCGTCCTCATCGAGATTCTCACGCGCTGATGTGACGAGCAGGCGCGAGGCATCAGGGCCGATGAAGGCGGGGCAGGTGGTCTGTCCGGCAGGCACTTCATATCGCGCAATATGGTTGCCGTTGGCATCATAGCGATCGACCGCGCCTTCGCCCCAGCGTGCGTTCCAGATGTGCCCCTCGGCATCGCAGACCGATCCGTCGACGCCACCATCGGCTTCGCTGGAATCGTTAAAGAGCTCCGCCTTGCCGGTCGGCAGACCGGTCGCGGCATCGAGCGGCACGCGCATCAGCCTGTTGACGTCGGTATCGACGAAATAACCCGTCGCGCCATCAGGCGAGAAGCAGATCGAATTCGGAATGCTGATATCCGAAAACAGCGTTGTCACCGTGCCTTTGGCGACATGATAGATGCTGCCGGCGCCGGTCTCCGCCTTGCGGCCCATGGTGCCGATCCAGAGTGCGCCGGAGGGGTGGACGCGTCCATCATTGGAGCGGTTGCCGGGCATGTCGCTTTCAAGTTCTGCATGCAGGCTCAGCACGCCTGTTGCCGTATCCCGCAGGAACAGGCCATCATCGGAGGCGATCAGTTGCTTGCTGTCGCTCACCTTCGCAAGCGCGCTTCCCATGAAGGGCAGCGTGTGCACGGTCTTGCGGCCGGAGGCGAGATGCAACTCATGCAGTTCGCGGCCTATAATGTTGAACCACCAGGCGGTTCCCGTCGCCGGATCGAAGGTCGGCCCCTCGCCGAGCAGCATGGGGGTATCGTCAAGAACACGTCCGGTGAACGGAAAAACTGTTGCCACGCTGTTATCCTCCAATGGCTGCATCATAGGCTGACAGGGTGACGGTTGCGCGTTCACGCACGTCGGCAGCCGTCATGCCGGGCTTGTAAAGGCTGGTGCCGAGCCCGAAGGCAGTAATGCCGGCCGACGTGTATTCCGAAAAATTCCTGTCGGAAACGCCGCCGACAGCGGCAATCACCAGATCCTTGGGCAGGATGGTCCTGATCGCGTTGATACCCGCTGGGCCGATGATGCTGGCGGGGAAGAATTTGAGTCCGGTGGCACCTGCCTTCGCGGCCACCAGCGCTTCAGTTGGGGTGAGAACACCCGGCATGGTCACCATTCCCTTTTCACGCGCTGCGGTAATGACCTCAGCATCGGCATTGGGGCTTACCATCAGCTTGCCGCCGGCGGCGTCGAGAGAAGCGACGTCGTCGACGCTGAGGACCGTTCCAGCCCCGATCAGGCAATCCGCCGGCGCCATCTTTGCGGCGATTTCGATGGACTGGAAGGGGTCAGGTGAGTTGAGAGGGATCTCGATGGCGCGGAAGCCGGTCTCGATCAGCGCGCCGACGACGCCTTCGGTTTCCTCGGGTTTCAGGCCGCGCAGAATGGCGATCAGCGGATATTTTATGGACGGAAAGGGAATACGCATGGTCGATCTTTCTTCTTATGGCCAGATGGCACTGGCCGCGGCCAGCAATCCGCGCCGCACGGCGTCGTCGGCGTCAATGACCGTATAGTGGATATCAAGCGCGGTGAAGGCGGCTTCGTAAAGCGCGCCAAGCGCACCGGAACCGATCAGAACCACCGGCGTGTCTCGTGTTGCAGCCGAATGAGCGCCAGCGATTTCCAGTCCGATCATGATGCCGGAGAGCTTGGCTTTGGCGTCCGTGGCGGTGAGGCCGTGCAGCAATTGGCCGGAGCGCAGGGTGAAAAGGCGATTGGTCGCAAGCTGCGGCGTGGCGTAGATGTCGCGGACCGCTGCCGTGAAGGCGGCATGCTCGCCGGTAAAGGCGTCAGCGTCTGCCACCGCATGGGAAAGGATGGTCTGCTTCGAAATGACGTCGAAGAGTTCGCCGGTCATGAAGGTGGCAAATTCCGTCACGCCGCCATCCCGGACGGTAACCCATTTGGAATGGGTGCCCGGCATGCAGACCAGCGCTTCACCCGCCCCGGAGGAGGCGAGGGCGCCGAGCAATTGCGTTTCCTCGCCGCGCATCACGTCGGGCGCATCTTTATCCCGTTGCGCCAGCCCCGGCAGAATGCGGACATCCCTCACCTGCTCAGGGACGCGAACCGCGCCATCAAGCACCCGCGAAAGCGATGCCGGCACGTCGATATAGCCCGCTTCAACCCAGCCCTGTCGCGCGCCCGCCATGCCGCAGACAAGAACCGGCAAGCCTTCAGGCGCGCCGATGGCGTCGAGATGCGATTGCAGGACCTCGGCAAAACCGGTCCGCATGGCCGTGGTCATGCCCTCCGAACTTCTGCGTTCTGCCAGCACCGCGCCCGACCGGCTCAGGAGCCAGAGCCGGAAACTGGTCGTGCCCCAGTCGACGGCGATGAAAGCGGGTTCGGACATTATAGGAGGCCTCCGTCTACGATTATGGATTGCGCCGTGATGGCGCCTGATGCCGATGACGCGAGAAACAGGCACGGGCCCGAGAGATCGGCGGCGACGAGCGTGCGCTTCAGGCATTGCCGCGCGGTGGTGGCGGCGATGCCCTCATCCGTGAGCCACAGTTCCTTCTGTCGCTCCGTCACGATCATGCCGGGCAGCAGCGTGTTGACGCGGATATTCTCCGGACCCAGCCGGCCGGCAAGGCTTTTCGTCAACCCGATGATTCCGGCCTTCGCCGCTGCATAGGACGGCAGTTCGCCCATGTTCAGCAAAAACGAGATCGACGAGAAATTGACGATGGATGCGTCCGCCGCCTGTCTGAGATAGGGCAGGGCGGCCTGGACGGTAAAGAACATCTGCTTGAGATTGACGGCCTGATTGGCATCCCAATAGGCTTCCGTCACGGCGTCTATGTCATGACGATCGTCCCAGGCGGCATTGTTGACCAGGACCTTGATGCCATCGGTGGCGGAGGCCGCTGCCTCCACCGTCTTCCCGATCGCCGCTATATCCCGCAGATCGGTTTTGAAAAAATGGACAGGATGCTCTGCCGTCGCCGCAAGCCGCTTGGCGAGTGCAACGCTCGGCGCTTCGGCGATGTCGATGAACGAGACCTTCGCGCCCTGCATGGCAAAGGCTTCCACCAGACTTGCCCCGATGCCGGACCCGCCGCCCGTGACCAGCACGCCCGCATCCTTGAGGTCTGGAAACTGGGCTTGTGTCATCGGCATCATCTCATCCAAGAACGCTTGATTGTTCCAATATTCGGAACTAGATTTTAATAAATGGAATTATTCTCTTGGCGTGACCGTCATGTCAAGGCAAATGGCGGTGGATTGTCATGTCCGATCATAAAAACCCCAATGGGCAGGAGCCTGAGGCGGTTCCAACCCCGCGGCAGAAACGCGGGACGGATACCGGCACACTCGGCAAGGCCGTCTCGTTGCTTGAATTGATCGCCTTTGCCGAAAAACCCATGCGCTTTACCGATGTGGTCGACGCCTGCGGCCAGCCGCGCGGCACGGTCCATCGCCAGCTCTCCCATCTTGTTGCCGAAGGGCTTGTCGACCATGCGGCCGACCAGACCTACGCGGTTGGGCTGAGGCTGTTGCAATTGGCCGCAAAGGCATGGAGCGGCAACGACCTGCGCAGCGTCGCGGGTCCGCATCTGTCTGCCTTGCAGCAGGCGACGCAGGAATCCGTCCATCTCGCCGTGTTGAATGGCAATCAGGTCACTTATCTCGACAAGATGGAAGGTCAGCATACATTGCGCATGCACTCGCAGGTCGGCAAAACCTCACCGGTCTATTGCACCGGGGTGGGCAAGGCAGCGCTGTCGCTGCTGCCCGTTGAAGAGCTGACCCGACTGGCGGCGGAACTGGAGTATCACCGCTTCACCGACAATACGATTGTGACGGCTGAAGCGCTCGTTGCCGATGTGGAAGCGATTTTCCAGAACGGTTACGGTTTCGACCTTCAGGAGCATGAGCTCGGAATTCACTGCGTAGCCGCGCCTGTCCGCGCGCCGGGCCGCAACTTCCGGGCGGCGATATCTGTCACTGGTCCCGCCTATCGTGTGGATATCGCCCAGCTTCGACGGTGGGCTCCCCTGTTGCGTCAAACCGCCGATAATATTTCCGCTGATCTTGCCTGCAGATTATCCCCGGTTGCAGGAAATTGAAGAAAACAAGCCGGTCAATCGGCAGACTTCGCTGGTGGAACAGGCCGCAACGCGCTTCACTGACCATCTTCCAATACTATTTCCGACTATTCGAAGTTTATTTTCAACTTTCGTTTGCGTGAATCGTTTTGTTGAGTAACATCCGCAACAATTGCCGCGCAAAGGCAGCCTTTGCAGCGGCATTTCTCTTTCTCGAAGATCAGCTTTCATGCAGAAAACAGAGGCGGCAGCCTTAAAGTCGATTGGTGTTGATTGCGTTCGCGAGATCGCTGGCCTTAACACGCAGTTCGATATTTTCCGCTTTTTGAAGCGGCTGACCGAGGCGTGGGAATTCAAGGCTTTCATGGTGCTTGACCTCTCCACCGAGGTTTCGAGCGAATTGTCGCAATACACTGTCATCACAAGCTGGCCGGCCGAACTGCTGCAACGTTATGATGAAGAAGGGGAGTTGCAGCACAGCCGGGTCATGGCGCAGCTCAGAAAATCCACCGTGCCCTTTTCCGTCTCGCTGGAATTTCTGGTCGAAGGCGAGGGGCACGTGCTGAAGAAAAGCGTGGTCGCGCTCTTCGAACGCTTCGAGATGATCAATTCCGTCTGGTTTCCGGTGCATGATGTCACGCTCACACGCGGTGCCGTCTCCTTTTCCGGCAACAAGACGGTGCTGCCCGAGGCGCGGCTGGCCGAGCTTTTTTACATCTCCGCGCATGTCTTTGCCCGCCTGTCCGAGATCCGCCGTCTTGATCTGCGTGTTCCCGAAACATTGAGCGAGCGCGAGATTGACTGCCTGAACTGGACCGCCGCCGGCAAGACCAGTGCGGAGATCGCAGAGATCATGATGTTGTCGGAACACACCATCAATCACTATCTCAATCGAGCCACGAAAAAACTCGATACGGTCAACCGCACCCAGGCAGTTGCGAAGGCCCTGCGCGTCGGCATCATAAAGTAGCGAAACCGTAATTTTTTCATTGTGATAAAGCGCATCTTCGGCGATCCTCCTTCCGAATCACCGGAAAGGAGAAATCGTTGCCGGAACGGCATAGGATTAAAGCGGGATTTTCTCCGACTATCGATTGCGCCGTGCTGATAGCCGCTGCCGAAAAAGGCTTTGCTGCCGATGAAGGCATCGATCTTGATCTCTACAGACAGCCCTCCGCCTCCACTGTGCTGTCGGCACTCGGCAGCGACGACATCCATGTTGCCCACCTTCCCGCACCGGTGCCCGTCGGCTCCGCCGCTGGCCTCGATGATCTGCCGGCCAATATCGTCGGCGTTTTCACGCTCTCCCTTGGCGGATCGGCAACGACCGTTTCCCATGATTTTTACGACGAGCTGTATCGTGAGGGGTTGAAGCTGCCCGATCCCGGCGCCTTCGGACGAGCCATGGCCCGCGTCTGTGCGGCGCGCCGCACGGAGGGTAGAAAGCCCCCGGCTTTTGCCGTCGAAGACATTGTTTCGACGCCGCTTTACACTCTTCGATATCTGCTTGGCAGCTATGGCGTGCTGCTCGGCCGCGATATGGAAATCGTTGAAGCCTTGCCCAAGGCCATGCCGGGACTGCTGGAAAGCGGCGAGGTCGATGCTCTCTGCGCGGCAGAGCCGGCAGGCAGCGCCGTGGTGCTGGGGGGGAACGGCCGCATTGTTACGACGGGGGCGCTGGTCTGGCATAACGCCCCCGAAAAGATACTGGCGGTGAAAACGCCATGGGCGGAAAACAACGCTGCTGTTCTGGAAGCCCTGCTGCGCGCGCTGTACCGTGCCGGCGAATGGTGTGCGAATACGACGAATATCGAGGAACTCGCCGGCATTCTGGCCGCCCCGCAATATCTCGATGAAAATGGCGAATATCTGCTGCCGGCACTGACGGGCTATATTTCCACCTCGCTCAAGGACATGCAGCGTTTTCAGGAGTTTTTCGTCACCAGCGCCAAGGCTGCCAATTTCCCCTGGCAAAGCCAGGCCCTCTGGTTCTTCAGCCAGATGGTGCGTTGGGGCGAGGTCTCGGCCGATTACCGTAAAGATGCAGCCATGGTCGAGGCAGCCCGCAACGCCTACCGGCCGGATATTTTCCGCAAGGCCATGAAGCCGCTCTTCGTGCCGGTGCCCGGCGCCAATCTGAAGCTGGAGGGAACCCTGAAGGAACCCGTTCACGTCGGCGCATCCCGCACGGGCCTTGTCCTCGGCCCCGACTGTTTTTTTGACGGCCGCGTCTTTGATCCTGAAAGGCTGGCGATGGACGACGAAATCTGAAACCGCAGCGGTAAGTCGTCACGAATGCGTCGCCATGACGCTTTGCCATTGGCGAAGCGCCAAGGCTTGTCTATGGATGGCACGCAATAGCGATCGGATGAAGTAGCGGGAGCAGGATTATGGCAGAGGTCAGCAGAAGTCAGGTTGAAAAGGCGCTCGAGGCCGTCATTTATCCTGGCAGCGATAAGAACATCGTCGCGCTCGGCATGGTCTCGGAAATCTTCATCGCTGATGGCAAGGCGTATTTTTCGATCACTGTGCCTGCCGACAAGGCGTCGGAAATGGAACCGCTCAGGCTTGCAGCCGAACGGGCTGCCAAGGGTGTGGAAGGCATTGCCGGCGCGGTTGTGGCGTTGACGGCCGATCGCAAACCCGGCCAGCAGCAACCCGCCCCACCGCGCCCGGCCGCCGCACCCGGTCGGCCCGCCGCCGCACCCGGTCGGCCCGCCGCCGCGCCCGGTCGGCCCGCCACGCAGCCCGGCTCGTCGAAGGTTGGCGTTCCGGGTGTCAAGTCCATTATCGCCGTAGCTTCGGGCAAGGGCGGAGTGGGCAAGTCGACGACATCGGTCAACCTCGCGCTTGGCCTGCAATCGCTCGGCCTCAAGGTCGGTATGCTCGACGCCGATATTTACGGCCCATCACTGCCGCGATTGCTTAAAATTTCCGGTCGCCCAAAACAACAGGAAGACCGCATCATTCTTCCCATGGAGAATTATGGGCTGAAGGTCATGTCCATGGGCTTTCTGGTGGATGAGGAAGCAGCGATGATCTGGCGCGGACCGATGGTGCAGTCCGCCCTGATGCAGATGCTGCGCGAGGTGGCTTGGGGTGACCTGGACGTGTTGGTGCTCGACATGCCGCCCGGCACCGGCGATGCACAGCTGACCATCGCCCAGCAGGTGCCGCTCGCCGGGGCCGTCATCGTCTCCACGCCGCAGGATCTGGCGCTCGCCGATGCGCGCAAGGGCATCACCATGTTCCAGAAAGTAGAGGTGCCGCTCCTCGGCGTCGTGGAGAATATGAGCTACTTCATCGCCCCGGACACGGGCGCGCGCTACGATATTTTCGGCCATGGCGGCGCGAAGGCGGAAGCTGAAAGGATCGGGGTTCCCTTTCTCGGCGAGGTGCCGCTCACCATCTCCATTCGCGAACTGTCGGACGCGGGAACGCCTGTTGTCGTCGCCGATCCCAACGGTCCGCAGGCTGCGATCTATCGCGATATCGCTGAAAAAGTCTGGGCGCGCATCGGAACAAGCGAGCGAAAAGCCGCGCCGAAGATCGTTTTCGAATAACGCGCTGGGCATGGCAAAAACTTGGCGACGCATCTGCCTTCTTTAAATAGATGTTCGAAAACAGAAGGTTATCCGGAGGTACACGAAAGCGTTTCTGGATTCGAGCTCAAGAAATGCTTCGCCTGCAATGCTGTTGCGAAAAAATATTGCTTGATTGCATTCCGCTTTGGGCGCATACGCCTGCGCCGTTTGGCTCTTGGTCCATCGGGCTTTCGGGATAGGGTGATCCCGCTCGTTCCGTCGTTCCCTGAAGTGTCGTCCAAAGGTTTGCCGACCGCAAACAGGATATGTTAAGCAGCATTGCGGTAAGCCTGCGATGCGGAGCGGAGAAACGGATTGATAAAAGCCTATCGCGCCAATTGCGAGGCGATCAGCCTGTCGGCACACGACGGCTCCGGACCGATTCCCGACGACATCGTCTGGATCGATCTCGTCAATCCGGACAGGGCGGAAGAGCAGCATGTGGAAAAGCTGCTGGGCGTCGAGCTGCCGACACGCGAAGACCTGAAGGATATCGAGCCCTCCAGCCGCCTCTATATGGAAGACGCCAATGTCTTCATGACGGCGTCTCTGGTGTGGAAGGCGGATTCGGACGATCCGCGCCTGACCGACGTTGCCTTTGTTCTGGCCGGCAATCGTTTGGTGACGATCCGCTATGCAGAGCCGAAATCCTTCCATCTTTTCATCGCTGCCATTACCCGCGCGCCCCATGAGATGCGCAGCGGCACGGCGCTACTATTGAAGCTGCTCGAAACCATTGTCGACCGCACGGCGGAAATTCTTGAAAATTCGGTCGCCGGGATCGATAATCTCGCTGCGGATATTCTCGGTAGCCAGGCCCGGTCCAAGCGCAAGGCGCCGCGGTATCTCGAGGATCGTCTTACCAATATTGCTGCCTATCATCGGCTGATTTCGAAGGTCCGCGTCAGTCTTGCATCGCTGGCGCGGCTGCAAACGTTCTTTTCCACCAGCGCTCAGGCGAGCGCGGACAAGGGCGCAAGGGAGCAGGGCAAGTCCATCGGGCGCGATATCCAGTCGCTGAACGAACATGCCTCCTTCGTTTCGGGCAATCTGACGTTCCTGCTCGACGCCTCGCTTGGCATCATCAATATCGAGCAGAACGGCATCATCAAGATTTTCTCGATCGCTTCGGTCGTGTTCCTGCCGCCAACGCTGGTGGCCTCCATCTACGGAATGAACTTTCAGCTCATGCCGGAGTTGAACTGGACATTTGGTTATCCACTTGCGCTGATCGTCATGGTGCTGTCCGCAATCATCCCGTTTCTCTTTTTTCGTTGGAAGGGCTGGCTCTGAGGAGCCAGGATCATCATGTCCCAGATCGCTGACAAGGATGTTGCCGAGAAGCCGGATGCGGATGACGCGCACAAGAACAAGGGGCTCTATGCCGCCATCCTTGGTTCCATCGGCGTCGTTTATGGCGATATCGGCACCAGCCCGCTCTACGCCTTTCGCGAAGCCTTGCGCCCCATCGCCTATGACGGCGTGACGCAGGAGGAAGTCATCGGCCTCACATCGCTGATGATCTGGTCGCTGACGATCATCGTCACCTTTAAATACATCACGCTTTTGCTGCGCGCCGACAATGACGGCGAAGGCGGTACGCTGTCGCTGCTGGCGCTGTTGATGAAGACCGCCGGCACGCATCGCAGCGTCCTCATCGTGCTTGGCCTCATCGGTGCAGCGCTGTTCCTCGGCGATGCCATGATTACCCCGGCGCTTTCAGTCCTTTCGGCGGTGGAAGGCCTGAAACTCGTCACGCCGGAAATGGACGCCTTCATCATTCCGATTTCGGTCGGCATCCTGATTGGCCTCTTCGCGATTCAGTCGCACGGCACCGGAACGGTCGCGAAATTCTTCGGGCCGATCACCGCGGTCTGGTTCCTGGTGATGGGCGGTGCCGGCCTCATCCATATCGCAGACGATTTTGGCATTCTCTTTGCCTTCAATCCCTGGCATGCGGTGGAGTTTCTGGCCAATGAAGGTTTTTACGGCATCGTCGTTCTCGGTGCGGTGTTCCTGACGATCACGGGTGCGGAAGCGCTTTATGCAGACCTCGGCCATTTCGGCCGCCGCCCCATCCAGTGGGCCTGGTTCTGTCTGGTGTTTCCGGCGCTGACGCTGAACTATCTGGGGCAGGGCGCGCTGGTTCTGAAGGACCCGGCGGCGATGTCCAATCCCTTTTATCTGATGTTCCCGCAATGGGCGATCCTGCCCGCCGTCATTCTGGCCACCGCCGCCACCATCATTGCCAGCCAGGCAGTGATAACCGGTGCGTTCTCGCTGGTTCGTCAGGCGATCCACCTCGGCTATCTGCCGCGCATGGAAATCCTCTTCACCTCGGAGACCAACACCGGGCAGATCTACCTGCCGGCCGTCAACACGATCCTGCTGTTCGGCGTTGTCGCGCTGGTGCTGACCTTCAAGAGCTCCGATGCGCTGGCGACCGCTTACGGTATTTCGGTCACCGGCGCGATGGTCGTCACCAGCCTGATGTTCTTCGAATTCGTGCGCAAGCGCTGGCAATGGTCGATCTGGCTTGCCCTTGCGGTGCTGACGCCGCTTCTGGTGCTGGAACTGATTTTCCTTGGGGCAAACCTGCTGAAAATCCACGATGGCGGTTATGTGCCGGTGCTCCTGGCGATCGCCTTCACCATCATCATGACGACCTGGCAGCGCGGCTCGAAAATCCTGTTCGCAAAAACCCGTCGTGGTGACGTGCCATTGAAGGCTTTCGTTGCTTCGGTTGAAAAGGAAAGCGCTCATGCGCCGGTGCGTGTGCCCGGCACCGCGATTTTCCTCACCGGCGATCCGGACGCAGCCCCGGCGGCCTTGCTGCACAATCTCAAGCACAACCACGTGCTGCATGACAAGAACGTCATCCTGACGATCCGCACCGAGGATCAGCCGCGCGTTCATCCTGAAGATCGCTACACGCTGACGAAACTCAGTGACCGGTTTGCCGTGGTCGAACTGCATTTCGGCTTCATGGAAACCCAGAACGTCACACAGGCGCTGGGCTATCTGCGCCGCACCGGGTACAAGTTCGACATCATGTCGACCTCGTTTTATCTCGGCCGCCGCAAGCTGGTGCCGGACCCGAAGTCCGGCATGCCGGGCTGGCAGAACCGCCTGTTCATCGCGCTCGCCGAAACCGCCGCCGATCCCTCGGACTATTTCCGCCTGCCCGCCAACCGCGTGGTGGAACTCGGTTCACACGTCGTCGTGTGACGGGGTAGGCGTGCCCTCAATGTAGCTGGGCGATCTCGTTCTCTCCGTCATGCCGCCGGTATCCAGCCAGCCCAAGTCTTTGGGCTGAAAGAGGTCTTTACGCGCGCCGACGCGTCTCCGCTGGATTGCGGCTCGAGGCTGGAATGACGGATGTGGAGATGTTTTGCGTGGCAGTTATGATCGGCACATGCGAAATCGACTTCGCACCGCGGCATCAGAATATGCTCACACATTAACGTGAATGCATCTTCCCTCGCGGCGTTAACCATCCATCAAGGTTAATAAGAGATTCTCGAACACCTGTAGAAAATTCGGTTGTCGGTGTTCGGAGTGCTGGTTTTGCGTTCGAAAAAAGTCATGCGTCGTCGGTCCCCCGCGTCCTTTCCGGGATGGGCGTCCAGCTGGACGTCACCCGTCGTCTTCGGCCTTGCTGCCTGGCTTGTCTTTCCTTCGCTTGCCGCGCGGGCGGATCTTGCCTCGCTACTGGCAGGCCTGGATAAAGGCGGCGAACAATGGCGCATGGTGCTGACCGCCTCTCCGGCCGGCTCCACGCACAATGCCTCCCTCACATTCAACGATGCGCAGGGGGACGAGGCGTTGCATGGCGGCGGCATGACCTTGCCTGATGGCAGCAAGGTTGCTTTCGTCACCAACAAAAAGGGAGAGACGACAACGCCTGACAGCGAACGCGTCAACCGTGCCGCCAAGAAGGGCCGCATCGTCGCCACCGAAATCATGCAGCCGCCGAAGGCCTTCACCGCCGGTTCGGTGCTGCAGCGCACCTCGATGCTGGATATAGAGCCGCTGAAGCGCAAGGATCGCACCGCCTTCGTCAAACCGAAGCGCGGCAAGGATATCGAACTCGCCTCCTTCTATTTCCGCCGCGACGAAAAGAAGGCGGATAAGAGCGTCTCGCCGATGCTGGCCGAACTCATTACCAACCGCACACCGGACATTCTCGCCACCGCCTATGCGCCGGCCGAACCGGACTTCGCCCGCGAATCCCCATTCGACGCCATTCTTAAAAAGCCGGAGACCGGCCGCTTCGTGCCGCAGATCAACCCTGATGACCACGCCTGGGCCGCAACGCCGTTGCCGGCAGCCGTGTTCTCTCCGGCCGAACAGCAATGCCTCGCGTCGGGCATCTATTTCGAGGCGCGCGGTGAGTCCGTTAAAGGTCAGGCGGCGGTGGCCCAGGTCATCCTCAACCGCGTGCGCAATCCCGCTTATCCAAAAACCATCTGCGGCGTGGTCTACCAGAACAAGGACTGGCGCAACCGCTGCCAGTTCTCCTTCGCCTGCGATAACATCAAGGACCGCGTGAATTCCGAGCGCCACTGGAAGATGGCGCGCGAAGTGGCGATGGCGACCACGGCCGGCAAGATCTGGCTGAAGGAAGTTGGCTCCGCCACCCATTATCACGCCGTCTATGTGCGTCCGGCCTGGGGCAAGACCATGAAGAAGGTCGGCAGAATCGGCCTGCATGTCTTTTACCGTACCTATGGTGGCGGCTGGAGCTGATACCACCGGCAATTTGTCGCATTTTGCGTGTCAAAAATGCCGATTCCCCCGCGAAACATCGCCCTTAAACAGGGATTTTGAGTCAAGCCATTGTTTTCGCATCATTAATTTGTGCTGAAACAACCGTCATCTGTGCCTTGACTAGAGAAGCCCCTAAAACTATGTTGCGCGCGACTTCAGAGCGGGCTGGAACAGGCTTAATCCGTCACCGTTTACAACTCCAAAGGGTTCTGGCATGGCTGGAACGGAGAAAATGGGTGGGATTCTAAGATGACTGGCAACCGTGACGATAGTCTGGACGAGCGCCGCAAGCGCCTAGCCGACGAGTTGGCAAAGGTGAAGGCGGATGATGAGGCGGAAGTGAGGGCGGAGACAAATGCTGCGGAAAGCCGGAAAGGCTTTGCGATGGCGGTAAAGCTCTCATCGGAGTTCATTTCGGCCATCGTGGTCGGCGCTATGCTGGGTTATCTTCTGGACTATTTTGCCGGCACGTCGCCGTGGGGGATGATCGTTCTTCTTCTTCTCGGTTTCTGCGCAGGCGTATTGAATGTGTTGCGCTCGACCGGCGCGGTGGCCAAGCCGCCGCTGCTGGAGAAGGCGGACAGACAGGACGAGGGTGGAAAACGCGGCCTTTAAGGCTGTTTTTCCTTACAGTTGAGATGCCGCGACAGGCGGCGACAGGTAAAGAGGGCAGCCGGTGGCAAACGATCCGACCCATCAGTTCTTGGTGCAGCCGATCATTCCGATCGAAATTGGCGGCGTCGATTTTTCCTTCACCAATGCGTCGCTCTTCATGGTGGCGACCGTGGCTGCTGCTTCGAGTTTCCTTTATTTCGCAACGTCGAACCGCGGTCTTATCCCGACCCGCATGCAGTCCGTTGCCGAAATGTCCTATGAGTTCATCGCCTCCATGCTGCGTGAGGGCGCCGGCAAAAAGGGCATGGTGTTCTTCCCCTTCGTTTTCTCGCTATTCATGTTCGTGCTGACGGCAAACCTGCTCGGCATGTTCCCGTATTTCTTCACGGTCACCAGCCAGATCATCGTTACCTTCGCGCTCGCCTGCCTCGTTATCGGCACGGTCGTCGTTTACGGTTTCTACAAGCACGGCCTGCATTTCTTCGGCATCTTTGCCCCCTCGGGCGTGCCCAAGGCGCTTCTGCCGCTTGTGGCGTCGATTGAGATGATCTCCTTCCTGTCGCGTCCGATCAGCCTTTCCGTCCGTCTTTTCGCGAACATGCTGGCCGGCCACATCACGCTTAAGGTTTTCGCAGGCTTCGTCGCCTCCATGAGCGCGCTCGGCGCGCTCGGCGTCGGCGGCGCAGTCCTGCCTCTCATCATGACGGTCGCCATGACCGCTCTCGAATTTCTCGTTGCCTTCCTGCAGGCTTATGTCTTCGCGGTACTGACTTGCATGTACCTGAACGACGCCGTGCATGGTGGTCACTGAGAAGTAAAGTCGCTGGCCCCGGAAACGGGCGTCAAAAACAGCCGCAACAACCTATATCTCAAGGAGTCTCACATGGAAGCGGAAGCAGCAAAGTACATCGGCGCAGGTCTCGCATGCCTCGGCATGGCTGGTACGTCCCTCGCACTCGGCCGTATCTTCGGTGATTACCTGTCCGGCGCACTGCGCAACCCCTCTGCTGCCGACAGCCAGTTCGGCCGTCTGGTATTCGGCTTCGCCGTTACGGAAGCTCTGGGCATCTTCTCGCTGCTCGTTGCTCTCCTTCTCCTGTTCGCTGTCTGATAACGGCATCAGGTCTGGATCACGGCCCGCAACGATAGCGTGCCGTGATCCTTCGCATTTGCAGTCCCCCTGGAGGTGAGCATGTTCGTGACCGAGGCTTATGCCCAGTCAGCACCGACCGTAGGTGAAACGCATACGGAAACTCCGGCCGTTGGCCAGCCGCAACCGGAAGCCACGCACACGGAAACCGGTGTAGCGCATGGCGCCGAGCACGGTTCTTCCGGCGTTTTCCCGCCGTTCGACCAGTCTACTTATGCATCGCAGGTCCTTTGGCTGGCGATTACGTTTGGCCTTTTCTACCTGCTCATGCAGAAGGTCATCGTTCCGCGCGTTGGCGGCATTCTCGAAAACCGTCACGGACGCATTGCACAGGATCTCGACGAAGCGGCACGGCTGAAAGCCGAAGCCGACGCAGCCGTCGAAACCTATGAAAAAGAACTCGCGGCAGCCCGCGCCAAGGCAAGCTCGATCGGCGCCGCGGCCCGTGACGCCGCTAAAGCCAAGGCAGATGCCGACCGCGCCGCTATCGAAGCCGGTCTGGCGGAAAAGCTTGCCGCCGCTGAAAAGCGCATTGCAGGCATCAAGGAACAGGCATTCGCCGATGTCGGCGCAATCGCCGAGGAAACCGCGACCGCAATCGTCAACCAGCTGGTTGGCGCCAAGGTCAAGGACACGGACGTGAAGGCAGCGATTGCGGCCGCTTCGAACGTGAAGGGAGCCTGACATGGCATTTGATGCATCATTTTTCGCTCTCGTCGGTCTCGTTCTCTTCTTCGTCCTGATCGCTTACCTCAAGGTTCCGGGCATGCTCTCCAAGTCTCTGGACGAGCGCGCGCAGAACATTCAGGACGAGCTGGCCGAGGCCAAGCGCCTGCGTGAAGAAGCGCAGCACCTGCTGGCCGAATATCAGCGCAAGCGCAAGGAAGCCGAAGCTGAAGCCGCCGGCATCGTCGCCGCCGCAGAGCGCGAAGCCGCAGCACTGACCGAAGAAGCCAGGCAGAAGACGGAAGAATTCGTCGCCCGCCGCACGGCTCTTTCGGAACAGAAGATCAAGCAGGCCGAAGAAGACGCCATCGGCGCCGTCCGCGCCGCCGCCGTCGACATCGCCATCGCCGCTTCCGAGAAGCTGCTGGCCGAAAAGACGACGGCCGCCGCAAAGGCCAAGCTTTTCACCGCCACGATCGGCGAAGTGAAGTCGAAGCTGAACTAACACGCGACCATAAGGCCTTGGATGGTCTTGAAATTGGAAACCCCTCCAGTCCGCTGTGAGGGGTTTTCTTTTGATCATCTGCCTCACGCATGTTGACGATGGTGACTGCCCTCGTTTGCGCTGCTAGCATCGTCAGGTGGTGGATGCACGAGTGACGGAGGTCGAAGTTTGGATTTCATGAAGGTACTGAAATCCCTCGAAGAGCTGCTTTATGAGCTGGTTTCGTGGCTTGTGTTTTATCCGATGACCATGTGGCGATCCGTCGTCAGTCCACTCAGCATGATGCGTTATGCCGATACGGAACTCGATGACCGGCTTGAAGATCAATATGACGATACGCTCAGCCCGCCGCTCTTTCTGCTGATAACGTTGCTTCTGTCCCAAGCGCTCACCGCATCGCTCCCCTCGATATTCGATGCCAACCTCGCGGCCAGGCAACTGGGCTCCGGGTCGAACCTGCTTATTGCGCGAGGGGTCATATTCAGCGTCTATCCTCTGTGCATGGCGGTCGCTGCGCTGCGTTTGAGAAAGATGGGCTTGACTCGCAACTCGTTGCGACGTCCATTTTTCAGTCAATGCTACGTAACAGCACCCTTTACGCTGATCCTGGTCCTCGGGTTGGATGTGGTCACCATGCCGGGTGGACAGGGAATGACCTTCGGTCTCATGACCGTTGCACTTGCCGCCCTCTGGTACGCCCAGGCGGAAATTCGCTGGCTGCGCGGCGAACTCCGCATTGGCCTCATCAAATCGGGCCTGATTTTCGCCGCCGCCTTTGTTGTGGCGAGTTTCGTGGCGCTCGCGCTTGCGCTGCTCATATCGATTGAAGCGAGCACCATCTTCTCGACCATAGGCGGGCAGGCCGGATGATATGACCCATCATGCGCGGGGCCATCGCGCAAAAACGGGAGGAAAGCCATGAAAATCAACGATGCGATCAAAGTTGACCTGCAGAACTCAGTGCTCTGCTGGCTGGCAACCATCGACGACGATGGTACGCCCAGTGTGACGCCAAAGGAGATATTCACCAGCTACGGCGGAGAGCATATTGTCATTGCAGACATCGCTTCATCGCATAGCGTAAGCAACGTGATTGCCCGCCCGAAGGTCTGCGTCAGCTTCATTGACGTGTTTCGTCAGAGAGGCTTCAAACTCACCGGCCATGCCACGATTCTGGCTCCCAGTGACGCCGATTTTGACGCGTTTAGTGTCGATCTGCGCCGTATGGCAGGCGATGATTTTCCAATCCGGAATGTCATCGCGGTCAAAATCGACCGCGTTTCCCGAATTTGGGCGCCCAGCTACAAGCTCTTTCCCGAACGCAGTGAGAGTGAAAGAATGCAAAGCGCTTATGAGACCTACGGCGTGCGGCCTATACAGGCGCTTCCATATCAAGAATCTTCATCGGAGCGATAGTCCGAACACGATGGGTTTCTGTCCAAGGCGAAATCAGTCTTGTAGTGGCCGATCGCGTGCAAATCTTAGCGATTCTCAATCCTATCAGACGTGGTTGGCGATCAATCTGAAAGGTTCGTCATGCCTGTTCTCGACAATATCGCTGTTCACCCAATTATATAGCCCGACGGTACCTTGTATGGGGATGCTGTGTGTCTGAAGAATGTTGTTGATCATCCGAGAATGGAGATGGGGACTTTGGCTATTATACCCACCCCGGCAGGATAGAAGACACCGCGTTTATCCTCGCGCCCAGTAACGACAGATGAGGCCGCAATGAATGTGACGGAGAATGATAGTACCGAACTGTGGCCCCAAGACGATGGAAGCGCGGATCACCTGCTTGGCATGGAAGTGCCACGCATCGCTTTGCAGGCGACAGATGGAAATACCGTGGATCTTTGCAGTCCGGGGCTTTCTGTGGTCTATGCCTATCCTCGGACGAGTCCTCCGGGAGGGACAGCACTTGACGGGTGGGACGCGATCCCCGGCGCGAGAGGTTGCACACCGCAGTCCTGCGCGTTCCGAGACCATTTCGTTGAATTAAAAGAATTAGGTGTCAGTCATCTATTCGGCCTGTCGACCCAAACCACGGAGTATCAACGCGAAGCCGCGGAACGGCTCCACCTTCCGTTCCCACTTCTTTCCGATCATTCGCTTCTCCTTGCATCGGCCCTTGTCTTACCAAGGTTCCACGCCGGTGGCCTGATCCTGTTACGAAGGCTTACGATGATCATCCAGGCCGGTGTTATCAGGCATGTCTTTTATCCCGTGCACCCGCCGGAAAAGAATGCAGACGCGGTGATCAGTTGGTTGAAAACCAATGGTGTTGCCGAGACGGGTCCATGACTTGTCTGCGTCGATGGCGGAAGTTTTAGGTGGAGCCGCATCACCCGGCCACTATAATTCCCGCTTCAGCGGCCGAAAGCTCATGCGGTGCAGCGCGCAAGGCCCGTGGCTTTCGATTGCGCGTAGATGGGCGGGCGTGCCGTAGCCGGCGTGGCCTTCGAAGCCATAGGATGTGTGCACCACGCCAGCGCGTTCCATCATCCGGTCGCGGGTCACCTTGGCGATGATCGAGGCGGCGGCGATGGAGAGGGAGCGGGAGTCGCCCTTGATGACGGCCTTGGATTCGCAAGTAATGCCAGGTGGCCGGTCGCGACCGTCGGCCAGCACGAGGGCAGGAGGGATTTCGAGGCCGAGCACGGCGCGGCGCATGGCGTCGAGGCTGGCGCGCAGGATATTCATCGTGTCGATCAGGCCTGGGCCGGAGGAGGCCACGGAAACAATCGAGCTTTCCATGATCTGGACGAACAGGCTCTCTCGCTTCTGCTTTGTCAGCTTTTTGGAATCGTCCATACCCTTGGGGATATTATCGGGATCGAGAATGACGGCGGCCGCAACCACAGGGCCGGCAAGCGGTCCCCGGCCCGCCTCATCCGTACCCGCGACGGGCCAGAGACCTTTCTTTTTTGCCTCCAGTTCGAACGAGAAATCCGGGCCGGTTTCGGCGAGATCGAAAAGGGCAGGAGAATCGGGTGTGGCCGTGCGTTTCATGCGGCGAAACTCGCATACACACCCGATCTCCTGCAAGCCCCCGGAAGCGGGCGATGACAGGCGCGGGGAGCCGGGGTCAAGGGGCGTGGCTCACCGTGCCCTTAAGGTCGTCATGACCTCGATCCTCCAATGGGGCGGCGGAGGAAAACGATCGCACGCGAGGCGGCGGATCCGGGGGCTGTGTCCGGCGGGCCAGGGAAACCAGCCGGGCATGTCATCGAGAGCAACAGGTGAAAAGGTTGCTGCTCATCTTTTGGAATTCCGTTTATGAGAGGCTCAAAAAGCCTCCCGTTGTCGGCGAGTTACCATCCTGTTCGACAGCCTCTTCGGGCTGGAGCCGGGAGTCGCTATCGCGCTCGAATAAGATCCCCGGCTGAAACCCAAGGGGAGGTTGAATTCTTCCGTGCATCGATTACCCCCAGTCACTTTCAGCGTCCGGCTCTCAAAGCAACGACAATTGCACGCCCGAACCACCGGGTGGCACGAAGAGATCGTCGCGCAGGTGAATGGCCCGTCGGACAAGTCCAAGCCGCTTCGTCGCCATTTCGAAACGACGACCGATCTGCCAGGCATAGGGGCCTTCGCCTTTCATGCGCTTGCCAAACTCCGCGTCGTAATCCTTACCGTCCCGCATGGATCGTACCAGCGACATGATATGGCGGTACCGGTCGGGATAGGTGCGCAGCAGCCAGTCGCGGAACAGAGGGCTCACTTCCAGCGGCAGGCGCAACAGCACGTAGGAAGCCTCCGTCGCGCCGGCGGCCTTGCCAGCCTCGAGAATGCGCTCGATTTCGTGATCGTTAAGGGCTGGAATGACGGGCGCCATCATCACGGCCACGGGAATGCCGGCCTCTGTCAGAGCCTTCACGGCCTCCAGCCGCTTTTCAGGTGTCGCGGCGCGCGGCTCCATGTTGCGTGACAACTTGCGGTCCAGCGTTGTCACGGACATGCCGACCTTGGCGAGCCCCTTCTTGGCCATCGGCCCGAGAATATCGATATCCCGTTTGATGAGCGCTGATTTTGTGACGATAGCGACGGGGTGATCGGCCTCTGCCAGCACTTCCAGTATCTGCCGCATGATGCGCCATTCGCGCTCGATCGGCTGGTAGGGGTCGGTGTTGGTGCCGATGGCGATCACACGCGGCTTGTAACCCGGCTTTGCCAGTTCGCGTTCCAGAAGTTTCGCGGCATCCGGCTTGGCGAAGAGCTTCGATTCGAAATCGAGCCCGGCGGAAAGCCCCATATAGCTGTGCGTCGGCCGAGCGAAACAATAGATGCAACCATGTTCGCAGCCGCGATAGGGGTTGATGGAACGGTCGAAGGGGATGTCTGGCGACTCGTTGCGGGTGATGATGCTGCGCGGTTTTTCCACCTGCACTTCCGTGCGGAACTCCGGCATATCCTCGAGCGTCTGCCATCCGTCGTCGAAAACCTCGCGCTGCAAGGCTTCGAAGCGCCCATCGGGGTTCAGTCCGGCGCCCCGACCGCGACGGCGATCGATCTCGATGCGCAGGCCGGATGCATCGGCGATCGCATTAGCCATGTCAGGCATATGGCCTGGCTGAAAGGCAGCCTGCCCGTCAAGCGTATGGTTTCTCATCTGGATGCTCCCAGAGCGCCACGCGCCGCCAAAGCCACGCTCAACGCCCTAAACCGTGTCCTTCGGAAGCGACAGTCAGTCGCCCTTCCAATGATTAAATTCCTACATCATGAAGGAGAACAATACAAGAACAAAAATCAAAAAAGGGCCGTTCCTGGATGGGTCGCCCCACCCGTTGGTTCATTAAACGCTATTAAAGACCGGCCTGAACCGGTGTAACGAGACGCGGATTTTCCCCTTGTTGGCCCAGTGGCAATTTATTGTGCGATGCGTTAGAGCTATGCCTATGTTGACAGTCATCATGGAATGCCGGGATCAGGAACCGGAGCTGGCGCACACGCTATCTGCGCTTGTTACCGGAGCCGTGGAAGGCCTTGTAAGCGACGTCGTTATCCTCGATCACGGGTCGCGCGATGGATCATCGCGCGTCGCGGATGCGGCCGGCTGCCGCTTTTATGGGCAATGGAATATTGATGAGATCGTGCAGTCGGCGCGTGGCGGGTGGCTGTTGCTGATCGAGCCCGGTGCGCGCCCGCAGGCGGGCTGGATCGACGAAATTCTGGAGTATGTCGCGATCTGCGCTGAGCCTGCCCGGTTTTCGCCGTCGCGATACCATCGGCGGAATATCTTCAGCCGCATGCTGCGCCGCACGCCAGCACTGGAGAACGGCTATCTCCTCCCCAAAAAACAAGCGCTGTCCATCGCAAAGCCGGGCATGAGCCTGACGCAACTGGTAGCCGGGACGAAGTCGCGCCGCCTGAATGCGGAACTGGCGCCCGCCTGGGCGCTACGGACGCTGGCTTAGCGCGGGTGGTCACCCCGCCAGAACCTTGCCGGGGTTCATGATACCAAAAGGATCGAAGGCGTGCTTGATGCGCCGCATCAGCTCCATTTCGATGCCGGGCCGGATGGCGGCGAGTTCGTCGCGTTTCAGCTGGCCGATGCCATGCTCGGCCGAAATCGAGCCGCCGAGCGACAGCACGATGCCATGCACGATTTCGTTCATCTCCCGCCAGCGGCCGATGAATTCTGCCTTGTCGGCACCGACGGGCTGGGAGATGTTGTAATGGATGTTGCCATCACCAAGATGGCCGAAGGCGCAGACGCGGGCGCCGGGAATGGCGGCAAGCACGGCCTTTTCCGCCGTCGCCATGAATTCCGGTATTTTTGACACAGGAACGGAAACATCGTGCTTGATTGAGCCGCCCTCTGGCTTCTGTGCATCCGACATGCTCTCGCGCATGTGCCAGAGCGCCTGTCTCTGCGCCTCCGATGCGGCGATGACCGCGTCCTGAACCAGCCCCGCCTCAAATCCGCGCTCCAGCAGCGACTGCATCATCGTATCGGCCGTTTCGGCCGAATCGGAGGTGGAGATGTCGATCAGCGCGTACCAGTCATGACGCTGTTCCAGAGGATCACGGACGCCGGGAATGTGTCTGGCGGTGAACTCGACGCCGATTCGTGGCATGAGCTCGAAACCGGTCAGCGCCGTGCCGCAGAGATTGGAGGCCATCTCGAACAGTTTCAGGGCGTCCCCGGTGGAGGCAAGACCGGCAAAAGCGACCTGATGCCCGAGCGGCTTCGGGAAAAGCTTCAGCACCGCGCCGGTGATGATGCCGAGCGTGCCTTCCGAACCGATGAAGAGATCGCGCAGATCGTAGCCCGTATTGTCCTTTTTCAGCCGGCGCAGCCCGTTCCAGATTTCGCCTGTCGGCAGCACCACCTCGAGCCCGAGGCAGAGCTGGCGCATGTTGCCATAGGCCAGCACCGCCGTGCCGCCGGCATTGGTGGCGAGATTGCCGCCGATACGGCAGGAACCCTGAGAGCCGAGCGACAGCGGAAACATGCGTTGCACTGAATCCGCGGCCTTGTGAATGTCGTCAAGAATGCAGCCGGCATCGGCGACGATGATATTGGCGACGGGGTCGATGTCACGGACGCGGTTCATGCGCTCCAGCGATAGGATGATATCGCCCCCATCGGCGCGCGGCGTCTGGCCGCCCACAAGGCCGGTATTGCCGGTTTGCGGCACGATGGGCGTGCCGGTTTCGCTGGCGAGTTTCAGGATGGCCGAGACCTCTTCGACGGAACCGGGCTTCAGCAGCAGCGGCGAAGCGCCACGATAAAGACCGCGGTTTTCGACAAGGCGCGGCGCCATTTCCGCCTGGTCGCGCACCGCGTTCTTTTCGCCGACAATGGCGGTGAAGCGGTCGAGGAGTTCGGAGGAGGGGATGGCGGTGGTCGTCATGGGCATCTCGCTGTGTTTAAAACGGGGGCGAAGCGGGTTAGCGACGTCAGCCTCGCGGCGCGGCGGCGCGGGATAGGCGGTCGTTGATCGCCTCTCCGAGGCCATGGGTGGGAATGGTGGTGATGGCGATCGTGTCCGCACCGCTCGCATCGGCTGCCTTCAGATAATCGAACAGATTGGCCGCAGCCTCCGCAAGATCGCCAGCGGGGCTAAGATCGAGAACGGCATGCGCGCGCTCCTCGCCCGATATGGCGATGCCGCCGAAGCGGATCAGCGCTTCACCGGGCAGAACCGAGGTGGCGTTGAGGCGCACAGTGGCGCCCGGCGCGTAATGCGAAGCAAGCATTCCCGGGGCCTCGATGGCGGCCGAGGCTTTTTCCGGTCGTTCCAGCCTGAGACCGGCAACACGCTCAATCTCCGCGGTGACGATGCCGCCGGGGCGCAGCAGCCGCACCCGGCCATCCGCTTCCACCTTGACGATGGTGGATTCAACACCGACGGAGGCGGCGCCGCCGTCGAGAATGAGATTGATCTTCTGGCCGAGGTCGGCTTCCACATGGGCGGCACTCGTCGGGCTTATCTTGCCGGAACTATTGGCGCTCGGGGCCGCGAGCGGCCTGTCGAAGCGGCGGATCAGATCGCCGGCAAAACCCTTGGGAACACGGATGCCGACGGTATCGAGCCCGGCCGTCGCCAGCGAATGAATGCCGCTCCCCGGTCTTAGCGGCAGCACCAGCGTCAGCGGGCCGGGCCAGAATGCCTCCGCGAGCGTCCGCGATACCGGGTCGAAAACCGCGTAACGTTCTGCCATGGCGAGATCGGCCATGTGGCAGATCAGCGGATTGAACTGCGGCCGGCCCTTTGTCTTGTATATGCTGGTAATTGCCGCCGGGTTCGTAGCATCGGCGGCAAGGCCGTAGACCGTTTCCGTCGGCAGGGCGATGGGTCGCCCGGCGGAAAGCTCGGCAACAGATGCCTGCAGGGCGGTATCCCGCTCGGTTTCAATGTTGATATGACGCGCCATGATGCTGCCTTTCAGGCCGCTCAATAGCGTATTTCTGGCCGGAATGGAAAGCGCAATCCTGCCTTATATCGCCCTGATGATCTTGCGCATCTCTTCGGACCGCGCCCCGAGCATCAGCACGTTTTTCAGCGCTACCCGCGGGTCGTGGGTCTGGAACAGCAGGCCGCCGCGATGGAAGGAGGTATCGACCGCCACCGGCCGGTCCGGAAGTGCGTTGATCGCAACGGCAAAATACATGCGGGAATACCGCGCATCGATGTTTTCGAAGAAGTTGTCGTTGCCGCTCAATTCGGCAAAGAAATTCGCGAAATAGAAGGACCAGAGGACATGGCGCTCCGCATCGAAACTGGTCTTCGCCGCCGTGACGTGACAATAGCCGAGATGCGGACGGTCATTCAAAAGATGGTGGAAGACCATTTTGGGGAAACGGATGGAGTCGTGAAAGGCGTTGAGGCGGCTATGCGTGGCATCGGCCGCCGCCTCGAGCTTGCGACCGGTCAGTGCAGCCACTTCCTCGTGGCTGTAATAGACGCGTTCGCGCGGCAGCCAGCGTTCCTCGTAACGGCTTATACGGCCGGTGCGCAGAAAGTCTGAATGCGCCGTTTTCGATCGAATGGGTGTGATCGAATGCCTGCTCGCATCGAAATAGCGTATGCGTGTCGCCTTCTCCACCGGAAGCGTCCCCGTTGCTGTCGATGCGACAAGATAGTTTAGGGCGCGTTAATACTCCGTTGCGCGCCGCCTCCCGTTTTCTGTCGGGTGAACGGCAACGAGCGCGACATGATGCGTCATATTGCGACGTTATCTGCGGCATTGAATAGCCGCCGGATTTCCCGGCGGAACAGGCTTCAGACGGGGAATTGCGCATGTCGCAATTTGTCGCCAATGCGGAAGGTAATGTCGCTGTTTGTGCTGCCGCAAATGACCGCCGGTGTTTAGATGAGGACATGCTTCCGCAACCCCGCAAATGGTGCCGGGCAAAGCGGTTTGATCGAGGATTTGGCCATGGAATTGCGTGATACAGTATTGCGCCAGCTGAAAAACCGCCGCGAAGGCTTCAGCCTGGAACAGCCCTTCTACACGGACCCGGATTACTTCAAGCTCGATATGGAGACGATCTGGTATCGCGACTGGCTGTTTGTCGGCCATGATTGCGAAGTGCAGAAGTCCGGCAGCTATTTCACCGTGCAGGTCGGCGCCTATTCCGTCGTGATCGTTCGCGGTCGCGATGGCCAGATCCGCGCTTTTCACAATTCCTGCCGCCATCGCGGGTCTCGTGTCTGCACCACGCAGAAGGGTCAGTCGGCCCGTCTGGTCTGTCCTTACCACCAGTGGACCTACGATCTCGACGGCAAGCTCCTCTTCGCGCGGCACATGGGCGAGGAATTCGACAAGGGCGATTTCGGCCTGAAGCCGGTCGCCTGCGAGACAGTTGCCGGTTACGTCTTCATCTGCCTTGCCGATCAGCCGGCGGATTTCGAGCCGATGCGCAAGGAAGTCGAAAGCTACATGGCGCCGCACCGCATCTGGGAGGCGAAGGTCGCCCATGAGAGCACAATCATCGAAAAGGGCAACTGGAAGCTCGTCTGGGAAAACAACCGCGAATGCTACCATTGCGCAGCAAACCACCCGGAACTCTGCCGCACCTATCCTGAAAACCCCAGCGTGACGGGAACGGATGGTGGCGCCAGCGACCCCGAAATCGGTGGTCACTGGGCTCGCTGCGAGGCCGCCGGCCTGCCGAGCCGTTTCAAGATCGACCCCAAGGGCCAGTTCCGCGTTGCACGGATGCCGCTGATCGGTGAGGCCGAAAGCTACACCATGTCCGGTAAGCGTGCCGTGCGTCGGCCGCTGTCTGACGATGTCAGCATAAGCCACATCGGGGCTCTGCTGCTGTTCCATTACCCGACGACGTGGAACCACTTCCTCGGCGATCATACCATTTCCTTCCGCGTGCTGCCGCTCAGCGCCACGGAAACCATGGTCACCACCAAATGGCTGGTGCACAAGGATGCCGTTGAAGGCGTGGATTACGATCTCGAAGACCTGACCCACGTCTGGAACGAGACCAACGACCAGGACCGCCGCATCGTCGAGGAAAACGCCTTCGGCATTCGCTCGCCTGCCTACGAGCCCGGACCATATTCCATGGAAGACGAAGGCGGTGTGATGCAGTTCGTCAACTGGTATGCCGATTTCATGGTCGACCGGCTGTCCGGCGACAAGGCCCGGCTCTCGGCTGTAGCGTAATGTGAAGATGAATATGGTTGTGACGTACAAGCACATAGACGAGATGAAGCCGTGGAGCGACAAGCTCCAGCTGCTGGAATGCATTTCAGTGACGCCGGAAACACCCGACGTTATGACGTTTCTGTTCCGCTCCGAGGATCAGAACTGGTTCCGTTATCTGCCGGGCCAGTTCGTCACACTGGAATTGCCCGTGGGTGCGGAGCCGCTCTACCGCACCTATACCCTGTCTTCCAGCCCGTCGCGGCCCTATGCGCTCTCGGTCACGGTCAAGGCGCAGGCCACCAGCATTGGCACGCGCTGGATGTTCGACAATCTGAAGCCCGGCATGAAAATCCGGGCGCTCGGACCGCTTGGCGACTTCTCCTACGTTAAGCACCCCGGTGACAAATATCTGTTCATCTCGGCCGGTTCCGGCGTCACGCCGATGATGTCGATGGTGCGCGATATGAGCGACCGCGCCCCACAGAGCGACATCGCCTTCATCAACTGTTCGCGTACCCCCGGCGATATCGTCTTCCGGCATGAGCTGGAATATCTCGCTCGCTTCATGCCGAACCTGTCGCTCGGCTTCATTGTCGAAAAATGTGGCCGCACCGACCTCTGGTCCGGCCTGAAAGGCATGGTCGACAAGGCCAAGATCGCGCTTCTGGCGCCCGATTTCATGGACAGGACCGTCTTCTGTTGCGGGCCGGAGCCGTTCATGGCCGCCGTCCGCTCGATGCTCGACGCCTCCGGCTTCGATATGAGCCGGTTCCATCAGGAGAGCTTTGCACCGGCCGCTCCGGTGTCGGTCGGAGAAACAGTACTCACCGGTGCTGATGGCGAAGCGTTGTCGATGGTGGGTTTCACGCTTTCCGGAAAGGAGCTGGCCTGCCAGCCAGGGCAGACGGTGCTGATGACGGCGCGCGCCGCTGGCGTGCGCATCGGCGCTGCCTGCGAATCCGGCATCTGCGGCACCTGCCGGGTGCTGAAGCTCTCCGGCGAAGTGGAGATGAACCATAATGGCGGCATTCTCGATGAGGAAATCGAGGAAGGCTACATTCTTGCCTGCTGCTCGCGGCCGTTGACCGACGTCAAGGTGGAGGCCTGACGCCAACGGCGTCTCGCTCCATCCTCTTGTACCCGGATAGTTAGCTGGAACCAAATTTTCCGAAACTCGTTTGCACGTCATCGAATTCTTTTCGGGCGGGGGGCTCCCTGATCTCCGACTAGAGCACGGTGAAAGGCGCTGACAAAGGCGTCAAAGCAAATGGAGGAAGATCATGCTGAATTTCCGGACAACGAGCGTCGCTACCGCGATTGTCGTGTTCTTCACTAGCTTCACGCCATCGCAGGCGTTCCAGGTACCGGTTCCGATGACCAAGCCGGCTGTCGCGACTGAAAACGTCGTGCCGGTCCAATATCGTGAATGGGATCGCCGCCGCCATTGGGATGGCCGCCATATGCGTCGCCCGCCTCCGCACCGCGACGGCTTCTATAATGGCCACCGCGGCTATCGCGACCGTCGCCCGGGCTATCGTTACCACAATGGCTACTGGTTCCCGCTTGCTGCTTTCGCTACAGGCGCCATTATCGGCGGCGCGATGCAGCAGCCGCGGCCGGCCTATGGCGGCAGCCATGTGTCGTGGTGTCAGAACCGCTGGCGCTCTTACCGCGCCTATGACAACACGTACCAGCCGAACAGCGGTCCGCGTCGCGTCTGCGTCTCGCCCTACAGCCGCTAATTGCAAAAGCAAAAGCCCGGTTTTCACCGGGCTTTTGTCTGCGCCCGCAAACGCCGGGTTTTTGATAAACGAAGCGTGATCGGGCCGTTAATCGTAGGTTCAGCCATACGTCCCTAGGCTGTAGAGGTATACGACGCCGCCCGTACAAAGGCGGAAAACAGAACAACAGAAATTCACGTCTTACGGCCTGTCGACCGTCGTGAATGGAGGAAGTCAGATGAAAAGCTATGTGAGGAATATACTGGCTGTCGGTCTTTCTGCAATCGTGGTTGCAGGGGCGATTGTGCCGGCAGAAGCAGCCATGCCGCTGCCGGTGGCACCGAAGGCAGTCGAAACCACTGGCAATGACGCCAGCAAGAATATCGTCAACGTCCAGTACTGGCGCGATCGCGATGGCTGGGGTGATCGACGTGGCTGGTATCGCGGCCATCGTGGTTACCGGGATTACCGACCGGGTTATCGTCACCACGACGGTTACTGGTTCCCGCTTGCAGCCTTTGCAACGGGCGCCATCATTGGCGGCGCTATTTCGCAGCCGCGCGAGGTATATCGCCCGGTGCCCGAATACCGTCCGCGTCCGGTGTATCGCGAATATCGCCCGGTCCGTCGCGGCGGTCTCAATCAGGCGCATGTCAACTGGTGCTATGGCCGCTACCGGTCCTACGATGCCTATAGCAACACGTTCCAGCCCTATCATGGCCCACGCCAGACCTGCTATTCGCCTTACGGCTGATAGACAGGCGAACCAGAATTGAAGAAGCCGCTCGGTCGTCGCCGGGCGGCTTTTTTGCTGTCAGAGGATGCGCGCGCGCTTCAACGCAAACCATGCCAGCGCCACTGAAATGACGATGAAGATACTGGCCGCCATGGTGCCGCCCGTGCCGACCGTGAACGGCAGTTCATCCGTGTTCATCCCGAAAAAGCCTGTTACCAGCGACGGCGGCAGCAGAAATGCGGTCATCAGCGACAATATATAGAGATGTCGATTGGTTTCTGACGAGAGTTTGGAATCGATTTCTTCGTGCAATAGTCGTGCCCGGTCCTGCAGCGCGTACACGTCGTGGTCGACAGCTTCCAGCCTTCCCATCAGGCGGGAGGCGACGTCCTCGAAACCAGCGGGCATTTCGTCCTCGTCAGCGGCGGAGGCACGCCGCATCAAAGTCAGCACGGTGCGCAAATGGCGGTGCAGGCGAACCACCGTGCGGCGTAGCGGCGCAAGCCGGCGGCGCTCGTCTCGGGTCTCGCTGTCATAAACAAGATCTTCGATGGCGTTCAGCTCTTCGGTCGTCTCCATCACCAGATTGATGAGCGAGCGCTGGAATTCGGCGACGAGACCTTCAAACACATGCGAGGGTGTCAGGTAACGATTGGAGTTTTTGTCGATTGCTGCCTTCAACCGGTCTACCGAATGCAGCGGCTGCAGGCGGGTGGTGATGATGAAGCGATCGCTCACGGCAAAATGCAGCCAGCCGAAATTACGCGTTTCCTGGTCGAACTCCCGCTGGAAGTCGACCAGCGTGCCATAGAGAGATTTCTCCTCCACGACGATGGAGGGATGTGTCTCATGGGTGGTGAGGCTCGCCCTTGCGGCCGGGTCGAGGCCGACGATGGTTTCAAGGAAGCCCGCAACGCGCTGGTCCGCGAGGTTGAGATGCAGCCAGTAGAACCCCTCGTATCCGGCCATTTCCTTGAAACCGGCATCGGGCGCCAGCCGCCGGCACGGGGCGTTGCCTGGATGGAAATGATAGGCCCAGACAAGGCCGGGAATGGCAGGTGTTATGAGATCCATCGTGATAGTCCTGACCGGCTGAATGGAAAGAGGGGAGGCGTCGTCGTTCCGGTCGTGGGGCGGCAGCGGCGAGGCGCTTGTCTGCGCATGCTGAGCAAATTCACATGACAGTTTTATAACAATCCCCTCGAAGTCGCGGGAATTTTCAAATTGACGTTTACGTAAAAATCATTTAGCCCGAAGTCAGTAGCAGGATACAAGAGCTTCGGGAGGAGGCAGCATGTACAGCGCGCCGGTGGATGATATCGCCTTTACACTCAAGCATGTAGCGGGTCTTGAAGACGCGCTCTCGCAGGGTGTGCTGGGAGACCTCAGTGAAGATCTCGTCGATGCCATTCTTGAGGAAGCCGGTCGTTTTGCAACGGGAGAAGTTGCACCGCTTGCGGATATCGGTGACCGCCAGGGCGCGACGCTTGCAGACGGCAAGGTCACAACGCCTGACGGTTGGGCTGATCTTTATCGCCGTTGGGCAGAAGCGGGCTGGAACAGCCTGACCGCGCCGGAAGAATTCGGCGGCCAGAACCTGCCGCATATGCTCAACGTCGCAGCGCTTGAAATGTGGAATTCCGGCTCGATGGCCTTCGCGCTGGCGCCGACGCTGACAATGGGCGCGGTGGAGGCCCTCGTCGCCCACGGCAGCAATGATCTCAAGCGCACCTATCTGCCGAAACTCGTGTCCGGCGAGTGGACCGGCACCATGAACCTTACCGAACCGCATGCGGGATCGGATCTTGGCGCGTTGAAGACGCGGGCGGAAAGAAACAGCGACGGTACCTACCGTATCTTTGGCCAGAAAATCTTCATTACCTGGGGCGAACACGACGCGGCCGGCAATATCATCCACCTCGTTCTCGCCCGCCTGCCGGATGCACCGGCGGGCACGCGCGGCATTTCGCTTTTCCTGGTGCCGAAGTTTCTGCCCGATGAAAACGGCGCGCCGGGCGGCCGCAATGACCTGTTCTGCCACTCGCTGGAACACAAGCTTGGCATTCACGGCTCGCCCACCTGCACGATGATTTTCGGCGACGGCAGATTTGGTGATCAAAAAGGCGCGCTCGGCTGGCTGGTCGGCGAGGAGAACAAGGGTCTTGCCTGTATGTTCACCATGATGAACAACGCCCGCCTTGCCGTTGGCATGCAGGGCGTGGCGATCTGCGAAGCGGCGACGCAGAAGGCGGTCCAATACGCAAAAGAGCGCACGCAGGGCAAGGCGCCCGGCTGGCAGGGTTCCGGCATGAGCCCGATCATCGAACATCCCGATATCGCCAGAACCCTTCTGACGATGAAGGCACTGACACAGGGATCACGGGCGATTTCTTTCAGCTGCGCACACGCCATTGACATGGCGCATGCCAGCGAAGACGCCCGGCAGCGCGCTCACTGGCAGGAGCGCGCTGCCCTTCTTACCCCGATTGCGAAGTCCTTTTCGACAGATGCCGGCGTCGATGTCGCGTCCATGGGCATTCAGGTGCATGGCGGCATGGGCTTCATCGAGGAGACGGGTGCTGCGCGGTATCTGCGGGATGCCCGCATCGCGCCGATCTACGAAGGCACGAACGGCATTCAGGCCATCGATCTGGTGCTGCGCAAGCTGCCGCTCTCCGATGGCGCGCAGGTGCGCGGCTTCATCGCCGAACTGCACGAGATTGCTGCCCGGACGGCCGCTTCGAACCGCGACGATCTCGGCGAAACGGCCCGCTATCTCGAAACAAGCCTGACCGATCTTGAAACGACGACCTACTGGCTTCTTGATCGCATGAAGGCGGGCGAAACCGAAACCGCGCTTGCGGGCGCGACGGCCTATCAACGTCTCTTCGGGCTGGCGCTCACTGGTGCCTATCTTGCCAAGGGTGCTTTGGCCGCCGTCGACGATGGCAGGAGCGCATATCGTGCCGCGCTATGCCGTTTCGCGGCGGAAAACCTGCTGGCGGAAACCGCAGCGCTGAAGGACCGTGTAGTCTCAGGGGCTGCAAGCCTTGCCGCTGCGCGCTCCCTCTTGGCGTAAGGAGTTTCAGATGTCGGACGATCACATTCTTATCGAGCCGGTTGGCCATGCGCCCGAGGTTCTGACCATCCGCTTCAACCGGCCCGAGAAAAAAAACGCCATTACCGATGCCATGTATCTGCGCATGGCTGAGGCGCTCAACGCCGCCAATGCCAATCCCGACATCCGCGTCGTTGCCTTTCTCGGCACGGAAGGCTACTTTTCCGCCGGCAACGACATGGCTGATTTCCTCGCCTTCGCTATGTCGGGCGGGAAGGGCAAACTCGCGGCGCTCGACCTTCTGAAGGCGCTGGTTGCCTTCGAAAAGCCGCTGGTTTCCGGCGTGGACGGGCTCGCCATCGGCATCGGCACGACGCTGAACCTGCATTGCGACCTCACGGTCGCCTCCGGCCGCAGCCTGTTCAGGACGCCCTTCGTCGATCTCGCGCTCGTGCCGGAAGCGGCCTCCAGCCTGCTTGTGCCGAAACTCATCGGACACCAGCGCGCCTTCGCCCTGCTTGCGATGGGCGAGGGCTTTTCCGCCGAGCAGGCGTTGCAGGCGGGGCTGATCTGGAAGGTCGTCGCGCCCGAACACGTCGAAGCGGAAACGCTGGCGCTCGCCACCCGGCTTGCTGCCAAACCACAGCAAGCGCTGAAGATCGCCCGCGATCTCGTGCGCGGCAACCGGGACGAGATCATGGCACGCATCGAAGAAGAAGGTCGCCATTTCGTCGCGCAGCTGCAAAGTGCCGAAGCGCGTGCTGCCTTCGAGGCCTTCATGCGTCGTTGAGCCACAGGAAGACAATAAGTCGCTCTCTGCTGGGAGCGCGCCGCAGGTTTCTTCTCCCCGCCGGGGAGAAGAAACAGTCGGTATCGTCGGGCGTTTGAAGCCGCTGTCTTTGCGCACGCCTATTATGTATGGTCGGTGCAAACGGTCCAGCAAAGCCGGATCGCAACCTCCGTCCGAAGGCTTCTCGCATGCGTCACGTCGTTTTCGCCCTGTCCGTGTTTCTTTCCGCCGCGACTGCCGTGGGGGCAGCAGCGATCACGCCGTTGCCGGTTGCGAGTAACAACGTCATTCTGGCGCAGTCTTCGGACGAGGACAGCCCGAATTTCTATTCCCGCAACACTCGCGACCACCAGCGCCACGCACAATTTGTCTGCGTCATCACCCCGCCCGATAGCGCCAATCGCCGTCGGCCCTATGTGTGCCCGCTGGAGCGCGGGCGCGTTGGCGGCGCCTGCCGCTGCTCCGGTGTGGTCGGCAGCGGCACGGTCGATACAGCCTGGTGATTATTTCTCCAGCGTCGCCACCGCTTCCACATGCGGCGACCACAGAAACTGGTCGACCGGGGTCACGCGCGTAATGCGATAGCCGCCCTCCGTGAGGATGGCGAGGTCGCGCGCCAGCGTCAGCGGATTGCAGCTGACGGCAACGATCTTCTTGACTGTGCTGCGCGCCAGTTCCTTGCACTGGAACTCCGCGCCGGCGCGCGGCGGATCGAAGACGACGGCGTCGTAATTCTTGAGTTCGCTTGTCATCAGCGGCCGGCGGAAAAGGTCGCGCTTCTCGACGCTGACGGGTTTCAGACCCTGCGTGTTGCGGGCGGCAAAATCCAGCGCCTTTAACGGCTTGTCTTCAGCCTCCACGGCATGCACTTTGCCGATGCGTGCGAGCCGCAGCGCAAAGGTGCCGGAACCGCAGAAGAGATCGGCAATGCGTTTGGACTTGCCGACATGGGCAAGCACGAGTTCGGCCATGGCGTCTTCGGCCTGTTTGGTCGCCTGCGTGAAGCTGCCGGCGGGCGGCGATACCGACACGCCACCGAACTCGATGATCGGTTTTTGCGGTTCGATCAGGATTTCCCCTGAGAGCGAAACGCGGGCAATGCCGCGCATTGCAAGAACCGTCTCCGTGAGCGTCCGGCGCTGCTTGTCACTGACCGACTTGATGCCCTCGACAGCGATATCGAGGCCTGAAAGCGTTTCGAGAACCGTGATGCGGAACGGTTCGGCGTTCGCAACCATGGAAAGACCGATGGCTTTGATAGCATCTAGCCGGGAGACTATGCCCGGCGATGTGACGGGACATTCCTCAATGGCGACGATGTGATGGCTGTTCGCCTGGCTGAAACCAAGCAGCAGGCCCTTCTCGGTCTTGCGGGCGGCAAACACCGCGCGGCGGCGCTCGCCGGGGCGACAGATGACGAGATCCCCGACATCGGGCGTCAGGCCCTTCGATTTTAGCGCCGAAACGACCAGTTCCCGCTTATAGGCGTGGTAAGGCTGGTCTGCGAAATGTTGCAGGGAGCAGCCGCCGCAGGTGCCGTTCTTGCCATCGGGGCCGAAGTGGCGGCAGGCAGGCTCGCGCCGGTCCGCGGAGGCTTGCGTAACCGACATGACGGCGCCCAGGTCCTTTACCTTCGCGATCGCGACGGTTTCACCCGGCAGCGTGAAGGGCACGTAGACCGGCCCTTCGGGACAGTGGGCGATGCCATCGCCCTGCGCGCCGAGGCTCTTGATGGTAACGGTCTGCGTGCTCATGGCTTTTCGCCTCCGAGAAGAAATTCGACATTGCCATCGCCACCGGCAATCGGCGACGGAATGAGGCCGAGGCTTTTCCACCCCATATCCTCGATAAGCCAGCGTTCCAGCTCTGCCGCCACGGCGGGCGCGGTTTCCGGTTCTTTCAGAAGCCCGGCCTTGCTGATGGCGTCCCGTCCGGCCTCGAATTGCGGCTTGACCAGCAGGACGGCGAGTGCACCCGGCTCGGCAAGTTCGAGTGCCGGGGCAAGAGCAAGCTTCAGCGAAATGAAGGACACGTCCGAAACAATGAAGCCGACCGCTCTTTCATCGATATCCTCGGCCGTCAGAAACCGGGCGTTCAACCCTTCGAGACTGGTGACACGTGGATTGTTTTCGATCCTTGGGTGGATTTGCCCGTGGCCGACATCGATGGCGACGACATGGTCTGCCCCGCGCTCCAGCAGCACCTCGGTAAAGCCGCCCGTGGATGCGCCGACATCGAGACAGTCGCGGCCGGAGGGATCGAGGCCGAAATGATCGAGCGCTGCAACAAGCTTGAGCGCGGCGCGCGACACATAGGCCTGCGCCGGGTCGCTGATGGCGATTTCGGCATTTCCGGCGACAGTCTGGCTGGGTTTTGTAACGATCTTGCCGTTGACGCTCACGGTGCCGCGCGACACCGCGTCGCGCGCGCGTGAGCGGCTGGCAAAGTGGCCGAGCGAGACGAGAAGCTGGTCAAGCCGTTCATTTTCAGGTGTTTTGGACATGGTCCCGTGTCAATGACCGCCAAACTTCGCCGATGCAAGCGATTTATCACGCCCTGGCGCCTTCAGCGCCTGCGCGACCGCCCTATGCGGCTTTTGCGCCGCAAAATCCGCATATCAGATTAATCCAATATAAAGGCTTGTATTGCAGGGTGTGGCCAGGCCCGTGCGGCCCTTCGGAACCCGCCATGATGGCATCTTCTCCCATTCCTGAAATTGCGACCTTTGCCGCGCAGCCTCTTGCTCGAAGGCATCGGGTCGCCGAGAGAGTTTGCGATGTCGCTGAAAAATCTCCCCATTAACCTGAAGCTCATAGCCACCTTCTGTGCCTTGATGGGCGTGTGTCTGCTCGCGTCCGCGGTCGTGTTCTGGCAAACGCTGGGGAGCGAGCGTGTCGCCATCGAGAACAACCGCACCAACAACATCATGCATGCCGTGGATGGCGCCACCGCCGCGATGCTGGAGCAGGCCGTGAACCAGCGCGGCTTCCTGCTCTTTCGCAGTGACAGCACCTATAATGATGTCTTCGCCCAGCGCGAGTTGATGCTCAAGAAGCTCAACGAGGCACGCACCCTGGCCGCCGGCGAGCCCGAAATTCTGAAATCCATCGACGATATGGAGAAATCCGCAACCGTCTTCTTCAAGGAACTGGCGGAACCCCAGCTCGCTGCCCGCAAGACCACTGAAGCACCGATTTCCGAGATCATCGAAATCGGTCGCAACCAGGCGAAAGGCCAGCTTGACGGCTTCCGCGCGGCCGCTGCCAAGATCAAGGAACAGCTGAACACCCTCTCCACCGGTTATGCGGTCGAGCAGCAGGCTGCCGCGCGCAATCTGGAATATGCGCTTCTGGGCGGCGGTGCCGTTGCCGGCCTTCTTGCTGTGATCCTGATCTGGGCGCTGTCGCGTTCCATCGTGACGCCGATCGTCGGCATGACGGCGGCCATGAGCCGGCTTGCCGATGGCGATCTCACCACGGAAGTTCCCGCAACGGATCGCGGAGACGAAGTCGGCAAGATGGCAAAGGCCGTGATGGTCTTCAAGGAAGCCGGACTTGAGAAAGCCCGCCTTGCCGGCGAGACGGATCGCATGCGCTCCGCAACCGAGGCGGAACGCCGCCGCAACGAGGAAGAAAAGGCGCGCGACGAGGCTGCCAGCGCCTTTGCCAGCGCCGAGCTCGGCAAGGGCCTCGCCGCACTGGCGGATGGCGATCTTTCCTATCGCATCGAAACACCATTTGCGCCTGCGATCGATCCGGTGCGCGTAAACTTCAACAGCGCGGTCGAAAAGTTGCAGCAGGCACTGCGCACGGTCGGTGAAAACGCCGCCGCCATCAATGCCGGCGCCGCCGAAATGCTCTCCGCCGCCGACGATCTGTCGCGCCGCACCGAACAGCAGGCGGCCTCCATCGAAGAGACCGCCGCGGCGCTCGAAGAAGTCACCACCACCGTTCGTGATAGCGCCCGCGGTGCGGAAGATGCCGGCAATCTGGTCCAGCGCGCCCGTGCAGGCGCTGAAAAATCCGGCGTTGTCGTTCGCAAGGCCGTCGCCGCCATGCGCGAAATCGAAAAATCGTCTGGCGAAATCGGCAATATCATCGGCGTTATCGATGACATCGCCTTCCAGACCAATCTGCTCGCGCTGAACGCTGGTGTGGAAGCGGCCCGCGCCGGTGATGCCGGCAAGGGTTTTGCGGTGGTTGCGCAGGAAGTTCGCGAACTGGCGCAGCGCTCGGCCAATGCCGCCAAGGAAATCAAGACACTGATCGGCGCCTCCAGCCAGCAGGTGGAAAACGGCGTCAATCTCGTTGACGAAACCGGCAAGGCTCTCGAGCTCATCGTGTCGGAAGTTGAAGAGATCAACGCCCATGTGAGCGCAATCGTCGTTGCCGCCCGCGAACAGGCGACGGGCCTTCAGGAGATCAGTACGGCCGTAAATACAATGGATCAGGGCACGCAGCAGAATGCGGCCATGGTCGAACAGCAGACCGCTGCCAGCCATTCGCTGGCCCGCGAAGCGCAGGCGCTGAACAGCCTGCTTGGCCAGTTCAACATGGGCAGCGCCCGGATGGCCGTTGCAAGTGCCGGTAACGGTGCCGGCGGATATTCCGCTCCGCGCCAGACTTCGGCCAAGCCTGCCTTCCAGCCTGCGTCTGCCGCGCCGGTCCGCAAGGCTCCGGTCAAGTCCGCCTCCGCAACCGCAAGGCCCGTCGCATCACCCGCCCGCGCACTCGGCCAAAGCCTCGCCCGCGCCTTCGGCGGCGGCTCAGAAGCGCCGGCTGCCAAGGAGCAGGACTGGACGGAGTTTTGAGCGGGGCTTCAGGTTGAACCGACGGATCGGGGGCCGAAAGGCCCCCGTTTTGTTTCGGCATTTTCAAATTGAAGGCCATTAGGCGCGCTGTTGCCGGAACATCCGTGCAAAGAAAATCTCATCCGACAGGCGATGAAGCAGGGCAGCGATGACTGCGGTGGCGGCGACAGCGAAAACGAGGCGCCCGAGAAGCACGCCACAGACATCCGCGCCGAGCGACATCACGACGAGCGTGTCCTCAATCACGCTATGGGCAAACCCCATGAGGACGCAGGACAAAAACACCTGCCGGGGTGATATCGCCCCCGATTGCGCCTCGCGGATCAGGAAACCCGCACCATAGGAAATGCCGAGGAACAATCCGATAGCCGTGAGATGTTCGGCCTCGCCGCGAATGCCCGCAAGACGCAGGAGGGGCGACAGAGCTTTCATCATCAATGCCAGAAGGCCGGTGAGCCTCAGGAGTTCAAGCCCAAAAGAAAGGGCGAGAAGGATGACGAGCATCCAGAGCATTGTTTCACCGAGACCAAGCAAATAGGCGGGCCAATCGGGCGAAGCACTCATCGCAATCCAGACAGGACTTACCGGGCCTGATAACCAGCCTGTTCCTTGCAGAAGCTGGTGGAGGAGAAAGGCATAGATCAACCCGCCACCGACACGCAGCGTCGTGGTGATCAGCACGCCCGGGCCCGCCTTTTCGATGATCTTCTGTTCGATGGGCAGACCATGGGCGAACAGGATGAGCGCAGAAAAAACGGTGATATCCGCAGAGGTTAGCGAAGATGCGGGGACAAGCGTGAAGATGAGCGGCACGGCCCCCCAGATACCGATCAGCATCGCGGTCAGCCATGCGAGACCAAGTTCCGGCGGCAGGCCGATGAGGCTCATGACCGGCGCAAAAGCGGGCGCCACGGCTTCGATCGCACCCATCCGCGACAGCACTTCGGTCGCAATCGCAATCGGAACGGTGATGCGCAAGAGGAGCCAGTAGATGAAAAACGTTTCCCGCATTGTCTTCCAAAGCAGCGGCATTAGTGACATGTGAACCTCTCCGAGACCTGTTCCCATTCACTAACCGCAGCCCATTCGCATTTGCGGTCAAAGATTGCAGCTTTATGCAATTTTATTGCAAAAATAATGTTGGACGATAGGATGCCGCTCATGGATCGGATCGACCGAAAATTGCTCAATCTTTTGCAGAGTGATGCATCACGTACCAATGTGGAGATGGCCGATGCGGTGGGCCTGTCCGCGTCGAGTTGCCTGCGGCGCGTCCAGCGGCTGCATAAATCGGGTGTCATTGATCGTATCGTGGCCATTCTCAACCCGGCAAAGGCGGGACGCGTCCTCAAGGCGCTGGTGACCGTGGAGCTGAAACAGCACGGAGAGCAGCAGATGCGCCGCTTTCTGGACCTTGCGAGCGCTGAGGAAGCGGTCTCGCATGCCTACGCGGTGACCGGCGAAACAGACGTGGTGCTGATGCTGCGGCTGCGCGATATGGAAGAATATGACGCCCTCTGTGACCGGCTGTTCCGCGACCAGAATAATGTAGCGCGCTTTTTTACGATGGTCGTTATCAAGACGGCGAAAGAGGAAACAGCCATCAGGATTTGAAACCGGTGGCATACAGCGGGGAATGCCTTTTAATTTCAAGGAACCAAAGGGATATGAGATGGCGGCTCGCGTTAAGTTAAGGCTCTTGGAGGGCGCCTACGGGGTGGCCCGGCTTCCTGCCGATGCATCCATTCCAGCCTGGGCCGATGGTACAGGTTTTCTCAGTATCAGCCGTACTGATGATGAGCTTTCCGTCGTCTGCCGCCAGGAGCGTATCCCTCAGGATGTCAAGGCCGACACCGGCTGGAATTGCCTCAAACTTCAGGGCCCGTTCGCCTTTGATGAGACCGGCATCGTGCTTTCGGTGATCGAACCGCTATCGACCAATGACATCGGGATATTCGTTGTTTCGACTTTCGATGGCGATCACCTGCTGGTGAAATCGAAAGATCTGGAGAGAACGTTTGAACTGCTGGCAAATGCAGGTCATTCGATCGTTTGATGATCCGATCGCATTGGGTGCCAGACGGAAATATCGCGCGGCGCTTCCAACAGAGCGGGCAGGGCATCGTGCCATACCTGCCGATAGGGCCGGTGAATCTGAACGTCGATGACGTCCTGATGGTCACTCCAGGTTTCATGCAGCAGGAACCGGTTCTCGTTTTCGCCATCCCGGTGCAGGGTTGCGTTCACGAAGGTCTTTTCGTGCCGCATGGCGTCGAGCAGCGCGTTCAGCAATTCGAGAAAACGCTCGCGCTGGCTGGGGCGCACCTGAAAGCCGATGAGATAGGTGGTGTGCACGGTTCTTACTCCCCGGGACTTTGCAGCAGTGCCGCGCGGGTCGCCGCGTCGGCAGGGTAGAAACACTCCAGCACGAGTTCGGACAGCGTGACGTCTGTGGCCGTTCCGAAAACCGTGGTGGTTGAAATGAAGCTCAATATGCCGCCCGAAGACGGATCGCGAAGCTGGAGCGGTATGGCCAGAGGGTCGGCCCCGGTCGCATGGGGCGAGGCCTTTGGCGCGGGATAGGCCGCAAGCTCCGCATGCAGCCGGGAAAGCACCTCGTCCCCCGTCTCTTCGACCTGACGGCGCAGGCGTTCCAGCAGATGATGACGCCATTCGGCAAGATTGACGATGCGCGAACTCAGGCCCTGCGGATGCAGGCTCACCCTCAAGGCGTTGAGCGGCGGCTGAAGCAGGTCCCCGGAGACGCCGGCGAGCAGCGACGTGATCGCCCCATTGGCGAGAACGACGTTCCAGTGCCGATCAACGGCAAGGGCGGGGAAGGGCATATGCCCGTGCACCACGGTTTCGACCGCCTGCCGGGCCGCCGCCATATCGGGCGCGTCCATCGGCCGTTCGGAATGAACAGGCGCATAACCCGCCGCCAGCATCAGCCGGTTGGCGGCGCGGGCGGGCATGGAAAGCTGCTCCGCCAGTTTCACGAGCATCTCGCGACTGGGGGAGGAGCGCCCGCTTTCCACAAAACTCAGGTGACGCGTGGATATTTCAGCCTCCACGGCCAGATCGAGCTGGCTCAATCTGCGGCGGGCTCGCCATTCCTTCAGCACCTGGCCGACATGTTCTCGATGATGTGTCATGCCCCGCAGCCTAGCAGAAGATATCGCCGATGCGATTACCTCAGAGGTAATTGTTCCGCTTCCCGACCCCCGGCATGGTTGGCCCGTCAACCACAAGGAGCGCAATCATGACGCAGCATCTCGCAATCGCCGAAACCTATCTTTCGGTCTGGAACGAAGAAGACGGCGAACGCCGCAAGCAGATGGTAAACAAGGCATGGGCCGAAACCGCCCGTTATATCGATCCCCTGATGCAGGGCGAGGGCCGGAAGGGGATCATCGCCATGATCGAGGCGGCGCGGCAGAAATTTCCTGGATATCGCTTCGTGCTGACCGGCACCCCTGACGGACACGGCGATTTTACCCGTTTCTCATGGCGTCTGATTTCGCCTGACGGCGACGACGTCGCTGGCGGCACCGATATCGTCAGCCGCGATGCCGACGGCCGGATAAACAGTGTCGTCGGTTTTCTTGATGGCACGGCGGCATAAAACCAGTGACGAGGGGCGGGACCATATGCCCGCCTGCTTCTCCTCGGACAGCGTGCTTCAGCCTGCAAATCCGACACCGGCCTGACGCTGGCCGAGTGCATTAAACACGGTGGAAACGATGCCGGCGCGGTCGAGGCCGGCATTGGCATACATGGTCTCGGGCTTGGCCTGTTCCACCCATTGATCGGGCAGGGTTAGGGTGCGGACCTTCGGGCCATGGTCGAGCAGGCCCGCGCTCGCCATGAAATGCAGCACATGTGCTCCAAAGCCGCCAACAGAACCTTCCTCGATGGTGACAAGAACCTCGTGATGGGCGGCAAGCTGGCGGATGAGGTCGAGATCGAGCGGCTTTGCGAAGCGCGCATCGGCAACCGTGGTCGAAAGTCCGGCGGCATCGAGGTCCTCGGCAGCCGCGAGGCATTCCGCCAACCGGGTGCCGAAGGAGAGCAGCGCAACCTTGGTGCCTTCCTTGATGATGCGGCCCTTGCCGATCTGGAGAATCTCGCCGCGCGCAGGCATCTCGACGCCAACACCTTCTCCGCGCGGATAACGGAAGGAAATCGGGCCTTCGTCATAGGCCGCTGCCGTGCGGACCATATGTTTCAGTTCGGCCTCGTCCGACGCCGCCATCACCACCATGCCGGGCAGGGTGGCAAGGAAAGTGGTGTCGAAGGAGCCGGCATGGGTCGGTCCGTCGGCACCGACGAACCCGGCGCGGTCGATGGGGAAACGAACGGGCAGGCTCTGGATCGCCACGTCATGCACCAGCTGGGCGTAACCGCGTTGCAGGAAAGTGGAATAAAGCGCGCAAAACGGCTTGTACCCGTCAGCCGCGAGCCCGGCCGCAAAGGTGACGGCGTGCTGTTCGGCAATGCCGACATCGAAGGTGCGGGCCGGGAAAAGCTCGGCCATCTTGTCGAGGCCGGTGCCGTTGGGCATGGCCGCCGTTACACCGATGATCTTGTCGTCGAGGGTCGCTTCCTGGATCAGGGCCTCGGCAAAGACGCTGGTGTAGCTCGGCGCATTCGGCTTGGCTTTCGCCTGCGCGCCCGTGATGACGTCGAACTTGTTGACGCCGTGATATTTGTCCGCTGCCGCTTCCGCCGGCGCGTAACCCTTGCCCTTCTGCGTCACCACATGGATGAGAACGGGGCCTTTCTGGTTGTCGCGCACATTGCGCAGCACCGGCAGCAGGTGATCGAAGGAATGACCGTCGATAGGCCCGATGTGATAAAAGCCGAGCTCCTCGAACAGGGTGCCGCCGGTCACGTAACCGCGCGCATGGGTTACGGCGCGGGTAATGGCGCGGTCGATGGTTTTGCCGAGATAGGCCGTCAGTTTCTTGCCGAAATCACGGAAGCCCATATAGGTGCGGCCGGAGGCAAGACGCGCCAGATAGGCACTCATCGCGCCGGTCGGCGGTGCAATCGACATGTCGTTGTCGTTCAAGATAACGATCAGCCGCGCATCGAGCGCGCCGGCATTGTTCAACGCCTCAAACGCCATGCCGGCAGACATGGAACCGTCACCGATGACAGCGATCACCTTGCGGTCGCTGCCATCCAAGCCCGCCGCCACCGCCATGCCGAGACCGGCGGAAATGGAGGTGGAGGAGTGACCGGCGCCGAAATCATCATATTCGCTTTCGGCCCGTCGGGTGAAACCGGAAAGCCCGTTTTCCTGGCGCAGCGTGCGGATGCGATCACGCCTGCCGGTCAGGATCTTGTGCGGATAACATTGATGGCCGACATCGAAGATCAGCCGGTCTTCCGGCGTATTGAACACCTTGTGAATGGCAATCGTCAGTTCCACGACACCAAGGCCGGCCCCCAGATGGCCGCCGGTCTTCGACACGGCGTCAATCATCTCGTCGCGCAGTTCCCTGGCCAGTTCCGGCAGGTCGCGATCATCGATCTCCTTGAGATCGGAGGGAAAATTCACCCGGTCAAGCAATGGTGTCTGTGGCATTCCGGTCAATCGTTCGGCCTTTTCTGGTGGTCCCCGGGCGGCGCGTGAGAACGTCTTTCGTCGCGAAAGCCGCCGGGTGAGCCATGCATGTCGTATACTTCTATAGAATTTCAACCTTCCGGCAAAGGGACAAACTCTTCTTCGTCACCGGGAACGATGTCGAAGCGACCTGTTCTCCACTCCTGTTTGGCCTGCTCTATGCGTTCTTTTGATGACGAAACGAAGTTCCACCAGATGTAACGGCGCTCATTCAGTGCTGCCCCGCCAAAGATCATGATGTGACAGCCGTTGCTGCCGGCCTGCAGTGTGATGTCGTCGCCGGGCCGGAAAACGAGCAGCTGGTCGGCGGCGAAGATATCGCCGGCCACATCCAGCGAACCGGACAGAATATAGATCGCCCGCTCTTCATGATCGGCGGAGAAGGGGAACTTTACGCCCGGCTCCAGGGTCAGGTCGACATACAGCGTGTCGGTAAAGGCCGAAACGGGGGAGGTGAGGCCTTCGAATTCGCCGATCACCACCCGGCCGGATGCGCCCTTGATATCGATCAGCGGCATCTCTTCTTTCGCGGTGTGCGCAAAAGCCGGGTCGATTTCCTCCATATGATCGGGCAGGGCAAGCCAGGTCTGCAGGCCGGACATGGACAGCGGATGGCCACGCAGGTTTTCCGGCGTGCGTTCCGAATGCACGATGCCGCGCCCGGCCGTCATCAGGTTGATGTCGCCGGGGCGGATGACAAGCTCGGTGCCGAGACTGTCGCGATGCTTGATTTCGCCGTCGAACAGATAGGTCACCGTGGAAAGCCCGATATGCGGATGCGGCTTGACGTCGAGCGCCTCACCCGCCTTCAGGATCGCCGGCCCCATGCGGTCAAAAAAGATGAAGGGGCCGACAAGCCGCCGCTGCCGGGTCGGCAGCGCCCGGCGCACGGCAAAACCGCCAATGTCGCTGGTGCGCGGAATGATGAGGTTCTCGATGGCGTCGCAGGCAAAGGCATCGCCCGCGACGGGGTCGTTGCCGGGAAAGAAGGACATGGTCAGCTCCTCGTATTGTTACGCGGAAGCTTAACACGAATGGAACGGGGCGGGAGCGCTGTAATGATGAACGCAGCGTCACACCGTTCAACAGGACGTGTTTATTCCCCGTCGAGCGGTTCCACACCCTGCGGCTTGCCTGCGCGGTCGAGACGGATTTTCTCGATGCGCTTTTCGGCAGCGTTCAGCAGCGTTTCGCAATGCTTCTTCAGGGCTTCGCCGCGCTCATAGATGGCGATGGATTCATCCAGCGCCACGTCTCCGCGTTCCAGGCGTGCGACAATGCTTTCCAGCTCGGCGACGGCTTTTTCGAACGAATAACCGCTGACATCGGCTGTGTTGGCATTTTCCGTCATGTTCAACCCTTCATCATTCTCAAAATATGCATGGCTGCCGATTCCGCCAGCCCTTCCAGATCATAACCGCCTTCCAGCAGGCTGACGACCCGGTTCGATGTGTATTTATCCGCCATCTCCAGAAGCCGGCCCGTCGCCCAGTCGAAATCCTCTCCCACCAGATTGATCTGCGCGAGCGGATCGCGGTGATGCGCGTCGAAACCGGCAGAGATGAGAATGAGATCAGGCGAAAAATCCGCAATCGCTGGCAGCACGCGCGATTTGAACGCCTCGCGAAAATGCTCGCTACCGGTATTGGGCGAAAGCGGCGCGTTGACGATGTTGTTCTTCACGCCGGTCTCGTTCTTGTCACCGCTCCAAGGGTAAAGCGGCATCTGGTGGGTGGAGCAGAACAAAATTGATGTGTCGTTCCAGAAGATATCCTGCGTGCCGTTGCCGTGATGCACGTCCCAGTCGATGATGGCGACACGCTCCGCGCCGTGCGCCTTCTGCGCATGACGGGCGGCGATCGCCACATTGTTGAACAGACAGAAACCCATGGCCTTGGCGGTCTCGGCATGGTGGCCGGGCGGGCGGGATGCGACGAAGACGTTGTCGGCGGCACCGGTAAACACGTCATCCACGGCCGCCATGGCGGCGCCGATGCCGGTCAGCGCCGCCTGAAGGCTTTTAGGGGAGAGATAGGTGTCGGACTCGATCCGGTTGATCTCACCGTCCTCTTCGGGAACCTGCCGCATCACGGCAAGAAGATGCTCTTCCGGATGGGCCAGCAGGACCGCGTCTTCATTGGCCTGCGGCGCTTCCTTCCGGTCCAGCCGCTCGAAATTCGGATGTTCAAGCGCGATGTTCAGCGACCGCAGGCGGTCTGGCCGCTCGGGATGGCCGGAAGGCGTGATATGCTCAAGGAAGATCGGATGTTCGTAAAGTCGGGTCGCCATTCTTTCCTCCCTGAGACTTCAATCAGGCGCGCTGCGGCAGAAGCGGATAACCGGCCATCACCGCACGGCCGGCAAGGGCGGCAAGAACGGCTTTCAGCGCATCGCCGGGAATGAAGGCGAGCGAACCCATGAAAGCCTTTTCGAAACCGAGTCCCACGACGACAGCCAGATAGGCGATGCCGAAAGCATAAAGCACCACCACGCCGCCGATCAGGCTGGCGATGAAGAAACCGACGCCCTGTGCCAAAGCCGACTGGCCACGATGGACGAATTTTTCCGAAAGGAAGCCGGTGACGAAAACGGCTGCGATCCAGCCGATCAGGAAGCCCGTTGTCGGTGTCGTGAAGATCGAAAGGCCGCCGCGTCCGCCCGAGAGCACCGGCAGGCCGATGGCAGCGATCAGGATCGTCAGCAGAACCGCAAGCGTGCCGCGCTTCGCGCCCAGCACGACACCGGCCAGCATCACGCCGAGCGACTGCGCGGTGATCGGCACGGGAATGAAGCCAAGCGTGATTGGCGGCAAAAGACCAAGCGCAATGATGATGGCGGAAAAAAGAGAAATCAAAACAAGATCGCGGGTCGTCATGACACTAAAAACTCCTGAAGATTATATGCCTGTCAGCTTTGGCCTCTGAAACCGCGGGCGTCAATGGCGTCGGCAATGGCATCGGCATCCTTCAACGTCATAATGACGAGCGGCACGACGATCGTCGCCATCCGCACGGGCAGGCCACGGGCGCGATGTGCATCACGCACCGCGTGGTAACGGTTGACGATTTCAGGCACGAAGCGCACCACCAGCCCGACGGCAAGCCCGATATCGGCGGCCTTGAGCAGCCCCAACCTTTCCAGGGGCCCAGCAGCGAGCGTGATTTCGTCCATGAACTGCGAGATGCTGACGGTGATGGTGACGGCGGTCGCAAGCAGCGCGAGTGCCGTGAGGCGCAAAAGATTGACACTCGCATCATTGACGGGAAGCAGGAGATAGCTGAAGGCGGCAACGAGGAAGATCGTCAGCATCACCGGCCGCAGCCGCAGGGCGATGTCGCGCAGGGGCAGGCGCGTCGCGCTGAGAACGCCGGCAGCCAGAACGGTCGCGGCAACAAGCGCCGCCAGATCGCGGGTGAGAAAGAGCGCGATGCTGAAGCCCATGAGCGTCAGGAGTTTGAAGCGCGGTGAGATGCGGTAGAGCCAACCGGTTCCGTCGACATGCAGCGATCTCATTGCAATGCCACCTCCAGATAGTGCGCGACCGCTTCTTCGGGCGGGGCGTCAGCGATCAATGCCCCCTCGTGAAACACCAGCACGCGATCGAAGCCGGCAAGGAGCGGCAGATCGTGGGTGATGACAACAAGCGCCTGCGGCAGCGCCGCCATGGTTTTCTCCACGATGGCCCGGTTCTTGAGATCGAGCTGATTGGTCGGCTCGTCGAGAATGAGGATTTGCGGTTGGGTGATGAGAAGCGCTGCGAGCGCCGAAAGCTGCAATTCGCCGCCGGAAAGCTCATGCGCGCGCCTTTCCTCCAGATGCGCAATGCCGAGCCGGGATAGAACGGCCTTCACGCTACTTTCCGTCTCGGTCTTGCTCAGTCCGAGCCGTTTCAGGCCGAAAGCGACATCGTCACGGACGATGGGCAGGATGATCTGGTTCTGCGGGTTCTGGAAGATGAAACCGACCATCTGCAAGACAGCCTTGGCGTCGGTCACGGTATCCAGCCCGTTGACCGTCACTTTGCCCGCGTCCGGCTTGTTCAGCCCGTTGATCATCCGCGCGAACGTCGTTTTGCCCGATCCGTTAAGGCCAATCACGCCGATTCGCCGCTCCGACAACGTCAATGACAGCGGCTGCAGCACCTGCCGGCCTTCGAAAACGACACTGGCGGCGTTAAAACGGATTTCCAAGTCTCTATCCTCGCGCTCGTTGCCGGTTCTATACCGCTTCATCGACAGAAGTAAAACAAGGAACAAAAAAAGAACATTGCAATCGCAAAAAAGCCGTTCTACCTTCGGTCGCATGATGGTCAAGGTTTCGAACGAGGCGGCAAGGCGGATTTTTCTGGCGCGGCAGGGGCTTTCCTCACCGCCCGGCAAGGCGCTTTCCAAAGAAGGGCTGCTGCAGCTCATCACCGATCTGGGTTTCGTACAGGTGGACAGCATCGGCACGGTGGAGCGCGCCCACCACCAGATCATCTTCTCCCGTAACCAGACCTACAGGCGCGGCCATCTGACGGCGCTGCTGGAAAAGGACCGGGCGCTTTTCGAACACTGGACGCATGACGCCTCCATTGTGCCGACGCAATTTTACCCCTATTGGAAACACCGCTTCCGCCGCCGCGAACCGATCATTCAGGAGCGCTGGCGCAAATGGCACGGCGAGGGCTTCGATGCGGCTTTCGGCGAAACGCTGGAGCGAATCGCCGCCACCGGTCAGGTTTTGGCGCGTGAACTGAAGGAGGAGGGGCACCAGTCCGGCGGCTGGTGGAACTGGCATCCCTCCAAGACCGCGCTGGAATATCTCTGGCACACTGGCAAGCTCGCAATATCAGGCCGTGTGAACTTCCAGAAGGTCTATGACCTGGCCGAACGCGTCATTCCGGGCGAACATCACGAAACCGAAGTGGCGCACGACCAATTCATCGACTGGGCCTGCCGCGAGGCACTGAAACGGCTAGGGTTCGCCACCCACGGCGAAATCGCCGCGTTTTTCGATCTTGTGACGCCGCAGGAGGCCAGGGACTGGGTCAAAAGCCATCGCGACGAACTCTGCGAGGTCTCGCTTCTGTCCGTTGACGGCGAAACGGCCCGCCCGTCCTACGCTTTTGCCGATTTCACGGCTGACCTGACGGACGTGCCCGAACCGTCGTCCCGCGTCCGTGTCCTGAGCCCATTCGATCCGCTGCTGCGCGACCGCAACCGCACCGAACGGCTCTTTGGCTTTTATTACCGGATCGAAGTCTTCGTGCCGGAGCCGAAACGGCAATATGGCTATTATGTTTTCCCGCTTCTGGAAGGCGACCGTCTGATCGGCCGCATCGACATGAAGGCGGAGCGAAAAGGCAGCACGCTGGATGTGCGTCGCCTGTGGCTCGAGCCCGGCGTGCGCGCCTCCGCCGGACGGCTGGAAAAGCTCGACGCGGAACTATCGCGGCTGGCAAAGTTTACTGGCGTGGAGCGCGTGAATTATCTGGAGGGGTGGCGGGAGGAGTAGGTCGGTCGCCCAGGATATTGTGAGAGGCGCGGGTCCGGACACCTTACTCTCGCTCTTGAGGAGTCGCGGCGTTGCGGCATGTTTCTTCTCCCCGGCGGGAGAAGGTGGCCCGAAGGGTCGGGTGAGGGGGCAACGCCAGAGATGAAGCGAGAGCTTGCACCCTTATCCCGCTGCCGCGGACTTCTCGCCTGCGGGGAGAATGCCGCACCCGCTCGCCTCACGATTACGCGATGGGACTAGGCAAAAACCCAAAGCTCACCCGATATCCGTCGCCGAAATCTGGATGCCGAAACCTTCCAGCCCGACATAGTGGCGCTCACGCGTTGTCATCAGTTTGATGGAGCTGATACCGAGATCTTTCAGGATTTGCGCGCCAAGGCCGATTTCAAGCCACTCATTCTCGCGCGAACGGGCCTGGGCGTGCGCTTCATCGGGGTCGCGTGCCTTGCGCCGTCCGGCGACCTGGCCAACGCCGACGGAGCCTTCACGCAGGTAAACGATGACGCCGCGGCCTTCCTCGGCTATTTTCTGCATGTAATGCCGCACCGGCTGGCGATCGCCGAACACGTCGTCGGCGACGTTTTCCGGGTGAAGGCGAACGGGGATGTCGATGCCATCCCTGATGTCACCGAAAATAACAGCCATATGCTGCATCGGGTCCCAGGGCAGGGAATAGGTCTGCGCCTTGGCCGGCCCGAAGGGCGTTTCGATGGTGAAGGAGGATTCCATCTCCACCAGAGTTTCCTTGCGCTGGCGATAAGCGATGAGATCGGCGACCGACACGTGTTTCATGCCGTGTTTTTCGGCGAAATCCAAAACCTGAGGGCCACGCATCACCGTACCGTCGTCATTCACCAGTTCGCTGATGACGCCGATGGGCGGAAGGCCTGCGAGCCGGCAGAGATCGACCGCTGCTTCGGTATGGCCGGAGCGCATCAGCACGCCGCCCTCGCGGGAAATCAGCGGGAAAATATGGCCGGGACGGGTGAAATCGGAAGCGCCGACATTGGGGTTCGCAAGATTGCGAACGGTCAGCGTGCGGTCATCGGCGGAAATGCCTGTCGTCGTGCCATGCTTGAAATCGACGCTGACGGTGAAGGCTGTGGTATGGGCGCTGTCATTTTCCGCCACCATGGCGTTGAGGTTCAGCCGCTTGGCCTCCTCGCGCGGCATGGGGGCGCAAACGATGCCTGACGTGTGACGCACGATCAGCGCCATTTTCTCGGGCGTGCAGTGAACCGCTGAAATGATCAGGTCGCCTTCGTTCTCGCGGTCGTCATCATCGGTCACGACGACGATTTCGCCGGCTTCGAAAGCGCGGATGGCGTCGACGACGCGTTTCTGATCATAGGCCATGGTGGTCCCCCCTTTATTTCAGTCGGCCGGTCTGGCCGCGGTCCCTCAGGTAATGGTCGGCAACGGTGCAGGCGATCATCGCTTCACCGATCGGAACGGCCCGGATGCCAACGCAGGGGTCGTGGCGACCCTTGGTGCGAACATCGACATTATTGCCGTCGGTATCGATCGACAGGCGCTCCGTCAGGATAGAGGATGTGGGCTTGATGGCGAAGCGGGCGATAACAGGTTCGCCGGTCGCAATCCCGCCCAGGATGCCGCCCGCATGGTTGGACAGAAAGATCGGCTTGCCGTCATTGCCCATGCGCATCTCGTCGGCATTTTCTTCGCCGGAAAGCTCGGCCGAGGCAAAACCTTCGCCTATCTCCACGCCCTTGACGGCGTTGATTGACATCAGGTTGGAGGCGATATCCTGGTCGAGCTTGGCATAGATTGGTGCGCCGATGCCGGCGGGAACGCCTTCCGCGACCACTTCGACCACGGCGCCGATGGAGGAGCCGGCCTTGCGGATGCTGTCGAGGTATTCTTCCCAGACCGGCACCATTTCGGGGTCCGGGCAGAAGAACGGGTTCTGGTCGACCTGATCCCAATCCCAGTTTTCGCGGTTGATTTTGTGCTTGCCGATCTGCACCAGCGCGCCGCGCACATTGAGACTGGGCACCACCTTGCGGGCAATTGCGCCCGCAGCGACACGCGCTGCCGTTTCACGCGCCGACGAGCGGCCGCCGCCACGATAATCACGAATGCCGTATTTCAGGTCATAGGTGAAATCCGCATGGCCGGGGCGGAAGCGCTTGGCGATCTCGCCATAATCCTTGGAGCGCTGGTCGGTATTTTCGATCAGCATCGAAATCGGCGTGCCTGTCGTGATCATCGTGTCGCCGTCCCCATCCAGCATCACGCCGGAAAGCACCTTGACGATGTCATCCTCGCGGCGCTGGGTCACGAAACGGCTTTGCCCCGGTTTGCGCTTGTCCATCCAGTGCTGCACCTCGGAAAGGGTGAAGCGGAGGCCGGGCGGGCATCCATCCAGCACACAGCCGAGCGCCGGCCCGTGGCTTTCTCCCCAGGTGGTAACGCGAAAAAGATGACCGAAACTGTTATGCGACATAATTCTCAAACCGGAAAGCGGGGCACCTGTGGACGGCGCCGTTTTAAACAAGCGGATTTGTCTTAGTGGAAAATCCGGTCAAGACAAAAGCCTTTCTTTCATAGCCCGCTGGATAACAAGGCACGGCGCGGGCCACGACTTCACCAGAGGCGAGATGCGACAGCCCTGACGGGAAGACATGCAGCTTGATTCGAGCTCGTCTGCGGGTTCCGGAAATGACGATTTTGTAAAGCCGCGGCTGTTTTCCACCGCAATCAATGGTTTTCCAGCATTGCCGGAAAATGCGGTGTAGAAATCACTAACGGCTTGAACAGGATTTGAAATCCGTTCATCAATTGGGCTGAAAATGTCATGGTTGCGGGCAATTTCCGCCACATTCGAAAGGCAATTCTTCATGCATGTAAAGTTTTCACGCAAATCCACGAAAGCTAGATCGATGCGTATGATGATTGCCGCCCTTCTGGCCACCGCCAACCTCCTGATGCCGATCAACAGCTTCGCCCAGAGCGTGGACGTGGAAGGCACGATCAGCAAGATCGATGCGAATGGCCTGAGCATTACCCTGAGCGACGGCAAGACCTACCGCGTGCCGGAAGAATTCAATTTCGAAGGGCTGAAAGCGGGCGTGAAGGTTGTGGTTTTCTACACGGAAGTGGATGGCAAGCGCGTGGTCGATGATCTGCAGGTTGTTGAGTAAGCACCAGCCCCTCACGCCAAAACCTTCGTTGTGAAATGAGCGGATGCCTCTTGTTTCTTCTCCCCGCCGGGGAGAAGGTCGCGGCAGCGGGATGAGGGGGCGAGGGTGCTGTCTGTAGCTATCGTTGCCCCCTCATCCGACCCTTCGGGCCACCTTCTCCCCGGCGGGGAGAAGAAATAAGCGGCGGCCTTTGCGCCAAATATACGGGCTGCTCGAGTAGGACGATGCAGAGGGCTATGTCCCGTGATCTCTCACAAAATCCACTCCGCACTATTCCTGTCGATCTCAACCTTCAAAATCCGGTCCTGCGGAATTTGCGTTCTCGATGCCTCGTCCTTGTCCATGCCGGATACCAGCCGGAAGACCGAGCGGATGACGCCGCCGTGGCAGACGCAGATTGTCTGCCTGTCCACGGAGGAGAGCCATGCGCCGATGCGCCAGGAGAGGATTTCGTAGCTCTCGGCATCCTGGCCAGGGGGGATGAAGTCCCACTTGTTGGCCTTGCGCGCCTTTACGCGGTCGGGGAATTCCTTCTTGAGCTCGGGCAGGGTCTGCCCCTCCCAGTCGCCAAAGGAAACCTCGATCAGGCGATCATCGGTGCGGTATCCCGTGGGATCGAGGCCCATCGCGCCGCGCATCAACTCCATTGTCTCGCGCGTGCGCCCGAGCGGGCTTGCCACGTAGTCGAAGTCTTTTGCCGTCTCGCCGAGAAGGCGGGAAAGGATGAGGCCGTTGCCGACCGCCTGCTGGCGGCCGAAATCATTGAGCGGAATGTCTTTCTGACCCTGAAGCCGGCGTATCGCATTCCAGTCCGTTTGTCCGTGCCGGATCACATAGACGAGCAAGGCGATACCCCTGTTTCAAGCCGTTCCCGAAATGGTCAGTCCTTGACCACCGAAATATCAGGCGCGTCCACCGCCTTCATGCCGATCGTGTGATAACCCGAATCGACATGGTGGATTTCGCCGGTCACGCCGGTCGAAAGGTCGGACAGCAGATAAAGCGCCGACTTGCCGACCTCTTCGATGGAGACAGTGCGCTTCAGCGGCGCATTATATTCGTTCCACTTCAGAATGTAACGGAAATCGCCGATGCCGGACGCTGCAAGCGTCTTGATCGGGCCGGCGGAAACGGCGTTGACGCGAATGCCGCGATTGCCGAGGTCGACCGCGAGGTAACGCACGCTCGCCTCGAGTGCAGCCTTGGCCACGCCCATGACGTTGTAGTTCGGCATGACCTTTTCGGCGCCGTAATAGGTGAGCGTCACGATCGAGCCACCGTCATTCATAACGGGCTCCGCCCGCTTGGCAACGGCGGCCAGCGAGAAGACGGAGATGTCCATGGTGCGGTTGAAGTTGTCGCGGCTGGTATCGAGGTAACGGCCGGTCAGCTCGTCCTTGTCGGAAAAAGCAATCGCGTGCACGACGAAGTCGATCTTGCCCCAATGTTTTTCCAGCGCGGCAAAAACGGCATCAATCGTCTCGAGATCGGTCACATCGCAATGGCCGGCCATGAAGGCGCCGAGTTCCTGTGCCAGCGGCTCGACGCGCTTCTTGAGCGCATCGCCCTGCCAGGTGAGTGCGAGTTCCGCGCCAGCGTCCGCACATGCCTTGGCAATGCCCCAAGCGATTGAGCGGTTATTGGCGACACCCATGATGAGGCCGCGTTTGCCAGCCATAAGGCCGGATGCCTGAGCCATTTTATGCTCCCTGATACTTTCGATTGATCCTGCCTATGGCATAGGCTGCAATCCTGTTCAAGATTGCCAAAGATCATCAACTGTTAGGGAGCGTAACAAAGGGTGCGTTGTCCCGGCTATTCGCAAAACTTTCACAAATAAAGGCCTTCGCGCATGTGGCGCATCAGGTCGGTCACCTTTTCATCCGGTTTCTCGTGCAGGACGATACGCAATTCGATGACGAGATCGCCCGACCCACCCTTGCCGTCGGCAAGGCCCTTGCCGGCAAGCCGGAGGGCGCGGTCCGAGCCTGACCAGGCCGGAATGGTGATGGTTTCTTCGCCGAGCGGCGTCACGACTTTCGCGTCGCAACCCAGAACCGCATCGCTGAGCGAAATGGCAAGCGTGGTGTGAATATCGAAGCCACGCAGCGAAAACACATCGTCGCGCGCGGCAAGCAACGTGACTGCAAGATCGCCGCGCGCCATGTTGGGGAGCTTCAGCCCCTGTCCCTTCAGCCGCACAACATGGCCATCGGTCATCCCGGGCTCGAGCTGGAACCGGACGTCCCGCTCGTCGGCAAGAGAAACGGTAATCCACTTCTTCTCGAGCAGATCGGCGACCGTAACGATGGCTTCTGCGGTGATATCAGGCACTTTTTCCGGAGCCGGCTGCGGCGCACGGAATCGCCGCACCAGCGCGCTGAAAAGATTGGCAGCGAGCGAGGCGGGCGCAGTCTTGTCATCGCCAGTGGCTGTGGCTGCGGGCATGTCGCCTTTCGCAGCGCTCGCGGCCGCCTTTGCGGCTTCCGCCGCCTGCTGCACCTTGGGATCATTCTGGGCGTCTGCGCCGAAGATGCGCTCGACGATGTCTTCGGCGCTTTCGGGTTTGCTATCGGCTTTTTGGCCGGTCTGCGCCCGGTTGCGGGCGTCCGCGCGGGCCAGTTCCTCCATCAGCTTTTCGGCGGCCTTGGCACGTTCGGCAGCCTCGCGCGCGGCTTCCCGCTGCTGCATGATGGTTTCGCCCGCCTTTTTCTTTTCCGCGGCCTTGCGGGCCTGATCGTAGAGATCGCGCTTTTTCGGGTCTTTCAGAAGGTCGTAGGCCTGACCGATCTCGGCAAAGCGCGCCGACGCATCGGGATCGTCGCGATTGGCGTCCGGGTGAACGGTTTTCGCCTTCGTGCGCCAGGCGGCCTTGATCTCGTCGTGGCGGGCGTCACGTTTTACGCCGAGGATAGAATATGGATCGCGCATGCGAAGCACCAGCTACGTTGGCTCAGGCGCTGCCGCCCTTCATGGCGCAATCCTGAAACGAACCTCTCCGATAAGGGGTGCCTGCGTTCATTCGCCTGCGCGCCCTCGGTTTAATCAACGTCGACTGTTGCAATAAGTTGCTAATCACTCCTTTACGGAGGATGCGGGCCGCGCGCGGGCCGGCTTTATTCCCTGCGGGAGGGTAAACAGATTATTTCTGCTCGAAGCGGGTCATCAACCATTCGCCGGTTTCCGACAGGCAGGCCTGCCCGGAATAGGCTGCCACACCCTCGAAGGAGTGACGCGTGGTCTTGAATTGACGGCAGACGAAACCGCTTGATTTATCTTCGCGAATGGCCGTGACGACGCCTGCGCTGCCGGTGGCGGCGTTCGCCCAGGGCAGCGGCTGATCTGCAAGCTTGGTGAGATCGGCCGATGTGACCGCATTGCGAATGGTTACGTCGTCGGTCTGGGCGCTGCCATTCTGCTGGTTTGGCACGGAGGCCGTGGAAAGCGAGCGGTCGACCTTGTCGCCGCCGAACAGATCGAGGCTGACACATCCGCTCAGCACCACAAGCATCGACACGACGGCGGAAACTTCCGCTACCGACGAAAGGAGGCTCTTTGTTCGACTGTTCGACTTTGCTATGACGGTCACCATCTTTCACCAGAGATCATCTCTGGGGTCCAAATCAGCTCGGGAGCATTTTAGTCAATATGTCGGAAACGGGGTTAACATCCAGTGACTTCACGGAAGAAAATGAACCTTTCACGCTTTTTGCCGAGTGGCTGAAGGACGCGACGGCTTCCGAAATCAACGATCCGAACGCAGTGGCACTCGCCACCGTGGACGAAAATGGCCTGCCGAACGTGCGCATGGTGCTGCTGAAAGGTGTCGATGACCGCGGCTTCGTGTTCTACACGAATTTCGAAAGCCAGAAGGGCCGGGAGATCCTCGGCCAGAAAAAAGCGGCCATGTGTTTCCACTGGAAGAGCCTGCGGCGACAGGTGCGCCTGCGGGGCGAGGTGGAGATCGTGAGCGACGCGGAGGCGGATGCCTATTATGCCTCCCGCCCGCGCGGCAGCCGCATCGGCGCCTGGGCCTCCAAGCAGTCGCGGCCGCTGGAGGGTCGTTTCGCGCTGGAAAAGGCGGTGGCCGAATATACCGCCAAATATGCGATCGGCGATATTCCGCGCCCATCCCACTGGTCCGGTTTCCGCATTCGCCCCGTGAGCATCGAATTCTGGCATGATCGCAAGTTCCGCCTGCATGACCGCATCGAATTCCGCCGCGAGACGCCTGACGGTGCCTGGTCGAAGGTCCGCATGTACCCGTAAAGGCAAGTCGGCGGGTCGTCGTGGCCCGCCTATTTCAGCAGCGAATCGAACAAGGGCAGGCCGATGACGGCAGACATGGCGATCAGCCCGTAGCAGATGCGCCTGAAGGATGCCTCATCGGCAAACCCATGTAATCGCGACCCTGCGTAAAGGCCCGCACCGTAAAAGGGCAACGCCAGCAGGAAAAACACGAAGACATCGAAGCTGAACAGGCCGCCCAAAAAATAGCTGGCCAGGGAAAATATCGTCGATATCGCAAAATAAAGAATGACATTGGCGCGCACGAAAGCGCCCTTCAGCGCGCCGCCCAGCCAATAGCCGACGACGGGCGGGCCACCCAGCTGGGCGGCGCCTGAAAACAGGCCAGCCACGAGTCCCGTGAGAAGGGTGAGCGGCGTCTTCGGCCGGCCGCTGTAACGCCAGCCGGACAACAGGAACACGAGCAGCACCACGACGACGCCAGAAATGAGCCAGCGCAGCGTCAAGGGATCACCCTTGGCGAGCAACATCGTGCCAACGGGCACGCCGACAAGGGCGCCGGTCGCCATGGTGAACACGTCCCGCCGGTCCGCCATGCGGAAGGCGGGCGGTATCATGCCGACAGTTAGCACGGCGTCCACCACCAGCAGAACTGCCGAAGCCACACGTGGCCCGACGATGGCGCTCGCAAGCGGGATGAATATGAGCGCCGCGCCGAAGCCGGAAAAGCCGCGGGCAAGGCCGGCAAGAAGGGCTGCGCCGGCAAAAAGCGCAAGCTGCATCGGATTATACGCCGCCATCAGCGACGGAAATGGATCAAAGGTGGGCATAGGAGACGGTGCGGTTTCGGACAGCGTCGTTCTAATCCATTCCGCCGCCGCCTGTCGCGGGAATTGTCGGCCGCTCACGGACATACCTTTCGGATCGACGTTAACGCAGAATCATGATTAGTGTGAGGCCTCGAACAAAGGATGAACAAATGCTTTGCGAATTGATGCGACGGTTCGAGGCGGCGTCCCGAACCTATGCTGACGAAAACGGCATTATCCGCGACCCCGACTGGTTCATGCTGAAGCTTCAGGAGGAGGTGGGCGAGGTAACGCAGGCCTGGAACCGGCTTACGGGGCGGGGACGAAACAAGCGGAGGAGCCCGGAGGAGCTGAAGAGCGATCTCGCGGATGAGACTGCCGATCTTCTCGGCCATGTGCTGCTGCTGGCGCATCGCAACGGTCTCGATCTCGAAAAAGCGATAGAACGCAAGTGGCGCTTCAAACTGGGGGCCTGACGATCGGCCGGAAGGCGGCTTGATCCTTCCGGTATCTCACCGCTTTGACACAGCTAGGAGAAGGCGGCGATAAAAAACAGGATCGCAAGAGCGGCAGAGACAGGTGTCATCACCAGCCGCTCAGGGCGGCTTTTCGACATGGCATTCAATCCGATGCTCGCCGTGAGGTAACAGGCGGTGATCCAGATGCCAGGTTCAACCCAGCCTGACGGCCAGATGTCTGCCCAACCCACCTTTTGCAGCGGAAAGGACGCGAAAAGCGCATAAATGAGCGGTATCGCCGCGCTGGCTCTCCTTTGCCGTTCCGGCAATACCGTGTGCGCGCCGCCCCAGGCAAGGCGGCCGAAAGGGGCGCCGGCGGCGAGCGCAATCTGGAACAGTGACAGAACCAGCAGTATAAGCGTGATGAGTGACACGGCGACAGGCGTCATGGATTACCCCGGTTATAGATACGCCGGCAGAGGCGTTTACCCAGTAGCGGCGCCTCAGCCCGACATGTGTTTCATCATGACGCCAAATCGCGAAGCACGTATGACGCCGTTTCGCGCCCCCATCCCGATTTCACTCTACTCAGGCCTGGCTTTTTGCAGAAGATCGGCGACCATATGAAGGTCGCTGGCGACGGCCACGCACTTCTCCCGCATTTCCTCCGTCGGCGGTGCAACGTCAGGCACCATGATGGTCATCATGCCCGCCGATGTCGCAGAGCGTACGCCTGAATAGGAATCCTCCAAGGCAAGACAGCGCCCGGGATCGAGGGACAGTCGTCGCGCCGCCGTCAGATAGGGCATGGGCGCCGGTTTCGGCTCCGTATAGTCGCCGCGCGCGACGATAGTGTCGAAACGCTTGAGAAGATCGTGGGGCCCAAGATGGCGCGTCACCGAATCGTGCCGCGATGAGGTGGCGATGGCGCGCCGTATATTGAGCCGGTCGAGCAGATCGAGGATTTCGACGACGCCCGGCTTCAACGCCACGCCATCAGCCATCATAACGCCAAGATGCCGGAGCCAGGCGTCTCGAAAATTGTCGATGGGAAAATCCGCGCCATAATCGGCAAAGATGGTGCCGGTGATGACGTCCCACGGGCTGCCGCAGACCTTCTGATAGGTCTCCACCTCCATGCCATGGCCGCCTTCATCCGAGGCTGCCAGAAATGAATCGCGATAAAGCCTCTCGCTCTCGATCAACAATCCGTCCATGTCGAACACCACCGCTCGCGGCAGAAAGGGCAACATGGCTCAACCGAACCGGAAGGGGCGTTCGCCGAGGCTCTCGAAGGGACGGATCAGATACCCGTCGGGATCGGCGACGATGAATTGCCGGTTCCCCACTTCGACCGTGCCGCGCCTGTACCACTTTTCCTCAAGCGGCATGACGAGATCGATGGCAGACCGCTCCAGCCGGAATAGAATGGGCTGCAGGGAGGGAACGGCGATCTGCAGGTTCATGCCGCGGCCCAACGGCGCATCGAGCGAGGCATTGCCGGCCACAAAGGTCCGGGTCGCACCGATCTGGTCAATCATCAGCTCTGCGTCGCCCAGCGCCAGATAGGTAAAGCCCTCTTCGGGGCGCTCATAAACCACATGGAAGCCAATCAGGTCGCAGTAAAAAGCGCGGCTCTTCTGCCAGTCGCTGACGGCAAGTTCAGGAACGAGGGCATTTCGTATGATGGTCGTTGTCTCCTTCGCCACGCAGGCCCCGGATGGGAGGAGGGGCCCGCCATAAGTCTTGATATTATCGCGTTCGCGCCACCGCGCCAGAAAAAACAGCATCATGGCAGCCATGTGTGGGGTCATGGGCTGGCAAGGCACCGGCAGGCTCAGTGTGGCTGCAACTCTTTCTGCCGTCATTCCGGCTCAAGGCCGGAATGACGGACCGGGGATAGGGTGCCCGTCGCTTTGTCGGTTCTCGGCTCAACCGAGTGCAATCACCCGAAAGCCAAGGCCTACGCCTTCGTACCACCGACGGTGATCTGGTCCATGCGCAGATGCGGCTGGCCGACGCCAACCGGCACCCATTGCCCGGCCTTGCCGCAATTGCCGATGCCGGTATCGAGCTTTGAGTCATTGCCGATCATCGATACGCGCTTCATCGCATCCGGGCCGTTGCCGATCAGCATCGCGCCCTTCACCGGCGCACCGATCTTGCCGTTCTCGATGAGATAGGCCTCGGTGCAGCCGAACACGAATTTGCCCGAGGTAATATCCACCTGACCGCCACCAAAGGAGACGGCGTAGATGCCCTTTTTGACGGACGCAATAATCTCTTCTGGCGTTTTGTCCCCGGAGAGCATGTAGGTATTGGTCATGCGCGGCATCGGCACATAGGCATAACCCTGGCGGCGGCCATTGCCGGTGGGCCTCGCACCCATCAGCCGGGCGTTCTGCCGGTCCTGCATGTAGCCGACGAGCCTGCCGTTCTCGATCAAGACATTATATCCTGAAGGCGTGCCTTCGTCGTCGATGGTTAGCGAACCACGCCGGCTGTCGATCGTGCCGTCGTCGACGACAGTGACACCGGGTGCGGCGACCATCTCGCCCATCAGACCAGCGAATGCGGATGTCTTCTTGCGGTTGAAATCGCCCTCCAGACCATGACCCACGGCCTCATGCAGCATCACACCCGGCCAGCCGGAACCGAGCACCACATCCATGGTGCCCGCTGGCGCATCGATGGCCGTGAGGTTGACGAGCGCCTGCCGCAGCGCTTCATCCGCGCCGCGCTGCCAGTTTTCCGTGGTAATGAAATCGCCGAAACCGACCCGGCCGCCGATCCCGTAGGAGCCGCTTTCCTGTCGGTCGCCTTCGCCCGCGACCACGGAAATGTTGATACGGGTCATCGGCCTGACGTCACTGACACGATGGCCATCGGCGCGCAGAATATCCACCACCTGCCAGCTGGCGGAAATCGTCGCCGTCACCTGCCGGACATTCGGATCCTTATCACGCAGATAGGCATCGATATCGGTGAGGAGCTTCACCTTCTCCTCGAAGCTGGGGCTGCCGATCGGGTTTTCGTCGCCATAAAGCTTTTTATTGGTGCGTTGCGGTGCGGCGGCATAGGAGCCGGAATATCCTTTGGTAACAGCACCCACCGCGTCGGAAGCACGTTTCAGCGCGCTTTGCGAAAGCTCGCCGGCATGGGCATAACCGACCGTCTCGCCAGCGACGGCGCGAAGGCCAAAACCCTGGTCGGTGTTAAAGGAGCCGCCCTTGAGACGGCCATTGTCGAAGGTGAGCGACTCCGCCTGCGCATGTTCGATGAACAGCTCGCCATCGTCGGCGCCCGCAAGCGCCTCTCCAACGAGCTTGCGCAATTGCGTTTCATCGCAATCGAAGAGTTTTACAAGGTCGTCGGTCATCTCAGGCTCCAGTCATGATCGTTCATGACCGATTTAGGCACTGGAGCGGTCAGACGCAAGGCTGCCCCTTAACGGCGATGCCTCAAGGAAGCGCGTCGTAACCTTCGGCAAAACCGGAAAGCTCGATCGGAATTCCGACGCGGTCCTGATCCACGGCTTCGCGCAGCGCGAAAACCGCGTTCTTGCCGGCGCGCAAAACCTTCAGCAGTTCGTCGTCAATATCGACTTCCACATAGCAGCCTTCGGAGAAGCAGCGGGTGAAATAGGCGCGGCCGATATTATTATTGTCGATATAGAGCTCCATGCCATCCTTCAACAGCACGCCGAGCGGCGCGAGGATGCGCAGGATGCGCGACTTGCGATCGGCCGTCTTCAGAACGACAACCGAAAGTCCCACTTCCGGGCGGTCGTCGGCAATGACATTCTGCATCAGCGCACATTGCTCTTCAGAGGCGCCGGCCGGCTTGTCGCAGATGACGGACCACGCACCATGCGTCGACTTTGGCGTGCCGGGCGGCTGCTGTTGCGCCAGCGCCGCTGCAGCGGGGGCGATGATGGCAAGACCGGCGGCGGCAAGAAAAGTGCGCGCGAGCGGGGAAAGACGCATGGATACCTCTGGGATTCGAATCAGTGCGGCTATTTTGACGCCATAATCCGGAAAAAAAAGCCTGGAGCCTTCAATTCCAGCCGAGTTGGGCGGAAATAGGACCTGTCGGCCCGGGCGGGCCCGCGATTTTCCCGGTTCGTCATTCTTTATCCGGCGATCAAACCGGCTGGCGAGCGCGGCTTTGTCGCATCTGAGCGGTTAGAAATCGTGCCTGGCGAAGCAGCTCCTATAAAGGGTGCAGGAAAGTTGCCTGCGGAATGCTCAATGGCAAAATTGGGGCGCTTCCGTGTCCCGACGCATATTGCGGCAGAGGGCAAACTGTGGTTTGAAGTTATTACCATTAGCATGGATTCTGCGCCTGTGATTGATCTGGATCGGGCGCGTGAGGGAGAGGGTACCGTGAGGAATAGGATTTACGCAGCATTGGCGGGGATGACCTGTCTGCTCACGGCTGTCGGCGCCCACGCCGATCAGCCGGTGCATTGGCAAATGGGCATGCAGGAGGCAGCCACGCCGATCATGCACGAAATACGCTGGTTCGAACAATATACGCTTTGGTTCATTGTTCCGGTTACGCTTTTCGTTCTTGCGCTGCTCATCATCGTCGCCTTGAAATTCCGCGCCGCGAAAAATCCGGTGGCGTCCAAGACCAGCCATAACACGGCGATCGAGGTTGTCTGGACGCTGGCGCCTGTTCTCATTCTTCTGTTTCTCGCTTTCCCCTCGTTCAATCTTCTGAACGCACAGCTGACGCAACCGGAAAACCCAGACCTGACGCTGAAGGCCACCGCCACGCAATGGCTGTGGAGTTATGAATATGCCGCAGCCGAAGGCGCCGAGCCGCTCTCCTTCGACAGCTATCTGCTGAAGGACCAGGACCGCGCCGCTGCGGGCAAGGAAGACAAGGCCCGCTATCCGCGTCTTCTCGCTGTCGATAATGAAATGGTCGTTCCCGTCGGCAAGACCGTTCGCCTTCTGGTAACGGCAGCTCCGACGGATGTGATTCACGCCTTCGCCATGCCCGCTTTCGGCGTCAAGATCGATGCCGTGCCGGGCCGCCTTAACGAAACCTGGTTCAAGCCGGAAAAGGAAGGCCTTTATTATGGCCAGTGTTCCGAGCTTTGCGGCAAGGACCACGCCTTCATGCCGATCGCCATTCGGGTGGTTTCCGAACAGCAATACACTGCCTGGCACGCCGCCGCCGCTTCCGACCTGAATGCGGCAAACCGGGCGCTGATGGCCTCCGTCGATGGCGCTCCGCGCACGGTCGACGTTGCCGCCAACGAAACCAACTGACTGGAGTGACGACAATGGCTGGACCTTCCGCACACGACGATCATCACTCGCATGGTCATCCCGCTCATGACGATCATTCGCATGACGCGCATCATTCCCACACGCCGGGCTTCTTCGCCCGCTGGTTCCTGTCAACCAACCATAAGGACATCGGCACCCTCTACCTGATCTTCGCCATCATGGCGGGCATCATCGGTGGCGGCCTGTCTGTCGTCATGCGCATGGAGCTGCAGGAGCCGGGCATCCAGATCTTCCACGGTCTGGCATCCATGGTCTATGGCTTCGAGGGCGACGCTGCCATCGATGGCGGCAAGCACATGTTCAACGTGTTCACCACGGCGCATGCGCTCATCATGATCTTCTTCATGGTCATGCCGGCCATGATCGGCGGATTTGCCAACTGGATGATCCCGATCATGATCGGCGCGCCAGACATGGCTTTCCCGCGCCTCAACAATATTTCCTTCTGGCTGATCGTCCCCGCTTTCATCCTGCTGCTGCTTTCACTCTTCGTGGAAGGCCCGGCGGGCGCTTATGGCGTGGGTGGCGGCTGGACCATGTATCCGCCGCTATCGACAAGCGGCATGCCCGGACCGGCGGTGGATCTTGCGATCTTCTCGCTGCACGTTGCCGGCGCATCCTCGATCCTCGGTGCGATCAACTTCATCACCACGATCCTGAACATGCGCGCTCCGGGCATGACGCTGCACAAGATGCCGCTCTTTGCCTGGTCGGTTCTGGTCACCGCGTTCCTGCTGCTGCTTTCGCTGCCGGTTCTGGCGGGTGGCATCACCATGCTTCTGACCGACCGCAACTTCGGTACGGCATTCTTCTCGCCGGAAGGCGGCGGTGATCCGATCCTTTATCAGCACCTGTTCTGGTTCTTCGGTCACCCGGAAGTGTACATCCTGATCCTGCCCGGTTTCGGCATCATCAGCCACATCGTGTCCACCTTCTCGAAAAAGCCGGTCTTCGGTTACCTCGGCATGGCTTACGCCATGGTCGCCATCGGCGCCGTCGGCTTCATCGTCTGGGCGCACCACATGTATACGGTTGGCCTGTCGCTGGAAGCGCAGCGTTATTTCGTCTTCGCAACCATGGTCATCGCGGTGCCGACAGGCATCAAGATTTTCTCGTGGATCGCGACGATGTGGGGCGGCTCGCTCACCTTCTCGACACCGATGGTCTGGGCAATCGGCTTCATCTTCCTGTTCACGGTGGGCGGCGTCACCGGCGTGCAGCTCGCCAATGCCGGTCTCGACCGTTCGCTGCATGATACCTACTACGTTGTGGCTCACTTCCATTACGTTCTGTCGCTCGGCGCCGTTTTTGCGATCTTCGCTGGCTGGTACTACTGGTTCCCGAAGATCACCGGCTATATGTACAGCGAGTTCATCGGCAAGCTGCATTTCTGGGTCATGTTCGTCGGCGTGAACCTGATTTTCTTCCCGCAGCACTTCCTCGGTCTCGCCGGCATGCCGCGCCGCTACATCGATTATCCCGATGCTTACGCCGGCTGGAACATGGTTTCGTCCTACGGTTCCTATATCTCGGCGGTTGCCGTCGGCATCTTCCTCTTCGGCGTCTGGGAAGCCTTCGCCAAGAAGCGGATCGCCGGTAACAATCCATGGGGTGAAGGTGCGACGACGCTCGAATGGCAGTTGTCTTCGCCGCCGCCTTATCACCAGTGGGAACAGCTGCCGCGCATTCGCTGATGCGCGGGCCGGAAGGTGCAGGCTTGGCTTGCGCAGTCCGGCTGCTGACAGAGAGGGACGGCGCGGTTTGATCCGTGCCGTTTGCCGAACGGGCAGGGCTCCTGCCGCGTGACATTTTGTCCAAGCGATGCCAACAGTCCGACGTGATACATGCTCCGGACGTGATAAAAGCCAAATCTGGCCTTTATGAAATGCAAGCGCAGACGAATGGCGGCAGGGTCCGGCGAATGGCTGGCACATGCTGGCATCGGTCTTCCCCCGGTACCGGTCCTGCGGGCAGGTTCGGGACCCATGAATTGAAGCATCGCGCATGCCGGAAATCCCATTCGTTTTTCGGGCCGGTGCAAGGGATGTCGTTTCTGACGGCATCTGAAGGAAACAGGACAGGACATGACCGTTATCGACGATCGCGACATACTGGGCGCACAAAGCTCCGGACTTTCGGAAGCCGGCGCACGCGATTATTTCGAATTGCTGAAGCCGCGCGTCATGTCGCTCGTCGTCTTCACGGCCTTTGCCGGCCTCGTGCTGGCGCCCGGTCACATCAATCCGATTTTGGGCGTCATCGCCGTTCTCTGCATCGCCGTTGGCGCCGGTGCATCCGGCGCGCTCAACATGTGGTACGATGCCGATATCGACGCGGTGATGAGCCGCACCGCTAGACGGCCGATTCCCTCGGGCCGCATCGCGCCGCGCGAGGCGCTCGCCTTCGGGCTGACGCTGTCCGCTTTTTCGGTGGTCATTCTCGGTCTTGCGGTCAACTGGTTCTCGGCCGGCTTGCTTGCCTTCACCATCTTCTTTTATGCCGTCGTTTATACAATGTGGCTGAAGCGCTCGACGCCGCAGAATATCGTCATCGGCGGCGCTGCCGGCGCTTTTCCGCCCATGCTCGGCTGGGCCTGCGTCACGGGCGGCGTTTCGCTTGATAGCATCATCCTGTTCCTCATCATCTTCCTGTGGACACCGGCCCATTTCTGGGCGCTGGCGCTCTTCAAGATGCGCGATTACGGCTCGGTCGGCATTCCGATGATGCCGAATGTCGCCGGCGAGCGTTCGACCAAAAACCAGATGATCGTTTATGCGGTGCTCACGGCCGCTGCCGCCGTCGCACCTTATTTCACCGGCCTTGCGAGCGCCGGTTACGGCATCTTCGCCGCCGTGCTGAGCGCAATCTTCGTCTACTGTTCGCTCATTGTCCGGCGCATGCCTGACGGTGACGAGAAAATGCTGCCGGCCAAGAAGATGTTTGCCTATTCGGTTTTTTATCTCTTCGCGATTTTCTCCGGCCTGCTGGCCGATCACTTCGCGCCGGCTCTTAAGGCCGTCATGTCGGGAGTCCTGTGATGGAAACGGTGGAACTGAGCGCCGCTCAGAAAAAATCGAGACGCGGGCGCAACATCGCGCTCGGCCTCCTGTTGGCCGGCCTGGTGGTGCTGTTCTACATCATCACCATCATCAAGATCGGCTCGCATTGACGCGCTGATTACGGGGAGAGGAGGAGGAGATGGCAAATATGGAAACGCAGGCGGCAGCGACCGGCAGGCAGAAGGTGAGCAATCGCTCCATTCTCGTGCTGTGTCTCGTGTTTTTCTGCGCCATGATCGGCATGGCCTATGCCGCCGTGCCGCTCTACAGCCTGTTCTGCCGAGTCACCGGCTATAACGGCACGACCCAGCGCGTCGAGCAATATTCCGACGTCATCCTCGACAAGACCATCAACGTCACCTTCGACGCCAACACGTCGAACGGCCTGAACTGGGATTTCCGCCCCGTCGACAAGAAGGTCACGCCGAAGATCGGCGAAACCGTGCAGGTCACTTTCAAGGCAACGAACCGTTCGCCAGTCGCGACAACGGGAACGGCGGTTTTCAACGTGACGCCGATGGAAGCCGGCGCCTATTTCAACAAGGTGGAATGTTTCTGCTTCACCGAAACGACGTTGCAGCCGGGCGAGACGCTGGAAATGCCGGTGGTTTTCTTTGTCGATCCTGACATCGCCACGGCGCGCGAAACCAAGAGCGTCCACACTTTAACGCTGTCCTATACGTTTTATCCGGCTAAAACCGAAAAACCGGTTGCGTCCTTGCCGGTAAAGACAGAATCTGGCGACAGCAAATTGTAATGAGGAGATCCGGGTCTTTTGAGGGGGCCGGATCAGGGAAGAGATAGCAGGGGATTGTCGTCATGGCAGACACGCATCAGAAGAACCACGACTACCACATCATAGACCCGAGCCCCTGGCCGCTTCTGGCCTCGATCGGCGCCTTCGTCATGACATTCGGCGGCGTCTGCTACATGCGTTACCTCTCGGGCGGCTCCTTCAAGCTGTTCGGTGCGGAACTGGCCAACCCATGGCTGTTCTATATCGGTCTCGTGATCGTGCTTTACGTGATGTATGCCTGGTGGGCGGATACGATCAAGGAAGCCAATGAGGGCAGCCACACGCCGGTTGTCTCGCTGCATCTGCGCTACGGCATGATCATGTTCATCGCCTCCGAGGTGATGTTCTTCGTGGCCTGGTTCTGGGCCTATTTCGACGCCAGTCTCTTCCCGCATGAGGCCATTCAGGCATCCCGCCTCGAATATACCGGCGGTCAATGGCCGCCCAAGGGGATCGAGGTCATCGATCCCTGGCATCTGCCGCTGTACAACACCGTTATCCTGCTGCTGTCGGGCACCTGCGTGACCTGGGCCCACCACGCCCTGCTGCACAACGACCGCAAGGGCCTGATTTCGGGTCTCGCACTCACCGTGGCGCTTGGCGTGCTGTTCTCTGCCGTGCAGATTTACGAATACATGCATGCGCCGTTCGACTTCAAAAATTCGATCTATGGCGCGACCTTCTTCATGGCGACCGGTTTCCACGGTTTCCACGTCTTCGTCGGCACGGTCTTCCTGCTGGTCTGCCTGTTCCGCGCCATTGCCGGCGGTTTTACGCCAAAGCAGCATTTCGGCTTCGAGGCCGCTGCCTGGTACTGGCACTTCGTTGACGTCGTCTGGCTGTTCCTGTTCTTTGCCATCTATATCTGGGGTGGCTGGGGCGCGCCAATCCACGGGTAAATTACGCCGGTTGGCCCACCAGGGTGCTTTTGAAGCGAGTCGTTGCCGCGTGTTTCTTCTCCCCGCCGGGGAGAAGTCCGCGGTAGCGGGATGAGGTGCAAGGGTAGAGGCATTCGGCGACGTTGCCTCCTCATCCGGCCCTTCGGGCCACCTTCTCCCCCGGCGGGGTAAGGAATTACGAGGCGCCGCCGAGCAACAAACAGGCGCCCGGGTTTTGAGGCAGGCTTCCAAGAGGTTCGACGTCACCCTCGGGCTTTGGCCAACTTCGCGGAAGGTCTCTCCATGTCTGAACCATCAAACGGAAATTTCGCCCCGGTCGATCCCATCAAGGTCGGTCTGAAAGGCTGCTGCCCGCGATGCGGCAATGGCCGTCTTTTCGATGGTTTCCTGACGATAAAACCCGCCTGTAGCGCCTGCGGGCTGGATTATGGCTTCGCCGATGCAGGGGATGGACCGGCGGTCTTCGTCATGCTGATCGTCGGATTTCTGGTGGTCGGACTGGCGCTCTGGGTCGATCAGCATTTTGCGCCCCCCGTTTGGGTGCATATCCTGCTGTGGTTGCCGTTTACGGTGTTCGTCTCCCTGCTGCTGCTGCGCAAGCTGAAGGGGATCATGATTGCGCTGCAATACCGCAACAATGCAAGCGAAGGCAGGCTTGATCGTGAATGACATGTCCCACATGAAGGCCGCGCAGCGGCGGGTCTGGTTTGCAGCGCCGCTGGTGCTTCTGGCGCTTGCCATTCTCCTTGGGCTTGGCACATGGCAGGTGAAGCGCCTTTATTGGAAAGAAGCGCTGATGGCCGATATCGAGCAGCGGCGTAGCGCAGATCCGGCGACACTTGAAGAGATCGAGGCGATTGCGAGAAGCGGCGGGGATATAGAATACCGCAAGGTCAGGCTATCGGGCACATTTGATCACACGCGCGAACGACATTTCTTCGCCACCCATCAGGGCCAGACAGGCTATTACGTCTTTACGCCGCTCACTCTGCCCGATGGCCGAATTCTCTTCGTCAATCGCGGCTTCGTGCCCTTCGAAATGAAGGACCCGGCCAAACGGCTGGACGGCCAGGTTGCGGGCGAGGTGACGCTGACCGGTCTGGCGCGCGCGCCGCTCATCGCGAAACCGTCCTCCCTGCTGCCGGACAATGATATCGCCAAGAACATCTTCTATTGGAAAGATCTGGCGGCCATGGCCGAAAGCGCGCAGGTGCCGGCAGGCCGGCTGGTGAACCTGTTTGTCGACGCCGATGCCACGCCCAATCCCGGCGGCTGGCCGATGGGTGGGGTAACGCTGATAGATTTGCCCAACAATCACCTTCAATACGCGATAACGTGGTATGGGCTGGCGGCGGCCCTTGTCATCGTCGTCGGTTTTGCCTATTTCCGGAACGGCAAGAGGCAGGACGAATGACGCGCAGGCCCTGTAGGGTCGTTCTCGGGCAAGGCCACGGAACTGGCCAAGGAGTTGGCCAAGGAGCTGGAATGAACATCGCCGTATCCAAACCCCCTTTGACGATAAGGCTGTGCGGACCGCGCGGCTTTTGCGCGGGCGTGGACCGGGCAATCCAGATCGTGGTGCTGGCGCTCAAGGCCTATGGCGCACCCGTCTATGTTCGCCACGAAATCGTGCATAACCGTTATGTCGTGGAAGGGCTGGAGGCAAAGGGCGCGGTTTTCGTCGAAGAACTGCACGAAATTCCCGCCGAGCATCGCGAGCAGCCGGTTGTCTTCTCTGCGCATGGCGTGCCGAAATCCGTGCCGGAGGACGCACAGGCGCGTAACCTCTTCTATCTCGACGCCACGTGCCCGCTGGTTTCCAAGGTCCACAAGCAGGCCATGCGCCATCAGCGCCTCGGGCGCCATGTCATCCTGATCGGCCATGCCGGCCACCCGGAGGTCATCGGCACCATGGGGCAGCTTCCCGAAGGCACGGTTTCGCTGATCGAAACGGTCGAGGATGTCGACCGTTACGAACCAGTCGATCGCGAGAATCTCGGCTTCGTTACGCAGACGACGCTGTCGGTTGACGACACGGCAGGCGTGATCGCCAGGCTGCAGGCGCGGTTCCCGGCCATTCAGGCCCCCGCCGCCGACAGCATCTGCTACGCGACAACCAACCGTCAGGATGCGGTAAAGCAGGCGGCCCCCGGCTGCGACCTCTTCATCGTCGTTGGCGCGCCAAATTCCTCCAATTCCAAGCGGCTGGTAGAAGTCGCCCTGCGCGCCGGCGCGAAGCGCTCCGTTCTCGTGCAGCGGGCCTCGGAAATCGACTGGAATGAAATTGGCGATATCAGCACCGTTGGCCTTTCCGCCGGCGCTTCCGCCCCTGAGGTTATCGTTGATGAAATCATCGAAGCCTTCAAGGCGCGTTTTGACACGATGCTTGATCTTGCCGTTACGGTTGAGGAAACGGAGCATTTCCTCGTCAATCGCGAGCTGCGCACCATCGAACTCACGACGGACGACATGGCCTTCGTCAACGGCAACGCCAGCAACGCGCTGCCGCCGAAAGCTGCTGCCGGCCTTTAGGCGCTGCGGCGCTCAACGTTGTCCTTTCCGCCCGCGTCAGGCCCGAAATTTCCGATCCATCCTTCATGACGAGATTTTAAATTGGCAGTTTATACTGACATCACCGAAGATGATCTGAGGAATTTCCTCACGCAATATGACGTCGGCAGCCTCACCTCGTATAAGGGTATTGCCGAGGGCGTAGAAAACTCCAATTTTCTGCTGCACACCACCAGGGATCCGCTGATCCTGACGCTTTATGAAAAGCGAGTGGAGAAAAATGACCTGCCCTTCTTCCTCGGCCTCATGCAGCATCTGGCCGCCAAGGGCTTGTCCTGCCCCTTGCCGCTGCCGCGCAAGGATGGCGCATTGCTGGGAGAACTGTCGGGCCGCCCCGCCGCACTTATTTCCTTCCTTGAAGGCATGTGGCTGAGAAAACCGGAAGCGAAACACTGCCGCGAAGTCGGCAAGGCGCTGGCCGCCATGCATCTGGCCGGTGAGGGTTTTGAGATCAAGCGCCCGAATGCGCTGTCCGTCGAAGGCTGGAAGGTGCTGTGGGACAAGGCGGAGGCCCGCGCCGACGAGGTGGAAAAGGGCCTGAAAGATGAAATTCGCCCCGAAATCGATTATCTCGCGGCCCATTGGCCGAAGGATTTGCCGGCTGGCGTGATCCATGCCGATCTGTTTCAGGACAATGTCTTTTTTCTTGGCGACTACCTCTCCGGGCTGATCGATTTTTATTTCGCCTGCAACGATCTGCTCGCTTATGACGTGTCGATCTGCCTCAACGCCTGGTGCTTCGAAAAGGACGGCGCTTACAACGTCACCAAGGGCAAGGCGTTGCTGGAAGGTTATCAGTCGGTGCGGCCGCTCGGCAAAGCGGAGCTCGAAGCGCTGCCGCTTCTGGCGCGCGGTTCGGCGCTGCGTTTCTTCCTGACGCGCCTTTATGACTGGCTGACGACGCCGGAAGGCGCGCTGGTGGTGAAGAAAGACCCGCTGGAATATCTGCGCAAGTTGCGGTTCCATCGTTCCATCGCCACTGTCGCCGAATACGGGCTGGCAGGCGAATGAAGCATGTCGATATCTTCACCGATGGTGCCTGCTCGGGCAACCCCGGCCCGGGCGGCTGGGGCGCGGTGTTGCGTTACGGTGAGGTGGAAAAGGAACTCTCCGGCGGCGAAGCCGAAACCACCAACAACCGCATGGAATTGCTGGCCGCGATTTCAGCGCTCAATGCGCTGAAAAGCCCCTGCGAGGTCGATCTTTACACGGATAGCGCCTATGTGAAGGACGGCATCACCAAGTGGATATTCGGCTGGAAAAAGAAGGGCTGGAAAACCGCCGACAACAAGCCGGTCAAGAATGTCGAGCTTTGGCAGGCGCTGGAGGCCGCACAGCAGCGCCATAAGGTTACGCTGCATTGGGTGAAGGGCCATGCCGGTCATCCTGAAAACGAGCGCGCCGATGAATTGGCGCGCAGGGGCATGGAGCCCTTTAAAAGGCGATAACGGAAATCTGCCTGCTCAGGACCGCGGAAAATGGAGCCGCTTAATCCGGTCGCCATTCCAGGGGTTGTGAAAACCGAAACCCGACCTATCTTGTCGACAAGGGTACTTGCGTGGTGCCCAACGGAGAGGAATCCGGATGATCCTGCATTGTGTCTTTCTACGCTTCAAGGCCGCCACGGCCGCTTCTGAAAAACATGCGATTTTCGAGGCGATCGCCGCCCTCAAAGACGTCATACCCGGCATTATCGATGTGAAATACGGTCAGAATGTCTCACCCGAAGGGCTGAATGGCGGCTTTGTCGATGGTTTCATCGTGACACTCGAAAGCCCGGAAGCCCGCGACGACTATCTCGCCCATCCCCAGCATGTCGAAGTGGGTGAACGTTTGGTGTCGCTGACCGATGGTGGCCTTGCCGGGCTTCTGGTGTTCGACATGAATGTCTAGACGCAAGCAGCCGCTCAGAAAGCGATTTTCCAGCCGGTGCGAACCCACAGGTCGGGATCGCCGCCCTCGCTGGTGACGTTGAGGTTCAGCGACGCCGTGCCGCCCGCTACATCGAATTCCGCGCCAAGGCCGCCGCGCAGCCAGAAGTGGTCGATGTCTTGTCCGGCGAAGGAAAACCCCATGAGCCCGTCAATGACGCCCGTGGTCGTTGCCGTCTTTTTTTCGAGCCGATAGACCGCCTCGGCTCGTGCCAGGATACGGATTGAGTCGCTGAGGTCGGTCACCCCATCGAGACCGGCGCGAATGATGGTGGACTGCTCGCCGCTTGCGTCAAAATGCGCTGGGAACGCGCCACCTGTCTCCGCATAAGCGCCCATCTTGGCTTTGGCATAAGTCACCCCCGCATAGGGCGTCAGGTTCCATTCGCCGATTGAGAATGTGTCCAGCCAGTCGAAGCGCAGTTTCGCCGCCCAGACATCGAGATCGGTTTCGCCTCGCGAATAATTCATCGCACCGCCATTGAGGTAACCACGCTCGATCGACATCCTGCCGGGTGCGTAATATCCACCGATGGTGGCATGGAGAGCGCTAGCGACCGGAAGGCTGATTTCCGAAGCGATGTAGAAGCCCTTTTCTGTAAAGTCGCCGCCGGTATCGATATCGCGTTGGTCGTGAAGGCCGCCGAAGGAGATACGAGCCGTCGCGCCACCTTCCAGCCCGATGCCATAGCCGATATCGGCAATGCCGAAGCCTCCAGCCGCGTCGCGGCCGTCATTGTAGCCGATATCGCTGACGATGGAGAAAGATTGCTGACCCGGCTCCAGCAGGCTGCGCATTGGCGCGCCGTGGGCGCCATCCACCACGGTATTGGCGATGGCAAGGCCGACACCCGCATTCGGCCTCGCGGCCAGCGTGCTGGCATATTGATCGAGGTCGATGATGCCGGACCGCGCGGGAAGGACGGAGCGGCCAGTCGTGACGGCCGAAGCGATTGGAGGCACAGAAGCCACATGAGATGCACCCGCCACTGGCGCTGCCGAAGCAGGTGGCGGGGCTGAAGCCGCATGAGATTCACCAGCCGCTGGCGCTGTCGAAGCGGGTGGCGGGGTAGAAGCCGCATGAGATTCACCAGCCGCTGGCGCTGTCGAAGCGGGTGGCGGGGTAGAAGCCGCATGGGATTCACCAGCCGCTGGCGCTGCCGAAGCGGGTGGCGGGGCGGAAGCCACATGAGAGTCATCAGCCGCTGGCGCTGGCGAAGATGTCGTGGTGGCGGGAGATGTCGCAGGACTGGAGGAGCCCGAGGGCGAGGCAGACGTTGAGGAGGTAGATGACGTAGACGATGAAGAAGACGAAGCAGAACTACCGGAGGATGTCGGAGTAGGAGTTGAGGTGCCTGATCCGTTGGTAAGGTCGATTCCTCGTGGCTGCCTGCCGCCGTTACCCGTATCTCCGGATGCCGCAGCATCCACGTCGTCGCTTGGGCCGGATGTCCCGGTGTCCGCAAGCACGATGCGGGCGATATAGGGCGTGTTGTGTTTCGTCTGGCCTACAACAATGTTGCCATCGGCGCTCACACCCGTTGCGATACTGGTGAAGTCGCTGAGGATAGGAACGCCATTGCTTCGCAACCAGTCTTCAACGGACAGCATTCCGCCGGTTTCAGTCCAGCGGAAGGCGTGAAAACCCTTGCCGGAATCCCACTCTCCGACGATGACGGAACCGTCTGCGCTCACGGCATAGGGTAAGGCGCCGGTTCCGCTTGGAGTTTCCTCGAGCGGCTGTAGAGATCTCCTCACAGCGTCCCATCTGAAGCCATGCCATTCATCAATGAACAGTGGGGCGGGGGGCTCGATAGGTTTGCGTTTGTAGATAATTTCGGGGTCGAATTCTTCGAATATGCCGATTCTGTCGTCCAGCTCGAACTTAACCTGCTTCGTGAACCTGGAGGCTCCTGCGATAATCGTCCCGTCCTTGTTTGTCGCCAACGCACGCGCTTCGGACGAGCCGGGAAGTTTTCCAATGTCGATGGCACCATCCGTTGCCGTCCAACGAAAGGCGTGCATGGCTGTGTTGGTAGAGTATTCCCCGACGACAACTTTTCCGTCGAGGCTAACGTCACGAGCAAAGGATGAGAGTGCGTTTGCTGGCATGTCGAGCGCTGTCATGACCCCGGTGTCCGCGGACCAGCGAAACGCTCGCTGCACGTCAAGACTAGTCTCGGACACACCGACTATAATCGACCCATCGGCACTCACGCCATGAGCGAAGGATTTGACGGCCCCCTCCAGCGTGCCAAGTGTCCTCATTCCGGTCTTTGCGGCCCAGCGGAAGGCCTGGTTGCTGCTGGAGGCGCCCACGATCACGGATCCGTCCGCATTCACATTCTGCGCGCGACCGCCATTGGCTTCAATCCCGCCGTCAATATAACGCAGCGTCCCTCGCGCCGTGTCCCAGCGAAAAGGTCGCGGGCCATTGCTGGAGCTGGAATATCCGACCGCGACAGACCCGTCTCCGCTGATGGCGTTGAAAAAATTCTCTCCTGCGGATTCGGGCCCGCGAACGTAAGGGAAGCCCGGAATGTCGCCGGCCGTTGCAAGACAGTTCAGTCCGAACAGCATTGGAACGGCGAAGAGAAATGTCACAGGTTTCGGGGATAGCCAGCCCGTCATCAGGCGCGACGACGGAGACGCAGGGCGGCGCGGCACTGGGGCGTTCAGTGCAAAAGGTCCAACCAAGTTTTTGTGTGAAACGGAAATCGAGTGAGGCTGAAAGATTGCTGATGTGTTGCTGCGCATACCCACCTATTCTCCGGTGTCGTACCCTGTGACGAACCTAGACAGGGTTCAACGGACTAAGGGTAGAAATATCTGTGGATGGCGCATCATGCCCATTTGCGAATAAATGAATAAATTTAAGTATTTCCTGTCGAATATCTGTTTTTATATTTTCTCAGTAAGATAAATGTTATTATTTTTATGTATTAAATTTAGTATATATGTTATTAAATAACGACTTAGCTCTCAAGTAATTTGTCTGAATTGAGCGTGATTCGTCAAGGCCTGCGAAGGGTAACTTCGCGGGCCTGCTTAATATTTGATGTATGAAGTTGTGTATTTAAGAATAAGCTTCTTAAAGCTGCTCGATCATCGCCGCGGCGGCCGAGACGGTCGCCTGGCCGGGGTTTTCTTCGACGTTCAGCGACTTTACCACGCCGTCTTCCACCAGCATCGAATAACGCTTGGAGCGAACGCCGAGGCCGCCGCCGGAAAGATCGGCATCGAGGCCGAGCGCCTTGGTGAAGGAAGCGTCCCAGTCGGCAAGGAAGTGGATTTTGCCCTGGCCGCCAGACGATTGCGCCCAGGCGCCCATCACATGCCAGTCATTGACCGAGACGACGGCGATATCGTCCACGCCCTTGGAAAGAATGGCGTCGCGGTTTTCGAGGTAACCCGGCAGGTGGTTCAGCGAGCAGGTGGGCGTGAAAGCGCCGGGCACGGCGAACAGGACCACTCTCTTGCCGCCGAAAAGTTCGTCCGTCGTGGTGTCAACCGGGCCGTCGGCCGTCTTTTCCTTGAAGGTGGCGGAAGGCAGTTTTTCGCCGATCTTGATGGTCATGTCCGTGCTCCTGTGGCGGTTCGGTTCGCGCGACTATAAAGCAAGGAAATGAAGCCTGTCATGCGGTTTTCAAGGTAAATTCCACCTCTTGAACGCCCCTTAAGGTTTTGGAAAATTTAGCACGGTTTCCATTGCCCGATCGCCGGATTTCACGAGGATGGGCCAGCTGTTGCCGTGCACCTGATAGGTCTTCGGAAGCCCCTTTATGTTCATGTAAAAGGAGAGCTTGCGCTTGTCGCGAACCAGGTTTTGCGGCTCGTAATAGGCAAAGCCGGAGGGGCCGGCGATGAAGATTTCGGTGCCCTTCGGCGCATTTTCCGGAAGCTGCAACTGCACGCCGAGCATGGTCTTATCCGGGGTAATGTGGAAATCGACGACCTTGAAATCATCGGATGCCGCTTCGGGCAGAGTTTCCCGCGCCGCCTCCAGAAGCCGCCGTTCCTCACTGTCATCGTCGCCAAGCTTGCCGCGATCGATCGAAAACTTCGCCTCGAAAGGGATGCAGATATTCTGGCAGACGCCGATGAAGGCGGTGAGATCTATTTTTGCGCCAGCGGCCGGATCGACGACTTTCAACTGAAAAGGCAGGCTGACGGCGTGGTCGTAACCAATATCGGTGAGTTCGCCATTTTCAATCAGCTTGGGAACAGGGTAGGCCATGCTGGTCAGCGTTGCGCCGCTTGCCGGATCAAGCGTGATCTTCGGGGGAATGCCGGCTTCACCCGGTTCGCGCCAATAGGTGATCCAGCCATCTTTCGGTTCGATTTGCAGCACGCCGCGTATGACGCCGTTGGCGTCCGCGGCAAGGCTTGCCACGCGCATCTGGCCACCTTCGCTTCTGGCCCAGTCGGTTATTTCGGCCCTGGCGACTTGCGTGCCGCCGAGGGAGGCGACCAGCGCGGCCGCGAGGCGAAGATGCGAAAATCGGGAAAATAATGTGACGTTCATGTTCTCCCGTCTAACCCAACACGGCCCTGCGGGCCAGTTACGAATTCGTGGGATTCATCATTTTCGGTTGATTGATCGGGCGGGATGCCGCATCCTGTCCTTTGTCGAAGTGCGAACGCCGTTTCCGCCATGCAGCGGAATTCGGCCTGCTGGAGGCGCCGGTGAGCTTTTCAACCCTGATGGACAAACGCGAACGTGGCTTTCTCGATGGTCAGTTCCTCATCGCGATGCCCGGACTGGATGACGGCAATTTTGCCCGCTCGGTGATCTATATCTGCGCTCATTCGGATGCAGGCGCCATGGGCTTCATCATCAACCGGCCGCAGCAGATCACCTTTACCGATATCCTTCTGCATCTGAAACTTGTGGACAGCAACGATGCCATCATGCTGCCGAACCGCACGCGCGAATTTCCGATCCAGTGTGGCGGGCCGGTCGAGTCCGGGCGCGGTTTTGTGCTGCATTCCGATGACTACTTGAGCGAATCCAGTATTCCCGTCAGCGATGATATTTCCTTGACGGCAACGCTCGATATTGTCCGCGCCATTTCCAATGGCCGCGGCCCGCAAAGGGCAACCATGATGCTGGGCTATGCCGGCTGGGGGCCGGGCCAGCTGGAAAACGAGATCGCCAACAATGGCTGGCTGAACTGCCCCGCTTCGGAAGAGCTGATTTTCGACCGTGGGCTGGATAATAAATACGAGCGCGCTCTGGCGCTCATGGGTGTCGACGCCCGCATGCTGTCGGCGGATGCGGGCCACGCCTAAAGCTTTATATTCGGCCTTTCCAGTTGGAACCAAAATTGCAGCCATGACGTTACTATGCCGAAAGTCGGACAGAGAGTACGGCTAAACTAGGGAGTAGTAACATGGGTAGCACATCTGACAAGATCGCCGGTAAAGCCAACGAAGTTGCTGGCAAGGTGAAGAAAAACGTCGGCGAAGCGACAGGTAATAACGAGCTTCGCGCCAAGGGTGCCGCCCAGGAAACCAAGGGCAAGGTTCAGTCGTCGGTCGGCAAGGCCAAGGATTCCGTCAAGGGCGCCGTCGACCGCATGTAAACGTTTCGACGCATAGCGCCCCTCCCAAAACGTGGCGCTCGGAGCGCATGTGTTACCGCACATGCGCTCTTGTCGTATGCGGGGAGCGGTGGTCCGTCACCAGGTCGGCACGTTCATCCCTTACGTCTGCCTTATCCGTCCATTCCGGGATTTCACCGATGAAGCTTTTTTCCTGCGCGTCCTGCGGCCAGCCCGTTCATTTCGACAATCGATTCTGCGTCGCCTGCGGCCACCGTCTGGCCTTCGTGCCGGAGCGCCTTTCCATGGAAGCGCTGACACCGGCGGGGGAACCAAACTGGCAGTTGGTGGCAGCGCCGGAAAAACAGATCCGGTTTTGCGCCAATGAGGTGAACGACATCTGCAACTGGTCGGTGCCGGCTGAGAGTGAGAGCGCTTTCTGCCCCGCCTGCAGCCACAATCGGCTCGTCCCGGATATCGCGACCGAGCAGGGGATCGAGCAATGGCGGCGCATCAGCCAGGCGCAGAGACACCTGTTCTATTCGATTTTGCGTCTTGGCCTGCCGCACCCCAACCGTGATGCGGACCCGGCAGGCGGACTGGTTTTTGACTTTCTGGTGGATGAGGTTGCCCCCGATGGCTCCGTTATTCCGGCCATGACCGGTCACGACGAGGGCCTGATCGCCATTCGCGCCGCCGAGGCGGACGACGTGACGCGCGAGCAGGTCCGCGCCAACATGAACGAGCCATACCGCACCATGCTCGGCCATTTTCGTCACGAGGTCGGCCACTTCATCTGGAACAAGCTCGTGCGCGACGCCAATCGGCTTGAGGCTTGCCGTGCCGTGTTTGGGGACGAGCGGGCCGATTACGGTGAGGCCTTGCAACGCAATTACGATTCCGGCCCCAACCCGGACTGGCAGCAGAATTTCATCAGCTCCTATGCCTCGGTCCACCCCTGGGAAGATTTCGCCGAATGTTTCGCCCATTATCTTCACATCGTCGATACGCTGGAGACGGCGCGCGCCTTTGGGGTGGCGATTGACCCTGATGGGCATGAAGAAATGGCCGCTGAGGTGACGTTCGATCCCTATAAGGCCCGCAGCGCCGAACAGCTGGTCAAGGCTTGGATCCCGTTGAGTGTCGCCATCAATTCCATCCAGCGCAGCATGGGGGAGGCTGACCTCTATCCCTTCGTGCTGACGCCGCCGGTGGTGGCGAAGATGGAGTTCATTCACGACCTCCTGCATGGCAAGGTGGCGGCGGATGAGTCAACACAGGTGCAGGCTGCGCTGGTTCAGTGAACAGTCGACAAGCTAGGAGTAACAGTCGGCAAACGCGCCGTTTCCTCCTCCCGCCATGCCGGACTTGATCCGGCATCCAGCCAGCCCAATTCCATGGGCTGAAAGGACTTTCTCGCCGCGCCGACGCGCGGCGGCTGGATTCCGGCTCAAGGCCGGAATGACGGAGGTAGCCTGCCTCGCGTGCCGATACTCCGCTTACGAAGCCCGCTTCGTCGGCTGGAACCGTTCCCGCAGAAGCTTCAGCGCCGCATCGCCCGAAACCGGAGTGCCGAACAGGAAGCTCTGGCCGAAATGGCAGTTCATGCGCGCCAGTTCGGCCGCATCCTCAGGCGTTTCTATGCCTTCCGCCACCACCTGCATGTCAAGCGCGCGCGCCATGGCGATGACGGAGCGTAGCAGCACGTTGCGCTTGTCGCTGGTATTGGCCACCAGCGCCTTGTCGAGCTTGATCGTGTCGAAAGGGAAGCGGGTGAGATAGGCGAGCGACGAATAGCCGGTGCCGAAATCGTCCATGGCGAGGCTTAAACCCGTTTCCTTCAGCTTGGAAAGCACAAGCCGCGCCTGTTCCGGGTTTTCCATGACGACGGATTCCGTCAGTTCCAGCTTCAGCTGCTGCGGGTTGCAGCGCGTGCGGGTCAGCATGCCACGAACGTCGTTATAGAGTTCGTTGTTCAGCAGCTGCGCGCTGGAAATATTGACGGAGATGAAGATCGGCATCTTGTCGATGGCATGTTGCCAGTCCATCAGGTCGGTCGCCGCGCGCTCAAGCGCAAACATGCCGAGCGGCTCGATGAGGCCGGAGGCCTCGGCAATCGGAATGAACTCGCTTGGCGGAATATTGCCGCGCTTGGGGTGCTCCCACCGCATCAGCGCCTCAAAACCGGCAAGCTCGCCATCGTCGAGTTTGACGATCGGCTGATAGGCAAGCGACAGCTCCTTGCGCTCGATGGCGCGGCGAAGGTCGCTCTCCATCTGCAGCCGGTCGGTGCCCGAGGTGCGGAAGGCGGGACGGAAAGGCTCGACGCGGTTGCCGCCAGCGCGCTTGGCGCGATACATGGCCAGTTCCGCGTCGCTCAGCAGCCCCGCCGCACTTTCCTGCTGATCGATCCAAGAGACGAGGCCGATAGAAGCGGTGAGAATGATTTCGCGATTGGCGAAATTGATCGGCACCATGATCGCCTTGTTCACCGCATCGGCGAAATCGGCAACCCGCTGCGGATCGCGCTCCGAGGTCAGGATCAGGCCGAATTCATCGCCGCCGAGACGCGCGAGCGTGTCTTGCGGTTTCAGCAGCCGGCGCAGACGCCGCGTCAGCGCAATCAGGATATTGTCGCCAGCGGCGATACCAAGCGTATCGTTGACCAATTTGTAACGGTCGATATCGATCGCCATCACGGTCGGGCGAACGCCCTCGCTGTCCGGCGAGAGATTGAGGATCGATTGCAGACGGTCGAGGAAAACCTGCCGGTTCGGGAGCCCGGTCAGATTGTCGTTCATCGCGTCCTGCAACAGCCGCTCGACCGAGTTTCTCTGCTCGGTAATGTCGGTGATGGTGCCGACGCAGCGGATGATTTCGCCGTTGGAGCCAAGAACCGGACGCGCGCGGATTTGCAGCCAGTGGAAATGACCATCCTCGGCGCGAATGCGGAATTCGTGGTTAAGGCGGCCCTTGCGATGGTCGAGCAACACATCGAGCGTCGCCTTGAAGCGGTCGCGGTCATCAGGATGCAGACGCGGCAGCCAGTTGCGCGCAGCACCATGCATGGTGCCGGGCTCCAGCCCGAGCCGATTGGAGATGTCAGGCGTGGTAACGATGCGGTCGCGCGTCACATCCCAGTCCCAGACCGTATCGCCGCTGCCGGTCAGCGCCAGCGACTGGCGTTCGAGATCGGAGAACAGTCCCTGCTGATAGGCGCTGCCCGCAAAGGCGTGCTGGATGACGGTAAAGCCGATCAGAAGCACGATCAGAACCAGCCCGCCGCCAAGGGCAGGCTGCACGATGTCATTGTCGAGCTGACCCGTCACCGTCAGCCAGCTGCCGAATAGCCAGACGAGGATCAGCGCCCAGGATGGAACGAGCAGGATCGCCCGGTCGTATTTGTTGAAACCGAGATAGATGATGAGCGCGATACCCGCCGTTGCCGTCAGCGCGAAGGAAACGCGCGCAATACCCGATGCAACGGAAGGGTCGTAAATCGCCACGCCGAACAGCAGCGCCAGTCCCACCACCCAGGCAAAGGTCGCATAACCTAGATGCGCGTGCCATCGGTTGAGATTGAGATAGGTGAAGAGGAAGACGACGAAGCTGGAGGCGAGCGCGACTTCGGCGCCCGCCCTCCATATTCGTTGATCGCTTGAGGTGACGGTGATGAGTTTTTCGAGAAAGCCAAAATCGACGCAGATATAGGCAAGCACGGCCCAGGCGAGGGCGGCTGACGCGGGAAGCACGGACGTTCCCTTGACCACGAAAAGAATGGTCAGAAGCACGGCGAGCAGGCCGGCGATGCCCAGCACGATGCCGCGATAGAGCGTGAACGCGTTGATCGTGTCCTTGTAGGCTTCCGGTTCCCAAAGATAAATCTGCGGCAGCTGCGGTGTGGAAAGCTCGGCGACAAAGGTGATGACCGAGCCGGGATTGAGCGTAATGCGGAACACGTCCGCATCCGGGCTTGGCTGGCGATCCAGCGCAAAACCTTCACTCGGCGTAATGGCGATAATGCGCTGCGAGCCGAGATCGGGCCAGAACAGCTTGGAATTGACGAGACGGAAATGCGGCGCGACGATCACGCGCTCCAGCTGCTCTTCGGACACGTTCGCGAGCGCAAAGACCGCCCAGTCGCCCTGGTGATCGTCGGAACTGGCGCGCACTTCGATACGGCGGCGGATGCCGTCAGGGCCGGGCGCTGTAGACACCTGAAAGGCTTCGCCCTGATTGGCATAGATGTCGGTGGTCGCGGTAAGATCGAGCGCCGTGTCGTCACGGGAAATCTTCACCGGTTCGAAAGCGTAGGAATGAGAGGCGAAAAGCACGAAAAGCAGGAAAAACGGCACAGCCAGTGCGAATGCCGCCAGACGTTTCGACAGGCACGGCGCAGAGTGATTGTAGGTCATGTATCGTACTTCGTTCCGCCGGAGCTTTGCTTGTCGGCAAGAAGGGAAAACATCATATGATCCCGCCATTGGCCATTGATTTTCAGATATTCCCGCAAGAGACCTTCCCGCTGGAACCCGGCATTTTCGAGAAGCCGGATGCTTTTGAAGTTTTCCGGAATACAGGCTGCCTCGATACGGTGCAACTGAAGTCCGTTGAAGATGTAGGGTATTACCAATTTTAATGCGGCAGACATATGGCCTTGTGCCGCGTAGCGTTCGCCCACCCAATATCCGACCATGCAGCTCTGCGCCGCACCACGTCTGATATAACCGATGGTGATGCCGCCGACGAGCAGCGCTTCCTTCTGAAAGAGCAGGAAGGAAACGGCCGTGCCGGAGGAAAATTCCTGGCCGTTGCGTACCACACGCATGCGGAAGGCGCCTTCGGTCAATTCGTCGGAGCGCCAGGTCGGCTCCCATGGCTGCAGAAACTGGCGGCTTTCAGAGCGCAGAACATGCCATTGCTTGAAATCGCTGTAGCGGGGCAATCTGAGGAGATGATCGGCACTGCGCAATTCGGGCGTGTCGCTATGTCGGGAAAGAAAACGCAGCATTCACGATCCCTGTGCGGCAAACATCGCCATCCGCAAGCGGGATGGCGAAAGAGATGAGCGGTCTCCGCCTTTAAATCCCGCCCTCATGTCGGTTTATCCGTTCGCCTTTATCCTTGCGGGCTGCTGCGCGGAAAGCGCGGCGGTCATGTCTGAGAGCGGCGGCAGATGTTCGAGCGGGCCAATGGCGGACAGTGTCGGAACTGTATCGAAAAACAGGCGTCCTGCAAGATCGGTCAGACGCTCCCGGGTGATGTCCTCCAGACGCGTCATCATCTCCTCATTGGGAATGGGGCGACCATACAGCATCATCTGCCGGGCGATCTGGCCGGCGCGGGCGGCGGGGCTTTCCTGTCCCATCAGCAACTGTGCCCGGATCTGTGCGCGGGCACGGTTGATTTCTTCCTGATGGATAATCTGGGACGACTTGCGCAATTCATCGACGATGACAGGCATCAGCTCAGGCAGATCGTTGCCGCCGGTCGCGGCATGCACGCCGAAGATGCCTGTATCGGAAAAGCCCCAATGGAAGGCATAGACCGAGTAGCACAGGCCCCGGGACTCGCGCACTTCCTGAAACAGGCGCGAAGACATGCCGCCACCGAGAATATTGGCGAGGATCTGCGAACAGTAGAAATCGCGAGCGTGGTAGGCCTTGCCCTCGAAACCGAGCAGGACCTGCGCATCCATGAGGTCGCGGGTCTCGCGGATTTCCCCGCCGGTATAGATCGCCTTTTCCATCACGGGCGGTGCCGCAGGCACCAGCGGCAGCGACGCAAAGCGCTCCTCGACCTGCTTCACGAAGCTTTCATGATCGACAGCGCCTGCCGCGACGACGAAGATGCGGTCCGTCGTATAGTTGCGCGCGAGATAGTGCCTGATCTGGCCGCTCGTGAAAGATTGCACGGTATCGGGCGTGCCGAGGATCGGGCGGCCGATCGTCTGGTGGCGATAGGCGACGCCGGAGAAATTGTCGAAGATCACGTCGTCAGGCGTATCGGTCGCAGCGCCGATTTCCTGGAGGATGACGTTTTTCTCGCGCTCCAGTTCGTCTTCGTCGAACAGCGATTCCGTCAGGATATCGGCAAGGATATCGACGGCGAGCGGCACATGGTCCTTGAGGACGCGGGCATAATAAGATGTGGTTTCCGTCGATGTCGCGGCGTTGACTTCACCACCGACATTTTCGATCTCTTCAGCGATCTGCCGGGCCGTGCGGCGCGCGGTGCCCTTGAAGGCCATATGTTCGAGAAGATGGGCGATGCCGTGCTCGGCATTCGTCTCGTTGCGGGAGCCGGATTTGATCCACACCCCAAGAGCGACGCTTTCGAGATGTGGCATTCTTTCCGTGACAACGGTCAACCCGGACGACAGCCGGGTCAAATTTACTCTCATACTCAACGTCTTTCCGCGTTTCTATTTGCCGGCGCGTGCATGTTTGCCGATGAAGCTTTCCACGGCTTTAAGCTCCGCCTCCAGAATGTCGAAACGCTCCTCCCGGTTCATGATGTCAGCTAGCCATACTGGAAGCGCAGGCTCGATTGCGCAAGCGGATTTTACAGCGGCCGGAAATTTTGCGGGGTGCGCGGTCGACAGGATAACCATCGGGGAGGATGCTTTTTCGTGTTTCTCAGCCACGAAAACGCCTGTCGCCGTATGCGGGTCGATGAGGTAGCCGGTCTTATCAAGCGTATTTCTGATGGTCGCCGCCACCTGTTTTTCGGTGGCGCGTCCAGCACGGAAGTCCTTTTTGATGAACTTCAGCGCCTTGGCCGGGATTTCAAACGCGCCCGACTGCTTGAGGCCGTCCATCGATGACTTTACGGCGGCGGAATCGCGGTCGTAGGCTTCAAACAGCAGGCGCTCGAAGTTGGACGAAATCTGAATGTCCATCGAAGGCGAGGTGGTGGGCCTGACGCCGCGCATCTCGTAGCGGCCGGTCTTCAGCGTGCGCGCCAGAATGTCGTTATCATTGGTGGCGATAACAAGCTTGTCGATCGGCAGACCCATCTTCTTGGCGACGTAACCGGCGAAGATGTCGCCGAAATTGCCTGTTGGAACCGTGAACGAAACCTTGCGGTCCGGGCCGCCGAGCGACAGGGACGCGGTGAAATAATAGACCACCTGCGCCATGATGCGCGCCCAGTTGATGGAGTTGACGCCGGAAAGCTTCACGCTGTCGCGGAACTTCACGTCGTTGAACATTTCTTTCACCAGCGTCTGGCAATCGTCGAAATTGCCGTTGATCGCCAGCGCATGCACGTTGGACGCGGTGGAGGTCGTCATCTGGCGCTGCTGCACCGGAGAGACCTTCCCGTTCGGGAAAAGGATGAAAATGTCGGTGCGCTCCCGCCCGGCAAAGGCGTCGATCGCCGCACCGCCGGTGTCGCCCGAGGTCGCGCCGACGATCGTCGCGCGTTCGCCGCGCTCCGTCAGCGTGTAGTCCATCAGGCGGGCAAGGAGCTGCATCGCCACATCCTTGAAGGCGAGCGTGGTGCCGTTGAAAAGTTCCAGCACGAAGGTGTTTGGGCCGGTCTGGGTCAGCGGTACGACGGCCGGATGGCGGAAGGTCGCATAGGCGTCATCGATCATCGCCTTGAATTTGTCGGCCGGAATTTCGCCGCCGGTGAAACGGTAGAGAACCTCGAAGGCAACGTCCTGATAGGATTTGCCGCGCAGATTGCGGATTTCCTTCTTCGACATGGACGGCCATTCGCTGGGAACATAAAGCCCGCCGTCGCGGCCAAGGCCCGCCAGCAGCGCGTCGCAGAAACCAAGCGAAGGGGCGGCACCCCGGGTCGATACATATTTCACGAGATAGTCCCCTGTCCTAACCTGTCCGTCGCCGATCGCCGGCATCTTTCCAGCAGCGTCTCACCGAAATGAGGCGATTGGGGAGGTAATGAAGGGCTTTTTTGAAAATTCAAGCAAAACCGAACATGCCAATCGATTTTTTCCGGCGTCGCTGCTATAGACCATCGCCAACCTGCGTGAAAGGTCAATAAACAGCGTCTGCGGTTCGGTTCCGGGACAATGGAGAGGGAATTAGAAGAGTGTCAGGGAATTTCTTGCGTTTGTCCGCTGCGATGTCGCTTCTGGCCGTTGTTGCCGGTTGCAATTCCTCCAACCCGTCGGACTCGCTCGCCGTCAATCCGCCGGCCGCGCAGGCCAATGCCGTCACACCGGTCGTGCAGGCCAACTGCCCGACGGTCACCATTCTCGACGCGACTGCCGTCCACCGCGTTTATGCCGGCGGCGCGAAGGACGACCCGCAGAAGCTCGCCTATCAGGTTTCGCTGTCAGACACGACGCGCTCCTGCACCGCCAATGAATCGACGCTCACCGTCAATGTGCTCGCCCAGGGCCGCCTCGTTCCCGGCCCGATGGCCAAGCCGGGCCGCGTGACCGTGCCGATTCGCGTGACGGTGAAGGATGGCGATGGTGAGATTTTCAGCGAAACGACCAATTACGCCATCGATGTCGCGGCAGGTGGCGCGGGCACCCAGTTCATCTTCAACAACGACCACGTCGCCATCCCCAATGCCCCGGGCGGCGCACCGAGGTCCGTCAGCGTCTATGTCGGCTTTGCCGAGCAAGGTGCGAAGGCGAAGACCAAGCGTCGTACATGAGGTAGAAACCGGAGGCTGCTTTGCGGTCTCCGGTTCAAATTGCGGACAAACCATTCCCCACACACGACGTCATCCTCGGGCCTGTCCCGAGGATCCAACCACGTATCGTAAAATCAAACGGGCGCAGACGCTCGGGACAGGCCAGAGCAAGACATAGTGGCGTTTGTGACAAAGCCGGGAATTAAAAAGCGCCTTCCCACTCCGCCATCGCTGCAATCACGGCCGGCAGGTCCTGCATGCGCGAAATCACGGTTTCGGCGCCCGCATCGGTCAGCCGGTCGGCGTGGCTCGGATAGGTGTGGGATGCGCCGGTAAAGCCGATCACGCGCATGCCGGCGGCTCTTGCGCCATGGATGCCATGCACGGAATCTTCGACCACCACCACACGATCGGGTGAGACGCCAAACTGTGCCGCGCCGTACAGGAAGATGTCGGGCTTGGGCTTTACGCGGTCCGCGCCAAGATCCTTGGCGGAATAGATATGTGGCGCGAAGTAGGGCTTCAGGCCCACCTTCGTCAGCATCATGTCGAGGCGATGGCTTGAGGAGTTCGAGCAAATGCAGCGCGGCGTCGTCAGGCGAGACAGTGCGAACTTCACGCCCTCGATGATCTTCACGTCCCGTTCCAGCCGCATGTCGAGCAGCTTTTCCGATTTGTCGAGCAGCGAGGCTGAGAGCGGAATGCTGGCTTCGCTTTCCACCTGCAGGAGAATGTTCTTCCATGTCATGCCGGCGAAACGCTCGCCCATTTCTTCCACTGAGATCGGATAACCCGCCTCGGTCAGAAGGCGGGATTCCACCTGCGCCGCGATGATTTCGGAATCGACCAGAACGCCGTCGCAGTCGAAAATAATGAGGTCGAAGCCGCTCATGGGGCGCTCCCTGTATCGAATTTGCCTGGAGGAAGTGATGGCGGGCTTTTAGACCAAGTCCGCTTCAAGCTCAACCGGCTCACCCGCAAGGGTCGGTCCCATCAGGCTCATAGCTTGATAGAGTAGAGGATCGGCGGCGGTGGGAGCGTACATTAGCTTGAGCGGGCTAAAAAATGCTACACAGCGCCGCGCCATATGCGATATGGGGTGGTATGCCCAAGCCAGAGAAAACGACGCCTGAAGACACTATCGCCGCACGCATCAGCCGCACGCTTGCCGACCGTATCGTGCGCGGCGAGCTGTCGCCCGGCGAACGCCTGAGGCAGGACCACATCGCCGCCGAATTCGGCGCGTCGCATGTGCCCGTGCGCGAGGCCTTCCGCCGCCTTGAAGCCCAGGGGCTGGCGGCAAGTATCCCGCGGCGTGGAGTGAGAGTGGCTGATTTCGGGCTCGAGGATGTGCGCGAGGTGGCCGAAATGCGTGCTGCTCTTGAGGTTCTCGCTCTGCGCCACGCCATCCCCAATATGACACCAGCCATTCTTGACCAAGCGGAGGCCGCGACGCTCGAAGGTGACAGCGCCGTCGATGTGCAGCATTGGGAAGAGGCCAATCGCCGTTTCCACCGCCTCATCACCGCGCCCTGCAACATGCCGCGCCTGATGGAAGCGATCGACGGCCTCCATGCCGCCAGCGCCCGCTTCCTGTTTTCCGCCTGGCGGGCCGGCTGGGAACGCCGCACCGATACCGACCATCGCGCCATCATTGACGCGTTGCGCGGCGGCCGGGGCGAGGAGGCGGTGCGCATTCTCGACGGACATGTGCAATGGATCGGCCGCAAGGCCATCCGCACCTCGTCCGGTTCGGTGCGCGACGCCTTCGCCATCGTTGGATAGGGCGGGCTGTGACAGTCCGCCTGCGGCCCCATCATCTCCTGTGCATGCTGACCTATGTCGGAAAAGGCTACACGTCCGGTTTTGTCGAGAATTACGATGGCGTGGCCGCGCGATTGAATGCGGGCGAGGATGTCGAACTGGTGGATGGTCCCGACGATATCTGCGAAGGCTTGCTCTGCGAAAGCCATGCGCATTGTTTTAATCACGGCGTGGTGCAACGGGATGAAACCGCCCGCCAGTCCGTTTCGGCCTTCCTGGGCGAGCCTCTCCCTGCCGGCAAGCGATTGCCGGCCACACCTGATTTTCTTGGCAGGATGCGTCTGGCCTTTGCATCAGGTGATATCAGGCAGGCCTGTCGCGGCTGCCAGTGGATCAGGCTCTGTGACCGCATCGCCGCCTCCGGCTTCGGCGGCGTGAAGATCAGTCCGCCGTTAGAGGGCGGCAGGGCTGAACCGCTGGCGCCTATTCCGCCACGGTCGTCTCGGTTCTCTCGGCGGCCTTGACGGTGACCGTCATCTCCTTCGGGTCGCGGCCGGACTTCTTGTCGTAGCTCACCTTGACCGCATAATCGCCGGGGTGCAGCGTCTCCTGATGTTTCGTGCCGTATCGACCCGAAATCTCCTTCTGCGTGCCCTGAAGGTCTTTGGTGGTTTCGACGATATCGATCCGTTCGGCGCCAGGAGCGTTGATCGCAAGAACGCCTGCATCGAGATTGAGCGTGACTTCCGTGCGCTCGCCGGCCTTGACGGTAAAGGCCTTGTCGACCATCACCTTGCCGAGACGGGCGTGCATGACGAAGTCGCCCGCAGGCATCTCCATCATTTTCCCGGTGCCGTAGGTGCCGTTGATGGTCTGGCGGGTGCCATCCAGCGTCTGGTCGGCCGACATGGCTTCAAACCTGATATCGTCGGTCTCCACCGCGCGGCCGCCCTCGGCATAAACCGCCTTGGCAACCACTACGCCGCTCGGGATGATGACATCATGGCTGATCCTGTCGCCCGCCTTGACGGATAATGTTTCCTGCGCTTTCGCCGGGCCGATGCTGCCGGTCAGGACGATCTCGCCTGCCGGGACAAAAACGCTGTTGCGGCCATAGACGCTGTCCTTGAAGTCGTCCTTGGTGATTTCCGTTTTCGCCTGCGTTTCGACGTCGCCATCGGGTTTCCGTTTCGGCACGACCGTCAACTCGGCGGCGTCGAAATTCACTTTTGGCCTCGCCACGCTGCCGTCCTTCACTTCAAACGGCACTTCGCGGGTGACATTGCCGAGTGCGGCAACGCCGACATATTTGCCCGCCGGCAGCTTTGCCTCAAAGGTGGCGTCGTAGGATCCGCCAGCGTTGACGTCGGTGCGCACGCCGGTGCGATCAGCCTTGTAGAAATCCCAGCGCACCTTGTCGGTATTGCCAAGTGAAGGGCCGCCATCTGCAAGCACCGCATCGGTGACGACGTTATATTGGGGGCTCGGCTCCTGCGCAAAGAGGGGAGACGCCTGCATGGCCGTCCACGCGACGCCAAGCGCAAGTCCATTCAACAATCCGGCCGTTTTTTTTCTGGATCCCATGGCACCCACCCCCATCGACTGACAACTGTCACCACCCGCAAACGTCTGCGGCGGTCTAACCCATTGTGCACAACGTTTTAGGTACCATCGGGTTCCCGTCGCTGCCCCGCCAAAAGCCGGCCGCCTTCCGCCACCTGCCATTTATTTCGCATTTTCCGTGACTTGTTCAGGCTTTGATAACCATCTTCGGTAACCATAAGCGTCAGTAAAGAGTAAGCGTATGGAGCGAGTACCAATGGCAGCAGTTTTTCCGCTGGCCGATTTTCGGCGTGCCGGTTTTGATCGTGCGGGTGAGAGTGACGCCTGGAAAGACAGCATCATCAAGGGTGATTGTGTCGCTGCCTTGGATGCCCTCCCGAGCCAGTCGGTGGACGCGATTTTCGCCGATCCGCCGTATAATCTTCAGCTTGGCGGCACGCTGCACCGGCCGGATCAGTCGCTGGTCGACGCCGTCGATGACGAATGGGACCAGTTTGCCTCCTTCGAAGCCTATGATGCCTTCACCCGTGCATGGCTGCTTGCCTGCCGCCGCGTGCTGAAGCCGAATGGCACCATCTGGGTCATCGGCTCCTATCACAATATCTTCCGCGTCGGCGCCATGCTCCAGAACCTCGATTTCTGGATCCTGAACGACATCGTCTGGCGCAAGACCAATCCCATGCCCAACTTCAAGGGCCGTCGTTTCCAGAACGCGCATGAGACGATGATCTGGGCGAGCCGCGATCCGAAAGCCAAGAACTACACCTTCAACTACGATGCGTTGAAGGCCTCCAATGATGACGTCCAGATGCGCTCCGACTGGCTGTTCCCCATCTGCAGCGGCCATGAACGCCTGAAGGGCGAGGACGGCAAGAAGGTGCATCCGACGCAGAAGCCGGAAGCGCTGCTTGCCCGCATCATCATGGCCTCCACCAAGCCGGGTGATGTCGTGCTCGACCCGTTCTTCGGCTCCGGCACCACGGGCGCTGTCGCAAAACGTCTCGGCCGCCACTTCGTCGGCATTGAGCGCGAGCAGGATTATATCGATGCGGCGTCGGCACGCATCGCCGCCGTCGAGCCGCTCGGCAAAGCCGAACTGACGGTCATGACCGGCAAGAAGGCGGAGCCCCGGGTTGCCTTCAACACCTTGGTAGAAAGCGGCCTCGTGCGCCCTGGACAGGTGCTGACGGACGCAAAGCGCCGTTATAGCGCCATTATTCGTGCGGATGGTACGCTCGCATCCGCCGGAACCGCCGGCTCCATCCACCGCCTTGGCGCGAAGGTGCAGGGTCTCGACGCATGCAACGGATGGACGTTCTGGCACTTCGAAGACGGCGACGCGCTGAAGCCGATCGATGATCTCAGAGCCATCATCCGCAGTGAAATGGCAAAGGCCGAATAGTCGAAGGCCCAAAAGGCCGAAGACGGACGATCCACCGCCCGCCCTTGTCAGCATACGTCTCCACCCGGTTTAGTACCTTCAGTCCCGGATGGAGAACGACCAACGCCCGGCACATCAGTGTCGGGCGTTGGTATTTTCGAATATAAAATTTTAGCTAGACAAGTTTCGCGCAAGAGACGACAACTACTGTACTAGTCAAAGCAGTGGTTGTGAAAATCCGGTCTGGACAACTCACAAAAACATTGCGTCCAATGCCGCTTGCGGCAGGACTGGCGCAGGCCGGAGACCGCCATTTCCGCCTGCGCCAATTTCTTTTCCCGATCTATCGACGATTAAATTTCTACCCCAAACGCCCGCAAATCCTGCTTCAGCTTTTCCGCGCCGGTAAAATGGACCGCCTGCCAGCCGGCGGCCTGGGCGCCTTCAACATTGGCGAGCGTATCGTCGATGAAGAGGCTGGTGGCTGGATTGAGGTCGAATTCCTTCGCGTGAAGATCATAGATCGCCACGTCAGGCTTCAAAAGCTTCACATCGCCGGAAACGGTGACGCCGCGCGGCAGCGTGAGGAAGGGGAACATCTTCTGCGCCTCGCGAAACGTGTCGGAAGCGAAGTTGGTGAGCATCGTCACGTCATGGCCGCTGTCGATCAGGCCTGTCATGATCGCGACGCTGTCGTCGTAGGAATGCGAGACCATCTCGTGCCAGAATTTGCGGAAGGAGCGGATGTGCTCTTCCCGGTCCGGGAATTTCTCCACCAGCAAAGCTTCAGCATCTTCCCAACGGCGGCCGCGATCCTGTTCGAGATTCCAGTCGTGGGTGCAGACATTCTCGAAAAACCATTGGCGCTCATCGGCATCGGGAATGAGGCGGCTATAGGGAATATGCGGATCGTAATGGATCAGCACCTTGCCGATGTCGAATACGATATGGTCAATCTTGGTCATCGAAATTTCCTGCTTTCATTGAATGCGGATGGAATAGCCTGCGCGATGACTTTTTTCATCACCGTTGGCAGCGCCTGCGCGTCAAGATTTGTAACCGGCTCCCACCATCCGTCATCCGGGCCGGTTTGAAGGTTATCCGGCACCTGCGCGCGATAGACTGTCAGCCGCAGTTCGAAATGGGTGAAGACATGCACGATCACGCCCGCCGCCTGCCACTCCGCTGAAAAAGGCGCGTGATTTTGATCCGTGCCGCCGTCGAGACGGGCGGTCCAAGCCGTTGTCGGCACCTCCGTCATTCCGCCGAGAAGGCCGCTGTCGATTCGCCGCCGCAGCAGGATTTCACCCTCTGCATTGACGGCCACGAAGGCAGCGCCCAGCCGCACGGGTTTTGCCTTTTTCGCGGCTTTCACCGGAAACCGCTCCGGCTCGTCCTCCGCAAGCGCCAGACAGATGCCGTTGAACGGACAGAGCGCGCAGGCCGGCCGCTTCGGCGTGCAGATCGTTGCGCCGAGATCCATCATCGCCTGCGCAAAATCGCCGGGCCTGTCAGGAGGGGTAAGTTCCGCCACCTTCGCTTTCATTGCAGGCTTGGAGCCGGGCAGGGGAGCATCGATGGCGAAGAGGCGGGAAATGACGCGCTCGACATTGCCGTCCATCACGGCCGCCTGACGATTGAATGCGATGGCAGCGACGGCGGCGGACGTATAGTCGCCGATACCGGGCAATTGCTTCAAACCCTCTTCCGTGTCCGGAAAGATGCCGCCATGCTCATTCGCCACGGCTTCCGCACATTTCTTCAGGTTGCGGGCGCGGGCGTAATAACCCAGCCCCGCCCAGGCGGCCATGACGTCCTCGACCGGTGCCGCTGCCAGATCGTTGACGCTTGGCCACGCCGCGAGAAACTTGAGGAAATAGGGCTTTACTGCCTGCACCGTCGTCTGCTGCAGCATCACTTCCGAAAGCCAGACATGATAGGGATCGGCGCGTTTTCCCTTCGCTGCCATGGCGGGAGACGTGCGCCATGGCAATTCGCGATGATGCCGGTCGTACCATGCGAGCAGCATCTGCGCATAAGACGACGGGGCGGTTTTTTGAAGCATGGTTTGCCGTTTCTGTTCGGTTTGGCCTATAGTTGGGACATCCGTAGCGGGCGATCAAGAAAATGTGGATCGCCCCCTCCAAAATCGCGAGTGAAACATGCGTTATCCCCAGAGCGGTGCCGGCAAGAAAAAGGGCGTCGTCCAGATCGCCGAAGTCGCCAATGGCATCATGGACCCGGTTCTATCGAAACGCGCCGGCATCAACACCGCGCTGCTCGGCTCCTGGGACGAGATCGCCGGTGACGACTTTGCCGATTGCACGCGGCCCGAAAAGATCACCTGGCCGCGCCGCGACGAGGGGCCGGATCGCGGCGGTTATCAGCCCGGCGTGCTGACGATCGCCTGCGAAGGCGCGCGCGCCCTGTTTCTCACCCATGCGCAGGGCGAACTCATCGCCCGCATCAACGGCTTTTTCGGTTTCCCGGCGGTGCGCCAGATCAGGATCGTGCAGAAACCGGTGTCGCAGGCCATCACCCGCCGACGCAAACCGCAGCCCCTGCGCGGCGATGCGGCAAAACGTCTCGATGACATGATGAACGGCATCGAGAGCGAGGCATTGCGCAAGGCGGTGGAACGGCTTGGCACGGCGGTGTTGCAGAAGAAGCCAGGGCGCAAAACGATTTGATGAAGGCGCCGTCCTTGACTGGTCACAATTCTTTGACAAGAAGAGTTCAGAACCCCGCTTGTGATGAACCGGCCGTCGCTATATCGGAATCAACAGACAATCGAGTCTATTACCAACAGGTGCTTTCATGCATTTTCCCGAACTGACCATTTCCCGTCGCAGCCTTCTCGGCGGCGTTGCTCTTACCGCCATCGCCACGGCCCTGCCGTTTGCCTTCACGCCCGGTATTGCCCAGGCGCAGGAATTGCCTGAATCCACCGGTGATGTGGACATGGCTGCTGTCATGAAGCCCGGCCCGCTGCCGGAAGCAGCGCTCGGCGATGCCAACGCACCCGTCAAGATCGTCGAATATATGTCGATGACCTGCCCGCACTGCGCCAACTTCCACAACAAGACCTTTGAAGAGATCAAGAAGAAGTACATCGATACCGGCAAGGTCTATTTCGTGCTGCGCGAATTCCCGTTCGATCCGCGCGCCGCTGCCGCCTTCATGCTGGCGCGCTGCGCACCGGAAGGTCAGTATTTCCCCTTCGTTTCCATGCTGTTCAAGCAGCAGCAGAGCTGGGCAACCGCGCAGGATGCGCGTGCCGCCCTGCTGCAAATGTCGAAAATGGCCGGTTTCTCACAGGAGTCTTTCGAGGCTTGCTTGACGAACCAGAAACTTCTGGATGATGTGAACGCAACCATGCAACGCGGTGCGACGGAATTCGGCGTCAACTCCACGCCGACTTTCATCATTAACGGCAAGAAATACGCAGGAGACATGTCGGTTGAAACCATGTCGGCTGTCATCGACAAGCTGCTCTGATCACCGAAGCCTTCAGAAAGCGGGCGGCGGATATTTCCGCACGCCCGTTTTTTATTGCCCTTCGTCTTCCCGGGGTGGGGCGGCATGAAGTTCAACAAGCTCCGTCTCGTCGGCTTCAAGTCCTTCGTTGAACCTTCCGAATTCATCATCGAGCCCGGTTTGACCGGCGTCGTCGGCCCGAACGGCTGCGGCAAGTCCAACCTCGTCGAAGCGCTGCGCTGGGTGATGGGCGAGAATTCCTACAAGAACATGCGCGCCTCCGGCATGGATGACGTCATCTTCTCCGGTTCCGGCAACCGTCCCGCCCGCAATACCGCTGAAGTCGGCCTTTATCTTGACAATTCCGACCGCACCGCGCCCGCCGCCTTTAACGACGCCGATGAAATTCAGGTGACGCGCCGCATCGAGCGCGAAAACGGCTCCGTCTACCGCATCAACGGCAAGGAAGCGCGCGCCAAGGATGTGCAGCTTCTCTTCGCCGATGCCTCCACCGGCGCACGCTCGCCCTCCATGGTGGGGCAGGGACGCATCGGCGAACTCATCAACGCCAAGCCGCAGGCCCGCCGCCAGCTGCTGGAAGAAGCGGCTGGCATTTCCGGCCTGCATTCCCGCCGCCACGAGGCGGAGCTTCGCCTGCGCGCCGCCGAGACCAATCTGGAGCGGCTGGAAGACGTGACCGCCCAACTGGAAAGCCAGATCGAAAGCCTGAAACGGCAGGCGCGCCAGGCCAACCGCTTCAAGATGCTGTCCGCCGATATCCGCGCCCGCGAGGCGACGCTGTTGCACATTCGCTGGGTTGAGGCGAAGGAAGCCGAAGGCGAGGCGGAAAGCGCGCTCAATCAGGCAACGAATATCGTTGCGGAAAGGGCTCAAGCCCAGATGGAAGCAGCCAAGCAGCAGGGCATTGCCAGCCTGAAGCTGCCGGAGCTGCGCGAGGACGAGGCGAAAGTCGCCGCCGCCCTGCAACGCCTGCAGATTGCCCGCACCCAGCTGGATGATGAAGCAAACCGCCTGCTACGCCGTCGTGACGAGCTGGCGCGTCGTCTCTCACAGCTTGGCGAGGATATCGTCCGTGAGGAACGGCTTGTCTCCGATAATGCCCAGATACTCGCGCGGCTGGACGAAGAAGAGGCCGAGCTCCTCGACATCCTCTCCGATTCCGGTCGCCACGCGGACGAAATGCGCCAAGCTTTCGAAGCTGCGTCCGTCAAGCTGGCGGAAAGCGAAGCCGTCTTCACATCAATCACCGCCGAACGCGCGGAAGCCGCTGCCAGCCGGCAGCAGCTGGAGCGGGCGATCCGCGATCTTTCCGACCGCAAGCTGAGGCTCGAACGGCAATCGCAGGAAGCAACGGCCGAGATCGGGGCCATCGACGAGAAACTCTCCGGCCTTCCGGACCCCGCGGAACGGCGCGAAGCCGTCGAGGCGGCTGAGATCGCCGTCGAAGACGCGATGATTGTGGTGGAAGAGGCCGAGGCCGCCGTTGCCGAGGCACGTTCGGCCGAAGCGCTGGCGCGCGGGCCGCTGGAAACGGCGAAAAATCGGCTGAACGCGCTGGATACCGAAGCGCGCACCATCACCAAAATGCTCGCTTCAAGCGCCGCCGCGAATGGCAGCTTCACGCCGGTGGCGGAAGAAATGACGGTGGAGCGCGGTTATGAAGCCGCACTTGGCGCGGCGCTCGGCGACGATCTCGAAAGCCCGCTTGATGCGAGCGCCCCCGCCTATTGGGGCGGCAATGGAAACGGTGCGGATGATCCCGGCCTGCCGCAGGGCGCCAAACCGCTTCTGGACCATGTGCAGGCACCGGATGCCCTTCGGCGCGCCCTTGCGCAGATCGGCGTCGTTGCGAACGTTTCGGAGGCCCGGCGGCTGTTGCCGTCGCTGAAGGCCGGCCAGCGGCTGGTGACGCGTGAAGGCGGGCTGTTCCGCTGGGACGGCCATATCGCCAGCGCCGATGCACCGGGTGCTGCAGCCCTTCGCCTGTCGCAGAAGAACCGACTCGCCGAAATCGAAGCCGAACTGGATGAGGCCCGCTCCATTCTGGAAGAGGCCGAAGACCAGCTTGCCGCGAAAACCGAGGAGATCAGAAGCAGCGAATTGCGGCTTTCGGACGTGCGCGACCGGAACCGGCTCGCGACCCGTCAGCTTGCCGAGGCACGCGAGGCGCTGACATCGGCCGAACGCGCCTCGGGCGATCTTTTGCGCCGCCGCGATATCGTCTCCGAAGCATTGAACCAGATCGGCGCGCAGATCGACGAAATCGCCGTTCAGGAGGAAAATGCCCGCATCGAAATGGAAGACGCGCCTGATCTTTCCGTGCTGGATCTCAAGCTGCGTGAAAGCCAGCTGGAAGTCGCGACCGATCGCGGCCTTCTGGCGGAAGCCCGCGCCCGCCATGAAGGCGTGAGCCGCGAGGCGGAAAGCCGCCAGCGCAGACTTCAGGTTATAGGGCAGGAACGTTCCACTTGGGCATCGCGAGCGGCAAGTGCCGTCGACCATATCGCCACGCTGCGCGAACGTGAGGAAGAAGCGCGCGAGGAAATCGCCGAGCTGGACATTGCGCCCGAGGAATTCGACGAAAAACGCCGCAACCTCCTCAACGAATTGCAAAAGACCGAAGACGCCCGCCGCGCCGCCGCCGACCGGCTGGCCGAGGCGGAAAACCTGCAGCGCGCCGCCGACCGGGTGGCGGCAACGGCGCTTTCGGAACTCGCAGAAGCCCGCGAAAAGCGCGGCCGCGCCGAAGAGCGGCTGGTTTCCGCCCGCGAGAAACGGCAGGAGGCGGAACAACGCATCCGCGAAACGTTGAACACCGAGCCGCATATGGCGTTTCGCCTGACCGGCCTTGGCCCGGACCAGCCAAAGCCCGATATTCGTGATGTCGAGCGCGATCTGGACCGGCTGAAGATCGAGCGCGAGAGGCTTGGCGCCGTCAATCTGCGCGCCGAGGAGGAACAGGCCGAGCTTTCCGCCAAGCTCGCGGCGCTGATCAAGGAGCGGGACGATATCATCGATGCCGTACGCAAGTTGCGCGCCGGCATCCAGAGCCTCAATCGCGAAGGTCGCGAGCGGCTGATTGCCGCCTTCGACGTGGTCAATTCACAGTTCCAGCGACTGTTCACCCATCTCTTCGGTGGCGGCACGGCGGAATTGCAGCTGATCGAATCCGATGATCCGCTGGAAGCCGGCCTCGAAATCCTCGCCCGTCCGCCGGGCAAAAAACCGCAGACCATGACGCTGCTTTCGGGCGGCGAGCAGGCGCTGACGGCCATGGCGCTGATCTTTGCGGTCTTCCTGACCAATCCCGCGCCAATCTGCGTGCTGGACGAGGTGGACGCGCCGCTCGACGACCATAATGTCGAGCGCTATTGCAACCTGATGGACGAAATGGTGGCCTCCACCGAAACCCGCTTCGTCATCATCACTCATAATCCCATCACCATGGCCCGCATGAACCGCCTCTTCGGTGTCACCATGGCCGAACAGGGTGTATCTCAACTCGTGTCGGTCGATCTGCAGACCGCCGAGCAGCTCCGCGAAGCCGTCTGAGCCCGACCGCAAAATTCTCTTAAAACGCGAATTTTTCAGCCGATATCACCCATTCGGGTGGGCAAAGACCCGCGCTACCTTGCTATCATCATCGCGAGCCTCAGGGTGCTCTCCCAGAACCCCTCCATCCGGTTTCCTGTACCGGATGGGTTGCCTTGCGAGGTTGCTGCAACAGCCTCGCAAGGCATTTCTTTTCCAAGTGCCATCTGCGTCGTGCTCGACGTTTGCATCTTTATACTCAATGGGACGATATCTTTAATTGCTGGGATTATAAAGGTTATTGATGAAAATTTATATGAATTCTGCTTACGTGGACGATGATAGCATTTTCGTTGAAACTTTTTTCAACTATATGGACCTATATATTCAAAGGATGACTTATAAAGTTAACGAATCCATTTCGAGTATACGTTGCGCAGAGGTGGAAATAGCTCGAGCGTTGCGATATGAAGGTGAAGTTAATAATGGTGGTCACAACCAATATATAAATAACCTTGATGGAGATCAGGCCGAGATGGCGATCGCGCTTGATGGCCTTACTCTCTTAGGTGCTGAAAGACAGGTGAAGATTCTTCGCGAAATGATTCGCTGGACGAAGGCCAATCCCAAGGAAGTGTATCGTATGTTGAGTACCGACGATTATATAAAACAACCGTTGCTTGAGTCTCTGGATGACGATTTATTTTCAATTCCGTCAGAACTATCGGTTAGGCAGCACGCCGCGAATTGGCTAAGAAAAAACGGCAATTTCGTTTATATGGCGGAGGAACAGTACGAAGAAATAAGACAAAGGCTTTTCACGTCTGGGCTTGTTAATTAGCCGTCCTTTCCAGCCATGTAACTCAGTCACGCCGATAAGGCTGCTGTTGGGGATGAGATTGGACGTCGTCTACTTCTTAACCTCTCAAGCTTCCCCCGGCACCAGCCGCAGCCGCGTGCTCCAGGGGTCTATCGCTTCCACGACGTTATTCTCCATCTCCACCAACACGCAACCGGCGGCCCTCAGTCGTGCCTTTTGCTCCTCGAGATCGGCGGGATTGCGCACGATGATCGAAAACCAGTCGAGGCCGGTTTCCATGGCGTTTCGTTCCTTTGCGCCGCGGCTGTTCCAGGTGTTCACTGCCAGATGGTGATGGTAACCGCCGGAGGAGAGGAAGGAGGCGTCCGCGCGCGCATCCTGTGTCGGTTGCAAACCCACCGCCTGCTCATAAAAGGCACGGGCGGGGGCGATTTCACCGACACGCAGGTGAACATGGCCGATGCGTATGCCGGTCGGCGCGGCCTCAAAATCGCTTTTCGTCGTGTCGGTCAGCGCCACCAGATCATCGACATCGAGCGGCTCCGTGCCCATCTTGACCACGTTACCGCTCCAGACCCATGTGTCCTTTGGTCGGTCGCTATAGACCTCGATGCCGTTGCCTTCGGGATCGCTAAGATAGATCGCCTCGCTGACATTGTGGTCAGCAAAGCCGGTCAGGGGCACCTGCTTGAGCGCCGCATGCACCAGCCATCGCGCCAGATCCTTGCGGGAGGGCATCAGGTAGGCGATGTGAAACAGGCCGGCGGAAGTCGGGCTCTCGAAATCCGCCGCCGGCTTGTGCACGAGATCGAGCAGGGGCACTGTCCCAACCCCCAGCGTCACGCCCCTTGCCGTCCGCTCCACCTCGTTGAAGCCGAGAACCGAGCGATAATAATCGATCATCGGATCAAGCTCACGCACCCGCAATGCCGCTTGGCCGATATGCATGGGCGTCGTCAGGGCGAAGGGAACGGCGGCAATTGCAGGGGAGTTGTCCCCTTCTGCCCTTAACGCGCCGGCAAGTGCACTGGCGGCACAGGAAATCCCGGCAAATTTAAGCGTCTGGCGGCGGGTAAATTGCATGAATAATCTCTTTGTCGCGATTTGAATGGCTTAGGAAACACTCCGTTACTTCGCATTACACGAATGCGTCAGTGCTGCTGTTATGTCGTGTTTAAGGCAATTCTGGCGCGGAATCCGCCGCAATTATGCTGCACTGCGATGTAAACTGCTACCAGTGGCGTTTCCAACATGCCGCCGATGCTGTAGATGATAGAAAAATGACAACGCTTCTGGGTGGAGAGCGTGGAATGAAAAAATGGGTTTATACCTTCGGCAACGGTGTCGCCGAGGGCAGGGCAGGTGACGTTGCCATATTGGGCGGCAAGGGCGCAAACCTTGCCGAAATGGCAAGTCTCGGCCTACCCGTTCCTCCCGGCCTCACCATTATCACCGATGCCTGCGCGCTTTATCACAAGAACGGACGCGATCTGCCTGATGACCTGAAGGTTCAGGTCATGGCGGGCCTGCATGGCATGGAAACCGTGACGGGCAAAACCTTCGGCGGCAGCCAGTCGCCGCTGCTCATCTCCGTTCGCTCCGGCGCGCGTGCCTCCATGCCCGGCATGATGGATACGGTGCTCAATCTCGGTCTCAACGACCGCACCGTCGAGGCGTTGGGTCACGATGCGGGCGATGCCCGTTTCGCCTGGGACAGCTATCGCCGCTTCATCCAGATGTATGCCGATGTCGTCATGGGCCTCGACCATGAAATGTTCGAGGAAATCCTCGAAGATGAAAAAGGCCGGCTTGGTCACGAATATGATACGGACATGTCTGCGGTCGAGTGGCAGCACGTCGTTTCGCTTTACAAGAAGCTGATCGAGGATGAGCTTGGCGAAGCCTTCCCGCAGGACTGTCATGTCCAGCTCTGGGGGGCAATTGGAGCCGTGTTCGCCAGCTGGACCAACCACCGGGCCGTGACCTATCGGCACCTGCACAATATTCCCGGCGACTGGGGCACGGCCGTCAACGTGCAGGCCATGGTCTTCGGCAATCTCGGATCGTCATCGGCAACCGGCGTTGCCTTTACCCGTAATCCGTCGACAGGCGAGGCAGAGCTTTACGGAGAATTCCTCGTCAACGCGCAAGGCGAAGACGTGGTCGCCGGCATCCGCACGCCACAATCCATCACCGAAGCCGCGCGTCTCGCCTCCGGTTCCGACAAGCCTTCCATGGAAAAGCTGATGCCAGAAGCTTTTTCGGAATTCCTGGCGATCTGCAAGCGGCTGGAAACCCATTATCGCGACATGCAGGACCTGGAATTCACCATCGAGCGCGGCAAGCTCTGGATGTTGCAGACCCGCTCCGGCAAACGCACAACCCGAGCCGCGATGAAAATCGCTGTCGACATGGTAGAAGAAGGGCTAATTTCGCAGGAGGAAGCCGTCTGCCGCATTGAGCCGTCCTCACTCGACCAGTTGCTGCACCCGACCATCGATCCCGGCACATCCCGACCGATCATCGGCTCCGGTCTGCCGGCCTCTCCGGGGGCGGCGACGGGGGAAATCGTCTTTACCGCCGAAGAGGCGGTTGCGGCGGAAGCTGAAGGCCGCAGCGTCATTCTGGTGCGCATCGAAACCAGCCCGGAAGATATTCACGGCATGCATGCGGCCGAAGGCATTTTGACGACGCGCGGTGGGATGACAAGCCACGCCGCCGTCGTCGCGCGCGGCATGGGCATTCCCTGCGTCACCGGCGCGGGCTCCATGCGCGTCGACATGCGCAACAAGGTGCTGATCGGCGTCGGCTGCATGCTCAAACGCGGCGATGTCATCACGATTGACGGGTCCTCCGGCAGCGTGCTGAAGGGAGAGGTGCCGATGACGCAGCCGGAACTGTCAGGCGATTTCGGCAAGCTGATGGAATGGGCGGACGATCTGCGCCGGATGACCGTGCGCACCAATGCCGACACGCCGGCAGACGCCCGCGCTGCCCGTGCCTTTGGCGCTGAGGGCATCGGCCTCTGCCGCACCGAACACATGTTCTTCGAAGGCGACCGCATTCATGTGATGCGCGAGATGATCCTCGCCGAAAGCGAAAAAGGCAGGCGCGCCGCGCTCGATGAGCTTCTGCCGATGCAGCGTTCGGATTTCACCGAACTGTTCCAGATCATGCACGGCCTGCCGGTAACGATCCGCCTGCTTGACCCACCGCTGCACGAATTCCTGCCGAAGACCGATGGCGAGATCGTGGAGGTGGCGGCTGCCATGGGTATGCCGCAGACGGTGTTTCGCCAGCGGCTCGATGCGCTGCACGAGTTCAACCCGATGCTTGGCCATCGCGGCTGCCGTCTCGCCATTTCCTATCCCGAGATTGCCGAAATGCAGGCCCGCGCCATTTTCGAAGCCGCCGTTGCGGCGGCGCGCATCACTGGTGCACCCGTCGTGCCTGAGATCATGGTGCCGCTGGTGGGGCTGCGCTCGGAGTTAGATTATGTGACCGCGGTCATCGATGGCGTTGCTGCCGCCGTCGCCAAAGAGACCGGGATGGAGATCGAATATCTCACCGGCACCATGATCGAGCTGCCGCGTGCGGCCTTGCGTGCCCATGTCATCGCGGAAGCGGCGGAGTTCTTCTCCTTCGGCACCAACGATTTGACACAGACCACCTTCGGTATCTCTCGTGACGATGCGGCCCGTTTCATCAATACCTATCAGCGCAAGGGCATCATCGAACGCGACCCGTTTATCTCGCTCGATTTCGACGGCGTGGGCGAACTGATCCGCATCGCCGCCGAACGCGGCCGCCAGACGCGGCCGGAGCTCAAACTCGGCATTTGTGGGGAACACGGCGGCGACCCGGCCTCGATCAACTTCTGCGAGGATGCCGATCTCGACTACGTCTCCTGCTCGCCCTTCCGTGTGCCGATTGCCCGCCTGGCAGCGGCGCAGGCGACTTTGGCCGCAAAGGCAAAGCAGGGCGAAACGCGCAGCAACGTTGCCTTCATTCCCGTCAGGGGTTCTGTCGGACGATGATCTGACGCTCGACGACGACGGGCCGGTAGAACATGTCGCGGTTCATCTGCGCCTGCCAGGCGCGGTTATCCGCGCGCCGGTCGAGATCAAGGTCAAGCAGGCATCCCGCCATCGAGTCCGTGCCGGGGCGGAAACCATACCCCCGGCATGTCGCCTCATCTCGCGCCCGCCGCTCTTCCGGCGTCAGCGTCTGGCAGGCGGTCAGCGCCATGAGGGCGGCGAGCGAACCGAGGACGATGGAAACACGCATCTTGTTTCTCCCTGATGTGACAGCCGTACGGCTCGTTTATTGCCGCGATTGATACGCCTGTTTGCATTTGGGGAAAAGCCGCGCAGGCGCGGAAAGTTGCCACCGCGCCTCGCTCCCATGCGCAAAGATTCCAGTGACGCTGCAATCGCCTGTCGCGTGCGCGCCGTCACTCCGTGCAGCCGGAAAGCAGCGTTTCCCGGCTGTCGCTGAGAGTGGCGTTGTTGCCCTCGGTGCGCAGAACATAGGTGTAATTGCGATTGATCGCCTTATAGACGGCGCCGGACGCGGCCCTCTGCTCCGCCATTGGGATCATTTCGTCCATCTGCAAAAGAATTGCGAAACTTTTTCCGTCTGCGCCGTTAACGTAGACCACACGCATCGTCTCATTTTTTGCACAGGCGTAAGACACGGCGTCGACCGTCGTGGAACCGGCGGCTGCTGACGACACATGGGCACCAAGCGCCAGGATGCTCATGAATGTTAAAGATAATATTTTCATGTTATTATTTTCAAAATTTTTGAGTTTACAAAGTTTTATCTCAAATATAACTAAATTATAACTAAATTATAACTAAATTATAACTTAAATGATATTCAGTTATATTTGCTTATTTTGTTTTTTATTTTGTCAAAAATGTGGATATTCTGGCGGCAAGCCGGGTGGCCCCAGGGAATTCAGGTGCGCTTCGAACTGAAGCGCACCTGGTCTTTTTATTAACTCTCCGTTAGGCCGTCACAACGTCCCTGTCATCGAGCGCGTCGATATCCTTCGCATTGTTGTAAACAGCCTCGTTGAGGATGCCCTCGCGCTTGGCGACGATGGTCGGCACCAGCGCCTGACCAGCGACATTGACCGCCGTCCGGCCCATGTCGAGTATAGGGTCGATGGCAAGCAGCAAGCCCACGCCTTCGAGCGGCAGGCCGAGCGTAGAAAGCGTCAGCGTCAGCATCACCACGGCACCCGTCAGGCCCGCCGTTGCGGCGGAGCCGAGCACGGAAACGAAAACGATCAGCACATAGTCCTGAATGCCGAGGGGCACCTGGAAAAACTGCGCGATGAAGATCGCCGATATTGCCGGATAGATCGCCGCGCAGCCGTCCATCTTGGTGGTGGCGCCGAGCGGCACCGAGAAGGCGGCATATTCGCGCGGCACGCCGAGGCTCTTTTCCGTCACGGTTTCGGTGACGGGCAGCGTGCCGATCGAGGAGCGCGACACGAAGGCCAGCTGGATGGCCGGCCATGCGCCCGCAAAGAACCGCGAAGGCTTCAGCCCATGGGCGAGAAGCAGCGCCGGATAAACGACGAAGAGCACCAGCGCCAGACCGATGTAAACGGCGGCCGCATACCAGCCGAGCTGCGACAGCGTCGTCCATCCATATTGGTCGACCGCGCGCCCAAGCAGACCGATGGTGCCGAGGGGGGTAAGGCGGATGACCCACCACAGGATTTTCCGCACAATGGCAAGCAGCGACTGGTTGAAGGCGAGGAACGGTTCCGCCGCCTTGCCGGCTTTCAGCGCCGCGACGCCAAAGGCAATCGACACCACGAGCAGCTGCAGGACGTTGAAGTTCAGCGAGGTGCTGCCAGCGCCATTGTTTATCTTGGTCGAGGCTTCAAGCCCGAACACGTTAACGGGCACAAGACCCTTCAGAAAGTCCAGCCACGAGCCGGTGGAGGAGGGCGCTGCCGCTGCCGTATTGGCAATGGCGGTGTTGACGCCCGGCTGGATGACGAGGCCGAGCACGATGCCGATGACGACCGCTATCAGGGCGGTGATGGCGAACCATAACAGCGTCTGCCAGACGAGTTTTGCCGCATTGGAGAGGTTCTTGAGATTGGCGATCGAGGCAACGATGGCCGTGAAGATCAGCGGTGGCACGAGCGCACGCAAGAGCTGCACGAAAATCGTGCCAATGGTCTGCAGCGTCACCGAAAGCCAGTTGGGATTGCCCGCGGCATCCGGCCCAATGTTGCGGGCAACAAGGCCCAGCAGAAGGCCGATAACCATGGCGATCAGGACCTGGAAGCCGAAATTGCGATAAAAGGGTTTAGACCCGGATGAGCGGATAGGTGTCGTTGCCTGTGACATGGCCTGTCTCTTTTTTATGCAAGAAAACGAGAATACTGCACTTTTCATACGCATTCTCGAGGGGAGTGGCCGAGAATACGCCGATTTCCTCAGCAATTAAGGAATGAACATGCGTATTTGTTGCATTACCGGGGGATCATTCTCTGGAGCGATTTAGATACGGAAAAATATTCCACCCTTCGGCGCCTTCGCGGCCAGGCGCTCAAACGCTATCCTATGGCAGCGCCCTGGCAGCGATTCAGTCCTTCCAAAAAACACGTCCCGGCGGTGTAGACGGGTCTCGGTTGGAGGCCAGATCAGCTTCGCCACGAAGGAGAACGCCGCGCGGTTGACGGGTCTATTGCCTTCTCCTTTGTTTTCCTTGGCGCAAATCCGGTCTATGACATCATATGCAGGTGATTCCCTGCCGATAATTCGGGTGCAACGCTCTTTAGCCAATGCGATCTAACGGATATCCGCTTTCATGACTGTGCGTTTCGTCCGGCCATTTTCGATTGCCGCCTATCTTTCCCGTTATCTGGGCCTTGCGGCGCTGGTGCTGTTTTTGATTGCGGCGGGCGTCCACCGGTTCGGCCCGCTGACGACGCCCGATTTTGTCGGCCTGCTCATCATCGCGGCGGGCATCGCGCTCGCGGCGGTCGTTCTGGCGCTGATCGGCCTGGAGCGCTTATGGACCAAGGGCGCACGCGGCGGCCTTTCGGCGCTGGCGGCGCTGCTTCTGTCGGGCCTGCCGTTGGGTGTGGTTGGCTACGGCGCCTTTCTCTACTGGCAGCAACCGAAGATTTACGACATTTCCACCGATCTCAGCGACGTGCCGGAGTGGCTCGTGACGCCAGCTGCCAACCAGCAATGGCTGGTGCGGCCCGCCGTCATCACCCGGGCTGATCGCGACGCGCAGATGGAGGCCTATGCCAGCCTCGCCGGCCGCCGCTATGAAGGCGCGATTGACCGCATCTATGCCGCCGCCAAAAAGATGGCTGCCGCCCAGTCCATCCACATTACCCACACGAAGGGCGTGATCGGAGCGGAAGATGCACCCTCCGTCGGCGTGCCGCCGCAGGATCGGACGCAGCCGGCGGAGGATGCGCCTGTCGAGGATCTGCCGTCTGTCGTGCCCGTGCCCATGGCCCGCCCGGCAGAAGCACCGCAGCCGACTTTCTTTAACGGCAGCGGGGTGGTGCTGATGCAGGGCGAAACCCGCACCCGCATCTGGGGCCTGCGTTTCGATATCCTCATCCGCCTCAGGGAAGAGGCCGAGACCACCATCGTCGACATCCGCGTCGCCTCCCGCTACGGCCCGCATGATCTCGGCATGGGCGCCGCGATTGCCGAAGCCTATCTCGATGCGCTGGATGCGGAAATGCAGGGTCTGAACGACAATTGAGGCCAGACGCCGAAGGCTTGGCTGGCGCTAAGCTTCGGCAAGATTTGGGCTCTGCATCGCCGCGAGTTTCTTCTCCCCGCCGGGGAGAAGGTGGCCCGAAGGGCCGGATGAGGGGGCTGGCTCTCGGTATATCTCTACCCGCGCCCCCTCATCCCGCTGCCGCGGACTTCTCCCCGGCGGGGAAGAAGAAACAGGTGGCATCCGCTCGTTCCCTATCGAACTGGGCGTAATCGGCGAAAGCATCTTGAGAATTCGCGCCTTAAAACCCCGTCAGGCCGGAAAATATTCACCCGTGAGCGAAGGCGCGCCATCCGTCCGCACTTCGCCCTTTTCGATCAGATCCTCGATATGCGCCAGCACAGAAAGTGCGGCCGCGCCATGCAGGCGCTTGTCGGTGCTGGCATAGATCACCTTCACCATGTCGGCGATCAGCCTGTCGCCGTCCCGGATACGTTTCAGCACCGCCTTTTCCCGCATGCGGCGGTGGGCGCGCAAGCCGCGCATGAAGGCGGCGGGATCGGTGACCGGGCCGCCATGGCCTGGCAGGAACAACCGGTCGTCGCGGGTCAGCAACCGCTCCAGTGAAGCCATGTAGTCGCTCATCGCCCCATCCGGCGGGGCGACGATGGTGGTGGCCCAGGCCATGACGTGATCGGCGGAAAAGACAATACCGCTGCCCTCCAGCGCAAAGGCAGCGTGGTTGGCGGTGTGGCCCGGCGTATGCAGCGCCGTCAATGTCCAGCCATCGCCGGAAAGGCTCTGCCCGTCGCCAAGCGCAATGTCAGGCACGAAAGCCGTATCGGAACTTTCGGCAAAGGGATTGGTCTCGCCCACATGCAGCGGCCGGGCGGCGCGGTGCGGGCCTTCCGCCACCGTCAGCGCCCCGGTCGCCTGCGCCAGTCTGCGAGCAAGCGGCGAATGATCGCGATGGGTGTGGCTGACGAAGATGTGCGTGACTTCGCGGCCTTCGAGCGCAGCCATCAGCGCCTGAAAATGCGCCTCATCCTCCGGGCCCGGATCGATGACCGCAACGGAACGGTCGCCGACGATATAGGAGTTGGTGCCATGGAAGGTAAAGGCGGAAGGATTGTTGACGGTGATACGCTGGACGAGCGGGGCGACAGGGACCGCCTCGCCATAGGCCGGCTTGAAATCGAGATCGAATGCCGGGTCCGCCATCGAGACCTCCTGAATGAATGCCATGCCGCCCGTGCAGACGACACCCGCCGCACAATCGCCAAGCCCTATCATGCTGCCCGCGGGCGGGCACCCAAAAAGCTTGTATTTTGTGAAAAAATTGCTCGCCGGGTCATTGCCGCGCCGGTCCGGCTTTGCTAATCAGGCGCGGTTCAGGCAGCGGCGTTTCGCTCTCGCTGCCCTGTTGGGGCGTCGCCAAGCGGTAAGGCACCGGTTTTTGGTACCGGCATTCCCAGGTTCGAATCCTGGCGCCC